>OGPL01000052.1_pt1 | contig 113367 bp, 93 predicted proteins | sample 1552901 | NCBI WGS metagenome assembly OGPL01 (sample SAMEA2580244, study PRJEB22360) | human gut metagenome | biome: human gut; feature: human-associated habitat; material: faeces | place: Denmark | collected 2008/2010 | reverse complement strand
GCCACAGCACTAACGACAGGTGCGAAGCACTGGCATCGCTAAAAGGCTGTTTTTTTTATGTTTTTGTTTTAGTCCCCCAGTATTTCTCCACTGAGCCTTTAAATGGATTTAATCGGTGTTCCTTTTATGCCATCGTGGTCAGAGCTAAAGGTGCCGTCTTAACTTCTTAACTTCTTTAACTTCTTAACTTCTGAGTTTAACTTCTAATTTCTAACTTCTGTGGTCGCGGATGTAGAGGGGGACGGCGTTGGCGGTGTTGGGGGCGATGACTTCAGACGCCACGGCTTTCACTTCGGGGAAGGCGTTCTCCACCGCCACGCTGTGGGTGGCAACTTGCATCATGGGTATGTCGTTGCGGTTGTCGCCAAACACCACCACTTGCTCCACGCCCACTTCTGTCTGCATCTGCTTCACTGCAGCGGCCTTGCTCACGCCCGGTGCATAGATTTCAAGCAAACCAGCCGATGGGTCGAAAATATCGTGATAGAACACAGTCGAACATTGGATAGTGGCTGTCACTTCCTCGTAGATGGGGCGCAGACGCTCGTAGTCTTGCATCGAGAAAATGAGCATCGCCTCATCGGGGCTATGCAGATAGTCGGGGGAATTGAGAATGAACTTCTTCAGTGCCAGCCCTTGGCGCTCGTCCACAAACTGTTGCTCTTGCGCCGAGAGCGTGCCTTGGTGATGAGCGTGGATGATGCTGCCGTGGCGACGATAGATGAGCGGATTGAACCCATGACGGCGATACACGGCGCACACCGCCTCAACCGTGGCTTGCGGAATCACATTCACACGGCTGTAATCGCCCTTTTGGCTATCCCATGTGGCGGCACCGTTGAGCACGATAAATGGCAAACGGGTGTGCAGCTGGCTAAGCATCGGCACCACAGTGGCAGGCGTGCGCGCAGTGGCAACGGTGAACAGCAACCCATCGTCGAGCATCGGGTTGAGCACCTCAACAGCCTCAGCAGAAACCTGCGAATTGGCATCAAGTAGCGTGCCATCGAGGTCGGTAATATATAGCGTTTTCATATCAGTTTCACGTTTTATTGCTAATTATTAATTAAACTATAGCAATCCAACCATATAGATTGGAACAAGAAGGGTTTCTTTATCTTTTCGTAAATCTTTTGTGTAAACAAGATAACGATTACTTATTCGTTTAGAGAATTTTTCACAAAACTCGTCAAGAGATTTATGAGTTGAATAGCCTGAAGACTTAACTTCCACTGGGAAAAGTTTAAAACCACACGACAACAAGAAATCAACTTCATACACATGGTTTCCTGGAGCAGCCCATGTGTAGTAAAACAGTTTATTGCCTGCCGCTGTTAGCATTTGGGCCACGACATTCTCGTAAACATACCCCAAATTACTATCCAATGTGTCGTTAAGCAACTTCTTGTAGATGATATTGTCGATGAATTTCTTGTCCCAAAATGCCAAAGTAACGAAAAGACCTGTATCACACAAATACATTTTCCAAACAGACTTATTAGAGGACAATTCCAAACCCACGCTGGGGTCGTCGGCATGATACGCAACATTAACAGTATGGCTGTCCTCCATCATACTTACAATATTGGCAACCGTTTGCGTTTTTGCATTCTCTGCGATTGCGCTCACTTGAAAGCGTGAACCATTTTTATGCAATTCAGAGGGAATTGCTTTAAATATTGCGGCCGCTTTCCCTGTTTTGTCCAACTTCTGGAAATCTTTCTCATATAGCCGTATAATGGATCTTTTCGCACGGTCAACTTTTGAAAAATCTTTTGTTTCAATATATTTGTTCACCGCTTGAGGCATTCCCCCCACAAGCATATAGGTTCGGAAATCCCTCATTATTTTTCTATTCACTGCGTCGGTCAGTGCTTTTTTCTTCAGAAAAGTCTCACGCACAAACGGAATGGTTTCAAAATCGCCATTTGCCCAGCAAAACTCTTCAAAGTCAAGCGGATGCATATTAATCACATCTTCCTCACTTGGGATAACAATATTTTCCACATTTTTGTGAATACTGATGAGTGAGCCTGTTTCTATGTAATCATAACGCCCATCAGCAACAAGATATTTGATCGCTTGCCTTGCATGAGGGCACATTTGCACCTCGTCAAAAATAATAACCGACTCGCGCTCATGTAGAGTTTTTCCTGTCAAAATCTTTAAATGCGAGAAAAAGGAGTCAATCTCACCAAGGTTTTGAAACAACGATTTCACATCTTCTGTGGTGTTGGCAAAGTCGATAATCAGGTGACTTTTGTATTCTCTTTCTGCAAAATGCCTGACTATTGTAGATTTTCCCACTCGTCGCGACCCCTCAATCAACAATGCTGTTTCGCCTGCCGACTCGCGCTTCCACTCAAGCATTTCATCATATATTTTTCTCTTAAAAACCGTTTTTTTCATAACCACTTTTTGATTTTTTACAAAAATACTAAAAATCAATTAGATACAAAATATTTTTTACAAAAAATACCGATTTCCGCACGTTTTGAAATGGCAAAAATGCCGATTTCCGCATATTTCAAAATGGCAAAAATGCCGATTTCCGCACGTTTTGAAATTAGTCGAAAAGGGAGAGTTGTTTGTGTTCGAGATTGAAACTTTTGCGGTGGTAGGGAGTGATGCCGAAGCGTTCGATGGCGGCATAATGCTCCTTGGTGGGATAGCCCATGTTGTGGTCCCAGCCATATTGCGGATATTCCTCGGCAATGCGGCGCATATACTCATCGCGGTGCGTTTTCGCCAAAATCGACGCGGCAGCAATGCTCATCATCTTTCCGTCGCCCTTCACGATGGTCTGATAGGGCGTGTCGCCATAGGGCTTAAACTTGTTGCCATCGACCAAAACAAACTCCGGGCGAACCTTGAGTTGGTCGAGCGCACGGTGCATCGCCAAAATCGAGGCGTTGAGAATGTTGATGCGGTCGATTTCCTCTGGCCACACATTCGCCACAGCCCACGCCAGCGCCTGCTCCTCAATCACGGGGCGCAGCAGATTGCGCTTCCGCTCGGTGAGCTGTTTGCTGTCGTTGATAATGTCGTTGTGAAAATCGGGGGGCAAAATTACCGCGGCGGCGGTCACCGGACCCACGAGCGGTCCACGACCAGCCTCATCGCACCCGGCTTCGATTCGTCCCTCAACTAAAAAGCGTTGTAATTCCATAAATTCAAAATTAATATAAAATTCTATAAAAAAACCACCTTTGTATCGTTTTTTTTCTTTAAGTTTGCATTACTATGGCACAAGAAATAGAACGAAAGTTCCTTGTAAAAGGCGATTTTAAGGCGGAATCATACAAAGCGACGCATATCACGCAGGGCTATCTCTGCTCTGTGGCAGAGCGCACGGTGCGCATACGCATAAAAGACGACAAGGGTTACATCACCGTGAAGGGCATTGCAAGCGAAAGCGGCGTGTCGCGCTTCGAGTGGGAAAAGGAAATTCCTGTGGAAGATGCCCGACAGTTGCTACTGCTTGCCGAGCCTGGCATTATCGACAAAACGCGCTATCTGATTAAGGCTGCCGACGGTGTTCACACCTGGGAGGTTGACGAGTTTTACGGCGACAACGAGGGGCTGACGATGGCGGAAATCGAACTTGCCGACGAGCACGAAGCGTTCGCCAAGCCCGAATGGCTCGGCGAGGAAGTGACAGGCGATACCAGGTATTTCAACTCCATGTTGATGAAAAACCCTTACAAAAGTTGGAGATAAACCGTCAATCCACTTGATATAAAAAACAAACTCTGGGCGTTATGATTGAGGTGAATACGAGAATACACGACAAGTTTTCCATAGAGTTCAAAACGAGTTTTGTGGCGCGACGCAAGGTGAAGGACAACGATTTCTCCGCCTATATGTGGTTTTTCATTCCTCACAACCTCGACATCAATCGTGAGACTTATCCCAAATCACGCTTCTATCAAGACATCAAGTCGTATGTGCGTGTAATCACGCCCAAATTCCTGCTTCAAGACATAGTGGGCGGCAGTGGCATTCCGTTCACCAATCTTAAGGCGGCGTTTCAGGATTTGGCATCGTCGCCCACCCGCACCGCCACCAAGGAGTATGAGTATCAGGTGAAGATGTTCTCAGCCATCACCCACAGCGCGGCTCGCAACGGATGCTACAATCTAATGGGTTCGCACATTTTGCCCGAAGTGGTGCCCACGCTGTGCGCACAGTATTTGCAGGCGTTCGACGAGGTGCTGCGTGCTTTCCGATCGCTGCGCACTATCGTGTACCAGCCCACCATTGCCGACGGCATACGCAACTATTTCCGCTACGGCGATGAGTTTATCAGCAATATGTTTAAACTCTACACCACCCTCATTCTCGATTTTATGCAGAAAGACGCAGAGCATCGTGAACTGTTTGCTGCCTCTATCAAGAGGCTCCAGACCGAGATTAGCCGTGAGAATGCCTACAGGGATAAGGTGGGATATGTGAACTTGAAGGAAAACGATGCGAAAAACAACCGCTACTTGATTTACCGTAGCGGTGTGCTGAAGAAATACGTTGACAGCGACCTCTACTTGAATGTGCCGAAGAAGAAAGATGGCAAACTGGTGGAGCAACTGTATTTGGGCATTGCCGCCGGGCTGGCGATGATGTTTGCCACGGTGGTGAGTTTCTTTTTCCAGCAGAAATTCGGCAATTTCACTCTGCCATTTTTCATCGTGCTGGTGATTAGTTACATGATTAAAGACCGCATCAAGGAACTGTCGCGCTACTATTTCGCGCATCGCATTGGCAACAAATATTTCGACAACAAGGCGGAAATACTGCTCAACGAGGATAGAATTGGCACCATCAAGGAGGGTATGGACTTTATCACCCACAAGAAGGTGCCTGAAGAAGTGAAGCGTGTGCGCTACAGCAAGCGACTGATGGAGGTGGAGAATAGGGTGACCGATGAGAAGGTGATGCTCTACCGCATGGCGCTGCACATCGACAGGGTGAAACTCAACAACCTCTCGCACTACGAAACCGCCGGCATCAACGACATTATTCGCTTCAACGTGAACAACCTATTGCAGAAGATGGACAACCCGAAAGTGAACATTCGCCACATGAACGACGATGGCACGGTGGTGACCATTCCATGCGACAAAATCTACTATGTGAATATCGTGCTCCAATTCCGCTACGAGAGCAACACCACGTTGCGCCGCTTCCGCGTGACGCTTACTCGCAACGGCATCGAATCAATCAACGAAGTGGAAATCGACTAAATCAACTAAATCGAATCATCGAAAACTCGAAAACTCGAATTATCGAGATTTCGAAATATCGAATCATCGCCTCGTTGACCCGTTGACCCGTTGACTCGTAGACTCTCCAAAACCGACGCGTGGAAGACGTATTTGCCATTGGTGGGGCGCACCACGCAGCGTGCCATATCAAAGATGGGGAGTTCACCGTCGGGGAGCGTGAACAGCAAAATGCGGTTGCCATAGTCAACGGCGGCAGGGTCGCAAACGCCAGGGCGCGTCCACTCGTTGTGCAGATAGGCGGCTTCGGGCACATTTGGTTGCAAAAACAGCGTCACACTCTTTTGCCATACCTTTAGTTTCCATTCCACAGGACGCACACACTCTGGCGGCACCATCGCCGTCACCACACCGTTATCAGCCACCATCACCGACAGTCGGTCTTTCACATCTTCCACCGGCACAATGCCATCGGGTGCCGACAGCAACAGCGACGCATACCACTTGCGAATGTGGATAAGCAAAAGTTCGTCAATATCGATGCCGTCGGTGCGCTCAATGGTGCAACCGTAGTGCGCAGGTTGCAACTGCATCATCGTTTTCCATAAATCCAGCATTTCGCTCTCAGAAAGTTCCATAAATTGTGAAGTGTTCTCCATAGTTTTTTTTCGTGCAAATTTACGCCCCACACCACATCGCCATCAACGCCAAAATGGCAACACAAATCCCGCAGCCTTGCTCCATGCCTCGCTCCAAATCCACTCCATGCCTCACACAGATCGCACAGATCTCACAGGATTTGCACGCCTGATGTTAAATCTCACTCTAAGTTTTTTTAAAAAACCTTATCCGTAAAATTCGTTGAATCCGTGTTCGCCTTCCCTGCTTTGAACCTGCAATTTTGTTGCATCTCGTTGAATCTGTGTGAGGGAAAATAATAAATTCTGTGTGAGGGAATTGTGTGGCGGTGTTGGATTTTTCGGAGAAAATTGGTAACTTGCAGCGTTAAACTAATGATTTGTTATGAAGGTATTTCAACACGTAAATGATATTGGCGACTTGAAAGCCGCTGTGAAAGAAGCACTTAAAGTGAAGCAAAACCGCTTCGCGCACAAGGCTCTCGGTGAAAACAAAACGCTCCTGATGGTGTTTTTCAACTCCAGTCTGCGCACTCGCCTGAGCACACAAAAGGCTGCTATGAACTTGGGAATGAATGTGATTGTGCTTGATGTGAACCAGGGCGCATGGAAACTCGAAACCGAGCGTGGCGTGATTATGGACGGCGACAAGAGCGAGCATCTGCTGGAGGCTATCCCTGTGATGGGCTGCTACTGCGATGTGATTGGTGTGCGCTCGTTTGCACGCTTCGAAAACAAGCAAGACGACTACGAGGAACGCATTTTCAACCAGTTTGTGAAATACTCCGGTCGCCCTGTGTTTGCGATGGAAACTGCCACCGTTCACCCTCTTCAGGCGTTTGCCGATGTAATCACCATTGAGGAACATAAGGAGGTGGAGCGGCCCAAGGTGGTGCTCACATGGGCTCCTCACCCCAAGGCGCTCCCACAGGCTGTGCCCAACTCGTTTGCCGAATGGATAACTGCCACCGACTACGATTTCGTGATTGCATGCCCTGAAGGCTACGAACTTGACGAGCAATTCACCCGCGGCGCAAAAATCACGCACGACCAAGACAAGGCTTTGCGTGGTGCCGACTTTGTGTATGCCAAAAACTGGAGTTGCTTCCGCGACCCCAACTACGGTAAAATCATCAGCAAGGATATGAACTGGACCATCACCGCCGAGAAGATGGCACTCACTCGCAATGCCCAATTCATGCACTGCCTGCCTGTACGCCGCAATATGATTGTGACCGACGAGGTGATAGAGGGCGAACGCTCGCTGGTAATCCCCGAAGCCGCCAACCGCGAAATCTCCTGCCAAGTGGTGCTCAAACGCATCCTCGAATCCCTCGCCTAACCCCACAGCAGACCAGATTGGTTCAGTGGATACTGGGGGGAAAAATTTGCCATGGTAGGGACGCGATAATTCGCGTCCGCGTCAAACAGTTGGTATTCAGCATGTTCACACATTTATAGGCGGACTACCAGATATTGCGTTGACACGTTTGGTGATACCGAAGGCATGTTCCTACAATCCGTGTATAAATAAAAAATACACCTATTTAATCCATTATCAACCTATTGACACCTAAGAAAAAATCGGTGTAAATTGGGTTTTAATTGGATTAAATAGGTGTATTGTTTTTATCCGGTAAAAAGGTTTATTTTAGCCAGCCGGCTTGTTTGTACCAGGCGATGGCTTCTTTCACGCCGCGCTCAAGGGAATATTGGGGGGTGAAATTGAAGTCGCGCTCGGTGTCGGCGGTTTCGCAAAGCCAGTTGCGCTGCTTGAGTATGCGGAATTTGTCCACATTGAGCGTGGTGGGTTTGCCTGTGAATTTGGTGTAGATGGTGCAGAACACGCACACCATTTGCACGAGCCATATCGGGCAAGTGATGGGTATCACGAATTTCTTTTTCAACTCACGGCACACGATTTCGCGGAACTCCTTCTGCGTGTAGCCTCGTGATTCACTGATGAAGTAGGCGCGGCGTTTCGGACCTGCTTCAAGGGCGTTGATTACCGCTGTGGCAAGGTCTTTCACATAAATGAATGTGAGCATCTGCTTGCGGAAGCCCACGCTGAAATCGAAGCCCGATGCTATCGACTTCATCATCAAGAAGTAGTCGCGCTCGTGGGGGCCATACACGCCTGTGCAGCGGAAAATGGTGTAAGGGAAGTCGGGCACCATCTTCAGATAGTTTTCCGCCTTCGCCTTCGACATTCCATAGCGTGTGTTTGGCACAGGGTCGTCGGTGATTTTAAATGGCGTGTAGCCTTCATCGTCGCCCACGCCCATCACGCTAAGGCTGCTCATGAGCAAAAACACCTCCGGCACCGCGTCGAGCGCCTTGAGGGTATCAACGAGCAGTCGCATGTAGCCGTAATTGATACGCTCGAAGTCGAGATAGTTGGCAGCCTTGGTGGCACCGAGGTTGTGCACCACATAATCCCACTTGCCGCCATTGTCGGCGATTGCTTGCGCCAGCGTGGCTTTCAGCGCCAACTCGTCGGTGAAGTCGAGTTCAATAAAATGAATACGCTCATCTTGCAAAAACTCACGGTTGGTGGTTCGGCGCACGGCAGCCCAAGTTTCGTAGCCGCGCTTCAACGCCTCAGCCACGATAAAGCCTCCGATAAAGCCACCAGCCCCTGTCACGAGTATTCTCTTAGCCATATATCACTTTCTTTATTTTTTCAACAATCATTTCTGGCTCAATGCCTGCGAGGCATCGGTAATCGCCATACTTGCATGGTTTTTGCCCAAACACCGAGCATGGGCGGCACGGCATATCGAGTTGCACGGCGTTGGCTTCCGATTGCTTCCAGCCCATGAAGCCACAATAGGGGTGCGTTGCGCCCCACACGCTCACCACAGGCAGGTTAGCCACCGATGCGAGGTGCATGTTGGCTGAGTCCATCGAGAGCATCACGTCGCATTTCTGCATCAATGCTATCTCGTCGGTGAAATTGTGTTTGATTTCGGCTATCGAAACCGTGTGGGCATATTTCTGCACCAGTGGGCGGAGTGCCTTTTTCTCCTTTTCGCCACCGCCAAAGAGCATCACCGTCACGCCTTCAATCTGCGTGAGGCTTTCCACCACCTTTTCAATCAGCGGCAGCGGATATTCCTTGCCACGGTGCTGCGAGAATGGAGCCACAGCCACCCATCGCTCGCTCGCTTGCTTTTGCGGCACAAGTTCGCTGTCGGTAATGGGCGCAAATCCGCTGAACGACTCCTGCCACTGGAAACCTAACGCGCGAAACACTTCCTCATAGCGGTCGTGCGAGGTGGTGAGTTGCTCACGGATTTTGCCGCTCACCAAGGCGCGCTTTTGCTTGCGGCCCTTGTCGATGCGCGCCACCTTCACCCCATGCAGACGCATGAAGAAACCGATAGCCCAAGTGCGCATCACGCTGTGCAAGTCTGCCATGTGGGTGATGCCGTACTTCTGGCGCATTTCCGCAGCCAGACGGCGCAACCCAAGCAGCCCATCATACTCCTTCGGATTCACACCCTCCACCGTCAGGTTGGCAGGGCGCTGAATCATCACTTCGGCAGGCCAAGGGCGTGTGAGCAGCACAAAGTGCACATCGGGGTACGCACGGCACACCGAATACACCACCGGCACACTGATCACCACATCGCCCAACGCCGAAAAGCGAGTAATGAGTACGGTTTTGCTGTATGTGTTATTTTTTGCCATAAAGCACCGGATTGGTAGCCGGGTCGTTGTAAAGTTTCATTTGGCGATACACCTTCATATATTTCTTGCCGGCAGCGATGTCGTCGAGCAGTTGGTCGATAGCGGCAGTAAGGTCGGTGCGTTGTTCCAAAAGCACATCGAGCTTAGCGCGGCAGCGTTGCAAGTGAGCCTCATCGGCATCGGTGCGCGAAGCCTGTTCGTGCATGTGGTAGATTTTGAGCGCCAAGATAGAGAGGCGGTCGATAGCCCAAGCAGGGCTTTCGGTATTGATGGTGGCATCGGCGCAAACCTTCACATCGGCGAACTTCTCGCGGAAGTAAGTGTCGATTTCCTCCACCAAGTCGGTGCGGTCTTGATTCGACTTATCGATACGGCGCTTCAGAGCCAAAGCCTCGATAGGGTCGATTTCTGGGTCGCGGATAATATCTTCAAGGTGCCACTGCACAGTGTCAATCCAGTTTTTTACAAAGAGTTTTGCCTCGATGGTGCCATCTTCGTAAGGGTTGGCAACTTTTGCGTCCACATCATCAGTCTGGTGATAAAGATTAACGGTGGCATCGAAAAGCCCATTACATTTTTCTGCAAATTTCATCTCAGATAAATTTCAAAGTTATTAATTCGCCCCCATTCCGCTGATGCAGAACAGTTGAGCGCACATTTCTCCAATTAATCCACAAAGATACAAAAGCCCCACCACTCCCACAATTTTTTTCCCAACAACTCACCACTCCAAAACTCCACCAATCCGAAATTTCGAAATTTCGAAAACTCGATGATTCGATAATTCGAAAGCCCCACCCCCACCCTCTCGTTTACCTGTTGACTTGTTGACTTGTTGACTTGTTGACTTTTTTGTGTCGTTTTTTTAAAAATTTGTAACTTTGTAGTTGCAATCTATGGTATTAAGGCTTTTTTATGGAAAAATCTAATAACCGACTTCAAGAACTCGATTCCGCACCACTTGGCAAATTGCTGTGGAAATACAGTCTGCCTGCCGTTGTGGGCATTGTGGTGATGTCGATCTACAACATTATCGACCGCATCTTTATTGGTCAGGGTGTGGGTCCCGACGCTATCGCCGGTCTTGCCATCACGTTCCCTGTGATGAATGTGAGTGCTGCTTTCGGTGTGCTGATTGGTGCTGGTGCCAGCGCGCGCACGTCTATTCTGCTGGGTATGCAAGCCAAGGACAAGGCTGAGCAGGTGTTGGGCAACAGCATTGTGATGACTTTGGTGTTTGGCACCATCTACATTGCTCTGTTTGGCATGTTTGTGGACCCTGTGCTCCGTCTGTTTGGCGCGAGCGACACTTCGCTACCATACGCACATGATTTTATGCTTTTCATTCTGCCGGGCTTGATTTTCAACAACATCACTTTCTCGTTTAACAATGTGATGCGTGCATCGGGCTACCCCACTAAGGCGATGTTCACCATGTTTATAGGTGCTGGGCTCAACGTGATTCTTGCGCCTATCTTCATCTTTGTACTGAAATTGGGCATCAAGGGTGCGGCTATCGCCACCGACATTTCGATGGGTGTGTCGATGCTTTTTGTGCTGGCTCACTTTTTCAATAAACACACTGAAATCCACTTCAAAAGTGGCATCTACAAACTCCGTAAAGACATTTTGATGCCTATCTTCGCAATCGGTGCGGCACCATGTATTGTGAATTCGGCAGGCTGCGTAATTAATGCCGTAATCAACAACACCGTTTATAAATACGGTGGCGATACTTCTGTGGCTGCTATTGGCATCTTCACCGCCGTCACTGGTTTGGTGATTACCTTTGTGGTGGGCGTAGGTATGGGTATGCAGCCTATTGTGGGCTTCAACTATGGTGCCAAACGCTTCGACCGCTTGATGCGCACCTTCTGGATAGCAGCAGGCGTATGCACTGTGGTCACCACCATGGGGTGCCTCGCTTGCCAATTCTTCCCCGAAGCCATCTCGCGCTTGTTTACCAACGATGCCACCCTCATCGCCGCCAGTTCCAAGACGCTGCGCCTTGCCACTGCCATGTTCTGGGTGGCTGGTTTCCAAATGATCACCACCAACTTCTTCCAGTCGGTGGGTGAAGCAGGCAAATCCATCTTCATGAGCCTCACGCGCCAAGTGCTGTTTATCATTCCATTCCTTTTGATACTGCCCCACTTCTGGCACATCGACGGTGTGTGGCTGGCATTCCCATTCGCCGACGCCTGCTCCATCACCGCCGCTATCCTTCTCATGGCATGGGAAGTGAAAAAAATCAAGAAAATACAGCAGAGAGGTTAGATATTAGAGGTTAGAAATTAGAAATTAGAAATTAGAAATTAGAAATTAGAAGTTAGAGGTTAGATTTTCGAATTCTCGAAATTTCGAATCTTCGATTTCTCGAAGAACCTCCTCGTAGACCTGTTGACTTATTGTCTTTAATTCAATTTGGAGATGAGGGAGAAAAATATTAACTTTGCACCGCTCAATAAGAGCGGATTCGGGGTGTAGCGCAGTTGGTTAGCGCGCCACGTTCGGGACGTGGAGGTCGGAAGTTCGAATCCTCTCACCCCGACCAACAAAACAGCGAAAGGGCTGTGTCGCAGCATTTCAAGCGACACAGCCCCGATTTTTTCTCCCCACCCTACCCCATTTTTGGCATCATACCCCAGAATTTACATTAAAAATAAAAAGATATTCACTAACTTTGCCTATATGAAGAAGAAAAGTATGCTTGACCTTGGGCGTATCACCGCCGAGGAGTTTAAGAGCGTGGATAAGATACCTGTGGCTGTGGTGCTTGATGATGTGCGCAGCGAGATGAATATTGGCAGTGTGTTTCGCACCGCCGATGCCTTCGTTATCAATCACATAGCCCTGTGCGGCATTACCGCCACCCCACCATCTGCCGAGATTCACAAAACGGCACTGGGTGCGGAAGACAGTGTGGACTGGGCGCACTACCCCACAGTGATGCAGGCTATTGAGCATCTGCGTGGCGAGGGCTACAAGATTTGCACCATTGAGCAGGTGCACGGCAGCATCAGCCTTCAGGAGTTTGACGCTAAGCCGGGCGAAAAATACGCTATCATTTTCGGCAACGAGGTGAAGGGTGTGAGCCAAGAGGCGGTAGATGCCAGCGACTGCTGCATCGAAATTCCGCAATGTGGCACCAAACACAGCCTCAACATCGCCAACACCGCCGCCATAGTCATGTGGCATTTTTTCCAGCAATTCAAATTGTGAACACTACTATAGTAGTATATAAAATTTAAGAATACAATGATTACTATTTCTGACCAAACATACTCTCAATGGATAAATCAATTGAGTAGCCGATACCGAAAAAGTCAAATTAAGGCAGCTATCAAGGTAAACCGTGAAATGTTGATTTTTTATTGGAGCCTTGGAAGAGATATTGTGAATATGAAAGCAGAGCAACAATGGGGAACAAAATTTTTGCAAAACCTTAGCAAAGACCTCAAATTTGCGATGCCTGACGCAACTTGTTTTTCTGAAACAAATCTTAAATACATGAAATATTTTTATGAAATGTATGAGGATTTTTGTCCCCAACTTGAGGACAATTCTAATGAAAAACGTCCCCAAGCTGGGGACAAATTGAAAATTGATATATTTTCTTTGCCATGGGGGCATCATAAATTATTAATTGATAAATTAAAAAATAATACCGATGCAGCCTTTTTTTATATTCGTAAAACATTAGAAAATGGGTGGAGTCGTGATGTGTTATTAAATTATTTATCCACTGATTTATACAAACATGAAGGAAAAGCTCTTTCGAATTTCAACAGCACGCTTCCTTTAGAAACAAGCGATTTAGCACAAGAATTAACACGTGACCCATATAGTTTTGCATTCACAGGACTAACTGGAACTTTTAATGAAAAAGTCTTAAAGGAAGCTTTGTTAAACAATATCACTCAGTTTCTTTTAGAACTTGGTACTGGATTTGCATATATTGGGAAAGAATACAAATTACAAATTGATGTAAAAGAGAAATATATAGATTTGCTCTTTTATAATCTTAACTTATCATGCTATGTTGTTGTAGAGGTTAAAATTGGAGAATTTGATTTTCAAGATATAGGTCAATTACAAGGTTACGTTGTTGCGGTTAACCATCTCTTACGCAAAGAAGAACGGGATAATCCAACTATTGGTATTATTATTTGTAAATCAAAAAACAATACTCTTGCACAATACGCTCTTGAAGGTAGTAACTTACCTATTGCCATTTCTGAATACGATCTCCAACGCCTTTATCCAACTGAAGTGGAGGGTACAATTCCAACTATAGCACAAATTGAAGATGCAATAAATAAAAGTCTAAATAAAGACAAACCATAATATAGTCATGTGGCATTTTTTCCAGCAATTCAAATTGTGAAAGCAAAAAAAATGCTTTTGAAGGTCGGTTTTGGGAAAATTTTGCGCCAATTTTGATTATCTTTGTGTGTGGCTATGAATCTACGGAATGTATATGACTCGCGACGAATATGGAAACTGGCTCTGATTGCGGTTTCCCTGATTCTTGTGGCTGGATTTATCTGGATTTCTAACAATCTGGTGAAAGACCTCGCCAAGCAGGAACGCGACCGTATGGAGATTTGGGCCGATGCCACCAAGGAACTGGCGTCGATGAGCAACGAGCCCGCCACCGACGAGCAGGGAAATTTGTTGATGCCCACCGACATCAATTTCCTGTTCAGCATCATTGAGCGAAACCACAATATTCCGGTGCTGCTGGTCGACGACAACGACCAGATTTTGCAATACCGCAACTTCAATCTGCCAGAACCCATCGACAGCCTCAACCCTATGGTTCTGTCGGATGCCAACGAACAATATCTGCAAAAACGATTGGTGAAACTGAAAAAATCACCAAACAAAATCGACATAAAAATCGACAAAACCACCACGCAGCACCTCTATTACGAGGATAGCGACGTGCTTCGCCGCCTTGCCTACTATCCCTACATTCAGTTGGGTGTGCTGCTGCTTTTCCTTGCCATTGCCTACTTCGCCCTTATCAGCGTGAAGAAGGCGGAGCAAAACAAGGTGTGGGTGGGTCTGTCGAAGGAAACGGCGCACCAACTCGGCACCCCTATCTCGTCGCTGATGGCATGGACGCAACTGCTCGAATCAATGGGCGTGGACAAGAATATGGTGGCTGACATGGATAAAGATGTGAACCGCCTGTCGAAAATCGCCGACCGCTTCTCGAAAATCGGCTCTATGCCCGACAAGGAATTGGAGTTTATCAACGAGGCGGTGGAAACTTCGCTCGAATATATGAGCAAGCGCATTCCCAAACGCGTGCAGCTCACTCTGCACCTGAAAAACGAGGAAAACTGTGGCGTGATGCTCTGCCAGTCGCTGTTTGAATGGGTGATGGAAAACCTCACAAAAAATGCCGTGGATGCCATGGGCGGTGAGGGTGAAATTGACATCACCGTGAAAAGCCGTGGTCAGCAGAATGTCACCATCTTGGTGAGCGACACCGGCAAGGGTATTCCTCGCAAGAATTTCAAGACGGTGTTTAACCCGGGCTACACCACCAAGAAGCGCGGTTGGGGGCTTGGCCTCACCTTGGTGAAGCGCATCATTGAAGAATATCACGACGGCAGGATTTTCGTGAAGGAGTCGGAAGTGGGAAAAGGCACCACGTTCTGCATCGAAATTCCTATCGTGAATGGTAATAACTAATCATTCCTCACAAGTATATAATATGAACTCTATCACTTTTCTCGGCACTGGCAATGCGATGTGCACACGCTGCTACAATACCTGCTTCTATCTCCGCTCACAGTCGGGGGCTATGCTTGTGGACGCTGGCGGCGGCAACGGCATTTTCCGTCAACTTTACAAGGCTCATATCCCATACGAGGAAATTCGCCACATATTTGTGACACATGTCCACACCGACCATATCCTTGGCGTGGTGTGGCTCATACGCAAAATTTCTCCGCTTATCCACAAGGGCAAGCACCCCGGTAAACTGATGATTTACTGCAATAGCGAGGTGCGCCATGCCCTCACCACCATTTGCCAACTGCTCATTCCCCGAAAAATTCAGCGTGCCATAGGCGACAGCATCATTCTGAAGGAAATCACCGACGGCGAGGAAATCATGGTCGACGACATGAAAATGACCTGCTTTGACCTGGGTTCGGAAAAGGCTTCGCAATTCGGATTTGAAATGCTCATGCCCGACGGACAGCGTGTGGTGTGCCTTGGCGACGAACCCTACTATCCACGCAACGAGAAATATGTGCGAGGCTGCGACTGGCTGCTCTGCGAGGCTTTCTGCCTCTACAAAGACCGTGAGCAATTCCGCCCCTACGACAAGCACCACAGCACCGCCCTCGATGCCGGCAAGCAAGCCGAAGTGCTCGGCGTGAAAAACTTGGTGCTCTACCACACCGAAGACACCAGCCTCGCCACACGCAAAGCAGCCTACACCGCCGAAGCAAAAACACACTTCTCCGGACAAGCCTACTGCCCCAACGAACTCGAAACCCTCCCCCTCACAGCCACTGCAGATAGTCGTCAGGCGTAACCACATAAGACCCCGCCACGGGATAAGCCTCGGCAAATGCCTTTGGTACCTTGCGAGTGGCTTTCTTGTGGTTCCATTTCATTTCAAAAGTGGTGAACACTCCATCCTTTTCCTCCACAAAATCAATTTCTTGCTGAGCGGTGGTACGCCAAAAATACGTTTTGGCATAATTCCGGCTATAATGATTCGCCTTTATGCGCTCGCTAATGAAAAAATTTTCCCAAAGCGCACCCACATCTTGCCGCATAGCAAGCGGAGCAAAATTTTGAATCACCGCATTGCGCACACCATTGTCCCAAAAATAAATCTTTTTGCCCTTCTTCAATTCATTTCTCACATTTCTATTGAGCGCACTCAAGCAAAACACCACATCACACATTTCCAACAAATGGACATATTTCTCCACCGTTTTGCTATCCGTGCCCACAAGTTGCGCAATTTCATTGTATTTCACCTCACTACCCACTTGCAGCGCTAAAGCAGTGAGAATCTTCTCCAGAAGCGCCGGACGCCGAATGCCTTCCATCGACAACAAATCTTTATACAAATAACTGCCCGACAGATTCATAATCAGTTCGCGAGCCTGCTGCTGATGATTCAAAACATCGGGGTAAGAGCCATAAATGAGCCGCGACTCCAACAATTGATTCACCCCAAGCAAGCCATAAGTGTGGAGCAATTCATCCGACGAAATGGGATAGAGATGGTATTCAAACACACGCCCGGTGAGTGGCTCACTCAAGCGGTCGTGCAAACCCAACGACGACGAACCGGTAACCAACAATTGCACATCCGGGAACTGATCGATTATCAGTTTGAGGGTAATGCCCACGTTCTCCAAGCGTTGCGCCTCATCCACCACCACCCAACTATGGTGACCAATCAGCATCTGCAACTCCTTTAGATTGATATCAGCAAGCAACGCTCGCACCTCCGGATCATCGCAGTTAAGGTGAAGCACATGGTCCACACCCTGTGTCATCATATTAAACAACGTGCTTTTGCCCACCTGGCGAGCACCAATCAGCACAATAGCTTTTCCTTGAAAAAGTCTATCCCGCAATTGCGATTCCAATGTTCTTACAATCATCATCTCAAATTATTAAATACCACTGCAAATTTAACCTAAAAATCGGGCTAATCCAAAATTTATATGGTATTTTTTGGATTACAATCCAAAATTTATATATAATTTTTTGGATTAGCCCCAAAAAGCCTCAGAGAAAAACAGAAGCGTCAACAAAGCCGGCGAAACAGAAACCGATTTTTTAAGTCAACGAGTCAACGAGACAACAAGACAACGAGACAACGAGTAGTTTTCGTTTTAGTTCAATTGATGTTTCAACCACCCTGGTAGGGACATGCCTTCGGCTTGTAATGAAACACCAACCAACTGATTCACAAACCTGTAGGGGCGCAACACTTTGCGCTCGTCGCCACAAGCACCCCCACAAATAATCTATTCCGGCTACAGAGACTATCTCCTACCACAACCGACCCCCGAGGCTCACTCCTGAAGCTGAGTCGTTCTCCAAGCTGCGCTCGGCTTCGCCTTCGCCTGACTTCGTCAATGCGTCACCCACGAGAAATAGCCTGACCCACAAACCTCAACGAGAACGCGATATTCTCAAGACCTCTCGTATAGGTTTATGGGGGCGCTATTTTATTCATTTCTCAGCGCGTCACCCAAACAAAAATAATTACATCTGATTATCAGATAGTTACATTCGCTCTTTAAAAAAGTGACAAAGTCAGGAAAAAAAAAGCGAGGAATCACTTGATTTTCCTGTTTTTTTTGCTATATTTGCAAACAAGAAAAATACAAATTTTCAAATCTAAGAGATTTCAAAGTAACAAAATACACTAAAAAATTAATATTATAATTCACTTATGAAAACAATTGGAATTTCAGATTTCAAAGGACTAGTTAATGCACGTCTTGATGACCCCAATGCATACGTTGGCAAAACACTGGTTTTGTGGAATGCAGCCTACATGAATTACGGCATTGCTTATCGCGTTATAGAAGAATGTTGTGTCGAACATAATAATGCGAATACAAATCATCAAGTATGGTTCAAGTACTCAGATATGACATTCTTAACTGATGACAATACTAATATCCATGGATTCTGTGAAAGATCAGAAATGTATGGATATAAGGATCAGGGCATTTTATTTAACACGGGGTGCTTCCGTTTAACAATGAAAGAACAATGGTTAAACTTTATCAACACCCACAAAAATAATAAAGGAGGAATTTCGTCTAATTGGCCGCTAGTTGCATGCGCACAAGTTAAGGGGACAGACATTGTCGAGAACGATTTTGCAGAGAACTGCGAGATATGCAAACTTCAACCCACTGTGGAAGAATGGAGAAGATGGACATCAACTTCAGAGAATGAGGAACTCATTCGCTTGATAATTGAATATAATGGTGGTAATATACTAGACTTTGACTATTGGGAGCGAGCAGTGTGGGCATTAGGATACCTTTTGGATGAACACGGTTCTATATACCAAATACCTCAGAAAGAATTTGCCCTTGATTTAAAAGGATCAATTGCGGATTTTCCCGTAGAAGAATTTTGGAATTTCATCCATTCTAAATGATATAAAACGCCAACATGCGTTTCCCAAACTATACCAATTATGATAAACAGTGATAAAATGGCATCATGGATGCCTGTGGACTATGTGGTGACGGGCTGCAGGGAGGAACTCGACGACATGCGCGAGAAGTTGCTGGAGTCGGAGCGTCACGAGTGCGAGGACAGCTTTGCTGGCGTGATGGATTATGAAGGAGACCCTGTTTACATAGTGAACAAAGCTCATTTCTTTGGCATGTTTGGCGTTAATGAAGGTGTTGAAGAATTGGGTGATTTCTATATTGCAAACTCGGAATGCGTAAACGAGACGCCTTTCCCCCTCGAGGAAACAGAGGATGGCACCCTGTATTTCAAGTGGACATTTGGCCACTGGGGATGTGATACGGCAAAGTTGCGCCAGGTGATTGAGGGCTATTACAAGAGCGTGAATACTTACTACATCGACCCTTACTGCAACACCAACGATACTGAGCATCATTTCTTTGCCCATCGTTTCCCGTTGCTCATCGACGGACTGCACTATTTCCTTGACCACAATGAACTCACTGCCCGCCTCAACTGCGACGACATGTGTACCGACGAGGTGATGCAGGTGCCCGAAACTGTAGTATATGAGGGGCAGTAGTACAAGGTGACAGACATTATTGACTTTCAATTCTACCAACCCAACTATGGCAGCGGCAGTGGTGGCGGCACCCGCCCGACGCGACTGCGCCAACTGCAACTGCCCGCTACCGTGCAATATGTGCTGCCTGGGGCTTGTGCAGGAATCGAAACACTGCTCAAGGTGAACATCCCCGACGGTTGCTCGGTGGGGCGTGACGCATTTGCCGGCTGTGGCATCGAGGAGTTGACCCTGGGCGAGAATACCTGTCTCGATATGGATTGCTTTCGTGGCACACGTGTCCAGTCGGTAGACCTCCCCATGTCAACCGAGTGGAACGAGTATGGCGATTTCGGAGGCTATGGCATATGCGGTCACTTTGTTTCTGAGGAGCAAGGCAAATCCATATGCCCTATAATTTTCGACGTCTTTGGCGATACCCCCTGGGAAGCCCGAGTGCGACCCGAGTGGGAACGGTTGCTTCAGCAGCAGTGGGAGGAAGAAAAACCACTCCTGCAACCCAGACATCAGAACCTGTCGACATCGACGATGACGACTTGCAGACGCTGTTTGATTAAGACACATTACTTCCATTACAAAAGGCAGAGAAATCTGCCTTTTGCTATGTTCGGTTGTGTCTTTTCCCGTTTTGACGAGTGACCATAACTCTGCAACAAAACCAAAGTTATGGCTCTTTCTGTTTCTACTTATATCGCTCCATGTTATTTCTCGGCACATGTGCCTGACATAACATTCTCCACCGACGAGCAACGCGTCGATGTGGAACTGGTCATTGACGGTGACAAGGTGTTCAGCGAGACATTCTATCCATACGGAGGACGTGCCACAGTGCGCGACCTGCGGTCGCTCATCGAGGCACACTGCGAGAAATGGCACAATGTCTATACGCAGGTGGCTGTCGAGGCTTCCACGCCCGGAACGCAAAGAATCAAAACTGAATTTGCAGTGATATACTGCACTTTCATTCCGTCCGTCTACGCTGACAAGTTCGTGGATAACCACTTCCTTACAACTCGCACCGCCAAGATCCTGCCAAGGCACGAACTTGCCGTTGACTATCTATATCTTTATACTGACGCGCCTGCCACCTTCCGATGGAGATTCCTTGTCACTTACTCTAAAGACGGCGTGACCCGCTCGTCCTACATTGACAATACACCCCTCTCTGCAGAGCATCGAGGGGTTTGCGCTATCGCTATCCGATATGCAGAGATTCGCAATAAGGCTTCTCTGCGATTTGGCAATGGCATTCGCCTGCTTTCTTTCGCTGTGGAGATTGGCGAACGAAGTTTCATGTACTTCGTCCAGGATCATCTGCCAAAGGCGATGTTCCTTTTCGCCAATACCTTCGGCTGCATGGAGATGGCGCTCCTTGACTGTGAGACCACAGACAAGGTAACGACCAAGCGCTCCGCAAACCAAAGGGACGGTTCTTTTGGTTTGTGGTTTGCTTGAAATCAGACATGCCGCAGCACTAACGACAGGTGCGAAGCACTGGCATCGCTAAAAGGTTGTTTTTTATGTTTTTGTTTCAGTCCCCCCAGTATTTTTCCACTGAACCGATGCCACATCATGCTATATAGCAATTAAAACAATAAAAGGCAGCACCATTAATTGGCACTGCCTTATTATTTTTATCAGAGGGTTTGATTTTTCGTTTTATCCTACTTTTACGCCGGGCTTTACTTCGCCTTGGGGGCCGATGACCACGAGGCGGCCGTCGGCATCTTCTGCGCTGAGAATCATACCTTGGCTTTCGATGCCCTTGAGTTTGCGTGGTGGGAAGTTGGCGATGAAGCACACTTCCTTGCCAATCAAGTCGGCTGGCTCGTAGAATTTGGCGATACCGCTCACGATGGTGCGGCCGCCCATGCCGTCGTCGATCTTGAATTGAAGCAGTTTGTCGGCCTTCTTCACCTTTGAGCATTCCAGCACCTTACCCACACGAATGTCGAGTTTCATGAAATCGTCGAACGTACATTCCTTTGCCACTGGTTCGGGTTTGAAGTTGGCGATAATGTTCTCTTGCTTGATGCGAGCGAGTTTGTCGAGTTGTGCTTGAATCACGCTGTCTTCAATCTTCTCAAAGAGCAGCACAGGCTTTTCAATCTTGGCACCGTCGGCAAGAATGTCGAGTTGTCCGAGTTTGTTCCAATCCACCTCAGCCATACCGAGCATAGCGCGGAGTTTTTCGGCAGTGAATGGAAGGAATGGCTCGAAAGCGATAGCCAAGTTGGCGCAAATCTGGAGCGATACGTTCATGATGGTTTCCACACGCTTCATATCGGTCTTAGCGAGTTTCCAAGGCTCGGTGTCGGCAAGATACTTGTTACCGATGCGCGCCAAGTTCATAGCGTCTTTAAGCGCTTCACGGAAGTGGAACTGCTCGATGTTGTTGCTCAGCGTTTCCTTCACGCCCTTAAATTCGGCGATGGTGGCACGGTCGTAGTCGGTGAGTTCGCCAGCGGCAGGAATCACACCGTCGAAGTATTTATGGGTGAGCACCACGGCACGGTTCACGAAGTTGCCAAAGATAGCCACAAGTTCATTGTTGTTGCAAGCCTGATAGTCGCGCCAAGTGAAGTCGTTGTCCTTGGTTTCGGGAGCATTGGCGGTGAGCACGTAGCGAAGCACGTCTTGCTTGCCGGGGAACTCATCGAGATATTCGTTGAGCCAGATTGCCCAGTTGCGACTGGTGGAAATCTTTTCACCCTCAAGATTGAGGAACTCATTAGATGGCACATTGTCGGGCAGGATATAGCCACCGTGAGCCTTCAGCATGGTAGGGAACACGATGCAGTGGAACACAATGTTGTCCTTGCCGATGAAGTGAATCAGGCGAGTGCTGTCGTCCTTCCACCAAGTTTCCCAGTTGCCATATTCGGGGTGAGCGTCGCACAGTTCCTTGGTGTTGCTGATGTAGCCGATAGGAGCGTCGAACCACACATAAAGCACCTTGCCCTCTGCACCCTCTACAGGCACAGGAATACCCCAGTTCAAGTCGCGTGTCACGGCACGTGGACGCAAGTCGGCATCAAGCCACGATTTGCACTGGCCATACACATTGGGGCGCCATTCTTTATGCTCTTTCAAAATCCATTCTTCGAGCCATGGTTGATACTCATTGAGAGGCAAATACCAGTGAGTGGTTTTGCGCTTCACCAGAGGATTGCCATTGATGGCGTTCACTGGGTTAATCAATTCGTCGGGCGAAAGTGTAGAGCCGCACTTCTCGCATTGGTCGCCATTGGCGTCGGCAGCGTGGCACACAGGACATTCACCCTTAATATTACGGTCGGTGAGGAACTCTTGCGTGGCCTCATCGTAGAATTGTTCGCTTTCTTGCTGAATAAACTTGCCGTGGTCGTTCAAATACTTGAAGAAATCACTGGCAAACTGGTGGTGGATTTTTGAAGTGGTGCGAGAATACACGTCAAACGAGATACCGAAGCGCTCGAAACTCGTTTTAATCAGATTGTGGTAACGATCCACAATATCTTGCACCGAGCAACCCTCCTTACGGGCGCGGATAGTGACAGGCACACCATGCTCATCGCTACCACCCACAAAAAGCACATTTTCACCTTGCAGACGCTTGTAGCGCACATAGATGTCGGCTGGCACATACACACCTGCCAAGTGACCGATATGCACTGGACCATTGGCATAAGGCAGCGCAGCAGTCACAAGCGTGCGTTTAAAATCTTTTTTATCCATATATGATTCAGGTAATTATTATTGAATTTTCAGTTCACAGCCCCACACCGCTTGGCACAGAGCCGACTGCAAAGTTACGAATTTTATCGCTAACTATTTGCATTCCACCCCCAAAACCATCACTTTTCCCTCACCTTATAATATATATCCCCACGCTTATTTCATTATTAGGGTGTTGGTGGTCATGCGGTGCATATATTGCTGGATGAGGGATTTTAGTTCATTTTCAAGTTGGGATTGGATAGGGAGTTTGCCTGCGAGGTTTTGCTTGAGCAGCGGGTCGGTTTTGAAGCGATAGAGCGCTTTGGTTTTCTGACCGTCGAACTGGAGCAGGAAATCGCCCTTGAAGTATTGATACACTCCGTTGTTGTAGTTGAACGCCCAAGTTTGTGCGGCTGGAGTGTGGAGCAAGTCGCAACCGAATGCTATGTATGGCTTATCGTAACCCAACATGCCCATGAGTGTGGGCAACACGTCGATTTGCTGCGCTATCACGCCTTGCTTCACGCCGGTTTCCAAAGACCCGTCGGGCGTGTAGAAGATGATAGGTATGCTGTATAATCCCTGGTCGGTTTTGTAGTAAGGGTGGGTGTTTTGGTTGGTGTGGTCGGCAACGAGCACAAACACCGTATTCCTATACCACGGTTGCTTGCTTGCCGCCTCAAAGAATTTACGCAACGCCATATCGGTGTAGCGCACGCACTTGTGGATAGGCTGTCCGCCCTCGTCCTTGAAGGTGGCGGCGTACTGCTCCGGCACCTTGAAAGGGTGGTGCGACGAAGCCGTAAACACCGAAGCCACAAAAGGCTGCTTGAAGCCGTTCACCATTCTCACCACATGTTGCAGATAGGGTTCGTCCCACACTGCCCACATGCCATCGAAGTCAGCATCGCCACCGCCTTTGGGGTCGGCATTGTATTCGGTGCGGCCGAAGTATTTATCGTAGCCTGTGGCGCGCGCAAACGCCTCAAAGCCCATCGAACCGTTTTGCGCGCCGTGGAAAAATGCGCTGTAATAGCCTTTGTCGTGGAGCATACCAGCAAGGCCTGTGAGGTCGTTCATCGACGCTGGCGTGAGGAAAAACGGCTCCACCATCATCGGAATGCTCGACAGCGTGGAGGGCATGGCATCGATACTCTTGCGCCCATTGGCAAAGGTGTATTCAAACGTGAGGCTATGGGTGAGCAAGGAATCGACAAACGGAGTGTAGCCACGGTATTTTCCACCGTCCAAATCACGGTTCAAACTACCTATATACTCACGCCCAAAACTCTCCACTATCAGCACCACCACATTTTTCTTGTTCATCACCGTGCCTGAAGCGGGCTGATGGATTGGGGAGTAGTAAGAGAGCATCTGCTTTTCGTCGGTGAAATATTTCGGTTCCTCAAACACATTTTTACCGATGGTGCGAATGAGCGAGAAAGGAGTGTTGAGCACAATGGCAGCCTCGGTGGGGTGGTTCACATACTGGTTGGCGTTGCTCACCGTGATGGGACGAACGGAGTGTGCCAAACCGCCACGCATACCACCAAGAATGCAAGGCACCATCAGCAATATCGACACCAGTGTGGCAAGGCTGTAGCACCACCAGCAAATGGTGTGTCGCTTCAAATTGTGAGAGAGATAAAGTCGCCAAAGCCCATAAATCAGCACCACGCCTATCAGCAGAAGATACCAGTGGCGAATCAGTTCGGTGCCGAAGATGCCAGCAAGATTGCCCTCGTGGCTAAACTCGCTGAACACGGTGCTGGTGGTGCGGCGCGAGGTGTATTGGAAATACACGCAGTCGCAAAGGTTCATCACCACGGCAAAGGAATTGACCACCACAAACAGCCATTTGCACACCTTGCGATAGGTGGGCGTTTCCTTTAAATGGAGCGGAAACAGCACCATCACTATCCACAGCACATTGGTGTACATGATGGCGGAGGAATCGAACAGGAAACCTCCACGCAGCATCTCCATCAAGTGGCCAGCGGTGAGATTGTCGGAAAAACTGCTGTAATTCGTGAGCAAAAATACGATTCGGCAAACGAAATACACCACATAAACCAACACCAAATTACACACCACCGTCAGCAATGGCGCAAAACTATTATAGGTCAAAAACCTCTTTATCTTATCAACCATCTTCTATAAATTTATATCTTGTACAATCACTTTCTTTCTTTCAAAAACCTACGAAGCATAAATGTAAGAAAGTAAGGAAAGGTATAAAACTTTCCATTAAAACCAATATTTTTATCACAAAGTTTAATTCCGAATTTTATGTCGGGATATTTATCAGGTTTACCTGTTAAATTATTAAGCGAAGGTGTGGAATTGTCTGAAGCTTTCACCTCCACTGGCACAAGCGATGATGCAGTACGCACAAAAAAGTCCATTTCAACAGTTGATTTATCATTGCGATAGAAATACAGTTGATAACCCTGCTTCACCAGCATTTCCGAAACAATGTTTTCAAAAAGTCCACCTTTGTAGGTTCCATAATTCCTATTTTGTCGCAAATCATCTTGCGATTCTGCATCAAGCGATGCCACAAGCATACCAGTGTCGTGATAATAAAGTTTAAACAATCGAGGATTGTAATTGCCTTTAAGTGGCAACGAAACTTGGTCGAGACAATAGCAAACATTCACAATGCCAGCATCTTTCAGCCACTCCACTGTGCCAACATAATCGCGACTGCGAGCACCGTGAGCCACTTTAGTGATTTGAAATTTTTTATTATCACGTCCCAAAAACACTGGAATATGGTTATAAATATTCTTTATTTTTCCTTTATCAAGACCTTGGGCATATTTAGTGATGTCTTCCTCATAGTCATAGAGCAACTGCTGCTGCATCTGTGCCACTCCACTGAAATTATTATTGACCACAAATTGACGTACTATAGCAGGCATACCACCCACAAGCATATAATCAAAAAAATGAGCCCGTATAACTTCATATAGTACTTTGGGTAAAGGTTTTACAGCGCTCATATAGGCATACATATCACTAATTTGTGAATCGGTATAACCAACCGCCCACAGAAATTCCTCAAAATCCATTGAATGCATGGAGTAATCCTCCTTATAGCCTACACTATTCGATTCTATTTCATTATAATTGATACCCATCAGCGAACCTGAACATATCACATCATAACGCCCATCAATAGCAAACGACTTTAAAGATGTGGCACAAGATGGACACGACTGGATTTCATCAAAGAAAATAAGTGTTTCGCCAGGCACTACTTGAATCGTAGGCGATATGATGGTTATATTCTTTATGATAGAATCCACCTCAAAACCATCGGCAAACACTTCTCTATATTTACTCTGAAGCACGAAATTAATATTTACCACATACTTATAATGATGGTGGGCAAACTGGAGAATAGATGCAGTTTTTCCAATCTGTCGAGCACCTTTCACTATAAGAGGAAGATGATTTTGCTTCAATTTCCATTCCTCTAAGAATTGGTCAATTTTTCTTCTTAAAAGACTCATAATTCACCATTTTTTGCAAAAATAGCATTATTTATCTAAATATCAAATAGTTTCATCTACTTTTCCACATTTTTCCACCTATTTTCGCACCATTTCACCACATTTTTCCACCTATTTTCGCACCATTTCACCACATTTTTCCAAAAATTCACCCACAAGCATCATTAATAAAAAGAAGTAAAATTATTGCCTAACTCCATAATTTCCATAGTGAAAAATACGATTGTAATCGTAAAATTAATGGTAAATTTTGGATTATAATCGTATTTTTTACTATTTTTGTGGCAGAAAACTGTAACATGATTGCTATATGGAACACATCAAACGTATCTTGCAAGATAAAATAGAGGAGCGATTAGTGCCTGGAAAAGCAGTGCTCATTTATGGTGCGCGGCGTGTGGGTAAAACCGTGCTTTTGAAAGAAATAGTCAAGAAAACTGATGGTAAGACCATAATTTTGAATGGCGAAGATATTGATGTGCACAATATGCTTCAAAACCGCTCCGTGAGCAATTTCCGCCAATTGTTTAGCGGAATTGATTTGCTGGCTATCGACGAAGCGCAAAACATTCCTCAAATCGGGCAAGTCATTAAGTTGATTGTTGATGAAATTGATGGCATCAAAGTGATAGCCACAGGTTCATCGTCGTTCGACCTCCTAAATAAAATTGGTGAACCACTTGTGGGGCGTGCTTCACAATTCGTGCTCTCACCATTTTCAATTAAAGAAATAGCACAACAGCAGAATGGAATTGAAATCAAGCAGAATTTAGCGAGCCGACTGATTTATGGAAATTATCCTGAAGTGGTGGGTATGACCAGAAATGATATGAAAGAGGAATATCTACGTGAAATAGTGAACGCCTATTTATTGAAGGATATCCTTGCTATCGACGGTCTGCGAAATTCCGCAAAAATGAACCGTCTGCTCCAACTAATAGCATATCAAGTGGGTGACGAAGTGAAATACGATGAATTAGGAAAGCAGTTAGGTATGCACCGTGATACTGTTGAGAAATATCTCGACCTTCTTTCAAAGGTTTTTGTTATTTATAGGGTTGGGGCATTTAGTAGAAATATGAGAAAAGAGGTGTCGAAAGCAGGAAAATGGTATTTCTACGACAATGGTATTAGAAATGCCGTGATGGGTAATTTCAAAGACGTGAATAATAGGCAAGATATGGGAGAACTTTGGGAAAACTTCTTCATCACAGAAAAAATGAAGAACAACCAAAACCAACTGCTTCACCAGCAATTACACTTTTGGCGCACCTACGACCAGCAAGAAATTAACCTTATAGTGGAATCAAGCGATGCTATCAATGCTTATGAGATGAAGTGGGGTAAAAAGAATCCGAATGTTCCGGGTGGATTTGCAAAAGCATACCCAAATGCCAACTTCAATGTAGTCAATCCCGAAAACTATTTTACACTTCTATAAAAGAAAATAACGTAAAAAATACGATTGTAATCGTAAAATTAACGGTAAATTTTGGATTATAATCGTATTTTTTACGGTTGTATGTATAAAACTACAATTTTATAACGTAGGAATATGATTTTGGAATGCTTTTACTCGATTTGGGTTAAAAGCACCTGATAAATTGGTTATTGCGATTGAAGAGCGTGTTTCAAATTTAGCGATTCATCATAACGTAGGGACATGCCTTCGGCATGTTTCGATGCAATCCACAATGTATAAACGTCTTGGAAACATGCCGAAGGCATGTCCCTACGCTATGGTGCTGTCATTTTTGGTGATTTGACACATCCTCCCTACGTTACGGCGTATTCCTTATTTGCAGAGGAATTCTACGAGTTTCTTTACTGCGCGGCCTCGGTGGCTGATAGCGTTTTTTTCGTCTGCATTCATTTGGGCGAAGGTGCGGCCGTCGGCTTCGTCGGGTTGGAAAATTGGGTCGTAGCCAAATCCGCTGTCGCCATGCTTTTCGGTGAGGATATGTCCTTCCACACGGCCATCGAAAATGTGGAGTTCGCCATTCAAAATCAGTGCCACGGCAGTGCGGAAGCGCGCTGTGCGTTTCTCCATCGGCACGCCTTGCATCTTATCAAGCACTTTACGCATATTTGCTTCACTGTCGTGCCCGGCACCAGCATATCGGGCACTATACACGCCTGGTTCACCGCCCAGCGCATCAATTTCAAGACAGGTGTCGTCGCTGAAGCAGTCGTAGCCGTAGTTATCTTTTATGAAGCGAGCCTTTTGCTCAGCGTTGCCTTCAATGGTGGGGCAAGTTTCGGGAATATCGTCGTGGCAATCAATGTCGTTCAAACTCAAAATTGTGAATTTCTCACCCACAATCTCCCTCAATTCCTGCAACTTATGCGCATTATTAGTGGCAAATACTATCTTATTCATTTTCCCTTTCAAATTAATTATATATCAAAAGTACTAAAAACCAGCCACATACCAAACTTTTTAGTTACAAATTATCGCTGTTATATATACACAAATTCGCTGTTATCAAAAGCAGAAGAACGTAAAAACATCACATAATAAATAGGCATATAAATCACATTACCATTATTATAAACTTTTTCCTCATTACTAAATACAATGCCGTTGGTAATTTTATATTCATCCACTTTCAATAGATTGTTTAAAGCCGTGTGAATATAATAATCTTTACCAGACTTTACTTCAATGGGGAGAGCCGACAGCAAATAAACGCTATCAATCAAAAAATCAACCTCCCCATTTTTTTTATTATCATAGTAATACAGTTTAAATCCGTGAGCCTTTAATTCCTGTGCCACTACATTTTCATAAACCGATCCTAAATTCACACCACACTTATCATTCATTATGGGCAGAACATCGTTGTGATAAAGAATGCCAGTGAGCAAACCTATATCACTCATATATAATTTGAGTAAATTTTTACCACTATTTTCCACCAAAGGATATGATGGCTTGCTTATGGCTTGAACCTCTAAAGTGATGCCTGAAGAAATCAAATATTCAAACTCATCTTGGTAGTCAGCCATTCGTTTGCCCTTTTTAAGTTCAATGTCTTTAGCCACAATTCTTTTTTTTACCTTCTCCAAATTTGAAGGCACCATATCATAAATGCGTTGAATTTTTAGTTTTCTAAGCGATTCACTTTCATATTTGGCTGCATCATTCTTGTAAAGTAAACTGATGTCACGATGTATATTTCGCACACTCACCATATTATGTTCACTCAAATATGTGTTTACAGCACTTGGCATTCCTCCCACAAGTAAATACTTGCGAAAATAGTCCATAACTTTCATGTGCAAGGATTCATTTAAAGCCTCTTTAGCCTCAAATTTTCTCCTCATTTCATTTATCAAGAGTTCTCCCACACCATTTGCTATCAAAAATTCCTCAAAATCTAACGGATACATTGAAAGTAACTCAATGCTACCAATAGGAATGCTTTGGGTGGTTTTAAGTGCAATTCCTAATTGTGAACCACTTGCAATGTAGGTGAAGCGTCCGTCTTCCACCAAAAATTTTGCTAAAGTGAGCAAGTGACTGTATGCTTGAATTTCATCTATAAAAACCAATGTTTTTTCACTATCTTTCATTTTAGCCCCAGCAATAGTGCTTAATGCAATCATAAAATCTTCCACAGTACGAGCATTCTCAAACAAGCGATTGCTTTGTTTATCCTCCTCCATATTCACCTCAATAAAGTTGGAATACAACCTCATTCCCACCTCACGAATGATATAGGACTTTCCTACTTGTCGTGCACCACTCACCACAAGCATTCGCTTTTTTTCTGATTTGAGAAAACTCTCAATTTTTGAAGCAATTTTTCTATAAAGCATAGTTATTTGGTTTTTAACACTTTAAATACAATAAAATACACTTTTCCTATAAAAAATGATATGCAAAAATACACTTTTCCTATAAAATAAGCAAACAAAAAAAACACTTTTCCTATAAAAATAGGTATTCAAAAGTACACTTTTCCTATAGATTATGGATTTATTGGTTAAAAAATAGGCAAAAAAAATGCTTAGTGCCAGTCTGTGCATCTAAGCGTTTTAGTTTAGATTATTCTTTAAAATCAGAAATATATTTTTTTATTTGTTCCTCTAATACTGGTAAATCTTCATTTATTACAATCCATAATATATCAAGATTTATTTGATAATAGTCATGCACTAATATATGACGCATTTTTTCTATCATTCGCCAAGGTGTTTCGGTATGAGATTCTTTAAATTCCTTTGTTAATTTATAAACTGCCTCTCCCACAATTTGCACGTTATATACAGTGGCATGTAGATGAAGAGTATCATTAACCAGTTCTTCTTTACTCATGCCCTTTGTAAATTCTTGCACTCTTTCTATTGATGAAAGAATATGTTGCAAGCGCCCTTTATCTTTAGCAGTTTCTCTCATATATGAGTTTTTTATCACGATTTGCACTTTTTGCAGCAAATGGTAACAGATCACCCTCAACCACCAAATCCACTGAACGATTAAGTAATTTTTCTAAATCATCAATCATTCCAAAAAACTGCAAACCCATTTTTGTGTTAGGAACAAAAGTTATAAGAATATCTATATCACTATCTGGTCGCTGTTCACCACGTGAAAAAGAACCAAATACCCATGCTTTTTCAATAGGTTTTCTACTGAAATATTGGCAAATAATATCTATAATATTCTTATCCATCGTTTATTAAATGTAATAATGCAAAAATAAACCTTATTTTATTCTTTTACAAATATCTGATGAAAAAAGTTTACTTATAAAAGCAAAAGCCCGGCCTTTTGGTGGGGCTGGGCTTTTGGGAAATTATGGGGAGTGGTGGATTATACCACTACGTTTACGATTTTGTTTGGCACTACGATTACCTTCTTTGGTGTTTTGCCTGCAATCCACTTTTCGGCGGCTTTGTCGGTGAGGGCGAGGCGTTCCACTTCGGCTTTGTCGGTGCCTACTGCCACTTCAATGTTGAAGCGTGGCTTGCCGTTGAACATTACGGTATATTTTACGTTGCTTTCTTTGAGGTATTCCTCATTGAAGGCTGGCCATTGCGCATCACACACTGTGCCTTCGTGGCCGAGCACGTGCCACAGTTCTTCGCAGATGTGTGGAGCAAATGGAGCGAGCACCACAATCAGGTCGTTGAAGATGGCTTTGCTCACGCACTTTTGTGAGTAGAGTTCGTTGGCGCAAATCATGAATGCAGCCACCGAAGTGTTGTAACTGAGCACTTCCACATCGGCAGTCACCTTCTTGATGAGTTTGTGGAGCGACTTGAGGTTGTCGGCTGTTGGTTTCTCGTCGGTCAAGCGCACTGCATCGCCATCAAACACCATATTCCACAATTTCTTCAAGAAACGGTTCACACCGTCGATGCCGTTGGTGTCCCAAGGCTTGCTGGCTTCAACCGGACCGAGGAACATTTCATAGAGGCGAAGCGTGTCGGCACCGTAGCGCTCTACAATCACATCAGGGTTCACCACGTTGAACATCGACTTCGACATCTTCTCAATAGCCCAACCGCAAATATATTTACCCTTTTCAAGAATAAATTCGGCATTTTCAAATTCTGGTCGCCATGCGCGGAATTTGTCGATGTCGAGCACATCGTTGCTCACGATGTTCACATCCACGTGAATAGGGGTAACATCGTATTCATCTTTCAAATTCAGGCTCACGAAAGTGTTGGTATCTTTGATACGGTACACAAAGTTGCTGCGGCCTTGAATCATACCTTGGTTGAAAAGTTTCTTGTATGGCTCTGGTTCGCACACATAGCCGTAGTCGTAGAGGAACTTGTTCCAGAAGCGACTGTAGATCAAGTGACCTGTGGCGTGTTCGGTACCGCCCACATAAAGGTCGACCTGACGCCAATACTCGTTGGCTTCCTTGCCCACCAGCGCATCATCGTTGTGTGGATCCATATAGCGCAAATAGTAAGCGCTCGAACCGGCGAAACCAGGCATAGTGCAGAGTTCCAATGGCTGTCCGTTGGAAGCCACCCAGTTTTTTGCGCGTCCCAATGGAGGCTCACCGCTTTCGGTTGGCAAGAATTTGTCCACTTCAGGGAGTTGCAATGGCAGTTCGCTCTCGTCGATGGTTTGTGGCTGACCGTCGGCATCGTAATACACTGGGAATGGTTCGCCCCAATAGCGCTGACGGCTGAAGATAGCGTCGCGAAGGCGATAGTTCACCTTCACCTTGCCAATGCCTTCTTCTTCGATAAACTTCTTAGTCTTGGCGATGGCTTCCTTCACTTGCAGACCGTTGAGTTGGAGTTTTTCGTTATTTGAATTAATAACGATGCCTTCCTTAGCGTCGAAACTTTGCTCGCTCACATCAGCACCCTCAATCAGTGGAATGATGTCGAGGCCGAAATGCTTGGCGAAAGCATAGTCGCGGCTGTCGTGCGCAGGCACAGCCATAATGGCACCGGTGCCATAGCCGGCAAGCACATAGTCGCTAATGTAGATAGGAATATTTTTACCGGTCACAGGGTTGATGGCATACGAACCACTGAACACACCCGAAACCTTCTTTTCAATCATACGCTCACGCTCGGTCTTGTGCTTCACCTCGTCGAGGTAGGCTTCCACAGCAGCCTTTTGCTCGGCGGTGGTCACCTTTTCCACATATTCGCTTTCAGGAGCGAGCACCATGAAAGTAACGCCGAAAATAGTATCGGCACGAGTGGTGAAGATAAGCATTTTCTCATCGCTGCCCACAAGTGGAAATTGCATTTCGGCACCTTCGCTGAAGCCAATCCAGTTGCGCTGAGTTTCCTTGATGGAATCGGTCCATTCCAAGTTGTCGAGGTCGCGGAGCAAACGACCGGCGTAAGCCGACACGCGCAAGCACCATTGGCTCATCATTTTCTGCACCACAGGATAGCCGCCACGGAGCGAAACGCCTTCGCTCACCTCGTCGTTGGCAAGCACAGTGCCCAACTTAGGGCACCAGTTCACCATCGTGTTGCCACGGTAGGCGATGCGGTAGTCCATCAGCGTTTTTTCTTTTTCCACCTTGCTCATGGCATTCCATTGCTCGGCGGTGAAATCGTTGTTGCCGTTGGTGGCAGCGTTGCAGCCCTCGCTACCGTTCTTTTCAAAATAAGCCACCAGTTCCTCAATAGGGCGAGCCTTATCGAGAGCAGTGTTGTAGTAACTCTTAAACATTTTTATAAATGCCCATTGCGTCCACTTGTAGTATTTAGGGTCGCAAGTGCGCACTTCACGGTTCCAGTCGTAGCAGAAACCAATCTTTTCGAGTTGTTCGCGATAGCGCGCAATATTCTTCACGGTGGTCACTTCAGGGTGCTGACCAGTCTGGATAGCGTATTGCTCTGCTGGCAATCCATACGCGTCGTAACCCATAGGGTGGAGCACGTTGAAGCCGTTCAATCTTTTATAGCGCGCAAAAATGTCGCTGGCAATGTAACCCAGTGGGTGACCTACGTGCAAACCTGCTCCCGATGGATAAGGGAACATGTCGAGCACATAGTATTTAGGCTTGCCGGTGTTTATTTCACTTTGGTAGATGTGCTGGTCGCGCCAGTACTGCTGCCATTTCTTTTCAATTTCGCGAAAATTATATTCCATAGTTTCTTTATGTAGTTTTTTATATTCTCTTTATCTTTGACTTTCCTCCTTGCGCGCCCGCATCTCCGTACGCACACACACAAGCAGCAGAGTTATCAACACACAACATATCATTATATATTATTTATTTTTAAAATTGAATTTAATATTTAATGATAATGATACGCTGTTAATAACTGCAATAACTTTTTAGCCATTTTCTTGCATATAAAGTTATTAATGTAGATGTTGAGGATATTAATAGTTGGTCAACAACCTTATTTTTTGATTTAGAGCAGTTTCCAAACCTTATTAACACCCTGTTAACAACTTGCAAAGTTAATAAATTCTTGCGGCATTACCTATTAAAAACTGATGAAAACCCTGTTGAATCTACAATTATATTATTCCCCTAACTTATTTGGATTTAGCCCATAAATTGTTAAGCCCAAGTGATTTTCAAAAGTCAAGTTTTTCGACACTTTTTTATTTATAAGTTTTCAAACCATTTTCCACAGGTTATTAACAATTTGTTGATAACGCCGATAAACACGCCTCACATCTATCTGTAGCCCACATTTCACCCTGATAATAACTCCAAATCCGCCCCATTTTCCCCACTCCCCACCCCAAACAATTAACACCCCCTTAAACCCACCCCACGCAACCCGATTGCCGGCTGTTAATAACCACCACCAGCACCCACAAAGTAACAAAAGTTTCACCCAAACATATGGACATGTCTTCGTCGAAAGCACTGAAAAAGTCGAAAAGAGGGATTTTAGAGCCGTTGGAAACGGCATATTGTGGTTAACTCCATGCAAGCTCGCTTGCGAGCGCAGCTTGGAGACAGGTCTAAATATAGTGGCGAGCGTCGGAGACGGTCGGTCGTGGTAGCATCAATAGTTTTGACCATAACCGACCCTCTACGAGGCTCACACCCTCTTTTGTACTAACTCCAAGCTGCGCTCATTCGCTTGCATGGAGTTAACCATAATCAGCCGTTTCCAACGGCCACAAGCCTCCAGAAAATCTTTACTTCATCCACTATTTTATAGTTTTTCAGTGCTTTCGCCTTCGGTATGTTTCCAATGCAATGATGATTGTATCTATACCCTATTAATTTGGAAAAAATATTGCGTGGTCTGATTTATAAAAAAAATTCATTTTTTTATAAATCAGATACTTACATATAATATTAAAGAAAAATTGGCGTTATAAAATTAAATTAGGAAAACTTTTATTATTGATATAACGATGAAAAAAAACAGTTTACTACGGAAAATTACAATAGCTTTTTTGGCGTTTGCAGGCGTGTTTGCTGGTGCTACTGCACAGCGAATTTCCACCACGCCAAGTGGCGACGCAAATTTAGATTTTAAGGTGAATGAGGAAGATGTTACCACTGCCATTGATTCTATTTTGCGTGGACATTTTGCGTATTGGTGCGATGTTAACTTTGATGAAATGCTCAATGCCTCAGATGTGGCAAGCATTGTAAACATCAATTTAGGAAACACACCCATCTCCACACCCACCTATTCTGGAACTTTGCCCACCGTTTTTATCAATACGGAAAATAAGTGGGGTGTGATAACCAAGGAGGAATACATTAAAGCGTCGATGTATATAGTCAACCCCGACGGCACTATGTTTGCAAGCCCCGAATCGCCAACTGAATTAAATATTAGAGGGCGTGGCAATTCCACATGGAGAGATGTGGTGAAGAAACCATATAAGTTGAAATTCCTTGAAAAGACAGCCTTGCTTGGAATGAAGAAGAATAAGCATTTCACTTTGCTTCCTCATTATCTCGACTGGTGGGGATATTTGCAAAATCCTGTTGGCTTCAGATTGAGCGAAAAGATGGGACTTGCCTACACCACTCATCAAGAACCGGTGGAAGTGGTGATGAACGGTGCCTACATTGGCATTTATTTTCTCACCGAGCAAATAAAGGTGGACAAAAACAGAGTGAATATTACCGAGCAGAACGACTATGAGACCGATTCACTGAAAGTGACTGGTGGTTGGCTTCTTGAAATAGAAAATTATCCCGACAGTCTCTCTATTCCTATTTATGAGCACGACAACAGGGAAAACCAAAACCTGTATTTCACCTCCCACTCACCCGAACTGCTCAGTAGTGAGCAGTACAATTACATTAAGAATTTTTTGGAGAAAACCGACTCAGCCATCTATTGCGGCGATCCCGACAGCCGTGAATGGGAAAAGTATATAGATATGGAGTCGCTGGCGAAATTCTATATAGTGAATGAAATTGTAGATAACAAGGAGGCGTTTTCTGGAAGCTGCTGGATGAGCAAAGAAATGGGCGATTCCACAAAACTCGTGTTTGGTCCGGTATGGGATTTCGGCAGTAGTTTTGCTACATGGAAAGCCGGTTGCGACACTTGCTTCCACAGTTTTATTTACGAAAATCTCCCCCACTATGCCAATACGCACTGGATTAAGGAAATTTGCAAATATCCACGATTCCAGGAAATGGTTAAAAAACTATGGAAGGAGTTTTACGCCAACGAGTATGAAGGTATCATCGATTATATCAACAACTTTGTTGTGAAAATAAAAGATGCGGCAGACCACGACTTTATAAGGTGGCCAAAAGGAAGCAGCGATGTTGTAATAGCGAGAAAAGACCAATTCTATCTCCCCAGCATCAAAGCCAAAGTGAAATGGCTGCAGCAGCAATGGGGTGAAGAATAATCACCCAAATTTCACCAGAAAATGATGTTTGAAAATTTGGAAAATAGCATAGCTACATACCTTCGGCATGTTTTGATAGCAATCCACTATATTTAAACCCAAATCGGTCATTAGGCCGTATGAGGATTTTTTAGATTACTTCTTGCGGTCTTTCGGTTTTTATAAGATGCCTTTCGCTTGTTTTTAATTCGTAATAGCTCGCTATCACTCATTAAAAGACAAACAAAACTCATTCTTCTAAAACTCCGAAATACCACAAGCCCTAATGACCGATTTGGGTTAAAACCATTTTCAAAATGGTATATAAAAAAGTTACGGAGCATCTCAAAAATCTCCGTAACTTTTTTATATGCTAATATTTTAGAATGGGGATTATTCCTTTGGCATGAGTTGTTTTACTTTTGCCTCGATAACTGCCTCTAAATTATTTTCGGGCAGTTTCATCCATTCTTGGAGTTCTGCTTTTTGTTCAGGGGTGAGCGATTCTTCAGTTTTTTCCATTGATTCGTCAATGTTCTTAAACAGAGGATCGGTTTCCAGAGCGGCGAGGTCTTGAATCGATTCGCACGCTTCAAATTTGGCTTTGATATAATTAATCACTGCTTTCACGTAAGCCACATTATCGCCAGTGTTTACGGGAACTTTGATTTCTGTTTTGGCTTTGGGTTGGGTTGTCTGTGCCGATTGTGCTTGAGCGAAAAAGCCCACGAATGCCACCATGCACACCGCAATCATCATTTTAAGTTTCATAATCAGAATGTTTTGTTGGTTATAAAATAAAGTGCAGCAAAATGCTACTCCACCCAAAAAACTACAAAATTTCCCCCACCCACCAATAAAAATTTGAGAAAAATATGTGTTATGTGCAGGATAAAAACTATTCCTTTTTTTCAAGAATTAATTTAATAAATAAGTCAAGCCACTCAACAAGAGGTAACGGACAACTAAGCAATCCACAATTATATTGCAAATTCAACATTGAATAACGAATGCGTACACGTGGGTGATACTTTTCGTTATATACTACTATACTTCGTCCCTTGATATTGTCTTCTGCTTTCACCTCAATTGGAATAATCAGTTCGTCTTTTTGTATAACGAATTCAATTTCAGCCTTTCCCTCTGAGGTCCAATAATATGGAATTTGATTATCGGTGACGGAAATCAGCGATTGTAATACTGCATTTTCTGCAAGAGCACCCTTAAACTCTGTGTAATTGGCAATTGAATCCAATATAACCGAGGCTGGCAATCGTGCAAGTCGACGCAGAAGTCCGCAATCACTTGCATACACCTTAAACGAATCCATTTGCTCATAAGCAGAAATAGGAAAACCTGGTTTGCTGATGTTGTAAACCACATGAATCATACCAGCCTCCACCAGCCACATCAAAGCGTCTTCATAATCCTTTGAGCGAGCCCCATGCTTCACCACTCGATAAATGAATTTTCTATTTTCCTTTGAAAGTTGCGCAGGTAAAGAATGCCACAAGGCTTGAATACGAGGAATGTCGCGTGCAGCAGCATAGCGTGAGAAATCTAATTCGTAGAAATCAAGAATACCTTGTAAAATATCCTCAATTTCTCCCACACCTCTACCGTCGAGTAAGGCGACCACAGATTCGGGCATTCCACCGCAAATTTGATATTGTCTGTATGCCGTCTTGAGTTTATTTAAGATAATTTCTGGAAGTTGCTTGATTTCGGAAATAGAATTGATGTAGTTATATGTATTTACATCAACTGCGCGAAGAAATTCACGAAAAGTGATTGGATACATTCTCACCACTTTCACTTTCCCTACAGGAACAGACATTTGCTTTTGCCTGACCGCTACACCAAGCAACGAACCTGCTGCTATAATGTGATACTCAGGCGCATCTTCGCAGAAGTATTTTAAACTATTCAACGCATTCTCACATTCTTGAATTTCATCGAATATGATTAGAGTTTCACCTGCAATAATAGGTTCATCACAATAAAGTGCAAGTTCACTTATTATTCGTTCTGGCGATTTTGTGGTTTGAAAAATAGATATTAGTTCAGGTTGACGGTCAAAGTCGAATTTTACACAGTATTTAAAACATTCCTTGCCGAATTTTTCCATTGCCCATGTTTTACCTATTTGGCGAGCACCTTTTAGCAGGATAGGCTTATGCAGAGCACTATCTTTCCATGTTTTAAATACGCTTATTATATCTCTTTTTATTTCCATTATACCATTGTTTATGTTTATAATTTCCGATGCAAATATAATTAAATAAAAGCGATGAAAAAAGAGTTTTTACACAAATAAGTTCCGAAAAGTGTAGTGACAGCACACTTTTCGGAAGTTGTTTGTGTAAAAATGGTAATTTTTACGAAATTTTGGGTAGAAGGGTGGCTGACGATTCTTTCTTATTTTTCACCGTCTTTTTGATATACAAACCATTAGAACCGTCCCTTTGGTTGGTGTTAGATAGATAATGGTTGGCGCGACCAAAAGAACCGTCCCTTTGGCAACTCGTTGACCCGTAGACCTGTTGACTCGTTGACTTTATTACCGGAAGATGATTTCTTTGATTACTTCGTGGCCGAGGGATTCGTTGATGCGGGCGATGAGGGTGGAGCGGGTGAGCATAAGTTGGTTGCGCAAAGGGGCACTGCTGATGGTGAATGTGAGCACACCGTCTTTCACCGAGCGGTCGGTGGTGTAGCGGTTCACGCCCTGCCCCACGAGGGTGGGCCACATAGCCAAAGCGCGCTGTTCGTCGAGGCGGACATCCAGTCGCTCCTGGCGTAGCACTTGGTTGATAATATCTCCAACTGATTGGGCACTTGTGCGTTTCATAAGCGTGTGGTGTTATTGATTCGAACGGTTGATAAGTGAGCAAACGCCATTCTCCACGCCGAACATGGCAAAATCGCCACTCACGCGACGCACGATTTCGTCGAGGTGCGTGCGGTTGGTGTCGGTGATGAAAATCTGACCGAACCGTTCGTCCGACACCACTTCGATGATGCTCTCCACGCGCGAAGCGTCGAGTTTGTCGAAAATGTCGTCGAGCAGCAGAATCGGGGTCAATGCCGTATGCTCTTTCAGAAACTCAAACTGTGCCAATCGCAGTGCTATGGTGTAGGTTTTGCACTGGCCTTGTGAGCCGGTTTTGCGCATGGAGTGTTCGCCCAAAAGCAGTTCAATGTCGTCGCGGTGCACACCTCTTGTGGTGTAGCCTATAATGAAGTCGCGCTCGCGTGTGGCATTGAGGTGTTCGAGCATAGTGGCCTCGTTGAGGTGGCTTTTGTAGAGCATTCTCACACATTCGCCATCGCCGGCAATGGCGTTGTAGTAGCGCATGAAAATTGGTTCAAACGCTTCAATCCACCGCTTTCGTGCCGCATGAATGTAGGCGGCGGTGGTTGCCATTTGATGCTCCACGGTTTCGTAGAGTAGCGGGTCGCGAAACTCCTTTTTGATGATGGCATTTCGCTGCTCCACAGCCTTGGTGTAGGCAATCACGGCAGCCAGATATTCCTTGTCGCCCTGCGAGATAATCATATCCATGAGTTTCCTTCGCTCCTCGCCTGCGCCTCTGATAAGGTCCCAGTCGGCAGGCGACACCATCACCAGCGGCAGCAGCCCTATGTGTTGGCTCAGTCGCTTGTACTCCTTGCCGCCACGGCGCACCGTTTTCCGCTTTCCACGCTGCATACCCATCGACACATCTTCGTCGGCATCGTGGCGCGTGTATTTGCCTTGAAGCATCATGAAGTCGGCACCGTGGGTAATCACGCTCGCATCGGTTTGCCCTGTTGAACTTTTGCAGAAACTTAGGTAATAGATGGCGTCGAGAATGTTGGTTTTTCCCATGCCATTGTTGCCAATCAGGCAGTTCACCTTAGGCGAGAACGTAAGTGTGGCTTCGCCGATGTTCTTATAATTGAGTATGGAAATGCTGTTGAGTTTCATTGCCACAAATATACACTATTTTTTGGAAAGAATCCCCAAAAAAAGCCAACAAGTACAAGTCAACGAGTCAACAGGTCAACGAGTTTTTTTTTGGGGGGGCTGACAAGTCGGACGAGTCAGACAAGTCGGACGAATCAGATGGGTGAACACCCTATCAAATTACCAAGAGGCGATGGTATCGTCTTAACTTCTTTAACTTCTTAACTTCCTTAACTTCTATAAAAATCTTCTAATTTCTAATTTCCAACATCTAATTTCTTCTCGTGGCAAATAGTAAGGGAAATGGGGTGGAAAATGGATTTTTTTAGGATTTATTTGGATAGTAGTGGCGTTTTATACAAAAAACATCAATAAATCTTTGAAATTATAAATTAATTAGTTTACTTTTGCAAAAAGAAGTGGTGTTGATAGCTACGATAATGCGCTGTTTGTGCTAAATAGCCTCGCTATATGCTTCTTTTTTACCGTTATCGAACTTGTATAAAATAAAATATAACACTATAAATAACATATAACACTTACGAATATGCTAAAAAGACGACTTTTCTTACTTTTGGCTGTGCTGTTGCCTTTGTTGGGCTTCGCACAAGCTAAGAGTGTGCCGTACTTCTCTCAGATTGGTGGTACGAGCAAACTTGATGCCGATTGGACAGTGTATAACGTCAATGGCGATGAAAAAACTTGGATCAACGATGCCTCGTCAAGTAATTATAGCAGTATTACTGCCGTGAAGGTGACCGCCGGGGCAAAATACGTTTACAACACTAAAGCCGATGCCAACGACTGGCTGGTGTCGCCTGCCATTCATCTTGAGGCAGACAAGGAATACAAGGTTTCATTTTATGTAAAAACCTCTGGTTCTTACAAAGAGAGTCTGCGACTGGCTGTGGCAAACGCCAACAGTGCTGAAGATATGGCTACCAAGAGCGAAACACTTCTTGATTTCCCTGAACTGACAGAAAAGACTTTCGTTAAGAAAAGCGTAGTGTATGTGGCCAGAGAATCAGGCGACTACTATTTTGGCTTGTATGAATACAGTAAGAAAGACTTATATAATGTGTTCGTAACGGCTTTCTCTGTGGCAGAGAACATTACCACTCCAGCCCCTGTTACTGGCCTTACCGCCACTGAAGGTGCCAACGAGGCAATCACCGTGGATTTGAAATGGACTTTGCCAACCAAGGACGAAGACGGCAAAGACCTCACCACCCCACTCACAGGCGTGGAAGTGTATCGCGATGGCACTTTGGTGAAAACTCTCGAAGGCACAGCCACAGCATGGCAAGACACCGAGGCTCAAGGCTTGGCTGCCGGTTTCCATACCTACGATGTGAAAGTGCTGCTTGGTGCAGCCAAGAGTGTTGCTACCAGCGTTACCACCAAATATGTGGGTCCGATTGCTCCTCAGGCTCTGCCTTATACAGCCGACCTTTCAAGCGCCGACAAGGTTGAAGCCTTGTTCACCCAATATCACGGTCCAAAGAGCACACAGACAGCAGTTTGGAACTTCAAAGCATCATCATACATTGGCAACAGTTTGAACCTCTCCACCACCAAAAACCTTGTGGAAGACGAGTATTTGGTAACTCCACCACTCACCGTGGAAGAAGCTGGTGCCTATAAGGTGACTTTAGATTTTCAAGTGGGCTACTATGGTGGCGAAAAACTTGAATTAGTGTTGGGTAAGGGCAAAACTGCCGAAGAACTGAACATCCCTGTGCAGACCATCACCTCATTCAAGAGTTCAAGAAGCAAATATGAGATTTATGTGCAGATTCCTGAAGGTGGCAAGTATTACCTCGGTTTGCACGCTTGCAGCGAGAATGTTCCTACCTACGGCTGCTCTTACAAACTCTATGGCTTGAACGTGGAAAAAACCGCTATCGTTCCTGAACAAATCACCGACCTTGCTGCCGTTCCATTCGCCGACATGACCAACAATGTGACCCTCACTTGGACCAACCCAACCAAGACCAACATCGGCACCGACCTCGCCGCTCTCACAAAAGTGGAATTGAAGCGCAATGGCGAAGTGGTGAAGACTTTTGTATCTCCAGCAGTGGGTGACTCAATGAACTACGTTGACAATGTGCCTTCTTCAGGCTTCTACGAATATCAAGCGCTTGCTTACAGCGAAGGTGGCGTGGCAGTGGGCACTCCTACTACCGTGAGAACCGCATGGGTAGGCGACAACACCCAAACTCTGCCATACGAATTTAAGTTCAACGACCCTGACCAATGGGCATTCTACAGCGTGGTTGACGCTAACAAGGACGGCCACAGTTGGACTTACAGCAATGGCACAAGTTACAGCAGCGGCTGCGCTGTAAACGACCACTCAAAGATGACCGAATACAGTTCATGCAACGACTATTTGATTACCCCTCCATTCGATATCAAGCCCGGTTACTACCGCTTCATTTACAGTTACAACGGCAAGGGCGCATCGTTTAAGGTGGGTACAGTGAAGAGCGCGAGCGATCCAGCAGCCAGTTTCAAGCAGTTCCGCGATGTGGACTACATCAAGGACTATGGCTACACAGCCGACACTTGCATCGTGAAGATTGAAGAAAGCGGAAAGATGTACTTCGCATTCCAGGACTACAGCATCGCTTCTTCATCAGGCACCAACAAACTCTATCTCAAAGACATTAAGATTGAATACACTCCAGTAGTGCCAGAAGTGGCAGAAGGATTGACCGGCACAGCCGCTTCCGACCAGTCGCTCAGCGCAACCCTCACTTGGGTGAACCCAACCAAGACCAATATCGAAGGTATAGCACTCGAAACCATCACCAAGGCTGTGATTTTGCGCAACGGTGAGAATGTGGGTGAGGTGACCGAAGGTTTGAAACCTGGTTTAATTTCAACTTGGACCGACAACACCATCAAGACTCCTGGTCAATACACCTACAGCGTGGAAATCTACAACGCAAACGGTAAGAGCGAACACGCAGCACCAAGCGTGCTTATCGACTGGGTGGGCGGAGGTCTTCCATTGCCTTACAGCGTGAACGTGAACGACGGCAGCGACAGTTGGAGAAGTTGGACTATCGTGAACGCCAACAACGACTTCCGCACCATTGCCGGTGAACAATATGCTACCACTTGGGAAGTGTCGAGCAACTCTATCTATTACAACTCTGGCAAGGTGCAGGGCGACGACTGGGCAATGTCGCCACGCCTCCAATTCGAAAACGGCTCACACCTGACCGTGACCATCGAATCATACGCATCACAAGCCGACAACGATGTGACTTGGGATTTGGCAGTGGCTCAAGCACTCGACCACACCAAAATGGCAACTGTGAAGACTATCACCACAGCGGCCACAGCATCATCAAGCTCAAAGGCACAAACCGATGTGATTCAATTCAATGTCACCGACGAATCACTGCCAACTCTCGTAGAGGGTGAAGGCGGCACCGACCCTGTGGTGAATGTGCTTCCTGGCGTGAATGTGATTGGTTTCCATGCCAACGCTATTGGCGAAATCCACGTGAAGTCGATTTCGATTGAGAAGATGACCTCTACCGGCGTAATCGACGTGACCGACGCTAAGAAGATGATGAACATTGCAGGTGGCGTGCTCAGCATCGACGGTGCAAGCGAAATCGCCGTTTACGATATTCTTGGCCGCAAGGTGGCTGAAAGCCGTGGCGGTGAATCTATCGACCTCAATGGTAAATCAGCAGGTGTGTATGTGGTGAATGCCGTGGTAAACGGTTCTCGCATTTCTGCAAAGATTTCAAAATAAATCTTCGCAATGAAGTGATACACAGAGACTAAATAAAATCTCCGAAACAGCGTCCTCTTCTGGCAAAACAGGAGGGACGCTATTTCGTTTTTTATCCCCATCTATTTTTAGATTACTATTCCAACTAATTAACGATATGAGAAAGTTATTTAAATGTGTGTCGGCAGTGGCAGCAATGTTGCTTCTGACAGCCACTTCGGCTTATGCCGGCTCTGATGTGCTTGCCACCAAGCACGGACCGGAATCGAAGTTGAGACTGAACCGACCAGCCGCCAACGCTGTGCCAGAGGCGAACCCTCGAAAAGCTGTGAGCGTGGCGAATGTGAATCCCGCGGCTACCACCGTGGCGAAAGTGCCGGGCAGCAACACCGTGCTGTGTGGCGTGAAAGTGTACGACGACGCTTGGGCAACTGATGGTGCCACCATCGATGCCGGTATCTACACCGTGGAGGCGAAAGAGAACGGCAGCATCAAGAGTGTGAAGGAGAGCAAGGAATGGATGTACACCCGCTCCGCCATCAAAATTGGCAGCACCTACTATGTGCTTTCCTCAAACTTTACGGGCGAAGTCAGTTATTATAGCAACTATTCCACCTCCACTTGGTTTAAGGGAAGCGGTAGTGAAATCGACGCTGTGAATGTGGCAACCGACCTTACCCTCGACCCAACAACAAACAAGGTGTATGGCTATTTCTACGACGAGCAGACGGGCGACTACACCCGCTTCTGCGAGTTTAGCATCGCTTTGGGCGAAGCCACTAAGATAGCCGATGCCGACCGTTCGGTGTATGCCATCGCCTGCAACAAGTATGGCGACCTCTACGGCGTGGGCAGCACTGGCGTGTTCTATAAAATCGACAAACAAACAGGTGCGCAAGTGCCTGTCGGACGCACCGGCTTATATCCTGTGGATCGCAACTCAATGACGTTTGACGATGCCACAGGCCGCCTGTATTGGGCTGCCACCTACGAAGGTGTTGTAGATGGCAAGCGCAAATGGGTTTCGGCGCTTTACGAAATCAATATCTACAATGGCAAACTCACAAAAATCAAAGATTTGCCCGGCAATGCAAGTTTCTCTGGTTTGTTTGCCATGCCTTACTCTACCCCACTCACTGCGCCACGCGCTGTGACCGACATTTCGGTGAATTTCGCTAAATTCGGCGAAACTTCGGGCGACATCACATTCACTGCTCCTACGCAGAATGTGGACGGCTCAAACATCACTGGCAATATCAGCGTGATTGTGAACAAGGCTGGTACCGATACCGTGGTGGCTGGCATTGCTCCAGGTGCTACCCACACCATGCCTAACGTGACATTCGCTCCTGGCTACCAAACACTGAGTTTCACCACTGCCAATGCTGAATATCAAGGTGAATTGGCATGGCACAAGGTGTATGTGGGCGAAGATGTGCCGGGCACTCCTACAAATGTAACGCTGACCAACCAAGACGGCAAGGCTGTGCTTTCATGGACGCCTGCCGAACTGGGCTTGAACGGCGGCGAATACAATAAGAGCGAGGTGGCTTACAAGATTGTGCGCTTCCCCGATGAGGTGGTGGTGAGCGATGCCTGCAAGGCTACCACTTTCACCGACGAGAAATTGGGTGTAGGCAACAACGCTTACTACTATGAGGTGTCGGCGTTCACCGCTAAGGGTGCGAGCCCTGCCGCCCAAAGTAATAAGGTGACTTTCGGCAAAGGCTACGCTGTGCCATTCGTTGAGGGATTCGACACTAAGGACGCGTTCGACCTCTGGACGGTGTTTGACCTCAACGGCGGCTCCACTTGGGAATACGATGCCACAAGCAAGAGGGTGTATTATAAATACGACCAAAGTCCCGACAAGAAACCCGGCGACGATTGGATGATTTCACCACGAATTGCCTTGAAGGCTGGTGTCACTTACCGTTACAGCATGTTTGCGCGTGTGTATTCCGCCAAGTATCCAGAAAACTTCAAGGTGCTTCTCGGAACCGATGCCAACCCTGCTGCTATGACCACCGAACTGCTCAAGCAAGAAGATTACAAGAATGCCACAGGCGAGAAACATCAGGTCACTTTCACCGTGCCAGCCGATGGCTATTACCACTTGGGCATCTATGCTTACAGCAATCCTTACATGTATCGTTTCGACATCGACGATGTGGCTATCGACATTCTCGACAACAACGCTCCTGCGGCAGTTTCCGACTTTAAGGTGACTGCTGGCGACAAGGGCGCACTCACCGCCACACTCACGATGACCGCTCCTTCCACCGACACCAAGGGTGGCAATTTGAGCGAACTCACCACAGTGAATGTGTATCGCGAAGGCGAACAGTCGCCTGCTCATAGTTTTGTGAATCCTGCCCCTGGCGCAAACCTCACTTGGACCGACAACACCATCACCAAGGCTGGCGTTTACACCTACCGTGTGGTGCCTGCCAACTCTGCCGGTAGCGGTGCCGAGGTGGTGGCTTCGGCTTTCGTGGGTGTGGACAAGCCCGGCGCACCTCGCAATTTGAAACTTGTGGACCAAGACGGCAACGCTGTGCTCACTTGGGACGCTCCTGAGGTGGGCAGCAATGGCGGCTACATTGATGTGTCGAAACTCTATTATCAAGTTTGGCGTTACGACAACTACACCAAACTTGCCGACTCGCTGACCGTGACCAATTACACCGACGACAAGGTGAACGCCACCAGCCAAACGCTGATTGATTATGTGGTGTTCCCATTCATCGAGGGTGTGCGTGGCGATTATGCGCTGAGCGAGGCTGTGATTTTCGGTAAGGCTTACAAGGCTCCACTCACCGAAACATTCCGCAACAGCGACATGAACTATTATCCTTGGGTGACCGAGAGCGACAAACTGATGCAAAAGAGTTGGACGCTCGAATCAAGCGCTGCCAATCCTGTTGCCACCGACCAAAACGGTGACGGTGGTTTCGCCGCATTCCACTCTGTGGGCGAAGGCGTGGGCATACATGCGCGCTTCAGTTCTCCAAAGATTGATATTTCCGACCTCGAAAATCCTGAATTGAGTTTCTGGATGTATCACTCACACATCGACAGCATCAACACCGCCGAAAGCATCGAGATTGAAGTGAAAAACGGTGCCAACGGCTTTGAGAAGGTGGAAGGTGCGAAGTGGATGCGCGACAATGGCACCACAGGCTGGCAACGCCACACTGTGTCGCTCGCTGGTGTGAAGGGTGCTAAAAACCTTCGCATTGCGTTCGTTGGCACTACCGATGGCGGACAAGATGTGTATATCGACAATGTGGCTATCGCCAACGCCACCACCACCGACCTTGAAGTTACCACATTTGCCGCACCACGCCGCATTGCTCGTGGCGAGAATGTCGCTTACAGCGTGAAGGTGACCAACCTTGGTGGTAAGGCTGTGGGCAGCTACACCGTGGCATTGACCGATGCCGATGGCAAGCAGTTGGCTACCGAATCGAAGGGCAGCATCGCCAGCGGCGTGCAGCAAATTGCTTCGTTCAGCGTGAAATTCGACAAGGTGGCAACCGTGAAACTGACTGCCACAGTAAGTTGCGAAGGCGACCAAAAGGCCGACAATAACACTGCCACCGCCACTACCGATGTGGTTGAGCCAGTGATTCCTGTTCCTACAGGCTTGAAGGTAACCAATGACCACGGCTTGTTGGACTTCGAATGGAAGGCTCCCGACGAACGTGGCGCAGTGACCGACAGCGTTGAGACCTATGAAGATTTCGCCATCGACAATATCGGCGAATGGACAATGGTGGACCGCGACTACGACTTCACCTATCGCATCAATAAAGATCTTGAAACCTATCCCAACGAGTCGGATCCTAAGGCATTCCAAGTGTGCAACGCAAAGAGTCTGGGTATCGACATTTGGGCTGAAGGCACTCCACACTCTGGCAATAAGTTCTTCATGGCTATGGCAAACATCAGTTATGTGAACAACGACTGGATGATTTCGCCACAGCTCAACGGCACCTCACAGGTGATTTCGTTCTTTGCCAAGGCGTTCACCACCCAGAAAGGCACCACCGAGCGTATGCGTGTGCTCTACTCAACCACCGACACCGACCCTGCACACTTCGTGCAAGTGAGCCGTGGCGACTACATCGAACTTCCCGAAACGTGGACCGAATACAGTTTCCGTCTGCCTGAAGGTGCGAAGTATTTCGCTATCAACTGCGTTTCGCCAGGTGGCGAGCAGTCGTTTGCGCTCTTTGTCGACGACCTCACATTTAACGACCTCACCGTGCCTGTGCTCAAACTCAAGGGCTACGAAGTGTATCGCGATGGCCACCTTATCGGCACAACCGTAGAGCCATGCTACAGCTATGCGGCAAGCTATGACTCAAAGTATGCTGTCCGTGCCGTTTACGACAAGGCCACCAGTGCATTTAGCGAGGAAGTGGAAGTGAAGGTGAGTGGCATTGACGATGTGATGGCTGGTAAAACCGTGGAAAGCGTGACCTACGTCAACACCCTCGGTGTGCAATCCAGCACCCCATTCAGCGGTGTGAACATCGTGGTCACCCGCTACACCGACGGCACCACCGCCACCACCAAACTAATCCAAAACTAATCCCGGGAATAATTCCCCCTAAATCAAAATCCCCAAAAAGAACAGGGCAGGTGCTATAGCACTTAATCCATCTGTTCTTTTGGGGGTTATTTTTTTGGTGGGGGATGGGGGTGGTTTGGAAGTTTTTGTGTAGATTTGTAGGAAGAATATATTTGATTGTAGATAGAGATGTTACGGAAAATTAGGATAGTGCTGGCGGCTGTGTTTTATGTGTTGATTACACTGCTGCTGCTTGATTTCACTGGCTTTGCGCACAAGTGGCTCGGCTGGATGGCGAAAATGCAGTTTCTGCCAGCCGTGTTGGCTTTGAATGTGGTGGTGATAGTGGCGCTGATGCTGCTCACGCTCGTTTTTGGCCGTGTGTATTGCTCGGTGATTTGCCCTCTTGGGGTGATGCAGGACTTGATTTCGTGGCTTCACGGCAAAAAGAAGAAAAACCGCTTCACCTACAGCGCGCCGAAGAATGTGCTTCGCTACTCTGTGTTTGCCGTGTTTGTGGTGGGCATTGCGCTTGGTTTTGGGGCTATCGTCACGCTGCTTTCGCCATACGGAACCTACGGAGCCATCGTCAGCAATCTGCTTCAGCCGTTTTACCTGTGGGGTAACAACGCCCTTGCCGCCCTTGCGGAGCACTACGACAGTTACGCCTTCTACAGCAAAGAGGTGTGGATAAAGAGTGTGCCTGTGTTTGCCACGGCTATTGCGCTTTTTGCCGCAATTTCGGTGCTGGCATGGCGTGGCGGGCGCACCTACTGCAACACCATCTGCCCGGTGGGCACGCTGCTGGGCTTCGTGGCCCGATTCTCGTGGCTGAAGGTGCATTTCTACGCTGATAAATGTAAAAATTGCGGTCTTTGCACCAAAAATTGCAAGGCATCGTGCATAGATTTCAAAAGCCACACTGTGGACTATTCACGCTGTGTGACCTGTGGCAACTGCCTCGACAAGTGCAGTTTTGGCGCACTCACCTACGCCCATGCCACACCGAAGGCGAAAGCCCCCGACACCGTCCCTGCTCCGACCGACACCACTCGCCGTGCCATTATCGTGGGTGCCGCCATTGTGGGTGCCGAGGCAGCGATGGCGAAGTTGAAAAAGGTGGACGGCGGTTTGACCGTGCTTGAAGACCGAATTACGCCAGCGCGCCACGTCACCCCATCGCCCCCTGGTTCGCAAAGTGTGAAGAACCTGGAGCAACGCTGCGTGGGTTGCCAACTCTGCATATCAAAATGCCCCAACGGTGTGCTTCGCCCATCGAGCGACCCAGAGCGCTTTATGCAGCCCGAAATGAACTTCGACCGTGGCTTCTGTCGCCCAGAGTGTACACGATGCTCAAAAGTTTGCCCTGCCGGAGCCATTCAGCCCATCACCAAGGCTGAGAAGTCGAGCACACAGATAGGTCATGCCGTGTGGCGCAGAAAATACTGCGTGCCACTCACCGACAATGTGGATTGCGGCAACTGCGCGCGCCATTGCCCCGTGGGTGCCATTCAGATGGTGCCGAGCGACCCCAACGACGACACTTCGATTGAAATTCCGGTGGTGAACACCGAAAAGTGTATCGGTTGTGGCTCGTGTGAATATGTGTGCCCTGCTCGCCCACATGCCGCGATATATGTTGAAGGTCATGAAGTACACAAAACCGTATAACTATGGATAGCGAAAAAAAGAAAAATATATTCAGCCGCCGCTCATTCCTCAAGGGACTGGGCATCGGCACTGCCGCCGTGGCTGTTCCTACTATCGTGGGCTGCGCCAAAGATGGCGAGCAGGTGGGTGAGCAAGAGCCTCCCATCGGCAAGATGACCTACCGCATCAGCCCCTCTACGGGCGACAAGGTGTCGCTCTTGGGCTATGGCATGATGCGACTGCCGACCAAAAACGACCACATCGGCGAACGCCAAAACGGCGAGGGCGAAATCGACCAGGATATGGTGAACAAGCAGGTGGACTACGCTTTGGAGCATGGACTCAACCTGTTCGACACCTCGCCCCTCTACTGCGAGGGATTGAGCGAAAAGGCTCTCGGTACAGCCCTCTCGCGCCACGACCGCAAGCAGTATTTCATATCCACGAAGATGAGCAACTACCACGACTATTCGCGCGAGTCGTCGATTGCGATGTTTGAAAAGTCGCTCAAGGAATTGCAAACCACCTATTTCGACTACTATTTGTGGCACAACATCGGCGGCGACCGTGCCGAGGAAGGGCTCGATGCGATGGGGCTGTTTGAAGAGCGATTCGTGAACAATGGCATGATGGACTTTCTCAACCAAAAGAAAGAGGAAGGCGTGATACGCAACTTGGGATTCTCCTACCACGGCGATGTGGCGGTGTTCGACCACGCGCTCCGTCTGCACGACGAGGGAAAGGTGAAATTCGACTTTGTGCTTATCGAGCTCAACTACCTCGACTGGAAGCACGCCAAGGAAATCAACGACTATAACACGAATGCCGAGTACCTGTATGGCGAGGTGGCTAAGCGTGGGCTGATGGCGTTTGTGATGGAGCCGCTCTTGGGTGGACGCTTGAGCAATTTGCCCGATAAACTGGTGGCGCAACTCAAACGCCGCGACCCCGACCACTCGGTGGCATCGTGGGCGTTTCGCTATGCCGGCACGCGTAAAAATGTGCTGTGTGTGCTTTCGGGCATGACCTATATGGAGCATTTGCGCGACAACCTTTGCACTTTCAGCCCACTTAAACCGCTCGCCGAGGCAGAAATGCGTTTCCTCGACGAGGATATCTCGAAGCAGATAGTGGGCTACAACACCATTCCGTGTAACGACTGCAAATACTGTATGCCTTGCCCCTACGGCATCGACATTCCCGGCATTTTCGTTCACTACAACAAGTGCCTCGGTGCCGAGAATGTGGTGGGAAAAACCACCGACCCCAATTACGAGAAAGCGCGCCGTGCCTTCCTCGTGGGCTACGACCGCAGCGTGCCAAAACTGCGCCAAGCCGACCACTGCATAGGCTGCGGAAGGTGTGTGAGTTCGTGTCCACAGAGCATACGCATTCCAGAGGAATTGCACCGCATCAGCGCCTATGTGGAAGCCCTCAAGCAACGCAAAGACGCTTCTGGAGAAGAAATATAAATCTAAATCTAAATCTAAATATTATGAATATGAGAAAGTTATATTTATCGCTTATAGCACTGCTGGTCGCGCTCACCGCTGCGGCTAACGACAGTGAATACTTCACCTGTGGCAATCAGTTGGTGCCCATTCAGAACACCAACATTGCCGTGGCGAAAGAGGTGCTGACCGTGAATTTGACCAACAACGGCTTCACCAACGTGGAGGTGTACTACGAGTTTCGCAACGATGGCCCAGCCACCGATATTCTGATGGGTTTTGAGGCAAAGCCGCCCTATTTCGACGGCAACAGTGAGTTGACCGTGGGGCCTCACCCCTCCATTCACAACTTTGTGGTGGAGATGAATGGAAAAAATTTGCCTTACACCAACTACCTTTCGGAAAAGGGCTTGACCAACGGCATTTCGCCCGTTGACAAGAGCAAGTGGGAATACACCGATGGTGATTTCGATGCTTTTGTGAGCAAAGCCGACAAGGAAACGCCGCTTGAATACGCCTATGTGTATAGTTTCAAGGCGCATTTCAAGCCAGGCATCAACATTGTGCGCCACTCCTACACCTACGACGAATCGTATGGCGTGGGACACTCGTTCTGGATCGACTACAAACTCACCCCTGCCACACGCTGGGCAAACCACCAAATCGACGATTTCACGCTGCGCATCACCGCCAAGGGCACTGCCAAGCACTTTATCGTGGAGACGAAGCCGTTTGCTGGCACCGATGTGGATATGAAGATTGTGAGTGGCAAGGGTCGCACACGAATGATGCCATGGGGATTTGATGAGTCGAATGGCAAGGTGTATGAACTCTCGGTGCGCAACGCCGTGGTGGAATGGCATGTGAAAAACTTCAGCCCTAAGCACGAACTGTGGATTTCGTCGGCAGATGTGCTGCTGATGAGCGGCAATGTTTCCGACGAGAAGGTGTATTACGACTGCGGTGTGCATTACGCTCCCAGCTACATCGTGCCCGACAAAAGCACGTCGCTCAACCGCCGCATCTACCGCAATCTGCCTTTCGCCATCCGTGGCTATAAGTTCAACGACCCAAAACTCAAAAACTTCTTCAACAGCCAGTGGTGGTACCTCCCCGACCCCAAATACAATCCCTCAAAAGACCGCTCCCTTTCCAAGCGCGAACGCAAAATAGTGCACGGCCTTTTCAACAACCTTTTTCAGTAAAATTATATCACATCGGATATAATTTGCTGAAATTTCGCCTGTTTTATATTAGATATGATGTAATTTGAAGAATTATTACTAATTTTACATCCGAAACAATATAAAACCATCAGTTATGATGCCAAAATCTCAACTTTCTCTCACGGTGAAGCGGCTCCGCAAGGAGTATGGTCTCACACAGGAAGACTTGGCGATGAAGTCGGGTGTTGGGCTCAACTTTGTGCGCAATCTTGAGCAAGGCAAACCCACTCTCCGCATGGACAAGGTGAACCAACTGCTTGATTTATTCAATTACGAACTCGTAGCTCAACATCGCCCATGAGACAAGCGTTAGTTTACAGAAAGGATGTGCTGGCAGGTGTTCTTACAGAGAACGAGGGCGAATACACCTTCGTTTACGATAGCGGCTATCTGCAAAGCGATGATGCGAAGGCTATAAGTTTGACTATGCCTTTGCAAAAAGAGGCTTTTGTTAGCCCTGTGCTTTTTCCGTTCTTCGATGGGCTTATTCCTGAGGGATGGCTTCTTGATGTGGCACTTCGCAACTCCGACATTAGTATTCTTGACCGCATGTCGCTTTTGCTGCTGTGTTGCAAAGATTGTATAGGTTCGATAAGTGTTGTGGAGAAAGGAGGCGAAAATGTGTAAGTGTTTGTACTGCTATAAGCCATTGAAAGATGGTCAGCAAGATTTTCACCCGGCTTGCGCCAAAAAGTTTTTTGGAGAAAAGCACATACCCACACTTGAATACACGCGCGAAAACCTTGATGAACTTGCCAAGAAAGTGATTCAGTCGCAAACCTCACTTACAGGCGTTCAACCAAAATTATCGCTAAATTTAGACCGTCACGAAGGGTCGTCGCGCCTAACTATCGTGGGGCTGTGGGGCGACTACATTTTCAAGCCACAAACTGACGACTATCAGCAGTTGCCTGAGGTGGAGGACCTGACCATGCATTTGGCTGAAGTGGCTCGAATCAGCACCGTGCCACATTCGTTAATCAGGTTGGGCGATGGAAGCATTGGGTATATCACCCGACGAATCGACCGAACACCCAATGGAGAGAAGATTGACATGGAAGACATGTGTCAACTCACTCTCCACCCCACGGAATACAAATATCGCAGTTCGTACGAGCAGATTGCAAAGGTGATAGCCGCACATAGCAGCACGCCCAAACTCTGTTTGGTGAATTTTATGCAATTGATATTGTTCTGCTACCTGACAGGCAACAACGATATGCACTTAAAAAACTTTTCGCTGTATGCACCCAAAAGCAATTATATGCTCACTCCTGCCTACGATTTGCTGAATGTGGCAATCGTGAATCCAAAAGACAAGGAGGAACTGGCGCTAACTTTAAATGGAAAGAAATCGAGGTTGCAGAAACGTGATTTCGTGGTGGCGGCGCAAAAAATGGGAATAGATGAAAAGGCTATAGATAAGATGATTATTAGTTTCAATCGCATCATGCCAAAGTGGAATTCATGGATAAATTCATCATTCCTATCCGACGAATTAAAACAAAAATACATGGATTTAATCACCCAAAGAATGAAATATTTAATGGGGGAATGATTCCCGATTCATTTTGATTTAGGAAAAAAATAGAGCGCTGATGCTTGTGGCATGGGCGCTCTAATATTTTTTGTGGTTATTTTTGTGGGTTAGTATTCGTATTCGGGGGTGTAGTCGGGGCCGAAATTGGTTTCCCATTCTTTAATGAAATTTACATTGTATTTTTCGATGTCGGAGAGGCGTGGGGTCACGTCGTAGTATAGTGGAACGTACCACGAGAATTGTTCGAAATATTCTTTAAGGTCCTCGGATTCGAAGATGTAGCCACGGCGTGCGAAAATGTAGTTGCGCATCAGGCGGAGTTCTTCTGCCGACTTGCCTTCCACATCGGCGTAGGTCATTTCTCGTTCGCGCAGATATTCATATTCGTATTCGCTTTCATCGATGGCGTTGTTGTCGTAATACGAATTTTCATTGTTCACCGAGGTGTCGTAGTTGATGGTTTCCGTCTTTTTGATGAAATTTTGGTAGATGAAATATCCACCCACACCCAAGCCTGCCACCAAAACCACCGCCAGCACAATGAATATCCACGCATTGCTTTTCTTCGCCGGTGCGGGCTGCACGCCAGTGGGCTGTTGTGGGCCGTTGAATACAGGTGGCACGCCATCGCCAGTAGGCGGTACGGCATCAAATACAGGTGGCTGAGCATCCATCACAGGTGGCTCACTTTCCGTCAGTTGTGGTTGAGCATCCATCTCTTGGGGTTCCATCACTGGTGGTTGGGGTTCCTGCGTAGGAGCCTCAAACACAGGTGGCTGTGGGTCTTGTGCAGGGGATGCTGCCTCGAAAGTGGGCGGCGTGAACACTGGAGGAGCGATTTTGGTTTCTTCCTCAGTATCTGTTGCAAACATTTCGCTTATTGGTGCCACTTCACTTGCTGGAGTCCATTCGGTCATGCCTTCTGTCCAAATCAGCGTGTCGGGGGTGATCAACTTAATCAATTCTTCGGCACTAAACGGACCTTCGCTAACGCCATTTTTCACATAGAAATACAGAGCCTCGTTCATATTCGTATTGGGGTTGGTTAGTTTTTTATCAAAAGCAAAGATATATAAAAATTATTGTAGTTCCATTTTTTGCACACCACTTTTTTTGATTTGCTGGCAAGTTGCAGTAACTTTGTCCTAATGATTGATTTTACACCTTTAGCAAAGAAGCGTTTTTTGTCGCGGCTCTACGACCAGTTGCGCTACGCCAACTATGCCGATGCGGTGCAGCAAGGTGAGTTGGTAAAGCTCATCGAGCGTGCGTCGCTCACCGAATTTGGCCGCAAATACCACTTTTCGAACATGCGCACCTATCGTGAGTTTGCCTCCACGGTGCCGCTGTATCGCTACGAGGACTTGCGCCCCCAAATCATGCGCATGGTTTCGGGCGAGGCGAATGTGCTGTGGCGTGGCAAATGCTTCAACTTTGCCCAATCGTCGGGCACGACTGATGGCAAAAGTAAATACATACCCATCACCGCCGACTCGCTGAAGACCAATCATTATCAAGGCGCGAGCGATGTGGTGTCGCACTATCTCAACCTCAATCCCGCCAGCCGAATTTTCAGTGGCAAAGGCTTTATTTTGGGTGGCAGTTTCGCCAACCAACTCCAGTTGAAGCCAGGCACAAGGGTGGGCGATTTGAGTGCCACACTTATCCAAAACATCAATCCGCTGGTCAATCTTTTCCGTGTGCCGAGCAAGAAAGTGGCGCTGATGGAAGATTGGACAGAAAAACTCCCCGCGCTGGTCGAGGCGTCGCTCAACGAGAACATCACCAACCTTTCGGGTGTGCCGTCGTGGTTCCTCACCGTGCTGAAAGAGGTGATGGCGCGCAAGGGTGTGAGCTGCATTCATGAGGTGTGGCCCAATTTGGAGGTGTTTTTCCACGGTGGCATTGCGTTTGCCCCTTATCGTGAGCAATACGAGAAGATTTGCGACATGAGCAAAATGCACTTCCTCGACACTTACAACGCCAGCGAGGGCTTCTTCGCTGTGCAAAGTTCGTGGGAAACCACCGCCATGCTCCTGTTGCTCGACATAGGCGTGTTCTACGAGTTTATCCCTATTGAAGATACCGACAGTCCCACCCCAGAGGTTTACCCTGTGTGGGAGGTGGAGGCAGGCAAAACCTACGAACTGGTGATTACGGCGTGCAATGGGCTGTGGCGTTACCGCATAGGCGACACCGTGACCATCGAGCAGACCAATCCAGTGAAGATAAAGATAGCCGGGCGCACCAAGAATTTCATCAATGCCTTTGGCGAGGAACTGATGGTGCACAACGCCGATGCGGCTATCACCAAGGCTGCGGTGCTCACTGGGGCGCAAGTGCTCAACTACACCGCTGCGCCTGTGTATGCTGGCGACCATACACGAGGCCGCCACGAGTGGCTGGTGGAGTTTGCAAAGATGCCAGCCTCGAAAGATGAGTTTATGAAAATTCTCGATGAATGTCTGCGCGACCAAAACAGCGACTACGATGCCAAGCGCAGCGGCGATATCTTCCTCGATGCGCCCACGCTGGTGGTGGCAAGCGAGGGGCTGTTTGACCGATGGCTCGGCTCCACCGGCAAACTGGGCGGACAGCGCAAAATTCCGCGCCTGAGCAACGACCGCGACATTATCGAACAAATGCTAAAGATGCAATGATGAGTGAGAAGAAATTTAAGTGGGTGGCAGTGATTTCCACCCTGCCTGTGCTGATGTGGCCTGTGCTGCTCTTGCACCTCGACCAAATGGACACCGCCATTGAGCGATTTCTGATGCTGGGTATGCCAGTGTTTGCCCTGCTCTGTGGCTATTTGGCCAACTACGCCTACAAGGAGCGCCCCGAAGTGGCTTGGATTTTGATAGGTTTGGCGTGGCTCTCGTATGTGTGTTTTGCTATTTTAGGACTATAACCGAAACGATGAAAAGATTTTTCCGTACAAATATGGGTGCGGCACTGCTGAATATGCTCATGGCATACGTGGTGTTTATGGTGTCGCGATTGGCATTCTTTTTTGAAAACTACGCCACTTTTGCCCCCGACATGAGTTGGGGCTTGGCGCTCAGTATGCTCAAGGGCTCGCTGGTGTTCGACACCTCTGCCCTGCTCTATATCAACAGCCTCTATCTGGTGCTGATGCTCCTGCCGTGGGGCAGAAAGGAAGTGCCTGGATTTCATCGCTTCCTCAAGTGGCTGTTTGTGGTGGTAAATTCGATAGGCGTGGCGCTCAACCTCGGCGATGCCGTGTATGTGGCATATACAGGCCGCCGCTCCACCGTCACCGTGTTTTCGGAGTTTGTCAACGAGAATAATATCGCCTCTATCTTCCTTACCGAGTTTGTGAACCACTGGTATCTGGTGCTGCTCTTTGTGGTGATAGTGGCACTGATGTGGCTCTGCTACCGCACGCCCGACAAGTGCGTGTGGGGCAGGCGTTGGCGCTATTATGTGGCGCAGACCGTCACGCTGCTGGTGCTTGCGCCATTGGCGATAATTGGTATTCGTGGCAGTGCCACCGCCGGCACACGCCCCATCACCATCAGCAATGCCAACGAATATGTGAACCGCCCCATCGAGGGCACGCTGGTGCTCAACACGCCATTCTCCATTATCCGCAGCATCGGCAAGAAGGTGTTTGTCACTCCGGATTATATGTCGATGGAGGAAATGCGCCGCACCTATGAGCCGATTATCACCCCTGTGAACGATTCGCTCACCACCTCGCAAAAGAAGAATGTGGTGGTGATTATTGTTGAGAGTATGGGTAAGGAATATATCGGCAGCCTGAACCCTGATTTGGAGGGTGGAAAATATAAAGGATATATGCCTTTCATGGACTCGCTGCTCACCAAGAGTCTCACTTTTGAATACACCTTCGCCAACGGCCGCATTTCTATGGACGCGATGCCGTCGGTGCTGTCGGGCATACCGATGATGGTGGAGCCGTTTTTCCTCACCCCTGCATCGCTCAACGATGTGGGCGGACTGCCTAAGATGCTCAAGCCACGAGGATATTTCAGCGCATTTTTCCACGGCGGACACAACATTTCGATGGGATTCAGTGCCTTTGCCCACGCCATCGGTTATGAGAAATATTTCGGGTTGAATGAATATTGCGACTCGCCAAAATATGGCGGTATGGACGACTTCGACGGCAAGTGGGCGATTTGGGACGAGCCATTCCTGCAATACACGCTCGACGAGATTGAGAAGTTTAAGCAGCCGTTCCTTGTGTCGATGTTCACCGCTTCGTCGCACCACCCCTACCACATTCCAGAGCAGTATGTGGGGAAAATCACTTCAGAGCCGGGCAATCAGCCCATCTACAAGTGCGTGCGCTACACCGACATGGCGCTTCGCAAGTTTTTTGAGCGTGCCAGCAAGCAACCGTGGTTCAACAACACCATTTTCGTGCTTGTGGCTGACCACACCAACCAAAACGAACACGCTTTCTACAAGACCGAACAGGGCTTGTATAGCATTCCTATCATCTTCTACACGCCCGACGGATCGATTAAGCCTGGCATGATGAAGAATGTGATAGCGCAGCAAACCGATATCACCCCCACGCTGATGCACATTCTTGGCTACGATAAGCCATACGTGGCATTCGGCTGCGACCTACTGAGCACCCCAGCCGAAAAGACTTGGGCGTTTAACTACAACAATGGCGTGTATCAATACTTCAAAGGCGATTTGATGCTCCAGTTCGACGGCACGAAGTCGATAGCCCTCTACCGCTTCAAAACCGACCCGCTGCTCAAGCAAAACCTCGTGGGCAAACTCCCCGAACAGGCAGCATTGGAACACCAACTCAAAGCCCTCATCCAGCAATACATGTACCGCATGAACACCAATAATTTGGTATTGAGAAGTAAATGAGTCAACAAGTCAACGGGTCAACAAGATTTTGAGGAAGCCCCACCCCCTCTACTCGTTGTCACGTTGCCTTGTTGCCTCGTTGTCTTGTAGACTTACAGACTTGTTGACTCGTTGACTTGTTGACTTTTTTTTGGGATTCTTTCCAAAAAATAGTGTAAATTTGTGGGCGTTGCCGTTTGGCAGGAAAAAACGAAACTATATGACAAGGTTATTTATCGCTATCCTGATAACTGTGTGCTGCTTTTCAGCCGCTCACGCTCAGATTGTGGATGTGGAGCAGTCTGAAAAGTTCAATACCGACAGTGTGCTCCGCGACTTCGACAATCGCCCCTTTTTCGGCATCTACAAAGACAATTACTTTGTGGGTGGCACCTCTATTGGCACCAAGCCCACAAGCCACAACAGTGATGTGAAATTTCAGGTCAGCATTTCGCAACGCCTCACCAAGAGTGTGCTTCCGTTCAACACCTACGCATTCCTGTTTTATTCGCAAAAGTGTATGTGGAATGTGTTTGAAAAGTCGCTGCCAATGCGCGATTTCAATTTCAACCCCGGTCTTGGTTTCACCAAACTGCTCATCAGCAAAAATCGTCTTGTGGGTAAACTCACGCTGATGATTGAGCACGAGTCGAACGGACGCGACAAGATGTACGACCGCAGTTGGAATAAACTTTCCTTTGCCGGCAACATTTATCTTACGCCAAACCTGATGATTCACGGCAAATACTGGCTCACCTATATCGACAGTAAGCAGAACAAGGATATTTTACGCTACAACGGTATTTACCAAACAGGTATTCAGGTGTTGAGCCCCAACCAGCGATGGGTGTTTTCTGCCACTTTCGTTAAGCGAAAGGGCTGGAATCTGAATGGCAACACTATCGTGGACATCGGTTGGCGCATACGCAAAAAAGACAATCAGTTCCTGATGCTGCACTACTATAACGGCTACGGTGAAAACCTGCTCGACTACAACAAGTTTCACTCACGCCTGCGCATCGGTCTGCTGATTAAACCTCGCTTCTTCAGCGATTTCTAACCATGTGCGAAAGAGACATAAAATTTGCGGTGGGCACCTACACGGTGCTCGGTGGTGAGGGCGTGCTGATTTACTCGCTCAACCCTCGCACGCTACAGACCGAGTGCCTCGGAAGGCAGCGGGTGGAAAATCCGAGTTTCCTTTGCGCTTCGCCCTCTGGAGGGCATGTGTATGCCGTGAATGAAAGTGGAAGTCGGTCGGGCGTGCATCACCTTGCTGTGGACGAAAATGGTGCGCTCACAGCGTGCCAAACCGTGGCTTCGGGTGCCGACCCTTGCCACATTCTGTGGCTCAGCACTCGCACCCTGTGCATCAGCAATTACAGCGGCGGTTCGGTGGAACTGTTCGACATTGCTGCCGATGGTTCGCTGTCGGCATCTGCCCAAACGCTCACTTTCCACGAGTGCGGCACATCGCCACGCCAGCAGAGCAGCCACATTCATTTCTGCGCCATCACGCCCGACGGTGAATATCTCGTTGCCGATGATTTGGGTGGCGACTGTATTCATATTCTGAAAATCGAGCTTCACTCCGATGGCACCGCACGGCTGCTGCGCCACGGTAAAACTGCCGTTCACGCTGAAGCCGGTCCACGCCACATTTGCTTTGGCGCCGATGGCAGATTTGCCTACCTCATTACCGAGTTGAGCGATGAGGTGATGGTGTTTGGTTACAATGGAGGTGCATTATCGCTCATTCAAACTCTTACGGCTGCCCCCACGCCAGCGCACGCCTCAGGGCACATCATAGTGCACCCCAACGGCAAGTGGCTGTATGCCAGCGTGCGCCGCACAGGCGATGGCATAGCCGTGTATCATATTGGTGATGATGGGCGGCTCACGCAAGTGGGCTATACCCATACGGCGCTTCACCCACGCCATTTCAATATCACGCCCGATGGCTCGTTGCTGCTCTGCGCTTGCCGCGACAGCGACACGATTGAGGTTTACCGCATCAATCCCGCCGACGGCACCCTACTCGACACGCTCCACCACATCAGTGTGGCGAAAGCGGTGTGCATTCAGTTTATCGACTAAAATCTAATCATTCTTAAATAAATGGAGAATCGCGACAAAAGAATTTATAAAGTGACGCTCACTGGTGGCATTGTGAACATGCTGCTGCTGGTGTTTAAGTTTGTGGCAGGTGTGCTTGGCAACTCTGCCGCCATGATTGCTGATGCCGTTCACTCGCTGAGCGACTTCCTGACCGACATCGTGGTGATAGCCTTTGTGAAACTCAGCAGCAAGCCTGCCGACCAAGACCACGACTATGGACACGGAAAATACGAAACCGTGGCGTCGTCAATTATTGGTATGGCGCTGGTGGTGGTGGCTGTGCTGCTCGGTTGGGGCGGCGTGGAGAAGATTATCCAAGTCGCAAAAGGCGAACAGTTGGAGCAACCTGGCGTTATCGCACTGGTGGCTGCCGTGCTGAGCGTGGCGCTGAAAGAATGGGTGTTTCGTATCACTAAAAAAGTGGCATTAGACGTTAATTCACAAGCACTTGAAGCCAACGCATGGCATCATCGCTCCGATGCCATGTCGTCGGTCGGTACCTCTATCGGTATTGGTGGAGCCGTGCTGCTTGGCAAGAGTTGGGCGGTGCTCGACCCTATAGCCTCGGTGGTGGTGAGCATTATGATTTTGATAGCGGCATTCCGATTGCTGCGTCAAGCCTCTGGCGAACTGCTTGAGGAGAGCCTTCCAAAAGCCACTGAAGACAAAATCGAGAGCATTGTGTATCAGGATAAGTTGGTGACCGACATTCACCACCTGCACACACGCCGCATCGGTAGCATCATAGCCATTGAGATGCACCTGCGCCTGCCTGGCGACATCACCCTCGAAGAGTCGCACCACCACGCCACACGCATTGAGCAAGCCCTCCGTGCCGAATTTGGCGCCGGCACCCACATCATGCTCCACATTGAGCCGGTTAAAGTCAACGAGTCAACGAGTCAACAGGTCAACAGGTCAACGGGGCAACGGGGCAACGGGGCAACAAGTAGGTGATTCGGAGAGAGAAGGTTTTAAAAAAATATAAGATATGGAAGAAGGTTTTTATTATGTTGATGCTGCTGGCAAGCGACAAGGGCCATTCGGCATCAATCAGTTGCGAGGATTGATTTCCCCCAACACATTGGTTTGGACAAAAGGCATGACTGGTTGGGTTCCTGCTGGGCAAATTCCTGCTTTGGCGCAGATTTTTCCTGTGGCAACTCCTGCGCCCTCTGCTGTTCCCCAAAAGAAAGGTGCTAACGTTGGATTGATTGTGGCGTTGGTTTTGGCAGTGGTGGTGGCACTTGCCGCTGTGGGCTACATCGTGTATTCCAATCACAAAAAGCAACAAGAGCCTATTCAAGAAACCTACACAGAGAGCACAGAAGAGCAACCTGTGCAAGAAGACAAGGGATATACCGGGCAGCATCACTTGCTTGGCAACATTAGCCAATACCCTATCGCAATGGATATTTATGTGGATGCTGATGGCAATATTTCGGGGCAATACACCTACACCAAACATGGCTATAGTATGGACATTGACGGCACTTATTCCTCCGACGGACACATATTTATCCAAGAGCGCGAACCGCGACAAGGTTTGGTGACTGGTGTGTTTGAGGGCGACAGGGAAGGCGACGTGGTGCGTGGCACCTTCACCCGCACCAAAGACGGCAAACAAATGCAATTTATCCTAAACGAATAATCCCCTTCCCCGAAGGTGTGGACTTATAAAATCGGAGCACTCGGAGTAATCTGAGTGCTCCGAGTGCTCTAATATCTATCTAATTTCTAACTTCTAATTTCTAATTTCTAACTTCTAACTTCTAACTTCTAATTTCTAACTTCTAATTTCTAACTTCTAATTTCTAATTTCTAACTTCTAATTTCTAACTTCTAATTTCTAACTTCTAATTTCTAATTTCTAACTTAATATGCTCCGCCGCCCATGAATTCGCGCAGGAGGCTGGTTCTTGGCACGTCGCGCGAACTGATTGGCTCGAAGCACTGCAAGAACATGAGCAGACGGTGAGCCTCGGAGTGCTCTGGCACATTTGCCGCCACCTGTTCCAAGATTGGGAGTGCGTATTGCTTCATCACTGCCAGTTCACACACGATGCTTGAGTTGAAGATGGCATCGGCGTTTTCCTGGTATGGGAAAATCCATTTTTCCTCGCCTTTGCGCACACGAGGCCAGCGGTTGATGGTTTCCTGCGCACTGTAGCCACGGCTCTTGTAGTCGCGCACGATGCAGCGGAGCAAGCGGCTGTCGCTGGTGGAAATCCAGTTGTGGTCGTCGATATTGAGCGTTGCCAAAGCCGACACATAGATGCGGAACTTCTGGTCGTCAGGAATAAACTTCGTGAGTTCGGGATTGAGGCAGTGCAAACCTTCAAGCAGCAGCACATTATCTTCCTCAAGGCGCAGCGTGTTGCCACGGAACTCGCGTTTGCCGGTCTCGAAGTTGTAAGTAGGCATTTTCACCTCTTTTCCTTCAAGGAGAGCCTTCATATCGTGGTTGAAGAGTTCGAGGTCCACGGTGTGGATATTCTCGAAATCGTATTCTCCGTTTTCGTCGAGTGGAGTATCTGCACGGTTCACGAAATAATTGTCGAGCGAAATCATCTTCGGACGCAGGAACTTGGTCACGAGGTGGGTGGAAAGACGCTTGGTGGAAGTGGTCTTACCGCTCGACGACGGTCCTGCAATCAGCACGATGCGCGCACCGCCACGTTTGAATCGGTCGGCAATTTGCGAGGCAATGGCTCCGAGTTCTTGTGAGTGGATAGTTTCGGCGATGTTGATGATTTCAGCCACGCGTTTAGCCTTAATCGCCTTGTTGAGTTCGCTCACATCGCTCACCTTGATGATGTGGTTAATCACCTTGCGCTCCATAAATGCATTGTAGATTTTCTCGTGCTTACCTGCCTTGGCTGGCACCGATGGGTTGTCGGGGTCGGGCAGCAGCAGTAGCATACCGTCTTTATAAGGCACAAGGTCGAAAGTGTCGATTTGACCAGTGCTGGGGGCCAACGGACCTTGGAAACTGTCGATGATATTGTCGAGTTCGTAGAACACGGTGTAGAGTTGCTTCGAGTAGGAGAGGAAGCGCACCTTGTCGTTCATGCCCTGCTTGCGGAACATGTCGAGCACCTCCACGGTGGGGCGTTCGTGGCGAATGAACGGCATATCTGCAGCGATAATCTCCTTCACGCGCTGTTTCAGAGCCTTCACCGTGGCACCGTCCACGCGCGAATGGTTGTGCTTAAAGGTGCAGAAATAGCCCTTGCCGATAGCGTGAGGCACCACCAGGCGTTCTTCGGGGAACAAGTCCTTGGTGGCCTTATGGAGAATCATGACCAACGAGCGAGTGTAGGTGCGGCGACCCGATATGGTGTTGCGGTCGATAAATTCCACATGCTTAGGGCCATATAGCGGATAGGCGAGATGCTTATCGCGGTTATTGACCATTACGCTGATAGGGCGAATTTTTATGCGACCTTTAATGCGCTCATACACATGTTGCAGAGTTTCGCCACCTTCTACATCAACATATTCACCGATATTGGTGCAGTAAATTCTCAGTTCGTTGTCCATGAATGAAATATTTATAAAAAAGTAGTTACAAGTTTGATTATTCCACAAAGATAATCATATTATTCCAAAAAATTGCTTTCCTGTGGAAAAAGTCTACGAGTCTACGAGTCAACAGGTCAACAAGTCAACGAGGCGACAGGGCAACGAGGCGATTCTTCAAAAAATCGAAATTCGAAATTTTGAGAATTCGAAAAATCGAAATTTCAATCATAGCCCCCACTTGTAGGCTTGTAGGCTTGTTGACCTGTTGACTCGTTGACTTCAAAACAAAAATTTTGGGGCTGAGGTGGAAATTGTGGGGGAATTATCACAAAAAATCAATCGCAAATAACTACCTTTGCACAAGTACTAAACTTCAAGCACTATTTTAAGCGAAGACATGATCGACATTAAGCAATCAATGAGAGAAATTCTCGCAGCTGAAAGCCGCGCGATAGAAAATATTCCCGTAACTGACGGCTACGAAGATGCTATCAAATTGATAGTGGAGGCCAAAAACAATGGTGGTAAACTCGTGACTTCTGGAATGGGCAAATGTGGGCAAATTGCCGAAAACATTGCCACCACATTCTGCTCAACCGGTATTCCTGCCGTGTTTCTTCACCCCAGCGAGGCGCAACATGGCGACCTTGGCATTCTTCAGCCACACGATGTGATGCTGCTGCTTTCCAACTCTGGCAAGACCAACGAAATCGTGGCACTGGTGCAGCTCGCAAAGGACCTCTATCCCGAACTGCGCTTCATCGTGATTACTGGCAATGCCGACAGTCCTCTCGCTAAAGTTAGCGATATTTGTCTGCCTACAAGCGGCGCACCCGAAGTATGTCCGTTAGGACTTACTCCCACCACCTCCACCACTATGATGACCGTGATGGGCGATGTGCTCGTGGTGAACACCATGAAGGTGACTCAATTCTCGCGCCAGCAATACGCCCTTCGTCACCACGGAGGCTACCTCGGCGAGAAGAGCCGCCAATAGAGCCGATGCTCTGTGCACCAGTGCCGACAGACGACAACTGTAAACAAAAAACACATCTATGCGTAAAATTATTGCAATCGGAGAATCAGTTCTCGACACCCTTTATCGCAATGGCCAGCCCATTAAGGCGATGGTGGGTGGACGCATTGCCAATGCCACAGCGTCACTGGGCATGACAGGCGTGCCTGTCACATTTTGCAGCGAATGTTGCACCGACAGTGTGGGCGACATCATCGTGGATTTCTTCAATCGCCATCAGGTAGCCACCACTTCTATCGACCGCTACACAGATGGCTCTACCCAGCTTTCCGCCATCTTCCTCGGCGAAGATGGAAACGATAAGATTGTGAACTATGGGGTATATCCTGATGCCGACCGCTTCGATGTGGTGTGGCCTCGCATCGACGAGGGCGACATCGTGCTGTTTGGTTCGCTCTATTCCATCGCACAGCCACAGCGTGAGCGTGTGTACGAACTGCTGTCGTACGCCGCAGAGCGCAAGGCGGTGATGGTGTATTTGCCAGGATTCCAGCACGGCATCAACTTCCGCATCACACGCGTGCTCACCGCCATTCTTGAAAACCTCGAACTGTCGAGCATCGTGGTGGCGCACGAGCGCGATTTGGCTGATATTTTCCCCGGCGAAAGTGCCGAAAAGGCGTATCACAATCATTTTGAATACTATTGCCCATGCTTTATCCATATCGGTGCCGATGGCGGTGTCGATGCTTTCGTGGGAAAGGAGCATTGGCAATTCCGTTGCCCTACCCCACAGAGCCTCAACTGGCTTGGGTGGCAGTCGGGCTTTACCGCTGGCGTGATTTGCGCACTGCTTTCGGAGGGCATCATCGCCGAACAAATGCGCACTATCGACTACGACACGATGCAGAAAATCGTGAACACTGCTTTCTTGCTTGCCGACAACGCTTCGGGCGAAACCAACTGCATCGACGCGAAAATGGCATTAAAAATGCAACAAGCTATCAACGAAGCAACAACTGACGAATAATTACTGATATGGACCAACTGCTTATCGACGTTTCAACACCTGCGTTCCAGACCGACATCACTGCGCTCACCTCTGCGCTTGAGGCTTCTGGAAAAGAACCCGATTTCACCTCGCTCAACACGCAGCAGCGGCAAGACATGACTGTGTGGTGGGTGCGCCAACTCATGTGTCAAGGACACGACAGCGAAGCGGCAACGTGTATCGACAATGCGGTGTTTGACGACGGTGTGGACGAATGGCCTCGCCTCTACCACAGTTGGCTGTGGCTGGTGAGAATGACCATTTTCATCAAAAGCGACGACTATATTTTGGCATTGGGTTCGGCAGAAAATGCCTTGAATGTGATGGTGGAGGTGACCAATAAGCGCCACGAGGATTTCCTCGCCATTCTGGCATCGCTGCTCTATAACCTTGCCATTGTGCACAGCCAAACCGACGACAATAGTCGCGCCGTGAAGGAGTTGACCAAGGCGCAAAAACTCTTGGAGCGTCTGGTGAAGCGCAACAACACCCGATTCTCGGCAATGCTGCTGCACGCAGTGGAGGCTTCCACAAGCATCTACAAAAACCGCACTAACCAGATGAATATCCTTGCCCACTATCAGCAGACCACGGAACTATACACCGCCATGCTTAATGAGGGCGGCGAGGAAAAAACGAAGGAAGCGCTTGAAAATCTGATTGAATCGCTTAAGAATGAGGGCGATTTGCTTCTGAAGATGGGTAATGCGCGCGGAGCGGTGAAATTCTACACCAAGTGTTTACGCTACCAAAAGAAACTCAGCAACACCATGGGCGAACGCGAACTCACGCTGTCGATTGCCTTGGCGAAGGCGCTTATCCGCCTTGTGAATCGCCGAGCAGCCGCCGAGCAGCTCCTCAACTCGCTCCTCCCTCTCGCTCAACGCTTGCAAGCCACAAAAGAAATCACCGAAATCGAACAACTCCTCAACAACCGCAACAAAAACCACAACATCATGACCATGCTCAAAGGCATCAGTTGATTCGGGGAAGTCAACAAGTCAACGAGTCAACGAGCCTACGAGGCAATAAGTCGAAATATCGAAATATCGAAAATTCGAAAACTCGATATTTCGAAGACGCGATTGGCGCTATTTTACACTTTTAAGTCGGAACTTTTGTTGAAATTTACATTTTTAAGTCGGAACTTTTGTAAAAAATCACACTTTTCAGGCGGAACTTTTGGTTTGACGGGTGTGTGTTTTTAGGTTAACTCCCTGATTGTTGCATTGTTATCCGACTTTTGTTGATATTTTGTTGTGTGAGGCATTTTCTTTTTCTGTTTCTGTCCATATTTGAGTGCTTTTTTTGTGCTATATTTGCCTTGAATTTTAAAATGATTTGGATGATGAAGATGGCTTTTTGGGCTTTGGCTGCTTGGTTTGCGGTTTCGGCTGCTGCTGCGGTGCATGTGAGCCCTACGAATGAGAAGATTCAATACACTGGTCGTGTGAATTTCAGTAATCCGGAGCGTGTGCGCTTTGTGTACCCCGGCGTGCAGATTGCCGCCAATTTTGAGGGTACGGGGCTGGCGATGAAGGCGAAGCCCGGCAGTGGCTATTTTGTGGTGGCTGTGGATAATTTGCCTGTACGCAAAATCTATTTCTCCCCCGCCGACTCGGTGATTACCCTTGCGAGCGGTCTGCCCACCGCACTGCCCCATACCGTGCGCGTTTACCTCTGCTACGAGGGCTATGCCAAGCGTCCCGAATTTCGTGGTTTCATTCTGGAGGGCGACACTAAATTGGTGGCACCACCCAAGCGACCCAAGCATCGCATCGAGTTTGTGGGCAATTCCATCACTTGTGGCTATGGCAATGAGAGTTTGAACCGTAAATGCGGTTTTGCCGACTCCACCGAAAACCACTATCTCACCTACGCTTCGCTGCTGTGCCGTATGCTCGACGCCGAGGAACACTGCACGGCTCGTTCGGGCATAGGCGTGTATCGCAACTACAACGGCAAGCGCGGCGGCGATGCCGACAATATGAGCAAATGGTACGACTACACCTGCTTCGACGACGCTTCGCAACTCTGGGACCACAGCAAGTTCCGCCCCGAAGTGATTTGTGTGAACCTCGGCACCAACGACTTGAGCACCAAGAATCACGACATCAACCTCTACAAGAAAGCGTATCGCAAATTTATCTTGCATCTGCATGAGGTGCAGCCACAAGCCAAGATTGTGATGCTTACTGGTCCGATGCTGTGGGGTGAATACCTGAAGGAGCAAATCCGTGTGCTCGATGAACTGCAAAAGGAGTTCACCGAACAAGGTCTTGCCACCTACCGCTTCGATATGACCCTGCAAGACGGCACCTTCGGTTACGGCGGCAGTTGGCACCCATCGGCACGCCAGCACGAAATTATGGCTGGTGAATTGCTACCTTTGCTCAGCCGCTTGCTGAATGAATAGTTTTTTTATTAGAAGTTAAGAAGTTAAAGAAGTTAAGGAGTTAAGACGATAGTTCTGAGTGCTCCGAGTTCTCTGAGTGCTCCGAGTGCTCACCCCACACGCTTTGGAGAAAAAATATACAAAAAATTACATTTTTTTCTTGCACGTTTTGCCACAGCGGTGTGCAATGTTTTGCACACATTTCACGATAGTGTGGCAAAACGTGCTTTTTTTTCAAAAAACCGATACAATTATTTTCTAATTTGTTTATATTTGCAACGATGCGCTACGGCGTGTGGAACATTTAGACAATAATTAACATATTACGATTTATGAGTGAAAGAGAAAATATTCAGCAAGTGGCGAGCCGGCTTGTGGGTTTGCGCGATGCGCTTGAACTCACGCCCGAACAGGTGGCAGAGGCTTGTGGAATAGAAGTGGAAACTTATCGCAATTACGAAAGCGGTGATTTCGACATTCCCATTAGTTTTATTCAAAATCTCGCTTCCATCTATGGTGTGCAGGTGCCTGAATTGCTGTTCGGCACATCGCCACGCATGAGTTCTTACTATGTGACCCGCGCAGGCAAGGGACCGCGCGTGGAGCGTTCGAAGGCTTACAGCTACGAATCGCTTGCAGAAGGATTCACCGACCGCATTATGCACCCGTTTTTGGTGACGCTGGAACCTAACGACAATGCCATCGCCAAACCCAACACACACTCTGGTCAGGAGTTCAACTATGTGCTTTCGGGCAGAGAAGAACTGCACATCGGCGGCAAAACGCTGGTGCTTAATCCCGGCGACAGCGTTACTTTCAACGCCCAGCTCCCCCACTACATGCAAGCGCTCGATGGGAAACCCCTCGTGTTCCTGTCGCTTATCGCAAGCGAGTAACTCTAATAAACACACGGTGATGCTCCAATCTGCAATGAGGCTGTGATGGAAATGCGATAACGTCATAACGTAGGGACATGCCTTCGGCATGTTTCAACCGCCACTTCCTACAGCATCCATTGCCAACATGCCAAAGGCATGTCCCTACGCTATGGTGGAGCCGCTTTTAGCACATTTCGGAGTGTTCACCCAAATTACACAACATCACACAAACGCTTTTTTTAGATCATTATGTTAGAACGATTTTTAGATAAAGTGGATTTCGAGTCGTACGACGACTTTATGCAGAATTTCCACATCAAAGATTTACCGGGATTCAATTTCGCCTACGATGTGGTGGACGAATGGGCGCGCATTGAGCCCGACCGCAAAGCCCTGCTTTGGACCAACGAGGCTGGCGATGTTAAGCAGTTCACGTTTGCCGACATCAAGCGCGAGAGCGACAAGACCGCGGCATATTTCCAGCAGTTGGGCATAGGCCGTGGCGATATGGTGATGCTGATTATGAAGCGTCGCTACCAATTCTGGTTTGCCATCACCGCACTCCATAAACTCGGAGCTGTGGCTATCCCTGCCACCCACTTGCTCACTGACGAAGATATCGTCTATCGCTGCCAGTCGGCTTCTATCCGTGCCATCGTGGCTGTGGGCGACGATGTGGTGCTCGACCATATCCAAAAGGCAGCCCCCGACTGCCCATCGGTGAAAAACTATATCTCCATCGGCCCGAAAGTGCCAGAGGGCTGGTGCGATTTCAACGCTGGCATCGAGAGCGCACCGCCATTCGTGCGCCCAGAGGTGGTGAACGAGCCGGGCGACATCTCGCTCATGTACTTCACCAGCGGTACCAGTGGCGAGCCTAAAATGGTGGCTCACGATTTCCGCTATCCGCTGGGGCATATCATTACGGCAAAGTATTGGCACAACCTCGACGAGAACAGCCTGCACTTCACCCTTGCCGACACCGGTTGGGGCAAGGCTGTGTGGGGCAAATACTATGGCCAATGGATTGTGGGCGCCAACGTGTTTGTTTACGACTTCGAGAAGTTCCACCCAGTGGATGTGCTGGAGATGATTCACAAGTTCCATATCACCTCGTTTTGCGCACCTCCCACCGTGTATCGCTTCCTTATCCGTGAAGATGTGAAGAAATACGATATTTCATCGCTCAAATATTGCACCAACGCAGGCGAAGCGCTCAACCCTAACGTGTTTGAACGCTGGTATGAACTTACCGGCATCAAACTCCACGAGGCGTTCGGACAGACCGAAACCACCGCCACCGTGGGCACCTATCCATGGATTGAGCCACGTCCGGGCTCAATGGGCAAGCCAAATCCTGGCTACGACATCGACCTCATCACCGCCGATGGACAGGTGGCTGAAGACGGTCAGCAGGGCGAAATCATCATACGCACCCACGGTCGCCGCCCCGAAGGCTTGTTCCTCGGCTACTACCGCGACCCAGAACTCACCCACAAGAATTTCCACGACGGCATTTACCACACTGGCGACATCGCTTGGCGTGACGAAGACGGCTACTATTGGTTTGTGGGTCGCAAAGACGATGTAATCAAGTCGTCGGGCTATCGCATTGGTCCATTCGAGGTGGAAAATGCGCTGATGAAGCACGAGGCTGTGGTGGAGTGCGCCGTGACTGGCGTGCCCGACGAGGTGCGTGGTATGGCAGTGAAAGCCACCGTGGTGCTCAGCAAGGAATTTGCCGACACCCCAGGCATTGAATACGATGTGGAATACCGTGGCAAGGAGGTGCCAGCGCTGGTGAAGGACATTCAAGACTTTGTGAAGCGCACCACCGCCCCCTACAAATACCCTCGCGTGATTCAATTCGTGCGCGAACTCCCCAAAACCATCAGCGGCAAAATCCGCCGAGTGGAAATCCGCCAAAAGGACGGGGAAAGAAGTTAGGGAGTCAACGAGTCAACAGGTCAACGAGTCAACAGGTTTTTTTGTCTGACGAGTCGGACTGGTCTGACAAGTCCGACAGGCGATGGTGTCGTCTTAACTTCTTTAACTCCTTAACTTCTTCACTTCTGAATCGTAATTTCTTGGTTGTGCAACGTGTTGCATTGCTTTTTTTGCGTTTTGTTGGGTGTTTATAGGGTGGAATATCTGAAAATATATTAAATTTGTAACATAATTTTTATAATTTGAAGATATTCTGCGGAATATGGATACATTAATCAACGTATTTTCTCTTTTGGGTTCGCTCGCCCTATTCCTTTACGGAATGAAAATTATGAGCGAGGGACTTGAAAAATTCGCCGGTGAACGCTTGCGCGCTATTTTGGCTGCTATGACCAAAAATCGTGTGATGGGTGTTTTTACCGGTATTTTTATTACTGCGCTTATCCAGTCGTCGTCGGCCACTACTGTGATGGTGGTGTCGTTCGTTAATGCTGGATTGATGTCGCTCACCCAGTCAATCGGTGTGATTATGGGTGCCAACATCGGTACCACGGTCACAGCATGGATTATCTCGGCTGTGGGATTCAAGGTGAATATTGCCGCCTTTGCCATTCCAATGCTTGCCATAGGTATGCCGCTCATTTTCTCTGGCAACAGCAAGCGCAAGAGCGTGGGCGAATTTGTGTTTGGCTTCTCATTCCTGTTCATGGGTCTGTCGTTCTTGCAAAACTCTGCCACCGACTTGAATATGGGCGAAATTGTGGCAAATATGCTCGCTACGATGCCTGTTGACTCGTTCGGCACCATTCTGCTCTTTGTGCTGGTGGGTGCAGTGGTCACTATGATTGTGCAAGCCTCAGCCGCCACCATGGCAATTACCTTGATGCTCTTCGATATGCATATTCCGGGCTTCGGCTTCGAGCAGGCAGCCGCTTTGGCGATGGGTCAGAATATCGGTACCACCATCACCGCATTCATGGCTTCGCTCACAGCCAACACACAAGCGCGCCGTGCCGCCCTTGCCCACATGTTCTTCAATGTGTTTGGCGTGGTGGTAGTGCTCTTGATGTTCTATCCTGCATGTAATGTTGTTCGCTGGTTTGTGACCGATGTGATGGGCATTCAGAGCAACGACCTCTTCTTGCTCTCCGCATTCCATACCGCATTCAATGTGTTCAACACTTTGATTCTTATCTGGTTTGTGAAGCAGATTGAGCAACTTGTGTGTAAGGTGCTCCCCGACAAGAATACAGAAGAAAATCAGCCTCGCTTGAAATACATTTCTGCAGGCTTGTTCTCTACCGCCGAACTTTCGCTCCTTGAAGCGCGTAAGGAAGTTGCACTGATGGGTAAGCGATGCATGAGAGCCTTTGAATTTGTGATGAGTATGCACGGCATCTCGAAGGAAGAAGAGTTCAACGCCATCTTCCATAAGGTGGAGAAATACGAGGGCATCACCGACAATATGGAGTATGAGATTGCGCACTACCTCCAGAAGGTGAGCGAAGGCCGCCTTTCCGATGAGTCGAAGCGCCAAATTCAGCGTATGCTCCGTGAGGTTGACGACCTTGAGAGTATCGGCGACTGCTGTTACAACTTGGCTCGCACGCTCTCGCGCAAGCGCACCAAGTGTAAGGCTCACTTTACCGACGAGCAGAGCATCCATATCTCCGAAATGGAGAAACTGGTGCTCGCATCGCTGGAGCAGATGGTGACCACGCTGCAGAAGCCTGAAGGCGAGGGACACGACATCTCGGCAAGTTATGAAATAGAGAGTGAAATCAACAGTCTGCGCACCAGCCTGCGCGACAACAACCTGATTCAAATCAGTGCTGGCGCATACGACTACGACCTCGGCGCTTTCTATATCGACCTTGTGAACGGTATGGAAAAACTCGGCGACCACGTGCTTAATGTGGTGCAAGCCAAGGCACGCCAGAAAGTGTAATTTCTTACAACAAAATACAGCGGCAGGGCATCAACCGTTGGGGTTGGTGCCCTGCTTGATTTTTTATGCAGATTATTTTCGGAATTTGCAAAAATATTGATTAACTTTGTGCGCTATACACAAGTATGATTTCGGGGACTGTAGGGCTGTTGCCGCGCGATTGCGACAATAGCACAAATAACAGGAACACAGAATTTTAAACAAACTATATCAACTAATCAAACATTTGGTGTTATGAAACAACTATTTTCTTTATTCATTTTGGCGATTTTCGCCACAGCCACTTCCTTTGCGGCAGAAGTGGAACTCACTTCGTTTAAAGCTGTCAGTGCCGACGCTGACGACTACATTAGCTATGTGGCAGAGCAAGGGGAATCGGCTACTCCTCCTGCAGTGATTAATGGAGTAATCCGCGTTTACCAAAATGGAGGTCTATTTACCGTCAATGCTAAGAATGGTGCAAAAATCACTCAGATTATTTTAGGATCATCGATGGCAACATCTGTCACTTATAGCGTGGATGGAGCTGCCGAATCGACTGCTCAGGCTATCAAGGCAAATGCGAAACTTACTGTAGACGAATTGTCGGCTAACAGCATTCGTTTTACTTGTAAGGGAACAAGCAAGAGTGCGCGCCTTTATGTTAACTACCTTAAAGTAGCTTATGAAACTCCTGGTGGCACAAAGGTGGTTACCTCTATCGCCATTACTGGCACCCCTGCAAAAACAGAGTATTACACTGGCGACAAATTTAGCCCAGAAGGTTTGGCGGTGACTGCCACTTTCGACGACAACTCCACACAAACGGTAACTCCAACTTGGGAGTTTAACCCTTCCACATTCACCGAGGTGGGCAATGTATCAGTAGCTGTTAAAGCCACTTATGGTGGTCAGACCGCACAAACCACCTGCCCTGTAACTGTAAAAACCATTGCCAACACTAAGGAAACTGCCTACACTGTGGAGCAGGTAATTGCTTTGATTGATGCTGGCGTGGGACTCTCTACTCCAGTGTATGTGAAAGGTGTGGTCAGCAAAATCGTAACTCCATACTCTGCGCAGTATAAAAACATCTCATTCAACGTGTCGGACGACGGCGCAGTAAATTCTCCACAATTTCAGTTCTTCCGCAATCAGAAAGATGCTAAAAACACTTATCCTGAAGATCCAAATATTTTGGTGGGAGCCTCTGTTATCGGTTATGGCACACTCACAAAGTATAACACAACTTACGAATTTAAAGCAGGTAACTACCTTGTAGAATACATCGCTCCAACACTCGCTGGCGACATCAACGGTGACGGCGTGGTGAACACTTCAGACGTAACAGCCCTCGTCAATGCAGTTTTGGGTGATGGCGACGTGACTTTGGAAATAGGCGACCTCAACGACGACGGTGTGCTCGACGTGACCGACGCCACCATGCTCATCTACCTCCTCGGCGAAGAAAACTAAAACCTCCCCCACCACCCTCCCCCACGAGGGTGCCACCCAAAAATAAAAATCCGCACCTATTTCACATTTGATTGATGAAATAGGTGCGGCTCTTATATTTGTACCATCAACACGCTATAGCGTAAGAAACAGCGTATTCCTCCTCGTTCCAAAATTTTGTCTAATCCCAAATTTATATATGAATTTTGGGATTATAATCCTAAAAATATATATGAAATTTGGGATTAGCGTGTTTTTCGTTCAGTGGAAAATTCCAGGGGATAGATTATGCAATGTTACCGAATTGTGAATGGAATCAAAAACCAAAACATAAAAAACCGCATCAAATTACTCAAAACGATAACCAACATTTGGGTTGAATCAAATTTTTCTTGTTGAATCGGTTGAATCTGTGTGAGTTGTGGTTTTTGTGATGCACCAGGCGAAGCCTTTGGCTTTGCGGAGTTCGCTGTCGGTGAAGTGGTCGCCTTCGTGCCATTGCAGGTGGCAGTGGTCCTCCCCCACCTCGGCTATGTGGCGCTGGTGCTGACGGCGGCAGATGTCGCCCACCAGTTTGAACGGCATTTTGTTGGTTTTCTCCTCCTTTTTGCCCAGACTCATATAGATGTATTTCGCCTTCGACGGGTGGGCTTCGTAGTATTCTTCCCACCCCTGCATCCACAGCGAGGGCGAACACGCAGCCACGGCATCGAAAATGGGCGTTCTGGTGGTCGTCCAGAGGGCGAAAAGTCCTCCGAGCGAGTAACCGCCCACCACGAGTGGCAAATGGGCGTAGCGCGCCTTTATGGTGGCGATAAGCGAATTTTCAATGTAGGCGAGCAACTCCCCCACCCGATCTTTCCACAATTCCGCTTCCTCCACTTCGAAAGTGTACATCGCGAATCCCTTGCCTGCCTCTTGCTCGATAAGGGCACATTCGTGAAGCAGAAGCCGTCGCTCAAAGGAGCACAGCGGCTTCACGAGCACACATTGTGGCTCGCTATCGGTGGTGATGATATGGCAAGTGCGTTTGCCTATGTCGATGATTTCCTCTCTCATTTGCAGGATTTGTGCGTCATGATGTCGAGCACCATACGGTCGGTCTCGTTCATGCCGCTTGCGCCAATGCGTGTGAGGTTGCGTATGCAGTGGTCCACATCGTCCTCAATCAAGCCTTCGGCGTTGGTGGCGTGGCGGTTTTGGATAGCCAGCATAGCCGAGAGCACCGCTGTGGATACACCGCTGGTCACCTTCAGTGCGCAAGCCGGTTTCGCACCGTCGCACACCATGCCAGCGAGGTTGGCTATCATATTCTTCACCGAGTAAGCCACCTGCTTGTAGCCGCCGCCCATCAAGTAGGTGATGCCGCAAGCCGATCCGGTGGACGCCACCACGCAGCCGCAGAGCGCCGACAGTTTGCCGAGCGATTGCTTGATGTAGATGGCGGTGAGGTGCGAGAGGATGAGTGCACGCGTGAGTTCCTCGTCGGTGTTGTGGTTTTCTTCGGCAAACACCACCACAGGCATCGTGCATGATATGCCTTGGTTGCCGGAGCCTGAGTTGCTCATCACAGGAATGGATGCGCCAGCCATGCGGGCATCGCAAGCCGATGAGGTGGCAGAGAGAATGTGACTGAAGATGCTGTCGCCCATGATGCCCTTGCCGAGCGGACGCGACAGCGTTTTGCCCAACGAATGTCCGTAGTTGCCCTTCAGGGCTTCGCGCGAGGCGTTCTCATTCAGTCGGCGCGCTTCTTTGATAAACTCTATTTCTTCGAGAGGCGTGGTGGTGGCGAAGTCGAACACACGGCGCAGCGTGAGTTCACACTCTTCGTCGTCTTTCGTGGGTGCCTCTTCGGTTTGATGCTTTTTTAGAGGTTGATTCAGAAGCACTTCGCCGTCTTTCTCGATGCGAATGAAGTGCGTATGGTCGCGAGCGATGATGGCTGTGGCGCTGTGGCCGGCATCGTCGGTCGCTATCACCTCGATATATAATTTTTCGTCAATACCGTCTTTCAGATGTATGCAAATGCGCTGTTCCTCCACATACTGCTTGCCTTGAGCCACTTCGGCATCGGTCACATCGCGCAGCACCTCCAGGCCGTACTCGCTTTTGCCCACAAGCGCACCCAGCGCAATGGCAATAGGAAGTCCCACCATGCGAGTGCCGGGAATGCCCACGCCCATGGCGTTTTTCAGAATGTTAGCACTCAGATACGCCTCGATGTGGGTAGGTGTGCAACCCAGCGTCTCGGTAGCCTTAGCCACACACAGCGACACCGCCATAGGTTCTGTACAACCGATAGCAGGCACCACTTCACGCTTCATCAGCTCAATAATTCCCTTTCTCTTCTTTTGGTTAATCATACACGAAGGTTTTATAAACCCAAGCACGGCCTAATGACCGATTTGGGTTAAATAGCATTACACCCACAAAGATACAAATAAAAACAAACAATTCACCCCACCCACCCCCAAATATCCACCACTAACCACCGAAAATCCAGGTTCAGTGGAAAATTCCTGGGGATAGATTATGCTTTGTTGCCGAATCGTCAATGGAATCAAAAACAAAAACATAAAAAACAGCCTTGGAGCAATGTGGAATGCTTCGCATTTGGCGTAGGGATTGTGCGCTTTGCGGCATTGGAAACGAGTTTCCATGCCGCCAACCACACAATCACTCCGCCACCCTCTCACGAGGGCATTCCACATTGCCCCAAGGATAAAAACCGCTCGCCGTTCACGGCGAAAAACCCCTGATGATAAAATGATTTCTTGGAAAGAAGCCGCATCAAATCTCCCAAAAACGATTTTGTATGGTAGGGACTCGATATTTCGCGTCCGCGACAAAAGATTGATATTCAATATAATACAACAATCATGGGCGGACGTGAAGTATCACGTCCCTACCAGGTTTGGTTTTTCGCTGAAGGCGAGCGGTTTTTATGTTTTTTGTTTCTGCCCCCCCCTTGCCCCCCTGTATTTTTCCACTGAACCAAAATACATCTTTACGACCAAAAACATAAAATATGAAACATAAAATATGAAGTGTAGAAAAATCTTATTATGAAATTATAATTATGATAAAATCATAATGCGGTTTGGGGTGCGTTGATGGAATCCGTTAGCGATGGCGATTGTTGGGTGATAGCCTTGATTAGCAATGGTTTGAGGCGGACGTGAATTATCACGTCCCTACCATGAAAATCCCACAAATTTCTAACCTCTAATTTCTAACTTCTAATTTCTAATTTCTAATTTCTTTCCTACCCGAAATAGTTGGAGCGGTCGAGGGTGCGGTAGCCTATGGCTTCCATGATGTGCTGCGAGCGCACGCTGATGCTGCCTTCGAGGTCGGCGATGGTGCGCGCCACTTTCAAGATTCGGTCGTAGGCGCGGGCGCTCATGTTCATACGCTCAATGGCGTTGCGCAGTAGTTCCAGCCCTTCGGCATCGGGTTCGGCATACTGGTGCACCATGCTTGTGGTCATTTGCGCGTTGCAGTGAATGCCGGGCGAGTCTTTGAAACGCATGCTCTGTATGGCTCTCGCCTGCACCACCCTGCGGCGAATGGCTTCCGACGACTCGCTGGGCGTTCGGTTGGCAAGTTCATCGAAATTCACTGGCTGCACCTCTATTTGCAGGTCTATTCGGTCTAAGAAAAGAGGGGCCGCTGATTGTCCCACTTTTTGGCTCGCTCCATGCCATCTAGCACTACGCCTACGATGATTTATCAAGGACATAGATGAATGGCCATTGTTTATGTTCACGATGCAAAGATAACACTTTTGTTTAATTAGTCGAGCCTTTTTGATTAGAATTGCTCCATTGTGCATAGACTCTATACATTCCCACATGGGCCAGGTGAATTTCTGATAGACAGAATCTAAGGAATGTATTTCGACGAGGTTGAGTCCGATAACATGTTTTTTGAGGTCTGTATTGCGGTATTGCTTCTTTACGACAGCATAGGCGCGTCCCAGATCCTCAAAAATGTAGGGCGCAACGTCGGCGAAAGGTTCCGATTCAAGACCATCCATAGTGATAATATAACACTCGGGAACCACATCATTATATGTGAACCCCCACCAATATGCCACTATCTTCGAACAGATAAATAGGTGCGCGGTTTTATTCTTCAAAAAGCAGCAATTTTGTTGATAAAAAAATTGCAAATGCGAAATATTATCATTAACTTTGCTACATCACAATATGAGAAGAATGGAAAGTACGGGGATTATAAAGAACGCAGGCCTAAAAATTACTCCGCAACGTAAAGTGGTTTATGAGGTTATGATGGAATTGCGTCATGCTGCCATTGATGAAATAATCAAGAGTGTGCAATCCAAAGATAATGAGATAACCATCTCAACCATCTATCGCATTCTTGATTCGTTTTGCAAGGCTAATCTGTTATCACTTGTGTTCCATCCCGAAGTGGGGAAAAGCTATTATGACATTACCGTGACAGAGCATCACCACATATTCGAGGGAGAGAGCATCTTGGATTATATGGATGAAGGGCTTACGGAATTGATACGACAGTATTTGAAAGAAAAGAATTTTGCATCGGTTGACATTAGCCAAATACAGGTGCAGATAACGATAAATAACCCAAAGTTAAACTCTAAAAAGTAAAAAATATGAGAAGTATCACGACTTTCGATTTGCAGTATGCACATCGGTTCTATGGCTTCCAAGGCGAAGCCCAGTATCTTCACGGTCACACTGGCACACTGACCATTGAGGTGGAAGATACGGTTGAAGAAGGTGTAAACATGGTGTACCCTTGTAATGAAATCCAAAAGGTGGCATGGAGCCTGTTGAAGAATTTTGACCATGCCTTGGTGCTCCGCGAAGATGACCCTTTGCTTCCTGCCATTCTTGATGTGTATGAAAAGCAAGGCATCAAAAACGGCCATCCGCAAAACAAAATGAAAGGAGAGGCCTTCAAGACCGAATTGGCAACGGCTTACCCCAATGCCCGTCTGGTTGTTACCAAAGAAACCATGACAGTGGAAGGTATGATTAAGATTGTATATGACTTGTTGAAAGACAAACTGAACATCGCTAAGATCACTTTCACAAGCGGTGTGAATGCCGCGTCTGCCGAGTTTACCACAAAGAATAACATCGACCGCTGTCCTCTTTGCGGTGTCGCCCTCAACGCGGATGGAGTATGCCCAAAATGTGGTTATCGGAAAAAATAATCCACGTAAAGCTGCATAGAAAATAAAGTAATGATGAAAATATGGGGCTGTGTCGTAATTAAGGTTTACGGCGCAGCCCCGTATTTTACAAGTTAGAAAAATAATTTGAAATTCGGCTAATGGCTTCAACCTTTGTTTCCATAACCACATCGGCATACACCTGTGTTGAATTTATGCTCGTATGTCCGAGCAACTTGCCTACTGTGTACAAGTCACTTCCGGCAGCCAGTGTCAGCACGGCAAATGTGTGACGGCTCGTATGGAAACTGACATTTTTCGTAATCCCTGCATCCGCAGTCATTTTTTTTAAGATACCTGTTACATACTCCCAATATAGTCAGTTCAAACACCTTTTGGCTCGGCTTGCATCCGTTTCGCTCAGTCATGCTCGCTGCTGCCGCATATAACCTCAAAAGAGCCATAAGGCTCTTTTTGTGCCTTTTCAAATGGGTCATTAGGAGGCTCATGACAGAGGGACAATGGTCGGTTATCACATATAATGCATTCACATGCGCGCATGTGCGAAGTTTTTAAGGCTCTACTAATTATAGAGAGGCTATCATTCTCGTTTAATTTGTAAATTTTACTGTTTTATAGTGATTATTCTTTATCCTTGCTAAGGGAAGCATCGTGGCATCACCAAGTTTTTTTTGAGGGGGGGACGCACGTTCGTGAGGTCCTTAAGGTTCGGCTGACTACCTCTCCGCCCAATCGCCACGGTCGAGGTTGCGGTAGCCTATGGCTTCCATGATGTGCTGCGACCGCACGCTGATGCTGCCTTCGAGGTCGGCGATGGTGCGTGCCACTTTCAAGATGCGGTCGTAGGCACGCGCGCTCATGTTCATACGCTCAATGGCGTTGCGCAGTAGTTCCAGCCCTTCGGCATCGGGTTCGGCATACTGGTGCACCATGCTTGTGGTCATTTGCGCGTTGCAGTGAATGCCGGGCGAGTCTTTGAAACGCATGCTCTGTATGGCTCTCGCCTGCACCACCCTGCGGCGAATGGCTTCCGACGACTCGCCCGGCGTGCGGTTGGCAAGTTCATCGAAATTCACGGGTTGCACTTCTATTTGCAGGTCGATGCGGTCGAGCAGTGGCCCGGAAATCTTGCTCAAATAGTGTTGACGCTGGTATGCGGTGCACACGCACGGCTTTCTGGGGTGGCCGTAATATCCACATGGACAGGGGTTCATACTCGCCACCAGCATAAACGAGGCGGGATAGTTGGTGGTGTATTTCGCGCGGCTGATGGTGATTTGGCGGTCTTCAAGCGGTTGACGCATCACCTCAAGCACTGTGCGGTTAAATTCGGGAAGTTCGTCGAGAAACAGCACCCCATTGTGCGCCAGGCTGATTTCGCCTGGCGAGGGGTATGTGCCGCCACCCACCAGTGCCACCGGGCTGATGGTGTGGTGTGGCGAGCGATATGGGCGCGTTGTGAGCAGCGTGGTGCCGCTTTTAAGGCTACCAGCCACCGAGTGGATTTTCGTGGTCTCAAGTGCCTCTGAGAGGCTGAGAGGCGGAAGAATGGACGGCAGACGCTTCGCCATCATCGATTTGCCGCTGCCGGGGCTGCCGATAAGCAGAATGTTGTGTCCGCCAGCGCACGCCACTTCGAATGCGCGCTTCACGTTGTCCTGCCCTTTCACTTCGCTGAAATCGTAGGGGAAATTGCCTTGTGCCTGTGCAAATTCGGCTCTGGTGTCAACCACCGTGGCTTCGAGTTCCACCTCGCCATTGAGGAATTTCACCACCTGCGAAATGTGGTCAACGCCATACACCTTCAGATTGTTGACGATGGCGGCCTCCGAGGCGTTGGCTTTGGGCAGAATGAAACCCTCAAGTTTCAACTCGCGCGCAAGTATCGCCATGGGCAGTGCGCCCTTGATGCTGCGCACCGAGCCGTCGAGCGACAGTTCGCCCATAATCATGTAGCGACTCAGCAAATCGGGCTTCACCACCTCGTCGGAGGCAAGCGTGCCGATGGCTATGGGAAGGTCGTAGGCCGCGCCCTCCTTCTTGATGTCGGCAGGCGACATGTTCACCACCACCGTCTTGTTAGGGTATTGAAAACCAGCCTCGTTGATAGCGCACCGCACACGTTCCGAACTCTCCTTCACGGCAGTGTCGGGGAGTCCCACAATCACCACTTGGTTGCCCCAGTCGAGCGTGGTTTCGATCGTCACCATGGTGGCGTCGATGCCCTGCACAGCGGCAGCGATAGTTTTGCTGAGCATAGTTGTTTAAGTTTGAGAAGTTTGTTATCTCACAAATGTAGCAATTCTCCCCCACTCCACCAAGCCCACCCCCACCTTTTTTCACCGAGAATACGAAAAATATGAAATGATATACAAGTTGTCCCTGTGATCATTTAGTGATGATTGAAATAATCCCGTAGGGATTTGATGTGTGTAGGCAGGTATGCAGCGAAGGTTATGCGTAATGAGCGAAGCGAAAAGGAGCAAAACCGAAGCGAAATGCCTGCAAATATCGCATAACAAATATGCATCCCAGCGGGATGCGATTTCGCCATCAATGGGCGATTTGATGTTGTCGCTTTCCTTCTCTTGCAAAATAGACACCAGAAGATGCCTCTCGTGGCTATTGACACTTTACCAGGATTGTATTATATATCTTTGTTTCAGGGGACTTATATGCTGTCTGAGGCGGATTTGCTGTGCGTGGAGTTCCTTATTAACGTGACAATGCTTGCAGACGATTGAAACACACATCTTGGAGTTCCTGGTTCTCCAGCTATCAATACTCCATATACGGTATTTCCACTCATCAAGGGACTACCACTATCTCCTTTGCGTAGTATCTTGTCTGTATGGCATTCACAATAATCTGTTGTATGTGTCACTTTTCCTATACAAGTATGTATTTGAATGACCTCTTTCTTTGCGAAGATTGAAGGACAACCGGAATGGCTATCATCTACAACCACCCTACGCTTTGAAACATTAGTTAGTTCTTGACCGACGATAGGCATATCTTCTGCAAAAACGAGAGGGCTATTAACCCCTGCGCAATCGAATATAGCTACATCAGGTATATGCGGAGAGAAAAAATCTCCATTCGGGAAATTGATGAATATAGCCTCGCTCTTTTCCAATACTATCCTCTGTCCGTTAAAGTAGATTGAATGAGTTTGGCCTTCATTAAATACATGACCTGCTGTAATAAAGAAGTTGCCTACAAAGAAGCCTACTCCATCAGATGTTCCCCCATCTATAAATGTCACATAATTTTCGAATAGTATTTCCATGATTAATCTCTTTTAAAGTACTATGAATAATACAAAGATGCTTTTTTTAAACAAACAAATATTTTCTAAAATTTTTTACATGTCGGATAGCGATAGGGGGTGTGGTTGCAGGTGGTATGGGGCGAAGTCTTTTGAGGGGAGCGTGGCAGCCTTTTCCGCAAGTTTTTGCAGATTTATCTTTTTGGGGTTGCGCTTCACTTCTGCGATGATGCCTGTGTGGTCGAATTCGTTGATGGCGATAAGGTCTATTTCGTTTTGACCTTTTCTGTCCCACCAATTACCCACTTGCGTATATTGCCCCGATTCCATCACCTTGTCATGGAAATACTGCTCAAGCACTCTTCCAGAATAGTCTTCGTAGTGGTTGGAGATGTTGCCGCGGAGAGGGGCGAACAGTTGGCGCTCAATCAACGATTGGAAAGGGTAGATGAAGCGGAACCAGAATCGAAGGAAATTGTCGCGGATTTCGTAAGTGCTCACCTTGCTGTTTTGCTTCGCCAACAATGGCTTTTTTCGGCGGATAAGCTCGTATTTGCTTTCAAGATTCTGTAAAAACGTGCCTACATCTTTTTGAAGGGCACTGTCGATTTCGCTGCGTTTCGTTTTTCCCGATGCGATGATTTGCAGGATAGAGAAATAGGTGCCATGCTCGCTGCTAAACTCTTGGTTAAGAAGGTCTTTTCCTTCTGTTATGAAATAGGAGTCTTGACGGCAAATGTAGTTGAGCATTTTCTCTTTGGTGTAGCATTTCGCATCGATAAGAAGTTCGATGTATTTTGCCACACCACCGGTAATCATATATAGGCAGAGCAGGTCGTCGGGGGTGTAGTTGGGATTTGCGTCATGAAGAATTTCTTTTATCACAGCTGTGGTGAAAGGGCGCAATACGAGTTTTGAGGTCGGGCGGCCGTATAGGGGTTCTGACTTGTCGTCGAAGATGCGCTTCATCAGAGTTTGTATGCTGCCCGAAACGATGAGGTGGATTTTCGCATTTTGCTTAAATCGGTCCCAAATGTCCTGTATTTCGCTGAAAATGGTTGGGTTGATTTTATAGAGCGTCTGAAACTCATCGAGCACGATGGTTAAGTGCCGCTTTTGTGCTTCCTTCATAATCACCTCAAACAAGTCTTTGAATCGTGTGATTTCGCCATACACTGTGAGTCCGATTTGCTGTTCAAGCTCTCGCTGGAAATTCTGGCAAAGCAGCGATTCAGAGCTTTTTGACACAAACAGATAGGCATATTCTTTACCCTCCATCGCCTTTGTGACAAGGGATGTTTTGCCTACTCTACGTCGGCCACTAAGCACCATAAACACAGCACTGTCGTATGACTGTTTTTCGTTTTCACGAATGATAGAAAGCTCATTTACACGGTTGTAGAATTTCATAATATAAATGTGGATTTATATAAATAGCGGTTTATATATGGCAAAAATACACATAAATTTTCACATCACCAACATTTTTTTGCACCAATTTGCAATCCGGTGGGTGAATTGTGTGGGGGAGGGGTGGGGGGTTATTTTCCGAGGAGGAGCCACATGGGCTTGCGCTGGTTCCAAACGTCGGAGGTGTGGCGTATGGGGCAGAGGCTGTGTGCGTATTCGAGGATTTCGAGCACGTTGGCGATGTTGTACGACGTTTCGTCGGGCGTTTCGGAGTCGGATATGCTGTTGAAGTGCGAGCCCAGAATCACCCAGTCGCCATTGTCGATAGCGTCTTTGATGCGCTTTTTCATCTGTGTTTTAGTGAGCCAGCCGCGCGAGAGCGATTCAAACGACAGTCGCTTCAGACTGTGTCGGTCGTTGTCGGAATTGTGGTTGATAAGGTTGTAGGTGGCAGCCACGGCACATTCAAAAAGCTTTTTCACGATGGGCATATTGTCAGGGAACTCTGCTGAGTTGCCTGGCCACACGAGGATAGATGGGGCGTTGAGCCCGTAGAGTTTGAACGCCTTGATGCAGTCGAGCGCCGAAGCCTCAATCTTGCTGGCATCGTGCGGGTGCTGGGCATCGCGGTCGTACCAGCCTTCGGAGTGGTTGGGGTGGTACAGAAATTCGAAGCCCTCGCTTTGCCACTGCTTGCAGATGTCAACCATGCCGGTCGGAATCCACGCATCGGCAGGGGAGGAGAAGGGGCGGAGTGCCAAATCGCCGTAAATGCCCTTCGCGATGCAGAAGTCGTGCAATTTTTGATACACGGGCGTGAGCTTGCCCTGCTTGTCGAAGGCGGCAAAGTCGTCGTCGATCCAGCTGATGGCTGGGGTGTTGTATTTCTTGTAAATATCGTCTTCCGTCAGGCCGGCGTTTAGTATGATGGTCACAAGGTCGCTGACGTCGCTTGCGTCAACCTTTCCGTCGCCGTTCACATCGCCACGCAGGGTTTGTGCGTTGGCTGAAATCAGTATGAGAAGCATACTGAGCATGCATGTTATTTTTTTCATAGTGGTGTATATTTTTTGTGGGTTGTCTTAATTCCGCAGCATAAAATGTTGTGATAAATACAAGTGTCAGAGAATCTGTATTCTAATGACGCTTGGTCATGACAGAAATCTCAATTAACTTGGTGCTACTAAGATAGCAAGTAAAGAAAACTCTGACAAGACAAAGGTAGCAACTAAAAACGAGAAATTCACTTCTTTTGGTGGAATTTATCACATTATGGATATTTTTTCCAAGTTGGGCCTTGACTTTGACCACCACGGAATGAAGGTTATAAATAAATTTTAGAAACCATTTTTTGTTTCTCACACCCAAAATACTGCCATAGATTGTCCTTTATTCACTAATTATTCATATCTTTGCCAATGCGACTATAAACAACTATAAACAACCATAACATAAATTACACTAATCGTAGATATGAAAGCCATCAATGCGATTTTTGCTTGTATGCTCAGTGTGTCTGTACCGACATTTGCTGAGAGCAATTTTAATCCCAGTATCAACATCGACCTCCAGACTCGCGTCAGTTATCTCAACGACCGCATTGACAATCATATACGCCACGATGCTTCGGGATTCAAAGGCGACTACTTCTTGCTTAGTGTGAGCGGACAGGTTACCGACCGCCTGACATATTCATGGCGTCAGCGCATCAATCAGAAGAAAGAAAGAAGTGACCGGTTTGACGGCACCGACTGGGTGTATCTCGACTATAAACTTGACGACCACTGGAGCGTGGCCGCCGGAAAGCAGGTGGCTATGGTGGGCGGATACGAGTACGACCGCAACCCAGTTGACATATATGTGTCTTCCGAATTCTGGAACAACATCGCTCCGTTTCAGTTCGGTGCCAGTGCCACTTACACTACCACCAACGGCAAGAACCGCTTCTCAGCGCAGGTGACTCAAAGCCTGTTCAACACTCCAGACAACCGCGATATGCTGGCCTATCATCTGCACTGGGCAGGCAACTATGGGTGGCTAAACACTCTCTATTCTGCCAATATGATAGAGTATGTGCCCGGCGTACATTGCCCTCGGCAACAAATTCACCATGGGCAAAGCATCGTTAGAACTCGACTTTATGAACCGCGCCTCAAGCCATCAGACCATTTTCTTCAAGGATTGCTCCGTGATGGCACGACTCGACTATCGCCCGATACCCCACCTCGGACTGTATGGCAAACTCACATACGACGTCAACCGCACCAACTCACAAGCCGACATGAGTGTGCTGCCCGGCACAGAGATGGCTGCCTATGGTGGCGGTGTGGAGTTCTTCCCCACAAAAGGAAAGCCCGATGTGCGCGTCAGTTTGGGCGTATCTCACTCCACGGGCACCAACAGCAACCCATCGGGAACATTAAATGACAATCAGACCACGGTGCGCTTGTCGTTTATCGCCAAGTTGCACCTGCTGTCGTGGAAAAACAAATAATCTAACGCATACATATTATGGCAAAGAACGGTAAAAAGAGTAAATCGCTCATCGCAAGCGGAATCTGGTGTGTAGTAGCAGTAGTGGTTCTGTTCGGGTATCTTGGCATGGTGATGGGGGTGCCCAACATGCTCAACACGATAATGAAGACAGCCCACGACCTATTGCTCAACACCGTGCTCTATCTGATGAGTATATGTGTGATAACAGGTGCCATGGGCAGAGTGTTTGTTGAGTTTGGAGTGGTGGCACTACTTGAGCGCACATTGCGCCCGCTGATGCGCCCCATCTTCAATCTGCCGGGTGTTACATCGTTAGGAGCCGTGATGACATTCCTCTCCGACAACCCCGCCATCATATCGCTCGCCAAAGACAAACGCTTTGCAAGTTACTTCAAGAAATATCAGTTCATATCGCTCACCAACTTCGGTACGGCATTCGGCATGGGGCTGCTCGTGATTGTGTTCATGGCAAGCCAAGGTTACTATGCGGCTCCGATTATCGGACTGGTAGGTGCATGCTGTGGATGCGTGTGTTCCACACGCTTGATGCAGCGCTTCGTATTGAAGGCCTATCCGCAGTATGCCGTGGAAGACGCTGTGCCGAAAGAGGAGACAGAAGAAAAGGAGGAAGAAAGCGAGAATACGGAGCAGACGGTGTTCATACGCCTGCTCAATGCCATGCTCGACGGCGGACGCAGCGGTGTTGATGTGGGCATAGCCATTATCCCCGGCGTGCTTATCATATCCACCTTCGTAATGATGTTCACCTTCGGACCGGCAGCCGACGGAACCTACAACGGCGCCGCCTATCAGGGTGTGGAACTGCTGCCATGGCTTGCCAACAAGATTGATTTCGTGTTTGAGTGGCTGTTCGGGTTCCACGACCCACATCTCGTGGCATTCCCCATCACCGCTCTCGGTGCTGTAGGAGCGGCCCTCGGTCTGATACCGGGATTCGTCAGCCACGGCTGGATTGACGGCAACGCTATCGCCGTATTCACCGCCATCGGTATGTGCTGGAGTGGATTTCTCAGCACGCACACCGCCATGCTCGACTCTATCGGCTATCGCGACCTCACGCCCAAAGCCATCATGGCACACTTCTGTGGCGGACTCGTAGCCGCCGTCACCGCCCACTGGATGTTCGCCCTATATACACTAATAGCGGGATAAGATAAAAAAATAAGGGGGTGTGTCAAATTTATCCCCAAACGATTTTGCATGGTAGGGACGCGATATTTCGCGTCCGAGCCAAATGATTGATATTCAATATGGTATTGCAATTATGGGCGGACGTGAAGTATCACGTCCCTACCGGGTTTGGTTTTTCGCCGAAGGCGAGCGGTTTTTATCCTTTTGGCGATGCCACCGACCTCGTATGAGGGCGGCGTTAGGGGTGTGGAGTGGTTGATTCAAGCTAGCTTGAAATCAGCCATACCGCAGCACTAACGACAGGTGCGAAGCACTGGCATCGGCAAAAGGCTGTTTTTTATGTTTTTGTTTCAGTGCCTCCCAGTATTTATCCACTGTCCCGAAGAAGGTGCGCGACGAAATTCCGTTAGGAGGTTTTTTTTAGGGGTTGTTTATTTCAGGAGGGTGCGGATATGCTTTTCGGCATCGATGATGTCGGAGCCGTTATAGGTCACATTTCCAAGCGAATCGGTCACCACATAGAGTGGGGTAGAGGTCACTGCCAAGCCCTTGATTTGATTGTTGAGCGGACCTTCTGGAGCCCAGAAGTGGCGCCATGTGGAGCCGTCGCGCTGGGTGTAACTGCGCCACGACACGGTGTCGGGGTCGATGTATATGTCGCAGATTTGCAGTTGGTGCTTGTCGGGAAATTCCTCCGCCCACTTGGTTATGCTGCTCATTTCGTTGTTGTGCGAACTGCTGTTCACCCACAAATAGAGTAGGGTGGCTTTCGCCGTGTTTGTGCTCAGCGAGCCAAACTCGCCGTTGTCCTCCAGCAAGAGGATAGAGTTGATTCTTCCTGCGCTTTTCGGGCGGCGTTCCACCAGTCGCTCATACGCTTTCATCAGCCATGCCGGCTTTGCGTCTTTGTCGATTTTCGCCAGCAAACCTTTCATTTTCTGCTGGTTGTTGAGTTGGCTATAGTCCACAATCAGCAGTAGGGTAGAGAGCTGGTCGGAAGGGTTTTCGGCTGCGTATTTCTCAATCGATGCATCGAGTGTGGCGTGGTTAAACTCGTCGTATTCGGCACGGTGGTCCTTGATAAACTTATACCATCGCTCGTTCACGTCCGAGCCCTTTATTTCAATGCCGTAAACATCGTTGAGGTCGCCACGCAGCTGCGTGTGGTCGCCGTTTTCCATCACGAAATGCGCTATCATCTTGCTCTGCGAGTCGTAGATTACCACAAGGGCAGGGTCGGGGCTTTCGCCTTGAAACTCAAAGCGGTTGTTGTTTGCTACGGTGCGCACTTCCTTCACGCCGTCGGCGGTGGCCCACACCATGAGCACGTTTTGGTTGCCTAAGTTTTGGATATTTCCCTCAATTTTGAACGATTTGCTGCAACTTGTGGCAATGATGCCCAGCAGGGCGAGTGTGGATATGATGCAAAAAGATATTTTTCTCATAATAAAGCTCAATTTTATGCTACAAAAATAGCAATTAAACCTTGATTAAGCACTAAAATGAATGGTTTTTTGCGAAAAAGTTGTGTAAATCAAAAAAGATGTTTACCTTTGCATCGCTAAATAAGCATGGGTAGGTAGGTAAGTGGTTAAAACGGGCAGACTGTAAATCTGTTGCCTCACGGCTTCGGCAGTTCGAATCTGTCCCTGCCCACAGAAAAGGCTCCAAATCTTGGAGCCTTTTTCTTTTTCCCCACACCTCCACACAAATCCCGCCAGATGTGTGCATTGCCACAGCCTGTGCCTCACACAGATCCCACTTTAAGTGTGCATTGTCGCAGGCTTTATCTCACACAGATTTTACAGATTTTCTTTTGATAGCGTTAAATCTCACCGAGTTTGAGTTTTATTGGTAGGAATGCGATATTTCGCGTCCGCCTTAAATGATTGTATATCAATGTGCTACTATAATTTTTGGCGGACGTGATTTATCACGTCCCTACCGTATCAATCGCTTCTTTTTTTGATAAATTAAAACACCGATTTTATCCATTATTACCCAATTTTCACCGATTGTTATAATTGGTGTGAATGGATTTTAATTGGATAAAATCGGTGTTTTTTCTGTATTTGGTTTGGTTGGGGTTTAGGATTAGAAGAGGGAGTGGTAGAGGGCGGTCATTTGGGCGTAGAAGGAGTCGTAGCCGAGGTGGTGGTCGTAGTCGTTCTGCGCTTGGGTGCCGATTTTGTTGCGGAGTTCGGGATTTTCGATGAGTTGCTTGATGGCATCGGCGAGTTGGAACTGGTTTTCGGGGGCAACCAGCAGGGCATTTTCACCGTTGGTGAGGTATTCGAGTTGTGCACCGTTGTTGGTGGTGACGTGCGCTTTGCCGAGCATCATATATTCAAGGTTGCTCAATCCCAGTGCTTCGGGTTTTGTGCTTGGCAAAACACCGAAATCGCACTGTTTCACAAGCGGTTGCACGTTTGGGCAGTAGCCCATGAACGACACATTTTTCAGCAGTTGATTAGCCACAACGAATCCCTTAATTTGCGCCATAAACTTGTGGTGTCCTTCGCCCACGAGCACCAGGTGATAGGTGTCGCTGTCGAGTTGCGCTAGCGCCTTAATCAGCGTGTCAACGCCCTTTTCGCGGCACAGTCTGCCGTGGTACATGATGAGCGCACGGTCGGCAGGAATGTCGAATTTCTCGCGCAGCGATGGGGTAGGGGTGGCTGTGTCGTCGGCTCGGAGCACGCTGTCGCGGATAATCACCGCCTTCGATGTGTCGAAATTCTTGATGCGTGGAATGAACGAATCGAAAGCCTTTTGCGAGGCAAACACGATGCGGTCGAGTTCGCGATAGATTTTCTTCGAAATCATATTCAGCCGTGGGCGTTCCACGCCGTGGAGCGACAACACGATTTTCACATTCTTGCTGTTGGCGCTCATGTGCTTAGCCAGCACAGCCGTCACAGCATCGCTAAACGAGTGAACATGAATGATGTTTTGCCCACGCTTGAGCAGACGCTTGAAGCGTTTGGGGCTGTCGAGGTCGGTTATGCCCTTCAGCGGCAAGATAGAAATCGGTATTTCGAGAGGACGGAATCGGTTCAGCACCGTGTCGCTTTTGCCGCACACCATCTCCACGTAATACTCGTCTTGATCCTTGAGTTTCAGCATCAAATCGTAGGCGTACTGTTCGGGTCCGCTCCAGATTTTGTTGCTCACTATGTGAAAAATATTAATCATCGCGTCGTGTTTATGTTAAGGGATATTCTTCAAAAAGCGAATTTACGTTTTTTTATCAAAATATCCTACAATTTGACATAAAAAATGCACCCACACGAGCGATTATTTCTCAAGTGGGTGCTTTTTGTTCCCGAAAAGGGGAGTGGGTTATTTGTCTTTAAACAGGTCTTTGATGCCGCCGATGCTGCCCAACAGGTTGGTTGCCTCGTAGGGGAGGTAAACGGTCTTGGTGTTGTTGCCTTCAGCCACTTCTTGCATCATGCCGATGTATTTTTGTGCCAGCAGATAGTTGGCAGGGTTGGCACTCTGTCCCACAGCCTCGGTAATCTTGTTGATGGCGATAGCCTCTGCTTCAGCCTTGCGGATTCGTGCTTGCGCCTCACCTTCGGCTTGCAGAATTTGTGTTTGCTTGTCGGCTTCAGCCTGGTTGATACGGGCTGTTTTCTGACCTTCCGATTGCAGAATGGCAGCCGCCTTCTGACCCTCGCTGGTGAGGATTGTGGCACGCTTGTTACGCTCAGCCTGCATCTGTTTTTCCATGGCTTGAAGCACCGATTGTGGAGGCGTAATGTCTTGAAGTTCAACACGGTTTACCTTCACGCCCCACTTGTTGGTGGCGTCGTCGAGCACCGCGCGTAGTTTGGTGTTGATGGTGTCGCGCGAGGTGAGTGTTTCGTCGAGTTCGAGTTCACCGATAATGTTACGCAGGGTGGTTTGCGTGAGTTTTTCGATAGCGTTAGGCAGATTGTTGATTTCATACACCGCGCTTTCTGGTTCCACGATTTGGAAGTAGAGCAGCGCGTTGATTTGCGTTTGCACATTGTCTTTAGTAATCACATTTTGCTTGTCGAAATCATACACCTGTTCACGAAGGTCGATGGTGTTGGTGTAGAAATATCTGCCGTTGGAGTAAGCCACGGTGGTTTTTGGGCGGTCGATGAAAGGGATAATCACGTTGATGCCCGGCTTCAGCGTGGCGTAATACTTACCCAATCGCTCAATAATTTTGGTTTCGGATTGAGGGATAATCACCAAACTCTTTTTCACGAGAATGAGTACGAACACGATTAGTGCAATCAGTACCCACATACCAATACTTGCTGTTGTCATACTACTATTTGCTTTAGAATGAATAAATTATAATCTTGTTTCGTTTGTTAGGGTTGGGGTGCGCTTAGATGCGCTCCACCGTCACGATAAGGCTTTTGCGGTCCACGATTTTCACCTTTTCGCCCACTTCTATCACATCTGTTTCACGTGAAACAGCCTTCCACACGTCGCCGTCCACAGCCACATATCCGCTTTCGCCTGGCGCGATGGCTTCTTCCACTCTGCCTTCGCGACCAATCAGGGCGTCGATGTTGGTGGAGATGTTTTTGTCGTTGCGGTGCAGGTATCTTAGCGCAAAGGGGCGAACGAATAAAAGGAAGGCGATAGAAATCACAATCCATGCCAAGAGTTGTGGCACCAGTCCGGTTCCGCAAAGCGCCACCAGTGTGGCAGCCACTGCGCCGAGCACAAAACTCATGAAGAAGAAATCTCCCGAGGTCAGCTCAAGGATGAGGAAAAAGATTCCCACTAAAATCCACATGAGCCAGAGGTTGGTTTGAAAATATTCAATCATGATATAAAAAATTTTAGTTGTCGTTTAATGTTTGCTTTTTGATGGTAAATTGCTTGAGTTAGTAAAGATACTCATAATTTTACTTATATGGCAATTTTTTGCTCAAAAATCATTTTGCCTAAAAATAGTGCAAAATTTGTGCCAAATTTCGCCAAAAATCCCCACCAAACTCCCAGATGGCGAACAAATATGCGATTCTCAACGCCTAAAAAATGGCTTAAACGATTGACCAGTAAGATGAAAGGCGCAAATTTGCTGTTTCTGATTTTCGTTCAGAAAAATCGCAAACGCTAAATTTGAGCAAATTTAAGCCTATTTTTCCACGCAAAAGAATTATCTTTGTAATTGTGAAAGTCTGTGCCAATACTTTTGCTTTGGCGCGGCTTGCACATTAATAATATTAAGATTTTCGGATTTTAAAAAGTAAGGCTTTGACGCAAATTTCTTACATAGCAGAAAACGTAGTGCTACCTCAACTCAATCATGAGGCTGTGGCGAGTTGGGTTGAAAAAGTTGCCGCTTCGCTCGGAAAGAGGGTAGGGGCGTTGTCGTATATTTTTTGCGACGACGAGTACATGCTCGACACCAACCGCAAATATCTCCAGCACGACTATTACACCGACATCATCACCTTCGACTATAGCAATCGCCGTCGCATCAGTGGTGATATGGTGATTTCGCTCGACACCGTTCGCACCAATGCGGAGCAGTTCGCCAAGTCGTATGACTCGGAATTGCTGCGTGTGATTATCCATGGCGTGCTGCACCTGTGTGGCATCAACGACAAGGGACCGGGAGAGCGAGAAATTATGGAACAACATGAAAATGAGGCACTTGCTATAGTGCCTTCAAATATTTTTGAATCATGAATTATGCCTACGATGTCATAGTGATTGGTGCCGGCCATGCCGGTTGTGAAGCCGCTGCCGCCGCTGCGCGCCTTGGCTCTACCACGCTTTTGATCACTATGGATATGAACAAAATTGCGCAAATGAGTTGTAATCCTGCCGTTGGCGGTATTGCTAAAGGTCAGATTGTGAGAGAGATAGATGCACTTGGCGGTCAAATGGGTATCGTCACCGACCGCAGTTCTATCCAGTTCCGCATGTTGAACCGCTCGAAAGGTCCAGCTATGTGGAGTCCACGCTCTCAAGCCGATCGCATTCGCTTCATTGCCGAATGGCGCAATATTCTCGAAAACACGCCCAACCTGTATATGTGGCAAGATTCCGCAGTGAGTTTGACCATCGAGAATGGGGTGGTGAAGGGCGTGAAAACCGCCTTTGGCGTTGAATTTACCGCTAAATCTGTGGTACTGACTGCTGGCACTTTCCTCAATGGATTGATGCATGTGGGGCCTGTGCAGATTGAGGGCGGTCGTGTTTCGGAGCCTGCTTCGCACGGAATTACCGAGCAACTTCGCGACCTCGGATTCACCGTGCAGCGCATGAAAACGGGCACTCCGGTGCGACTTGATGAGCGAACTGTTGACTTCAGCAAGGCCACAATTCAAGAGGGTGATGCTGATTTTCACCACTTTTCGTTCCTTCCAACGGTGAAAAGTGAGCTCAAACAACGCCCCTGCTGGATAGTTTACACCAACTCGGAAGTGCACCAAATCTTGCGTGAGGGATTGCCTGAATCGCCGCTTTACAACGGTCAAATCAAGAGTATCGGGCCACGTTATTGCCCCAGCATCGAGACCAAATTGGTTACTTTCCCTGACAAGGAACAGCACCAGTTGTTCCTCGAACCAGAAGGGGAGAGCACCCACGAAATGTACCTCAATGGCTTCTCTTCTTCCATGCCGTGGAAGGTGCAATTTGAGGCGCTTTCCAAGATTCCTGCCTTTGAAAATGTGCACGCCTACCGTCCTGGATATGCCATTGAATACGACTTTTTCGACCCCACACAACTGCATCATAACCTCGAAACCAAACTCGTTAAAAACCTGTTTTTCGCAGGCCAAGTCAACGGCACCACTGGTTATGAAGAGGCCGCTGGGCAGGGTTTGGTGGCTGGTATCAACGCTCATCAAGCCGTGGCAGGAGGCGAATCTTTCGTGCTCGGCCGTGATGAAGCCTACATCGGTGTGCTTATCGACGACCTCGTGACCAAGGGTGTCGACGAGCCATATCGTATGTTCACCAGTAGGGCAGAACACCGCATTTTGCTTCGCCAAGACGATGCCGACCGACGCTTAACCCCTAAGGGCTATGCCCTCGGTTTGGCTACTCAAGAGCGCTACGATTTGATGCGTTCGAAGTGGGACGCGGTGGAAAAATTGGTGGAATTTGCCAAGGAATTTTCGGTGAAAACCTCGCTTATCAACCCCGAATTTGAGCGTGCCGGGTTCCCAATTCTGGCGCACGGTTGCAAACTCTACGACTTGATTTTGCGTCCGCAACTCACCATTTTGTTGCTTGCCGAAATGATTCCCGAACTCCAAAAATGCATTTTGGAACTCGAGCAGGCACGCCGCGAAGAGATTGTGGAAGCAGCCGAAATTTCTATAAAATACAACGGATATATCGCCCGCGAGGAAGCGATAGCAAAAAAACTTTCTCGCCTGGAGCATGTGAAAATTCGTGGCAAATTCAAATATGCCGACATTCATTCGCTCTCTACTGAGGCGCGCCAGAAACTCGAAAAGATTGACCCCGAAACGGTGGGGCAGGCTTCGCGCATTCCGGGCATATCGCCGAGCGACGTGAATATATTGCTCTTGCTTTTAGGGAGATAACTCAAAATTGTTCCACGTGGAACACCTGTATTAAACAAAAAATAAAACAACCAACTAAATACAACAATGAAACAAGAACAACTTGACAAAGTGAAAAGCGTAGTTCGCAACATTCCTGATTTCCCAGTACCGGGCATTCAGTTCAAAGACCTTACCACAGCCTTCAAAGATCCCGCAGCGCTCCAAATCATGCGCCAAGGTCTGCACGACCTCTACAAGGACAAGGGTATCACCAAGGTGGTGGGTATTGAAGCCCGCGGATTCATCGGTGGCGCTATGCTTGCTGTGGATCTCAACGCTGGATTCGTTCCATTGCGCAAACCGGGAAAATTGCCAGCCGAAACCATTCAGAAAGAATATGCGAAAGAATACGGCACCGATGTGATAGAAATCCACAAAGATGCCATTTCCTCCGATGATATCGTGGTGATTCACGACGACCTTCTTGCTACTGGCGGCACAATGATGGCTGCCTACGAACTGGTGAAATCGATGAATCCGAAGAAGGTGTATATCAACTTCATTTGCGAACTTCTCGGACTTAATGGCCGCGCGCTGTTCCCAACAGATGTGGAAGTGACTTCGCTTTTCGATTTCCCTGACAAATAAGTATAAATCGGAACTACATAATTTGAACCCTGACTTAAAACTCAAGATTAGTCTTTTGCCCGATTGCCCCGGCGTGTATAAATACTTCAATAAAGAGGGCACAGTAATATACGTGGGCAAGGCGAAGAATTTGAAGCGCAGGGTGAGCTCTTATTTCAATAGGGTTCACTCTGTGCTTCGCACCAACATGCTCGTGCGCCACATTCACAACTTGGAATATATAGTGGTGAACACCGAGGAGGAGGCGCTCGACCTTGAGAACAGTTTGATTAAAACCTATCAGCCGCGCTACAATGTGCTGCTGAAAGATGATAAGTCGTATCCGTGGATTTGCGTAACGAAGGAACTGTTTCCGCGAGTGTATCTCACTCGTGAGAAGGTGAACAAGCATGGACGTTTTTTCGGCCCCTATCCTAAGACCGAAGTGGCATGGGCTTTGCTCGACGCGTTGAAGGAAATTTTCCCGATTCGTTCGTGCCGCTACAATCTCACGCCAGAAGCGGTGGAATCGAAGAAACACCGTCTTTGCCTGAAGTTTCACCTCAAGAGTTGTGACGGTCCCTGCCAGGGCTTGATTTCGCCCGATGAATACGCTAAATATATCGATGAAATCATTCATATCCTCAATGGTGAGACCAAGTACGTGAGCGACTATTTGTGCGATGAAATGGCACGCTACGCTGCTGACCTCAAATTCGAGGAAGCAGAGCAAGTGAAGCGCAAATATCTGCTCGTTGAGAAATACCGCGCAAAATCGGTGATTGTGAGTCCCACCATCAGCAATATTGATGTGTATTCGCTCATTCGCGACGATTCTGCCGCCTACGCTAATTATATGCACGTGCGAGAGGGTAGTGTGGTGCAAAGCATGACCATTGAATACAAGATTGTGGACGCAGACACCGATGAAACCGATGCCGAACTGATGTCGACCGCCATTCGGGAGTTTCGTCAGCGTTTCGCCGATGCCTATCGGAAGGACCGTGTGAAAGAGGCAATCGTGAATGTGGTTCCCGATTTCGAGATTGAAGGCGTGAATTTTGTGGTGCCACAGCGTGGCGATAAACGCAAGTTGCTCGCCATTTCGCTGAAAAACGCCGAGCAATACAAGACCGACAAACTCAAAATGATGGAGAAACTCAACCCTGAGCAGCGAGCTATGCGCACGCTCACCACCATTCAAAAGGATTTCCGTTTGAGTGCCGTTCCGCATCATATTGAGTGCTTCGACAACTCCAACATCTCTGGCACTAACCCCGTGGCGGCGTGTGTGGTGTTTCGCAACGCCAAACCCTCGAAAAAAGAATATCGCCACTTCAACATCAAGACGGTGGAAGGCCCCGACGACTATGCTTCGATGAAGGAGGTGCTCACGCGACGCTATTCTCGCTTGGTGAGCGAGGGGCAGGATTTGCCGCAGCTGGTGATTCTCGACGGTGGCAAGGGGCAGTTGAGCGCAGGCGTCGAAGTGCTTGATGAGTTGGGACTTCGTGGGCAGATTGCCATGATTGGCATCGCCAAGACCCTCAACGAAATCTATTTCCCTGGCGACTCGTTGCCGCTCTATATCGACAAAAACAGCGAAACGCTGAAAGTGGTGCAACGCTTGCGCGACGAGGCGCACCGCTTCGGCATCACGCATCACCGCAACCGTCGCAGCAAGAGCCAGGTTCACTCTGCTCTCGACGAGATTCGTGGGGTGGGGGATAAGACTAAACAGCTGTTGCTCAAAGAGTTTAAGAGTCTTAAGCGCATCAAGGAGGCTTCGCTGCCACAACTCACCGCTGTGGTGGGCGCGGCAAAAGCGAATATAGTGTATAATGCGTTGAATATCAACGAAAAAGATAATAATTCAGAACAATAATGAGATTAGTGATACAAAGAGTGACCAGCGCATCAGTCAGCATTGATGGCGAAATCGTGGGTAAGATTGCCGGCGGTTTGTTGGTGCTGGTGGGCGTGAGAGAGGGCGACACTGAGGCAGATATGAAGTGGCTTGCCCAGAAAACCGTGAATATGCGTATTTTCGACGACGAAAACGGTGTGATGAACCGCAGTGTGATTGATGCTGGCGGCGAAGTGCTCTCCATTAGCCAATTCACCCTCAATGCCTCCACCAAAAAAGGCAACCGCCCCAGTTACATCCATGCCGCTGGCCACGACCTTGCTGTGCCCCTCTACGAGGCGTATTGCGAGGAAGTGAGCCGCCTGATGGGCAAGTATGTGCAGCGCGGCAAATTCGGTGCCGATATGCAGGTGTCGCTCGTCAACGACGGCCCCGTTACCATCATCATCGACTCGCTCTTAAAAGAGTAATGTGCTGACACATCGGTGATTGGCAATAAATCATACCGAAGGCATGTGCATACGTTTGGACGAAACCACATTTTTGCCCATCCAGCATAAAGGTGAAAATCTATCTATGATTGGAAAAACGGTTTTTTTTTCGTAAGTTTGCAAAGTTAATGACTATTCAAGAGGCTCAACAAAAAGTAGATGAGTGGATTCGCACCTACGGCGTGCGCTATTTCAGTCCGCTCACCAATATGGCTCAGCTCACCGAGGAAGTGGGCGAGGTGGCGCGTATCATCAGCCGCACCTATGGCGAACAGTCGTTCAAGCCCTCCGACAAGGGCAAGGATTTGGGCGATGAACTTGCCGATGTGCTGTGGGTGGTGCTCTGCCTTGCCAACCAGACCGGGGTGGACCTGACCGCCGCTTTAGAGCGTAATTTCGACAAGAAAACTAACCGTGATGCCTTTCGTCATCTCAACAACGAAAAATTATCAAAATAAAATAACTATACAACATGGAACAAAAATTCGATTCTAAGGAAACTCCTAACAAGTATCAACAGGCTTTCCTCGAGAGCAAGGTGGAAACCAACGACGCAGTTGTGACTGCTGAAGTGGAAAAAATCCTCAAAGAGCATATCGCAGAAAATGATAACAAGGAAGTGTATCAATTCCTGCTCAACTGTGTGGACTTGACCACACTCAGCACCACCGACAGCGAACGCAGCGTGGCTGCTTTCACCAAGAAGGTGAACGACTACTGGACCAACTATCCACAGTACAAGAACGTGGCTGCCATTTGCGTGTATAGCAATTTCGCAGAAGTGGTGCGTGGCGCACTTGAGGTGAGCGACGTGAATATCGCCGTTTGTAGTGCGGCTTTCCCTTCTTCACAGGCTCATATCGAGACCAAGGTGGCAGAAACCGCCCTCGCTATCGAAGACGGTGCTGACGAGGTGGACATCGTGATCAACATGGGCTACTATCTTGATGAGGCATACGAGGAATTGTGCGATGAAATCGCAGAAATCAAGGCCACAATGGGCGACCACCACTTGAAGGTGATTCTCGAAACCGGCTGCCTGAAGACTGCCGAAAACATCAAGCGTGCGTCAATCCTCTCTATGTACAGCGGTGCCGACTTCATCAAGACCTCTACCGGCAAGATTTACGAAGGCGCAACCCTCGAGGCTGCCTATGTGATGTGCCAGTGCATCAAGGAATATTACGAAAAGCACGGCGTGATGATTGGTTTCAAGGCTGCAGGTGGCATCCGTACCACTGCCGATGCAGTGAAATACTACACCGTGGTGAAAGAAGTGCTCGGCGAAAAGTGGCTCACCAACCAATACTTCCGTATCGGTGCCAGCAGTTTGGCAAACGCCCTCTTCCAATCATTCACCGAAACCGAAGTATCTCCATTCTAAATCCCCCCATACCCCACCAAAAAAAGCGGAGCCCCCAAAAAAGGCTCCGTTTTTTTGGAAGTCAACAAGTCAACAAGTCAACGAGTCAACAAGTTTGGATTATCGGGGATTCGAATTATCGAATTATCGAATTATCGGGATTTCGGGATTCGAGGGGGGAGGGGGAATGGGGATTTTTGGGGGAAAAATTTTTTGGTTGGGGGAAAAATAGTAACTTTGTAACTTGTGGAGAGATTTCGCTTAAAATCGCTTGTAAATCGCTCGAAAATTACAATAATCAATTAATAAAACCACCTACTATGATGAAACGTTTACTGACACTGGCAGCAGTTGTGATGACTGCCGCTGTGAACTGGGCACAAACCACATTCCCAGTCACGCTCGACATCGCCGATGAGGCAAGTTTTGCCAAATGGACGGTGATTGACGCAAACGCTACAACGAGTGCCAACACATGGGGTTACAGCAACTCCGAAGCACTCTATCCCCAAGACAAGAAAGCGGCCGCCAACGACTGGCTGATTTCTCCCTCTGTGCATTTGGAAGCCGGGAAATATGAGGTGAGCGGCTATGTGATTCAGCGCTCCACTTTCAGTTACGACAAACAGTCGTTCCAATTCACCTACGGCAATGCGCCTACAGTTGAGGCTCAAACCAATGTGTTTGTCACCGAAAAGGCGTATCAAAGCAAACTCTACAAAGCCACCACAGGTGCAATTATTGTGAGTGCCGCCGGCGACTATCATTTTGCCATTCATCTGACCAGCACTGGCTATCAGGGCGACTGCGGTTTCCAGAAGTTCGTGATCAACAAGGTGGCTCCTGTGCCAGCACAGGTGTCGGACCTCGCCGTGGCAGTAGGGGAGAAGGGTGCGCTGCAAGCCACCCTCACTTGGACCAACCCCACCAAGGACAGCGACGGCAACGACCTCGCTAAATTCAGCGGCGTGAAGTTGAAACGCGGCACCACCGACCTTGGCACCGTGGCTGGCGCTAAGGGCGAGGTGATGACCTATGTGGACAAGGGCATCAGCAATTCAGGCAAATACACCTACACAGTGGTTGCCTACAATGAAGACGGCGACGCCACCACAGGCGCTCCAACCGTGACTTCGGGTTGGGTGGGTATCGACACCCCAAAACCAGTTTCTGACCTCGCAGCCACAGCCGACGGCGATAAGGTGACGCTCACCTTCACCGCTCCAACCGAGAGCGAGAACGGCGGTTATGTGGATTTTGAAAATGTCACTTATCGCATCACCCGCGATTCGGAAGTGCTCAACGAGGCATTCACCGGCACCACCTACCAGAATGTGGTTCCCAAGTTGGGCAACTACACCTACGGCGTGCAGGCGCAGTATAGCACCAAGCGTGCGGCTACCCAAACCGTGAAAATTCGCGCTGGCGAGGGCTTCCCAGTTCCTTATAGCGAAACTTTCGACCAAGCCGCATCGTTCGATTTGTTTGCCATTCATAACCTCTCCGGTGGTGCGCGCACATGGCACTACAACTCGTCGAAGAAGTGCGTGGAATATTGGGGCACATCAACTGCCGCCAACCACTGGCTCATCACCCCTCCAATCATTCTTGAAGAGGGCAAAACCTATGAATTGAAGTTCAACGCTGGCCTTGAAAAGGCAATAAAGCCTGAAAACTACAAGCAACTGAACGTGTATGTGGGCAAGGGCGATACTCCTGAGGCTCAAACCACCGAACTCTTTGGCGAACTCATCAAGTCTGCCCTCATGGAAGGCAAAACGGCTTACTTCACCGCGCCATCGAGTGGCGGATTCAACTTCGGTTTCAACGTGACTGGTGCCACCGACTCCTACTCAATCTATATCGACAACATCACCGTTGACGAGGCGCAAGTGATTCCTGCCGCTGTGAGCGATTTGAAGGCCGTTCCAGCCGCTAAGGGCGCGCTTGCGGTGGAATTGAGTTGGGTGAACCCATCGAAGGCTGTGAGCGGCTTAGACCTCGCCAAACTCGACAAGGTGGAAGTGTTCCGTGGCAGCGATTTGGTGACCATTATCAACACGCCACAAATGGGCGCAACCGCCACCTATACCGACAATGTGAGCGAACCTGGCAAATACACCTACACACTGGTTGCTTACGCCGATGAAAAGAATAGCGAAGATGCTACCGTGACCAGCGCTTGGGTGGGTCCCGACACTCCTGCCGCTCCTGCTAACGCCGCTTTGGCTTTGAGCGATGGCAAACCTGTGGTCACTTTCGATGCTGTGACTGCTGGCGTGAACGGTGGCTATATCGACACCGAGGCGTTGGGCTACACCATCACTCGTCTGCCCGACGAGGATGTGGTGGCAGAGGGCGTGAAGGCTACCACTTTCACCGACAATGCCGTGTTGCCACTCGCAAAATACAGTTATTCTATCGTGGCAAAGGTGGGTGAGCAAGTGAGCGAGGCGGCGCTGACCAATGGTCTCGTGCTTGGCGACGCGCTCGAACTCCCATACGAAACCACACTCGACAATGCCGACGATGCCGCTATTTGGGCATTCTACGATGCTGATGGCGACAGCAAGACTTGGAGTTACAGCACCCGCAACACAGCCATTGAATCTGGCTTCAGCGCAAAGGCTGGCGATGCTGCTTTCACTCCTCCATTCCGCACCGTGCAGGGTGCACACATGCTCACCTACGATGTGCACGGCTACAGTTATCGCTATGGCGATGCCTACGATGTGGTGCTTGCCAACAATAGCGACTACGCCAACGCCACCACACTGGCGCAATATCCCGACAAGGACATTGCATTCGCTATGTACGATACCCGCACCGTCAACTTCACCATCGATGCCGCAGGCATTTACAACATCGGTTTCAAGCAGATGTCAACCAGCCCTTGGGGTATCTCTATCAAGAATGTGAAGATTGAGTGCACTGTGCCTACCGGCATCACCGAGACCATCGGTTTGGGCATCAACTACTACGACCGCGCGGCTCAATGCCTGATGCTCGCCCAGCCAGCCCATGTGACCGTGGTGGCTGTGAATGGCGTGGTGGTGGCTGCTGCCGACGCTGAGGCGCAACTCAACCTCTCTCACCTCGGTTCAGGCGTGTATATCGCCTCTATCGTCACCGCCGACGGCAAGGTGAGCCATGTGAAGTTTGTGAAATGATAATTGAAAAATGACAGTAAAATAAAGCATGAAAAAAACATTTTTATCTTCCTTTGCCCTTGTGCTTGCCGCCCTCTCGCTGCAAGCACAGGTGGCAGAGCCTGTACGCAATGCGGCAGAGCGGCCGTCGTTCTCTCCTGTGAAGGTGGAGCAGGCGGCAAGCGTGGCAATGCCCAAGCGTGTGCGTGCAAATGCGAGTGGCGAGCTGAAAGCCGCTTTTAGTGTGCAGGGCGCATCGTCGCAAACTGCCGTTTGGAGCGATAATTTCGACCAAGGCGCATCGAGTTGGGTACTTACCAACGCCCCCTCTGGATATGTGAAGTGGTCGTTGAAAAACAAGGGCTTCAACACCGTCGATGCCGCCGATGTGCAGTCGCTCTATGTGGAGGGTCCCTATCAGATATTTCGCCGTGCCGTGGCTTATGCCACCAGTGCAGGTGTGAGTGTGCCGTCGAACGGCGCATTCCACGCTTATGTGAAGTATAGCGAGGCGATGAACGATTACGCCGTGCTCACTTTGAGCGTATCCACCGACGATTTCGCCACTTCCACCGACTTGTGGAATAGCACGATGGAATCGGGGCATACTGGCAACATTTGGCACCAAGTTGAGGCTGATTTGAGCGCATTCGCCGGTAAATCGGTGAAATTCCGCTTCACCTACGGCCCAGGCACCGCCGACGAGTTTAAGACGGGCGGATATATGGCCGACTACGCCATCGACGGCTTGGAAGTGACAGGCGTGGCTTCAATCGACGGCGTGAACGTGGCCACTGGCGAAGTGGTGAAGTTTGCCGACCTCTCGCAAGGTGCGCCAGTGAAGTGGCAATGGGCGTTCCCCGGTGGCACTCCATCGGCATCTACCGAGCAAAATCCGCAAGTTTACTATAAGGAAGACGGCACCTACAACGTGAGCCTTGAGGTGATTGATGCGCAAGGCAATAAGTCGGCAGTCACTCGCGAGGGCTTCGTGACCGTGACCGGCAAGGCTCCTGTGGCGCATATCATGCCACCAGCCACCTTCCGCGAGGCTTCAAGCCATCTGCCATTGGTGGCTCCGCTGGCTTCGGTGCAATTCTCCGATGCTTCCGAGGGTTTCCCCAACAAGTGGAACTGGAGTTTTACTGGCGCATCGCCAGCCGCTTCCACCGAGCAAAGCCCCAAGGTGAGTTACGACTTCCTTCACAAGCAAAGCGTGGGCCTGCAAGTGGAGAATAAGCACGGTAAAAGCGAAGATAAGATGGATGTGCAGGTTGAATACGAGGCGGTGATCAACAATCTCCTCCCCGACGACCGCCCCATCACCTACGACTTGGGCAACGGCACATTCCCCGGCAGCAACCAGATGGGCGTTACCGAGTATGGCGAGCGTTTCTCCAAGCCCTCGCGTCCGATGGTGGTGTATGGCGCATACGTTTATTTCGTGACCAACAAAGCCACCCACATTGCCGACCAAATCGCCAACGTGGGCGTGCATTTGCGCAAGAGCGAAAACGGACTGCCGGGCGAGAAACTCGAATCGGCATGGTGGCGCACCTTTGAACTGGAGGTGGGCGGCTCCAACCTCGTGGGCACCGAATTTAAGTTCAATCCACAGGTGGTAGATGATGAGTTTTGGTTCACTATCGACGGTATTCCAGAGTGGAACGACTCTTGCAACGTGTCGTTCGCCATGGCGAAATTCCGCAACGAAGGCAACACCGCCTACATGCTGAAAAAGGGCAAATGGCAACCGCTCACAGGCTACTTCCAAGGTGGCGACGGCGGCCAAACCAGTTTCTACATCTTCCCGATGGTGGCGCACTCCGTGATTACCACGTTGCCCGTTGGCACCGATGAAATCGTGGTTCCTGCCACGGCTGGCGTAGCAGAGCAGCAGATTTTCTCGCTCTTTGGCTATAAAGACCCTGTGGTGGACGCCAACTGGTGCCGCATCATGAACAAGCAGAACGGTTTGACGGTAGATACCCTCAAAATCGGCTACGATGCGTTGCCGGCAGGAATGGAGAGCCGCACAGCCAACATCACGCTCACCGACGGCTACGACACCATAACCCTGAAGGTGACGCAAAAGGCTGACCAAAAGAAATATGATGTGACCGACGTGACACGCCTCATCAACATGATTCTCGGCACAGTGGAAAAGGACGATGCCTACGACTTCGACGGCGATGGCATCCTCAACGTGACCGACGTCACCACCCTCATCAACATCATCCTCCAAACCGCCCAATAGCAAGTATTAAATACTCAATCCCCTCCAAAGCACCGACTAAATCCTCCCAAATTTAGTCGGTGTTTTAGTTTTTCCCATCCCCCATTCATTGGTAAAACCCCACCCATTTAGCGAAAAAAACACCAATTCAATCCATTAAAACCCAATTAAACCCAATTAAAAAATCATCATCACGTTGGGACATGCCTTCGGCATGTTTGGGTCACGCGTTGTTGGGCGATGTGTTGCTGGGTCACATGTTGTTGGGTGTTGAAAATTGTCGATTGCCTTTGAAACATGCCAAAGGCATGTCCCTACGTGATGGTGTTATGGTTTGTTTGGTTTTGGAGGATTTGGGATGTCTAAAATGTGTTTCGTTGCGCTTGCAATCAAAGTTTTTGCTTGAAAATCGCAGTTGTTCAAACTATTATTCGTAACTTTACATTTGGATATGGGCTTGTGCCTTGTCCAAAAAATGACATCGTTGGAAAAAACATAAAGCATTCGCTATTATTTCGCGTTCAGCCAAAAGCCTCGGAAACTTATTGGAAATAACGTAACTTGAAATAATTGTGATAGGGCAATCGGTATGTGATGCCTTAGTCTACGAATTGTAGCAATGCAACTACGCCATAGGCGTGGTGCATTCTTATTCTGTAGACTGGGGTTTCCGTTCCGAGGCTGCCTCATAGCTGAACGCAATAAGGGCATCACGCCTTTTTTGCGTTTTAGCGGATTGATAGTTGTATGCCGTGTGTTGTGTACTGTAACTATCAATCATTATGGCGAATAAGAATTTGAATGCCGCAAAAGTGGCGAAAAAGGATGAGTTTTACACTCAACTTTCAGACATTGAGCGAGAATTGCAGCATTATTGGCAACACTTTCATGGTAAGGTGGTGCTCTGCAATTGTGATGACCCTTATGAGAGTAATTTCTTTAAGTATTTTGCACTTCGGTTCAACCAACTTGGACTGAAAAAATTGATATGCACTTGCTACGACGGCTCGCCAGTGCAAGGTACGGAACTGATATTCCGTTTTGATGGAGAGGGCAATAAGGTGTCTAAAAAGGAGGCATATAAAGTGGAGATTACAGAGGTGAAGGACGAAAACGGCGATGGGGCAGTGGATTTGTCGGATGTTCGTTACCTGTTGCAGAACGATAAGAATGTGCTGTCGGTTTTGCAGACTGGTGATTTCCGTTCCGCAGAGTGTGTAGAACTGCTCAAAGAAGCAGATATTGTGGTAACTAATCCGCCATTCTCGCTATTCCGAGAATACATCGGACTGCTAATGAAGTACGAAAAGAAATTCTTGATTGTTGGTCATCAAAATGCGATTACCTACAAAGAGGTATTTCCGTTGATAAAAGAGAACAAAGTTTGGCTTGGCTATGGTTTTAAAGGAGCGGCTGCTCATTTCTTTTCTCCCTACGAAGATGTGGCAACAGCAACAGATCATAAAAAAGGAATGATTAGGGTGTCTGGTGTGACTTGGTTTACCAATTTAAAAATTGATAAACGAAGCGAATTATTAGACCTTGTATGCAGGTATTCTGAAGAAGAATATCCAAAATATGAAGATAACAATGCCATTGATGTCTCAGACTCGTATGCTATTCCCATGGATTATGATGGCATGATAGGTGTGCCTATTACTTTTCTTAATTTTTTTAATCCAGACCAGTTTGAAATCATTGACTGCTGTGAGCCTTGCATCAAATTAAGTACTTTGCAAAAAATGCCTAAATTTAAAGAGTTTAAGTCAAGGCAAAAAATATTCAATGGCACTTTATGCCAAAAAAAATATCATAGGATAATTATTCGTAACAAACACCCCCAAAAATCATGATGACCATTAAGCAAATATCGGTAACTGTTGGTGAGATAACCAAAGGCTACATCAACAATGAGGAGCAAGGAGTGCGTGGATATGACGGTTTGCTCGACATTCGCCCTCCTTACCAGCGTGAGTTTATTTACAACGAAAAAGAGCAACAAGCCGTGATTACCACGGTGCTGAACGGCTATCCACTCAATATCATGTATTGGGTGAAACGAAGCGATGACGCAGAGTGTCCTTACGAGGTGATGGACGGTCAGCAGCGCACGCTCTCGCTATGTGAGTATGTGGCAGGAAAGTTTGCTTATGATTTCAAGAACTTCTTCAATCAGCCAGCCGACATTCAAAAGCGGATTCTTGATTACGAACTCACAGTGTATGTGTGCGAGGGTGAGGAATCGGAGAAATTGGAGTGGTTCAAGACCATCAACATTGCCGGCAAGGCTCTGAACGAGCAGGAAATTCGCAACGCCATATATGCCGGACCATTTGTCAGCGATGCAAAATTGCATTTCTCCAAAACCAACTGTGGTGCCTATCGGTTGGGCAAAGATTTGGTGAAAGGCTCGCCTATACGCCAGGACTTCTTGAAAAAAGCGTTGGAATGGATGGCAGAGCACGAAACGCGCAACGGTAAACCGAAAACAGCGGTTGACTATATGGCACTACACCAGCACGATTTGAACGCCGGACCGCTTTGGACGTATTTTCAGAATGTGCTGCATTGGGCTATGTCCACGTTCAACATGAAGAAGTTCAAGAATATCATGAAGGGACTTGACTGGGCTAAACTGTATGATATGTTTCACGAAAAACCGCTCAACACTAAGGCTATGGAGGCACAGATTGCCGATTTGGTGGGCGACGACGAGATACAAAAGCCACAAGGCATCATTCCCTATGTGCTAATAGGCGACGAACACTATCTTGACCTCCGTGCGTTCCCCGACAAGATAAAACTTGCCGTATGGGAACAGCAGAAGCATAAATGCGCTCTTTGTGGCAAGGTGTTCGACTTCGTATTTATGGAGGGCGACCATATCACTCCATGGCGCGATGGAGGTAGAACCACCAAAGAAAATTGCCAAATGCTCTGCCAAGAGTGCAACAGAAGAAAAGGCTGCAAATAGAGCAAAATCAGAATCATAGCGTAGGGACATGCCTTCGGCATGTTGGGAGATGCGTTGAAAATGTTTGGGTCACGCGTTGTTGGGTGATGTGTTGCTGGGGCACGCGTTGTTGGGTGTTGAAAATTGCCGATTGCCATTGAAACATGCCAAAGGCATGTCCCTACGTGATGGTGTTATGGTTTGTTTGGTTTTGGAGGATTTGGGATGTCTAAAATGTGTTTCGGTGTGCTTGCAATCAAAGTTTTTGCTTGAAAAACGCAGTTGCTCAAACTATTATTTGTAACTTTACATTTGGATATGGGCTTGTGCCTTGTCCAAAAAAATGACATCGTTGGAAAAAACATATACCTTAGCTATTCTTTTATATTCCATGATACACAATTGAAAGCACCACCTTTAGCAACAATGCCTTTTGCTTCACAAGGCACGACTTCACAATCTCGATATATCTCCTTCAATTGTTCGATAGCGACGGTATCACTGGCAATACCTATTTGTGGTACAAGCAAGAAATTGCCAACACGAAGAAAATTAATATGCGCCCAACTATTTATTCGCGCATACTTGCCATATTGTAACTCGCTTATTTTCGGAAAGTATGGACGCAAAACCTTCAATAATTCTTTGCGAAGTTGCTTATCTATATCTGCATAATTGTTTATTACAATATGCCCTGGTTCAACATAGCGTACCATTCCATCTGAATGTCCGCATTTCTCCGCCTTGTCCCATGGGATGAAAACAACTTCACAGCCAAAACTGTCTTCGAGAACCGTCTGTAAGAACTCACGGCCTTTCTCCTTATTCTCGATGAAGACCTTGTCTGTCATGATTACTTTGTCATCACACTTTATCACATTGCCGCCATCTACGATGACGTCCAATATCATTAGACTATTGTGCATGAATTCAAAGCAATTATGCACATCATGTGTGATGTACTGTTGTTCTTCTTTGAGATAATCTGGATTATACTCATACCCGATAAAAGATTTTACGTCCTTTTGAATCGGCATGAAGTCTCTCACCCATATATCTTTTGTGGCGGGCAGCATTTCAAAGTTTATTTTATGTTCAAGCAACGCTTCTTTGATGCTTTTCCAACATTTGTAAGCCCTCAGATATTCAGAAAAATATACTTTGTTCGTTTGCTCATCAGTAATCATAACTTGGATATATTTTCTTTATTACGTCAGATTTCTTAGGCATGTTTTTATACATATTCTTGGTCAAATCCTTATAGTCGTGCCATATGTGATATTCGGGCGTACCGTTGGTCGACTTCTGGGTTTGAAAAACGTATTTTCTTTTCATTTGCCAATCAACACCGCCTTTGAAATAACGATAAGGTCGAGGTCGACTCTCTACCCTATAAGTATTGAATATCTCGATATGATCCAAAGGTTTGTCTTCAATAAGTTTAGGCATATCATCTGACGCATTAAACATGTCAAACAAACATCTTTGGCTACCTGATATATTGCCGACATGCTTTCCGTTTTCGTACTTCTCCAATCCACGAATCAGCACACCGCCAAACCGTATCAGTTCATTGTTATTTCCACGTAAAGTACGAAATGCGATATCTACTCCAAATCGATGAAAGAACCATTGTCCTTCAATACAATCTCTATTCAAAGTTGCTACGTCTTCAGTATCGTCTGTTGAGTATAGATAAAATTCCAAATCAGCTATTCGGTACTTCACGTTTCTGATCCCTTCACTATCTTTTTCACATTTGGTGATGGAAAAGTTTTTCATTAGGCTAACCGCCAATGCTTCGTAATCCTCTTTTATTGGATTAGCGAATTTCTTAAAAAGAGAGTCTATTGTTTTATACTCGTTCATATTTACTGTCTTTTGGCTAATAAGTGATATGCAAAAAATAACTTGCACAACTTTTGTCGGATGCTCTTTTGCGCAAACTTTCATCACACAAATTCTGCGCAGATTATTTTTTTGAACATTACTAAACTGATTAATGATATTTATTAAACTGGTGAATGGTAAACCATAGTGTCGGCTATCGACTACATCATTTCTCTTTTAAACCAAAGTTCAAAAACACTATCAGCGAGGAATACACCATCCTTTTCAATGGTGATAATCTCTTTTTCAATTAAACATTTCTTTATACGGTCTACATTTGATTTACTGCCGAGAGGATATATTTCTGAAACCGCTTTAGTGGTGAATCCTGTATGTATGTCTTTGCACAAAAGGCGAATAAAGTTGAGTTGATAGGTGGTAAGCCCCTCTGTCTGTTGTATAAAGAGGCTACTGTTTTGTTCCAGCAAGGCCTTCAAGCCTTCTTTGAAACTCTGCTCGTTTACTTCTTTCTCTGTTTCAGCCATAACGTTCCATGCAAGTTGTTGCACATAAGATGAGTGATTTTTCACCACTTGGCAAATTCTGCTCGCATATCCTTCTGTTATCTTTTTGCCATATTTCTCAAATCGAGAACAGATGAAGGGAACCCAATATTCCGTAGGAATGCACTTGAGATGTAGCATCTCGCCAAACTGATAGAAAGGCATACGACGACTTTGGAATATATTCTCCATCAGATGCTTCTTGCTGCCAAAGAAGCAATAAGACACATTTTGGTGGTGCTGCCAAACTCCGCGTAGACGTTTTTGTATAGTTAGCGAGTTGGTGAACTCACCTATCTGCTGAAACTCGTCAATACACACTACCATGCGAATGCCCTGTTCTTTAGCAATACGTTCTGGAAGATTCAAAATTTCCTCTGGAGAATAATTCTTAGGCGTTATTCCTAATGATATAGAAAACTCAGAATTAGGCTCTGGGCTAAATGAAAGCTTTGGTGAAACTCTTACTAAGAAACGTTTAATATTCTCCATGACTTGCTCCAAATGGTTGCCAGTGGATTTCATGATCGTTTCGGCAAATCGGTTATAGAAATCATATTCACTTCTGCAATCATAGATGTCCATATAGACGATTTTTATCATAGGATTGTCAACCTCTGAAATCACCTTTTTTATAAGCGAGGTCTTCCCCATGCGTCTTGGAGATATAAGAATGACATTAATGCCATTTTCAAAGTCAAGCTTGATACGCTTGGTTTCCTCAATTCGGTCTGTAAAGTTATTACCACCAACCGACATGCCATAGACAAAAGCTTTTTCCATAACCTTTACATCTTTTCAATTAGACTACAAAGGTAATGAAAAAAAAGAAAGTTCACAAGGTTGTGGTCCACAATGTTGTGAACTTTGTTAAAAAAGCCTCAACTTGCTGATTTTCTGTAAAATTGCGGGTGGTTGTTCGTGTTTGTGAATCTGTTTTCGTAAGTCTTTTCGGGGTGTGGTGGTATTGTGCTGTGGGGAGGGTGATGGGCTCAGTGGAAAAATACTGGGGGACTGAAACAAAAAAAACAGCCTTTTAGCGATGCCACAGCACCAACGTCGCCCTCCCCAGTGAGGGCGGTGGCATCGCCAAAAGGATAAAAACCGCTCGCCTTCGGCGAAAAACCA
>OGPL01000051.1_pt1 | contig 113444 bp, 100 predicted proteins | sample 1552901 | NCBI WGS metagenome assembly OGPL01 (sample SAMEA2580244, study PRJEB22360) | human gut metagenome | biome: human gut; feature: human-associated habitat; material: faeces | place: Denmark | collected 2008/2010 | reverse complement strand
TCTGTGGGTGTAAAAGTTCCATCGGATTCGGTGGAATGTACATGTAAGTCGACAATTCTGTGATCCATAGTTTATTTGTCAATACCTTTCATGGTTCTTGTATTTTAAAAAATTTTATTATAAATTCATAGGCAAACTAATCATTTATTAAATTAGCTATCAAATAACTTTATTAGATAAATAGCTAATCATTAATTAACTTATATAATTATAATCGTTAATTAAAAATATATGATAAACATGAAAAAATGTAATAATTTTTCTTTCAAAACTTAACTAGTCATAATACATATTATGTTAACCACAATAAAAATTACAAAAATAAGATAAACAATGATATTAATAAACCATATAAAATATACACCTTTTTCTTTGCTTTAAGTACTTCTGGTAGTATCTCTTTTAAACTAATTAATATCATTAAACAACCTATAAAATACAATATTATATTTAGTATTTCATTCGTGATATATTGCTTAAATAGAACAAACGTTAATAATGCCCCTAAGGGTTCAGCAATACCCGAAATAAATGTATAAAAGAAAGCTTTAAATCTATTTTTTGTACTATAATATATTGGCACACTAATACAAATACCCTCTGGAATATTATGAGCCATAATTGCTAAACTAAGTTTTAACCCTAGTACTTGATTAGTCATACTAGACATAAACGTTACAATACCTTCTGGTACATTATGTAAGAATAACGTAATCATATTTAAAACCCCTACTCTATATAGATTATTCTTACTTTTAATATTCTTCTTTGATAAATATATGATTAAATACGCTAAAACAGGGCATATAAGAAGAATTATATACGAAATGATATTATTAATGCTTCTAACTATAAAGACGGCTGGAATAGGTATTAATTCTTTAATACTAATAAGTATCATTACACCCATAGCCATTGATAAAGATATAGTCATAAACTTTTCAACATTTTTAGGTTTAAAATACGTAAAAACTATACCTAAACAAGTCGATAAACCCGCTACTGAAGATAATAACAAAGCATACTTAAAATTCATCATAATAATCACTAATTAACTATATGCATAGCCCCTACTCTTAGACCAAATATTTACAAAAATTAAAACATAATATATAATAGATACACATGAAAGGACGGAATATAATGAATAAAGAATTAATTAAGTTAGATAATAACACAGGTATTGTTAGTAACGAACTAGGTACCATAAATATAGTTAAAACCAATAATCAAAAATTTTCCATAGAACAAATACTTAAAACAGAAAACGACCTTGAAGAAGCTAATATTTATCTTAACTTTTTAAAGAAGAATTTAAATAAGAAATACTCCCCTAGTAAGTACATTATAAACATGATTTTAATTCTTATAGCTAGTACCTTAATATCTCTAACTATAACTATTAATCCCATAACTTTAACCTATAATCTAGCCATTGCTTCAAAAATCTTACTAGGCTTAGCGCCCTCTTTATTAATAACTAAATCTTATCTTTTTAAAAGAGATAAAAGAAACCTCAAACTACAAATTAAAAACCAACTTAAGGAAATTAGAAACCTTGAAACCACAATTTATAATATGAAAAAACTAACTTCTTATCAAGTCATTGAAGAAGATGTTAAAAATACCCCTGATGTTAGCTACAATAACCAAGTTAACTTGCAACCAGAAAAAGTTCAAAAACTAATACTAACCCTAAAGAAATAAATACTAAAAATTACCAAATAATTATTGTATGATAAATTAAAGATTGTTCATAATATAGTTAGGAGGTAAATATGAGTAACGCAAGAAATAATGCTCGTGCTAAAGAAAATGCAAGAAACAATGCTAAAAACAACGCTAGATGCAATGATAGCAAATGTCATGCAAGAAATAATGCTCGTGCAAATGCAAAAGAAACTGCAGAATAATTAATCTTTATGACTACGAGGATGATACGTTTCGTAGTCTTTTTTTAGTTGTTCATTAATTACATGCGTATATATCTCAGTCGTTGCCAAATCTTCATGCCCCAAAAGTTCCTGAATAATCCTAATATTCGCCCCGTGCATCAATAAATGAGTCGCAAAAGAATGCCTCAAAACATGAGGAGAAACATCTTTTTTAATACCAGCTCTCAAACACTGTTTTTTAATAACCTTAAAAATTGATACCCGGGAGATATTCTTATAAGCATTACTAATAAATAAATACTCACTATCATGTTTTTTTAAAATTTGGGGTCTAATATCTTCAATATATCTTTTCAAATAACTTAAAGCTGTATCATTAATGGGAACAATTCGCTCTTTAGAACCTTTACCCATAACTCGTATAACACATTCATCAAAATCAACATTACTAATCTTTAAATTAGATAATTCACTAACTCTAAGCCCTGTTCCATATAATACTTCTAACATTGCTTTATCTCTAAAATCATAAATAGTACTTATTGGAACATCAAGTAGTTTATTAACTTCTTCTTCTGTTAAATACTTAGGTAAACTTTTAGTTACTTTAGGACTACTAACATAATCAAAAGGATTATCTTTAACAATATTTTCATCTCTTAAGTAATTAAAAAATGAATTAAACACTGTAATTTGATGCGCTAGCGATTTACTTGTATAATCTTCATTATCCTTTAAATACTTTAAAACGTCATCATATGTTAAATCTTTAAATAATTTTAAATCTCTAATACATTTTAAATCATTATTATATGCTTTTAACGTATTATCTGCTAATTTACGTTCATATTTTAAATAATCAATATATTTATTTATCAATTCTTTATTTTGCTCTATTAATTCTTTATCTTGCATATTTACCTCTAATAATATTTTAAAATAAACTTTGCTAAAATACAATAGTTTGATATAATAGTTAATGTTAGAAAGAAGAGATACTATGGAATTACTAGCTAATAAATATCGTCCTAAATGTCTAGATGAAGTAATAGGCCAAACCCATCTAATAGGGCCTAATAAAATTTTATCGAATATGGTTAAAAATAATAAAGTTTTTTCCATGATACTTTATGGCAAACCTGGAATTGGTAAAACATCCATTGCTAACGCTATTGCCACTGAGCTTAAAATGCCGCATCGTTTTTTGAATGCCACAATAAATAATAAAAGTGATTTTGATATTGCTATCGAAGAAGCCAAAATGTACGGCAGTCTTATCTTAATAATTGATGAAATTCATCGTATGAATAAAGATAAACAAGATTTACTATTACCTCATGTTGAATCAGGTCTTATTGTTTTAATCGGTCTTACTACTAGTAATCCTTATCATAAAATAAATCCTGCTATTAGAAGTCGTTGTCAAATATTTGAACTTCATGAACTTACTGAAGATGAAATAATTGCCGGTCTTAAACGCATTGCTAAAGATATTAACGCAACAGTTGATGATGATGCTTATGTAGCTATGGCTAAAATATCGTCGGGTGATTTTCGTAACGCCATAAATCTTTTAGATATTGCTACATCTTGTTCTAGCGATAATCATGTAACTTTAGAACTCCTTAAAACTATTAATTCTAAGCCAGTATTCTTTCATGATAAAAATGAAGATGGGCACTATGATGTCTTATCCGCCTTTCAAAAGTCTATTCGTGGTAGTGATGTCGATGCCGCCATGCATTATTTAGCCCGACTTATCGAAGCCGGAGACTTAGATTCTATCTATCGCCGCATGAGTGTTATTGCCTATGAAGATATCGGCCTTGCAAACCCATCAATTGGCCCTAAAGTAATGGCCGCTATATCGGCTGCTGAATTAGTAGGGTTACCTGAAGCCAGAATACCTCTAGGTACCGTAGTCTGCGAAATGGCACTATCTCCTAAATCAAATTCTGCTCACCTAGCACTAGATAATGCCCTAAATGATATTAGAAAAGGCACCACTGGCAACGTTCCTGACCATATTAAAACCAGCTCTCTTACTTATAAATACCCTCATGATTACCCTAATAGTTGGGTAGAGCAGCAATACTTACCTGATAACTTAAAAAATAAAAAATACTACTATCCAAAACATAATAAATATGAAGATGGCTTAAATTTTGTTAATAAACAAATGAAAGGTCAAAAATAAAGTGTCTTGATTTAAAGACACTTTTTATTATTCTCCATAATATCATTAATACAATAATAAGCTGCATAGATACCGGCTGTATTGGGAACCATCATACTTGAACCAGGAATGCGGTCCGTTTTTCTAGGTATTTCCTTTGAAGCTACTACCATTAAATGTTTAATTTTATTATCTCTTAGTAATTTGCGCATAACCTTCGCTAAAGGATCATATGAAGTCTTAGTAATATCACATATTTCTAACATCGTTGGATCAAATTTATTACCAGTACCCATGGCACTTATAATCTTAATACCTCGTTCTAAAGCCATCTTAACTAGTTCTAACTTTATAGTTACCGTATCACAAGCATCAATAATATAATCGTAATTATCATTTAAGATACCTCTAATATTTTCCTTAGTTAAATACTTTGGAATCGGTATAACTTCACACTCCGGATTAATAAGCAAAGCCCTTTTTTTAGCTTCCATTACTTTAAGATTACCAATGTTTTCATAATTAGATAAAATTTGTCTATTTAAATTTGACTCTTCAAAAATATCATTATCTACCACGGTAATATGACCAATACCCATGCGAAGTAGGGTTTCAAAAGCTGCTCCCCCTACTCCTCCTACACCAACTAAAAGTACATGAGCATTTTTAAATCTTTCCAGTGTTTCCTCATCCATTATTTTTAACAATCTACTAAATTGGTTCATAATAACCTCCATTTTTCCAAAATAAAAACCAAAGGGATAATCTATTGTGATAAAAAGCCCGCTATGTAGCAGGTGGGCATCACATGATTTGCTTTAGGATTCTAGGTTACTTAATGACCCAGCATTCAACACCACAAACCAATTAGATTCCCGTATAATCACTTACTCGGTTTTTATGTAAGATAGATTATTTATCCTTTGGTAATTAAAGTATATCATATATTTATTAAGCTAATCAATAGATTTGACACTAATTTACATTATTTGTAGTAGCGTATTTTGGCATACTTGGATTTACTGCAGTCTGGGTAGCCGGACGAATATTAACTCTCCATCTTGCCGAAACATCACAGTTCGTTGAATAAGGCATTGGATTAGGCATTTCAAGTTTTATAATCATTGGTAATTTAAATGCTGAACCGAATCCTACACAGTTACCTGGTTGCAATACTTTTTGCTTTTCAATAACATCTTGACTAATATTAGGAAGCATTGTTCTAATATATTCAATATCCTTAGGGTGAGTCATTTTAAATATTAAGAAATTATTACATTGGGATATTACCGTATCCGATATCTCTACTGGACGTTGAGAAATTATATTTAATAATACCCCGTATTTACGTCCTTCTTTTGCAATACGTTCAAAAATATTATAACCAATTAAGAACGTATCAGCATCCTTAGAAACATATCTATGCGCTTCTTCTAAGAATAAATGGAATGGAATTGACGCTCTTTGTTCACGAGTCTTCGCAAATTCAAAGAACATTCTAGCATATATTTTAACTATAACCTTTGCATAAGTATCGTCTACATCTTCTAAGTTAATATTAATTATTTGAGCTTTTCTTCTATTTGGCATTGCTACTAAAGAAGAGATATATTGTTCTGCTGTTATATAATTTGGATAATTAAAGTAAGAGCCTATATTAGAATTAATAATTGAATTTAATCTTACCTTAAGTACTATCGCATCGTCATACAAAGTTTCATTATGTTGAAAACCTTCCGAAATCAAAGTGAATTCCAAAGCATTAGCCAAATCTTTTAAAGTATAATAAACATCTTTAGGTACAATCTTACCTTCTAAATCATCATTAATAAATTTTAAAATATAATCATTTATTAATACTGACTCTCCAAAATTACCTTTAGAATCGATTTCAAAGCAATCACTAAATTTACGACTATACCCTAAACCTTGAACCTCGGTATCAAAATTAAATTCCGGAGTATGACAAACTTGAATAATTTGGAACACTTCATTTTTCTTTTGTTTCGTTGTCTCATTGCTAAACAAAATGGCTAGTAAAGCCTTAGCTATTAAATGATTTTTATAAATTCTTGATTCATCAGAAACTTCAGCAAATATCTTAGCTAACTTTAAAGTACGTTCTAAAATTGGGATTTGAGTATGACTTGAAGCTTGTAATAACAAGGTTAAATCGTCTAAATTTAATAAATGCACTGGGATTTGTAATAATTGGTCTGTTGGATCCGTTGGATTAGTAGTAATAAACTTATAACTATAATTAGGGTTTATTTGATTTATCTTACCAAAAGCTGTCTTATATTCTCCATAAGCATCAAAAATAAATATATTAGCATTATACGCAATAAAATTGGGATTAGAAAATAAATTTTGAACTATTCTTGCTACACCACACGATTTACCTGAACCAGAGTTTCCAAATATTGCCATATGGTTAGACAATAAATCATTTATATTAACACATACTGTATAATCTTTATAAATAGCTGATTGGCCTAGTTTAAAAGTTTTATCATTATAAGTACCCATTAATTCTTGCAATTCTTCTTTATTAATCATTCGAATATTTGAGGATAGCAAAGGTTTTCTAATAACACCACTTACATATCTACCATTAATAAATTCTCCCAAGAATCTTATCTTTATTGTATCATCATTTACTTCTTCAACTTCTCCTAAAATTGCTTGGTTTGGTGCTTCAAAAACAACATTTGAGTTCATTAAATCGACATCTTGACCAGGTTCAATCTTAGATTCAATATGAGCTTCTCCTTCAGTAATATACTTAATCTTTCCAAACATGAAAATCACTCTCTCTATTCTAGTTAATTATACCATGTTCGAGGCCTTAAAAAAAGAAGATTATTTATTTTTTATCTTCTTTTTTGCTTTTTTTCAAAATCTACTTGTTTTTGAATTATTTTAATCATTCTTCTATGAGACGGAATATTTTGTAATTGATATCCTAATTTTTCTTCTGTTTTATATATTGCTCCCATATAAGCTTCACGTTTTTCTTCTTTACTTGGTTTATCTAATTTTTTATAGATATCTAAGAATTCTTCTTTTAATACTTTATTAAATAATCCCACACTCTTTGGGTCATTACGATAATATTTATTCAAGAAATCTTTTAATCCTTGTTTATCATAAAATGTACCATAGACTTCATCTTCTTCTGGTAAGACACTATAAAGTCCCATAAGTTCGGTATCGTTATAACCAATCTTATCTAAGAACGCCACACGTTGCATAATTAAATCGTTAATTTCTTCTTGAGCTTTATAAATATAGGCTCTTATAATATCTCTATTCTCATAATTAAGTTCTTCTCTTAATCTATATACTTCTTCTGTCTTAGCAGCAATACTAGCGTCAAAATAATCAATGACGCCATATACTAATAAGCTAAATTCTGCCTCTGTTAATTCATATAATTCTTTATTATTCATAACTACCCTTCCATTTCTTTAAGTGTTTCTAGTGTCAAACTAGTATTATTTTCAAATTTGCTAATAAAATTTTTTACTTGAGCAACCCAACTTGGATTAGCAACTTGTTTATTTCCTACTGTAACTGGATTATATTTTTTACCAATTGTTTCAACCGTAGTAAGTCCTTTACCATAGTAACTTTTTGACATTAATAAAACATAACGATATACTCCGTATTCAATACTTGGATATTTTATTAAGCCACTATTGCCATACCGCCAAAAATATTATTCTTTAACATCATGCTACTAGCACTTAAATTACCTGATTCTAAATAGGCAATTGCCTTTAGTGTTCTAGCATCAACATTATCATATATTGAACTAAAATAGTCTATTAAGCCATATATGTACTTTTTATTAACTTTTTTATATTGATATTTTCTATTAAATAGTTTTGGTTTAGTCTCTTCTAAATCTTCTAAGAAATGTAATAATGATATATCTAATGTTTCATAACAAGTTCCATTATTACTTAAATCATAGACATTAAAAGATTCTTTATTGGTATTTATAATTTCTTTCTTTAAATTATCCATACTTATACCAAACATTTTACTATAAAATAAATATGTATCATAGTTTTCTTCTATATTTAATAATATTTTATCTTCTATTGTTATTTCATGATATGAAGACACTTCTTTTAACTTAACTGTATTTTGCATTCTTGTTTTATTATTAGTAGAAAACTGTATTATTCCCCCAATTATCATAAGTATTATTGTAATACTCAAACTAATCAGTTTTGGTTTTATTTTCATTTGTACCTTTACCCCCTAAGTAAGTCGGTAGTTAGTACTATACCACATTTTATGCAAAAAAGCAAATCTTGATGTCAAAATTTGCTTTTAATAAATTATTTATTTAATTCTTCACTAAGTATTTCTTTAGTTTTTACTGGATTTGCTTTACCTCTAGTTTGTTTCATAACTTGACCTACAAAGTAGTCAAATAAATTAGTTTTACCATTTAAGTAAGCTTCTTTTTGTCCTAAGTTATTATTAATAATCTCCGTAATTATGCCCCTTAACTCATCTTCATTAGATATCTGGGAGTTTTCTTTTGAAATAAAGCTTTGTGGTTCTTTTTTCTCTTCTAATGCCTTACTAAATACGTCCTTAGCTTGTTTATTAGAAATAGTTCCATCTGCAATTCTATCTAATATCTGTTTTAAATACTTAGGAGTTATATAAAAGTCCTTAATACTAGAATTATCCTTATTTAACTCCGTCACAATATTAACTGTTATCCAGTTAGAAGCCATTTTAGCATCTAACCCCAAATTAATACATTCTTCAAAGTAAGATGCAATATCTTTATCTTTAACCAATATTTTAGCATCATATGCTGATAAACCATATTCCTTCATATAACTATTTTGACGTTCTAATGGTAGTCTTGGAATAGTTTTAACTATTTCTCCTATCCAACTCTTGTCAATCTTAATTGGGGGAATATTAGGGTCAATAAAGTATTTATAATCAATAGCGTCAACCTTAGTACGCATTCTAATGGTACTATTAGTCTCTTCATCCCATCTTCTTGTTTCCTGAACAAGTTCTTCAAGATTATTTTCTTCTAAAGCTTTAAGTTGCCTTTTTTCTTCATAAAGAATTGCATCATGAACATTAGAAAATGAGTTTACATTTTTAATTTCAACACGTGGTGTTACGTACTCTCCTTTTTCATTTTTTAAGTTAACGTTAACATCACATCTAATTTGACCTTTCTTAGTATCGGCAAGAGATATATCAGTATATTGATATACATTACGCATATATTCTAAGAACGCTACCGCTTCATCTGCTGAATAAAAGCATGGTTCGGTAACAATTTCTAAAAGAGGCACTCCTGCACGATTATAATCTATTGTTGAAGTATTTTTAAAGTGGTCTAAGCTAGCCGCATCTTCTTCTAAGTGAATATCATGAATTTCTGCTCTAATTACTCTATCTTGGCAAGGTAAATCAATATATCCATTTACCCCAATTGGCTTAGTACACTGTGTAATTTGATATCCTTTAGGTAAGTCAGGATAATAATAGTTCTTACGGTCAAAAATAAATTTATCTGCTAGAGTACAATTTAAGACGCTAGCCATTTTAATAGCATGTTCAATACACTTTTTATTTACAATAGGAAGTGTACCGGGAAAAGCCATATCTACTGGTGAAACATGGCAGTTTGCCGTATCGCTATATTTATTTATTCCGGTTGAAAATACCTTGGCATTGCTTTTTAATTCGCAGTGCATTTCAAGACCGACAACAAGTTGTAATTTAGTCATGGCTTACCTCCTTAGCAATTTGATTTTTATAGTTCATAGTTGCTTCAATACCATAAGCAATGTTTAAAACATTTGCATCATCGTAACAATTTCCTGTAATATTAAGGCCAACTGGTAAATTAGATACAAAACCATCTGGTATAGTTATTGATGGGAACCCACCAAAATTGCCTATTTGCAAGTGTTCTTCTAATATTGTTGAACCACCTGCTAAAGTATTTTTAGAATTATCTAAGAACTTAGCTGGACCAGAACCAACTGGTAATATAACAGCATCATACTTTTCAAAAAGTTTTTTCCAAGCCTCAACTATTAGCCTTCTAGCACGGCCAGCATTTTTAAAGTATCTTTCTTGATTTTCTCTTTGTAATACGTATGAACCAATTACAAATCTTCTCTTAATTAAAGGTGAGAAGCCTTTTGTACGATGGTCTTTCATAACTTCGAAAATATTATCTCCACTACCTCTTGGTCCAAAGCTGATACCCGTTAAATTTGACATGTTAGATGTTGCTTCCGCACAAGATAATACGACATAAACACTAGCAACGGTATCTAATAATGTTTTATCAACTGATTCTTCAACAACCATAACACCCATGTTTCTCAAAGCCTCAACTCTATCCATAAAGTTAGCTAAATGGTTCTTTAGTTCTTCACTTGGATTTTCATAGTTATTAATATCAACAATTTCTTTAATATAGCATAGTTTCTTGTCTTTGATATTACCATCTATACTTTTAGCAAGCTCTATCTTCGAAGAATCCCAACTAGTCATATCCTTAATATCTTGCCCCTTAATATTATCTACAACAATCGCTGCATCTAATACACTACGAGTAAGAACGCCACAATGGTCAAGACTTGAAGCAAATGGAAATAATCCATATCTACTAATCATTCCATAAGTTGGTTTGTATCCAACAATACCACAATAAGCCGCTGGCTTGCGAATAGAATCTCCCGTATCACTGCCTAAAGCATAAGGATACACCCCAGCCGCTACAGCTGCAGCAGACCCACTAGAAGACCCAGCACACATTCTTCTTGTATCCCATGGATTTCTAATAATTCCCGTTCTAGCCGTTGTACCAGTACCGCCCATACCAAATTCGTCCATGGCACATCTATTTACGGCAACAGCACCAGCATTCTTTAATTTTTCAATTACCGTTGCATCAAAGAATGGCACATAATTTTTTAAAGTATTTGAACTAGCACTACAAACCATATCCTTAGTTGAATAATTATCTTTAATACCATAAGGAATACCAGATAATAAGTTATCTGTAACTTCTACATCTTTAGCATCATCTAAAATAAGAGCAAAGGCATTACATTTTTCTTGTAATTCATGGCTTTTATTTAAAGATTCTTGAATTAAATCTTTAGATGTAACTTTCTTGCTAACTAAAGCCTCATGTATTTCTTCAATACTTTTATCCATCATATTTATCCAACCACCTTTACTACTTCAACTTCACGTCCCATAGTTTCTCCTGCATTGCTCAAAAGTTCATTAATATCAGGAGTTTCAGTAACATTATCATCATTTAATACAGGGCATTCATCATCTAAACACCAACTCATTGGTTCAACATCAGCTATATTTGGTATTTGATTAATAATTTGAATATCTTTATCAATCGTCTCAAATTCGTCTAAAACCATTTTATTTTCTTCTTCGGTTAAGCCAATTAATAATTTATCAGCATAACTATTAACTAATTCTTTTGTAAACTTCATTTTAAATCATCTTTCTATATATTCATATCTAAATAATCAATTAACTCTTCTTCAGTTATTACTTGTTCTTCTTTCGTAACATTGTCTTTTATTTTTATTTCTTTATTCTTAATATCTTCATCATTTAAAATAATTAAGAACTTAGAATTCAATCTATCCGCTTGTTTAAACTGACTCTTTAAACTTCTATTCATCGTTTCTAATTCCACACAAAAACCACTCATTCTTAAAGTTTGACATAACGTTATAGCGTAATCTTTTTCTGTATCTGAAACATACATAATATAAGCATCTAATTGATTATGAATATTTAATTCAATATCTTCACTTTCTAAAGCAAGTAATAATCTATCTAACCCACAAGCAAACCCTATAGCTGGAGTTTGTGGTCCATCTAAATTTTCTACTAAAGTATTGTATCTTCCTCCACCAGCTAAAACATTTTGGGCTCCAAAACCTTCAACACTAGCCTCAATTTCAAATACAGTATGATTATAGTAGTCTAACCCTCTTACAATATTAGGATTTTCATTATAAGGTATTTCCATTAAGTCTAAGTATTCTTTTACTTTATTATATCTAATTCTTGAACTATCATTTAAATAATCCGTAATTTTAGGAGCATTTTTAAGTAAATCTTTATCTCCATCTACCTTACAGTCTAAAATTCTTAAAGGATTCTTATTAAATCTACTTTGACAATCTTCACATAACGTATCAATATGAGGTCTAAAATACTCTATTAATGCATTACGATAATTATCACGTGATTCTTGGTCTCCTAAAGTATTAATATTAACTTTTACTTCTTTTAAGCCAAGTAATCTAAATAATTGAACTGGAATAGAAATTATTTCAGCATCAATATAAGGGTCATCGCACCCTAAAACTTCACATCCAAATTGAGTAAGTTCTCTCATTCTTCCACTTTGTGGTCTCTCATAACGATACATGGTACCATTATAAAATACCTTAACTGGTTGAGTAGCATCCCCATACATTTTATTTTCAATATAACTTCTTACAATTCCTGCTGTCCCTTCAGGTCTTAAAGTGATATTTCTATCTCCTCTATCCTTAAAATCATAAGTTTCTTTAGTTACAATATCCGTTGTATCCCCAACACCTCTATGGAATAATTCCGTAGCTTCAAAAATTGGTGTTCTCATATATTCATAATTATATTTTTGACATAAAGCCTCAATTACTTGATTAATATATAACCATTTTTTGCCTTTAATTCCATATATATCTGTTGTTCCTTTTTGTTTAGTTATCACTTTATTTCCTTCTTTCTAAAATCTAGACTTATTATAATAATTTATCAAGGATTAGTCAACTTATCAAAGTTAGTTTTTCCTTTAAGTCTTAGTTACGATATTAACATATGTTTGTATAGACTGTCAACATATTTTTTACAAGAAATAAACAAAAAGAACTAAGTCGTTTCTTTAACGTTAGTTCTCTTTCTTATTAAACTCCAATCATTCATATTATAATAATATTCATCAGTATAATGAGTTTTCTCATTAGATTTAGGAGTTGCTATCTTTAGTGTATCTCCATTTACTTCAATCTTTAATGCTACAACACTAACTAAAAATCCTGAATAATAATCGTCAAAATAAATTGGAATCTCGTCATTTATCAGCCTATCCCCATCATAATTAATGATATATAACTTACTATCTTTAATATAACTAACAAACTTTTCATATACTTCTAAGTAGCTAATATTATCTTCTTTTAAAATATTAACCCCTTCACTATTATATAAGCGATAATAATATGTATTATACTTATTCTTATCTTCTATCTTAGTTTTCATTAAAACATGATTATCTACTAAATATACTTTATCAATTACTTCATTTATCGCAATTGTACTACTCTTATCATTAGGGTTATAAACATAGTAACTATCATTATCTTGCATTATATATAACTTCGTATCTTTATCAAAAGTTATATAATCATGAGTATAATCTTCGGCATTACTAACCTTACCCTTAATTACTTGATCAATTCCCCATTTACCATTCTTTTTTACAATGTATCTACTATTATCTAACTTACCCAAAGAATTTTCGACATAAGAATATCTAATATCTTCATACTTAGCAATTATCTTCTTAGCATTTATATCATATAAATATATTACCTTTTCTAAGGCCTCAGTATCCTTATTTCGATACTCAGTAATAAAGACATATCTATTTTCCGTTATACCCATTTTATACTTCGTATATTTATCACTATCTGTTGGATATATTACTGATTCACTTATTTCACAATCATTATCACTTAGTAAGCACTTATATGTATCTAGTAAATTCTTATCATTATCATAAAAGAATAGTACTCCATTAATTTTCTCTTGGTACAAAGGGTTACTTGGTACGTCATAACTAGTTTCTATCTCAGGCAAATCAGGATCATTTACTCGGTTTAAAACATTATCCATTCTAATACCACTCCAAATAGGAACCATTTCATTATCTTTAATAGTCTCTCTATTATATTCTCTAAATACCCATCCAATAGACATCTTTGTTGTTACATATCCATCATCATATTCTTTCGTACTTGTTCCTAAAAGTATCAATGGGTCGTCCCCGTTTTTATAACGATTTATATCTATTAAAAGGATAATAAAGTACGCTAAGACTAAAACTAAAATACTTACTGTCGTTATCCTACGTATTAAAAGTCTCCTCTTACGAGCATTCTTTGCTTGTTCAGTTTCCATGGCTTCATACATTTCTCCTGATGATTCGTTATACATAAAATCCTCCTTATTTATTCTTACTTTCAAGTATTATTGTTATTGGCCCATCATTATTTATATTTACTAACATATCAGCTTGAAAAATACCTTCAGCAACAACAACACTCTCCCGTAGCATTTCATTAAACTTCAAGTAATATTTCTTAGCCATTACTGGCTCCATAGCATCGATATAACTAGGTCGATTGCCTTTTTTCGTATTAGCGCACAATGTAAATTGCGATATTGATAAAATACTTCCCCCATTATCTAAAATACTTTTATTCATAACTCCATTACTATCATCAAATATTCTTAAATTTAATACTTTCTTTGCCATATATTCTAAGTCTTCTAATGTATCTTCTTTAGTTATCCCGACTAATAATACTAATCCATTATCAATTTGACCAACAATCTTGCCATCAACCGTAACACTGGAATACTTACTACGTTGTACTACTACTTTCATTAATTATTAACCCTTTCTACGTCTTTAACAAATTTTAACTTTTGTAAAGCATTAATAAAACCATTTAGTTTATCAACCGAACTTATTTTAACAGTTATTTTATATACTGTCTCAATTTGTTCTTCCTTAGTATTAAATGAATCTATATATATGTCTTTGGTTGATGCTAAAGAGATTATATCTAGTAAGTAATTCTTACCACTTACAGTTCTTATTACTAAGTCAGTATAATATTCACTTGTTGTATTAACATTCCATGATACATCAATTAATCTCTCCGTATTAGAAACATTCTTACAATCACTCTTATGAATAGTTATACCCTCACCCTTAGTAATATATCCCACAATATCATCACCCTTAATAGGTTTACAACACTTCGCAATAGATACCTTAATATCCCCAAAACCACTAACAATAATATCACTCTTATAATCAGTTTCATTTTGTTTCTTACGATTACCAACACGTTCTAATAAGATATCTTGAACATCTTTCTTATCTTGATAAATTATGTTTAAAATGTATGTTGGGGTAAATCTTAAAGAACCAATAGATAAATAAATATCATCTAAATTATCTAGTTTTAAATCTTTACATATCTTATTAATATTATCTTGGTTTAAAACTTCACTAATACTTAATTTACGTTTTCTAATCTCTCTTTCTAAAAGAGCCGTCCCCTTCTTTATATATTCTTCTCTATCTTGTTTTGAAAAATACGATTTTATTTTATTTTTTGCTTGACTTGTTTTAACAAAGTTTAGCCATTCTTTTGAAGGAGTTCCTGAATTACTAGTTTTGATACTTACAATATCACCATCTTGTAACTTATGATCTAGTGGTACCATGACATCATTTACTATTGCCCCTACGGTTGTATCTCCAACTTTAGAGTGAATACGATACGCAAAATCTACTGGGGTAGCAAGAGCTGGTAACTCTACAACATCACCCTTTGGTGTAAAACAATATATCATACTTCCTAAAGCTTCATTTGATATTTCTTTAGAAATTTCACTATCCGCTAAAGACTCCCCATGTTGTTCAATTAAGTTTCTAAATAATTCTAATTTTTGCTCAAAGACATTTTGAACACCCCCAGCCGTATGTTCTTTATATGACCAGTGCGAAGCAATACCTTTTTCCGCTATCTCATCCATTTCATGAGTTCTTATTTGAACTTCATATACATAACCACCAATCCCGAAGATTGAAGTATGTAAAGATTGATACATATTTTCCTTAGGCATTGCAATATAATCCTTAAAACGTTTAGGAATTGGTCTAAACTTTGAATGAATTAGGCCAATAGCTAAATAACAATCACTTACCTTATCCATGATTATTCTTAAAGCTAAGATATCATATATTTCATTCCATTTCTTACCCTTAGCCATCTTTTCATAGATACTATGAACGCTTTTAACTCTAGCCTTAATATAAAAAGATATTCCTTGTTCACTTAAAAGCGTTGCTAAACTTTGTTTCATTTCATCTAATTCTTCATTTAATTTCTCTCTTGAATCATTAAGTTTTTCTAATATGTCATTATATACATCAGGTTTAGTATATTTTAAAGATAAATCTTCTAGTTCACTTTTAATTGAGTTAATACCTAAACGATGGGCAATTGGAATTAATACCGATATTGTTTCATTTGCTTTTTGTTTTTGAGCCTCAGGATCTAATGCCCATATAGTACGCATATTATGTAATCTATCAGCAAGTTTTATAAATAATACTCTAACATCCTCTGATAAACCAACTAAAACTTTTCTTAAATTTATGGCTGAAGCCTCTTTATCATCACTTAAAGTTAGTCTATTTATCTTCGAGATACATTCTACAATTCCTGCTATCTCACTACCAAATTCATTTTTTATATCTTCATAAGTTGACCCACCATGATTAATTGTTTCATGAAGTAAAGCTGCACTTATTGTTACATAATCAACATTTAAATCTGTTAAAATATAGGCGACATTAACTGGATGACTTATATAATCTTCCCCACTTAGTCTTTTTTTGCCTTCATGACACTTTGCTGCATACTTATATGCTTTAGTAATTGTATCTAATTCATTACTCTTTGTTATATAAGACGCTACTGTATCATAAAGTTTATCAAACGTTACTTCTTCATAACTCTTATTTATCTCATTCATATTATCACTCTCTTTATAGTAATTCATTATATTTATCTTTAGTTTTAGGTAGTTCACTAACTGAATTATTATTTTCTATTCTTTTTAAGACATAATCTCTAAAATAATCACTATTAGTATTTAATATATCATCAACCATTGCCGCTAAAGATAAATTATTAGTATTTAACCATTTAGTATTTCTTAAGTATTCCCATATATCTTCTGTTGTTACATAATCTATATGTTTTCTTTTTAATTCTAAATACTTAGAATTTAATGCTGGTTTTAATCTTGTTTTTAATTCTAATAAACTATTAAATTTTAATTCATTTTGCATATTTATCTCCTTGTATTTTTACTAATTACCTCATAATTTACATATCCATTATCATTATAATTAACTGTATAATTTAAATCATATAAGTTTCTTAATTCTAATATTGTTTTTAATGTCACCATCATTGCTTCAAAGTTAGCTACCATTGTTGGTACATAGTTTCCTTTATAGTCTCCGTATGGTGCTATTGGGTTTCCACCCATTTTCGATAGTTCTAGAATAAATGATGCAGCATATTTACTTCTTAGTACATCTCCAAATCCGGTTACTTTATCTGGATGTCCCATAACCTTGTAAGCATTATTTGTACCCGTTAATTCTTCATAAACATTTCCTGTTTTTCTCGAATACTCTGTAGCAATACGGTTATTAATATAGAAGTTGAAGTTTTTAACTTTACTATCATCATCTACGGGATAAGTATAAAGCATTCCACCTGTACCATGGCAGTTAAATAATGCGGCATATTGATGCTCTTGTTCTTGGTCTTGGACGTATTTTAATATAGCCTCATTTTCTGGACAATATTGAAAATCTTCTTCCATGCTAATATTTGGTAGCCCAATTGGGCCATTAACACTCTTCAAAATATGATTATCTCTAAGTTTAGCATAAACATTACCATACTTAGCTATTCTTTCCTTAGTTATTTCATAAAAGTAAGGATTATTATCATTTAGATTTATTCCATCACTATTAGCAAAAAAGTTAGCTAACGTTCCCACGGGAAATAATCTGTCTTTATACATTGCTTTTAACTTGTTCTTTAAATTTACATGAGCTTCATCATATTCAGGGAATAAATCCAAATTAACTCCATTAAATATTTGAGTATGATATCTCGTATTATCTACTTCTTTTACCTCTCCAAAGTTATTTTGCCATTCCCTGTCTACTAACTCATCTAATTTATTTTTATTAACAAAATAATAATTACTTAAAAATTCTTTCATACTATCTAAAGTTATATTCTTATTTAGATATTTTTGCCAAAAGAAATTAGTAATATCTTCCTTAGTACCTGCATTACTAAACTCTGTAACAAAACTATTTAATATTTTATTTACTTTATTAACTTTAATATCATCTTCTCTATAGTATGACCAATATTTCTTAGAAAAAGTTTCTATTTCTTGATGTGTCATATTACCCATTAATTGTTCCAAAGCATAAGTTGTTGTAAAATAGCCTTCTGGATTTTGACAAGGTATAAAATCTATTGTATAAATTGCTGGGTTAAAATTTCTAAACGAACCTTTTCCTAAACTTAAATTTTGCATTAACTGTGTTACAAAATCAACGCCAATTATTTCATTACCATGTGCTCCACCCATATAAGTTACATGAATTGGCCCTTTTCCTATTTTATAATGTTCAATGGGAAAGCCACATGATGTATATCCTAGATTTTCTAATTTTTCCACGGGATAAGCATTATCAGGATTATTTAATATTTTATTTAATCTCTTTATATATTTAGGATAACTAAGTATCTCATAATCTATATTGTATTGCATTTTACTTCACCACCATCATTTTATCAAATTTTTATCTAAATGTCTTTACTTAGTAGATAAAAAGTACTAATTTCTTAGTACCTTTGTTTATCCTATGTATGTTATTCTAGCATAGCCATTACCTTTTTTGGCACAGTTTGATGTTGGCGTTTCTTCAGCGCATGTTGTTGATATAGTTTTAGTACTTTCTTCAGTACTTTCTTCGCAGTTGTAGCAATACATAGTTTTATTAGTTAATAAGGAATTACCTATATAACCAGAACCACCGCCACCGCTTTCAGCGGAGTAGCCGACATTATAAGTGCCACCAACACCATAATAGCCACCGCCGCCGCCGGTGCCTAAATAACTATTACCACTACCACCTTGGCCAAACGTTCCAGAATATTTTTCTGTATTATTATTTCCATATCCTCCAGAAATCTGTGAGCCACCAATTGCAGAGATATCATTGCCTGGGGTAAGTGATGCATTTGTCGATACATTTCCATTTCCCCCAAGATAGCCGCCCGCATGGCCACCATTCACTTTAAAGTATTGCCTGTCACCATAATAATAACCTCCGCCTCCGCCGCCAGATACGATTAAAATATTATTTTTATATTTTTCAAGTGTACTTAGCAATCCATTTTTATCTGATATATGAGTGGCACCACCGCCACCTAAATATTTGTTAACCATTACGACATTATCATTGTTTTGAATTGCACTTGAACCAGTTCCACCGCCATTGTAGCCACCAACCCAATTGTCAGTTGTACCACCAACGTTTAAATATATTACTAATTCAGCATTAAATCTAATAAGGCCAACAGAATATCCACCATACCCGCCTTTGATATCATTATAACTACCACCTTGGGCTCCCCATGTTTCTACTTTATATGTACCAGTTTGAGGTACTGTAAATTCTTGTTCAGTCCCTGTATAATCAAAATCAACAGACTTAGTAGGAGTTGCAACAACTACAACCTTAGATTTAAAAGACTTATTCATGGCCTCACTAGTTAATGGCGTATCTTCATCCATCCAAAGTCTTAAAGAATAATTTATACTAGCATTTGGTCCCAAAGAACCGGTTGCAAGGACTCTAGATTCCACCGAATTACTATAATAATTATCCGTAGAACTTAAAGAAGCCATATTAACATAAGACTTATCATTAACCATATTCATAATATACTTAGATGCTAAAGTACTACCCTCTAACTCTTCTAAATTAAGACTATAACCCATCATAGAGTTACAAGTATTATTAATAGTAAAAGTATAAGGAGTTAATTTCTTACCCTCTTCATTCATAATAGGAATTTGCTTTTCTAACTTTATTACATTCTCTTCATTAGAAATAGATAAATTTAAACAAGAAGACTTAACAATATTCTTATTAGTTTGATTAACACTTACCATATAATAAGCATAACTTATCCCCACTAATAAAGAAACCCCAAATAATACCCCTAAAACACTTAAAACAATAATATATTTCTTATTCATATATATACACCTTATACTAGTTTACCCCAAAAATTATTAAAATACTCATAACTAACGCATTGCATTTTGTATGACATTCTACTTCATATTGAGTATAACACAAAATATAATATTTTTACACAAAAACTTACAACACTTCTATTGTAAGAAGTTTTATCTTAATATAAAGCTTTTTCTACTTAGAATATTATTTAATACATATATTTAATAAGAGGTTAAATATGAAGAATAACTTTTTAAGAGGTGCCTTAGTATTATGTTTAGGTGGTTTTATTACTAAAATATTAGGTTTTATTATTAAAATTATGTATACTCGTACTATTGGTACTGAAGGATTAGCATTATATACTTTAATTATGCCTATATATAGTCTAATTGTTACTATTGCTGGCTTTGGTATGCCTATTGCTATTTCTAAGTTAGTAGCAGAGGCTAAAACTAGAAGTAAAGTAATCTTAAGTCAAGGTATTATTATCTTATTAATATTAAATTTTTCTATTATGTTATTAGTTATTCTTTGTAGTGATTTTATTGCTAATTTCTTGCTTAATGAACCCCAAGTTAAAATTTTAATAATAGGTGCTGTACTAGCCATGCCTCAAATGGCTCTAGCCTGTGTCTTTAAAGGATACTTCTATGGTAAACAAAGAATGCTTCCTAATACTATATCTAATATTATTGAACAAACTATAAGAATAATATTTATTATTTTCTTCTTACCCTACTTTGTTAGTAAATCAATTATCCTAGGTATCTTATCATTCTTACTTATTAATATTCTAACTGAAACAGCTAGTATTTTAACCTTTATGTTCTTATTACCTAAAAATATTAAAATAAATATAACAGATATTAAATATAACTCTTATTATTTTAAAGATTTATTATTTACATCTATTCCCCTAGTATCTTCTAGAATAATTGGTAACATTGGTTATTTCTTTGAACCTATTATTTTATCTAAAACTATGTTATTTATTGGCTATACCCAAGAATTCTTTTTATTAGAATATGGTATATATAATGGTTACTCAATTGCCTTACTTCTAATGCCTTCTTTTCTAATTCAAGCTTTATGTACGGCTTTAATTCCCGAAATAAGTAAATTCAAATCTCTTCATAATAATAAAATGATTAAAAAAAGAACTAAAGAAGCCTTATTTAGTTCATTCTTACTTGGCTTAGTATCAACTATTATTGTTGTATTAGGAAGAAACTTCTTTCTAAATTTAATTTATAATACATCTTATGGTGCTGATTATATATTTTATCTAGGTTTCTTCTTTCCCCTATATTACTTAGAAGCCCCTTTAAGTAGCATCTTACAAGCTCTAGGATATGGTACTTATGCTTTAAAAACTACTACTCTAGGAGTTATTATCAAGTTAGCATCTATGTTTATCTTCACTTTATTTCATATTGGTTTATATGGTTTAGTTATTAGTGAAGCTATTGATATTATCTTTGTTGTTGTTTTCAATATGCGATTGTTATTAAAATGTTTTAATAGTAGTAAATATTAATATATGATATATTTCATGTATTTGTTATCTTTTTGTGTATTTTGCTCTTGCTATCAATTCAGTATAATGGTATACTTTTAGTGGAAGTACCCAGTAGTTGGTGTGTTGCCTCAAAACTATACTTTTTCAAGTATTAGAGAAGAGGTGATAGTATGAAATATGATTTAAATTCATTTATTAAGGATTGTATGTCTTTATTTAAACGAACGTCAATTATATTAACTATTATTGCTTTTATCCTCTTATTTAGAGATAAAAGCGAATAGAAAAATACACCTAACTAATTGTTAGGTGTAACCTATTTTAAACCGGTAACACCCAACATTCTCAGATTGGGTATTTCCTTTTTTATTATATGAAGTTTCCTTCATCCATATACATGGTAACACATTTTTATTAATAATTCAAGCATATTCTATTTACATTCAGTAACAAAATGATTACACGCTTTTTTAGTAAAAAAGCCTAATATAGTTGATGCATTAAATTTACTTAAGCGAACGTTAATTATATTAACTATTATTACTTTTATCTTTTTACTTAAATTCTAAAATAATCAAGAATACATCAACTAATTATTAGGTGTAAACATTAAAACATGGCAACAACCAACATTCGCAGATTGGGTATTTCCTCTATGAATGAAATTATCTTCATCCAATTACATAATATCATAATATTTACATTTAGTCAAACATTATTTCAATTATATTACAATGTTAAGTTATCACTATACATATTTAGATACTAATTATATAAACCCCAATACACCAAAAAACGCCTAACCCAAAAGCTAGACGTTTCTTAAGTTCCACATTCAATTCTAACTAACACTGAATGAGCTTTCGTTTCTTATTTAATAGTTCTAAATTAAATAATTGTTTAGCAGAGCTGGTCTTTACATTAAAGGCAATATCGCAGACCTTTCTTTTTTAAAGAACGGTATTACCTTCAATTACATATTATCATAAAACTTAAATAATAGCAAGTACAAATTTAACAAATATTATTCCGATTATAATAAAATAATAAAGCTAAATAAATACTAACATTAGTTGAAATTAAAACATGCCCCGCAATTAAAGAGATTAATAATCCTAATATAAATGTATATTTATATACTCCACTTAGTTTAGTATCTTTAACTGAGTTATACATAAATACCAAGTAAAAAATAAAACCTAAAATACCTAAAGTAAATAAAATATCAAATAAATCTATTTCAACGCCTTTAAGACTTATTAAAATACTCTTACCTATACCAAAAATATAATAAAGCGGTCCTAACCCCCTAACTTCATTAAAAATATTAACAACAAATTCTAATCGACCACTAAAAATCATTTTATTTATCCCATAATAACTAAATATATTACTACTATCTATTTTAAAATAATCTAATGCTAAAGCAATATTCTTATATAACGGTGTATGAGGTAATATTAAACATCCAAGTATTAATATTAACACAACTACTCCAATAAAACATATCTTATATTTCCAAGAAAACTTTTTATAATATTTATACAAAAAAGGAATTAACAAATATAATAATGTCATAATAAACCCTAAAAGCATTGTTTTAGTTCCTACTAAGTAAGCACATATAAAGCTTAAAATAATACTAATACCACTAATAATATATTTTTTACATCTAAGTAAATAATCTAATACTATGGGAAACAATATAACTAATATAGCACTTATCTCATTTGCTCCATAAAATAACCCATAATACCCTGATTTTTCTGGATAAAACTCCCAAGCATAATATCCAAATCCTAAAATAAAAGGTCCAATAATCAAACTAATATAAAGATAATAGATAAATACCAATAACTTAGTATTTAAATACCCATTCTTATAGCTTTTAAAAAACATGATTAAGAAACCTAGATAAAACACCTGCATTAAATTAGCAACTTCCACACTTAAACTATTCTTAAATACTAAATACTGCATTGCTATTTCTAAAACACAATAAACTAAATATAAATAAATAATCTTTCTATCTTTCTTTTCTTTCCATAAATAATATAAAACATATAAGAAAAATAACCCTCGTACTAAAGCAGATATTGATATAAAACTCCAATTATTCTTAATTTGAATACAAGTTAAAGCATCTAACAAGGGTTGACAAACTAAAAAGAGTACCAATAAATACTTTTTTGCTTTATCTAACATGGTTTAACTCCCTTATCTATGTAATCTTCTATTAACTTAATCATATTATTAGTATTGCTTTGATACTTCTTTGGTTTAAATTTATTTATCTTTTTTAAACATTCATGAAATTCTTTATTATCTAACGCTGTTAAAATAAAACCATCTTTATCAAACTCAGTTGTTATTTGTAATTGATGATCATTATTATGTTCTTTATACTTAGATAAACGTGGTACAGCAATAATCTTTTTGCCTTTCTTTAAACCATCAAATATTGAACCAACTCCACCATGTACAATCAAAAAAGAAGCCTTATCAATTAACTTTTCTAACTCATCTTTAGGTAAATAATCAAATACTTTCATATTCTTAGAACTATATTCTGTATATCCAGCCTGAACAATAACTTCTTCCTTAATCGTTTTATTTTCTATTTCTTTTTCAACCATATCTAATAGTCTTTTAAAACTCTTATCTTGTGTTCCTAACTCTACTAAAATCATAATTATCCTTTCTAATATATCCACCCACCATAAGTTGCCTTAGGATATAACTCTAACATTGATGGCCATTGAACAATAAAAAGATCTGCAAAATGATATATTAATCTTCCTGTTATTGTCTTAGTCTTAATGTTAGCAAATGTCTCAATATAAATAATCTTACTACCAAAAATCTTACCTAGACAACACATTGGTCCAGCCGTATGAGCCCCCGTAGTAACTATATATTTTGGTCTTAATTTAATAAAATAATATAAACTTATAAAACAGTTAGCTAGTAATTTAAAGGGATAAGATATCGGATGATCTTTAGTTCCATATATTAAATAATTAACCTTACCAGGATATACTTTCTTTAAATATTGATCTGATTTAGTATTCTCTGTAATAATATGATAATCATACTTAGAAAACATCTCTTTAAGCATTAACATTTCACTAAGATGTCCCCCTGTACTAGCAATAAATAATACTTTTCTTTTCATATAATCCTCTATCCTAGTAGTTTTATCCACATTTTTTTTACTTCATCTTTAGAATATTTTAAAGCCGTAGTTCTAGCATTCTCTCCTAATTCTTTAAGTTTATCAGGGTTATTTAAAAGTTTAACTGCCCTATCAGCCATTTCATGTTCATTGCGATTATTAATTAAATATCCATTTACACCATTATTAATTAACTCTTTGGCCCCTTCAGCACAAGAAAACGCAATTACCGGTATCCCATGACTCATTGCTTCAATTAATACTAAACCAAAAGATTCTGTATAAGATGTCATTAAGTAAAGGGAAGTCTCTTCATATAATTTATTTAATTCTTCAAAATCTAAATACCCAGGCATTTTTACTTTTCTTGAAATGTTATTATCTACGATATTCTTAAATATTTTATCTTTTTGACTACCATCCCCTACTAAATTTAAATAAGCCTCCCCATCTTTAAGTTCTATAAGTTTAAATACTGAAACTAAGTCTAAAAAACCTTTTTCTGGTTCTAATCTTCCGACACTAATAATATTTTTATTATCTAATTTATTGATCTTCTTAGGTATTTTTTCTAAAAAATTAGGTATATATTCTACTTGACATTTAATATTATTATTTTTAAAATCTTCACTATAAATATGTTTCAATTCCCGAGATACCACTACTAACTTATCTAAATATTTACATGAGTTTCTTAATCTTTTCATGATAACTTTATCTCCATGAGGATGATTATGTTCCCATCCAATAGCTATAACATTATTATTACGATACTCTCCTAAGTACTTATTAGTATAATCTCTCGTACTAATAATAATATCACTATCACAAGAATCTATTGCATCAATTAATACTTTTCTTTTTATTCTAAGAATATTTAAAGCCTTAATTGCTTCTTTAATAATCTTAAAGATATTAACTCTCTTAACCGCATATTTAAAATCATTCTTATTAGGTACAACTTTACTTAAGTATCTTATATGAACTTTTGGATCAATATAGAATGCTGGTTCGTCATACAATTTATATATTGCTAATATTTCTACTTTATAAGTATCTACTAAACTATTAGCTAAAGCTGCAATACATTTTTCAATACCTCCATACCCTAAATGTAATGCTAAAATAGTTACTTTCTTCATGTTACCACCTATCCATACTTTAATTATAAAGCAAATCACATTTGTAAGTAAAGAAAAAATGAGTGCAAATGCACTCAAGTTTATTTTAAACGAGGTAATGTTTTTCCCATCGAATATATATACCAGTTATTTAAAGTATTCTTAATTTTATGATACAAATGCAATCTATACATAATACAATATGGATTTCTTGAAATAGTATCAATTTCTTTAAGTAAATCATTAATTTCTTTAGAAGATGCAAAAGCCTTAAAATAATCAATAAATCCCTCTAAATCATTAGTAAAATATAATCTTTCCATATCATGATAATTGCTAAAGAAACTTTCCAGCATTTTGCTTATCCTGCTTTCTAAGAAATAAGCTTTCTCCATATGATTTTTATATAATATTCTAGCCGTTAAAGTTTCTGTATATCCTTCATTTAACCCTATTCCAAAATACTTCTTATTTTTTCCTTGGGATACGGATAAACCAGTATAATCAATATCATTATCATAGTCATAACAAGAAGATGCCATATGCATAAATTCATGAGCCATTGCCCCTTTACTTAAATAGCGTATTCTATTAGCGCTAACCATATAAGATCCATCCATATCGCCAGCCATAGCTTTTAATAATGGCATTCTTTCTAGCCAAAGATCTTCTAAGTTATAAAACATATTCAAAGTTACATTTTGATCTATTTTACTTAAATAAGTATATAATTTACTTGCGTATTCCCTTATATATTTATTTTCTTGCCATAATATCTTTTCTTCATTACTAAGCATATCATAAGTAGTTGGTATATTAACTGTTAATATAACTTTTTCCATACTTCAAAACCCCTTTAATGCTTTTATATTTTACACTAAATTTATCCAAAAGTAAAGTTTTTATTTAAAAACACCTAACACTCAAGTTAGATGCTAATCTTAATTATTATCTTTTATCTCAAAATCTTCTAAAGTATTATTTTCAGTTAGTATTTTATTTACTTTACTAGTTGCATCGTTTAGTTTATCACCACAAGTCTTAGCTAATTTCATTGCTTCGCTATACTTACTAATCGCTTGATCTAAATCAACATTACCTGCTTCTAATTCCTTAACAATGCTTTCTAATTCAGTTAAAGATTCTTCAAAACTTTTATTTTTTTGTTCAGCCATTTAACTCATCCTTTCCTATTACACTACATTTTAATTTACCTTCACTAAGTTCAATATCCACTACATCATCTAAGTTAACATCATGACTATTTTTAATTACTTTACCATTAGATTTAACGATACTATATCCACTACTTAATAATTTCATTGGGTTTAATACTTCAATAGTTTTCAATAATAACTCATATTGATGTTTCTTCTTATCAAACATACTTTGAGGACTTTTTAAAATTTTATTATTAATAACTTTTTCATACATTAACTTAGCATGATTTAATTTATTAGCCATATACTGATTTAAATAATCAATATAGCTATCTAACTTTTGTTCTTTGATTTCATATAGACTCAAAGGATTTTTTAAAACAAATGAATTTTGTAAACTTTCTAACTTTATTCTATTTTTCTTAATAATATTGGTTACTGCTTCATTAGCTCTAATTTTATACTGTTCGATTAGGCTTTTTAAATCCACTAAATTAGGTACTGCCATTTCGGCTGCCCCGGTTGGTGTTGGTGCCCTTAAATCAGCAACATAATCTGCTATTGTAAAATCTATTTCATGTCCAACAGCACTGATTACTGGTATTTTCGAGTTATAGATAGCTCTAGCTACAATCTCTTCATTAAATGCCCATAAATCTTCAATCGAACCCCCACCACGCCCACAAATAATAACATCTAAATCATATTCTTGAGCTTTATTAAGTTGTTTTACAATAGATTCTTTAGCACCTGTTCCTTGAACTAAAGCTGGAAAAAGAATAGTCTCACATATAGGATATCTTCTTTTTATAGTACTTAAAATATCTCTTATAGCAGCCCCTGTTGGTGCCGTTATAATTCCAATTTTCTTAGGAAACTTAGGTATAGGTCTTTTATGTTCTTTATTAAATAACCCTTCTTTAGCTAATTCTTTCTTTAATCTTTCAAATTCTAAGTAAAGATTACCAGTTCCATCTAACTCCATAGAATCAACATAAATTTGATATGACCCCGTAGCTTCATATAAAGCAATACGCCCGCTTACTAAAACTTTCATCCCATCTTCCGGTTCAAAAGCCACACTCTTAGCAGCAGAAGCAAACATTACCGCCGCTATCCTTGAATTTTCATCCTTTAATGTAAAGTAAAAATGACCTCTGGTATGATGTTTAAAATTTGATATCTCCCCCTTCAAATAAACATGATTTAAATGGGTATCCATATCAAATTTAGCTTTTATATAGCGATTTAAATCGCTAATTGTAACATACTTTATATCCATAATTACTCTTTTATCATTTTATCTAATACAGCATTAATCATTTTTCTTACATCATCATCACTATATTTTTTAGCTAACTCAATTGCTTCATTAATTACGACAATTGGTGGTGTATCAGTATACTTTAACTCATAGATAGCCATTTTTAAAATAGCCGCCCCAGTTCTATCAATTCTATCGATGCTCCAGTCTTTCATATACTTATTAGCTTCCTTAATAATATCACTCTCATAAGTAATAACGCCATAAACAATATCTCTTACAAATTCATTATCAATATCTAAATTTTCTCTAATAATTTCTTCTACACTATAATCAATATTTTGTTTTCTATTAATATCAATTTGATATAAAATTATCATTATTTTTTCTCTAAGTTCACTTCTCGTTTTCATTGTAACCTCCTTAATAATTGTATCAAACATTTATTTGCTAGTCAATTTATTTTTTATAATACAAACATGGTTTAGCAATTCTTCTTACTAATCCACCACCAGTATAGCATTCATTAACCTCTCTAATCTCTGTCTTCGAACTATATGCCTTGCAAATTTTAACTCTGGCTTTTGTCCCTGATAAATCAATTATAAATTGATATGCTGGATAACCATTTTTATCATTTAAATATATTAAATAATTTTCATTATTTCTTTTTACAACATCACTAATTTCTAAGTTAGCATATTTATCTTCTAAGTTTAATCTTTCTAACACTTTCATAACATACATATATTCATTAAGTTTCATTACTTCACACTTTCTTTTTTATCCATTATTTCTTTTAATTTATATAAAGAATTTAACGCATCTATTGGTCTTAAATTATCGACATTAATATTCTTTAGTTCTTCTTCAACTTCACTCTTAATATATTGAATTTCTGTTTTTACTTCGGGCTTTTGTTCTTTAGGTGTTTCTTCTTCATCAAAGAAACTTACTTGTTCCACCTTTTTATTCTTCGTATCTTTAGCTTCATAAACACTTAAAATTTCACTAGCTCTCTTTAATAATTCTTCTGGCATATGAGCAAGTTTAGCAACATGTATCCCATAACTCTTATCAATTGGGCCACTTACTACTTTATGTAAGAACGTTACTTCACCATTTTCTTCATGAGCATCAACATGAACATTTTTAATTGTACTCATTTCTTTTGATAACGCGGTTAGTTCATGGTAGTGGGTTGAGAACAAAGTCTTACAACCAATATTTTTATTAACATATTCTAATATAGCTTGGGCTAAACTCATGCCATCATAAGTTGCTGTTCCGCGTCCTAACTCGTCAAATAGTATTAATGAACTTTTAGTAGCATTAAGTAAGGCATTACAGGCTTCTTTCATTTCTACCATAAACGTTGACTCACCAGATACTAAATCATCACTGGCTCCAATACGGGTAAATATCTTATCTATAATTGGCAATGTTGCTTCTTTTGCTGGAACATAAGATCCCATTTGAGCCATTAAAATAATAATTGCAAGCTGTCTCATAAATGTTGATTTACCACTCATATTAGGTCCCGTAATTAACAACGTATTAGTATTTTCTTTCATAATACAATCATTAGCGACATACCCATTTTTACTAACTACTTCAACAACCGGATGTCTTCCGTCTTTAATTATTATCTCATGTTTATCAGTTAATACTGGTTTTACTAAGTTATATTCTTCGGCACATACCGCAAGTGATAATATTGCGTCTAACTCACTAAGTATCTCCGCATCACGCTTTAATTCAAATATCTTCTTTCGTACCGTCTCTTTAATTTCCATAAATAACTGGTATTCAATATCAATTATTCTTTCTTCGGCATTAAGAATTAAAGCCTCTTTTTCTTTTAATTCTGGTGAAATAAACCTCTCACAGTTTGTTAAAGTTTGTCTTCGTTCCCAGCCAAAATCAGTTTGAACCATCTTACTTTGTCCTTTAGAAACTTCAATATAGTAACCAAATATCTTATTATATCCTACTTTAAGATTTTTAATTCCCGTATCATTCTTTAATTTTTCTTCAAAAGACGCTATAAAATCTTTACCACCACTTCTAATACTTCTTAACTCATCTAAATCACTATTATAACCATTTTGAATTAAAGCTCCATCTTTAAGTGTTATCGGTGCATCAGGATTAATCGCTTTCTCTAATAACTCATAGATATCTCTTAATTCATCTAGTTCTTCATTAAACCCAAGTTCTCTCATATATTCCTTAATTTCTGGAATATAAGCTAAACTATTCTTAATTTGTAATAAGTCTCTAGCATTTAATGATCCGGTATTTAACTTACCACATAGTCTTTCTAAATCATATACTTCATATAATTTTTCTCTTAACTGTTCTTTAATAATAAACTCCGTATTAAGCTTCTCAATTTTCTCATATCTCTTATTAAGCTCATTTTTATCTTTTAAAGGATGCAATAACCAACTCTTTAACTTTCTAGACCCCATAGCAGTCTTACATTTATCTAATAACCATATTAAAGAATAAGTTCTTTCTTTTAATCTTAAAGTCTCAAATAACTCTAAGTTTCTTACTGTATGAATATCCATACTTAAATATTCGTCTTTATCAACAATCTCTACATTAGTAATATGACTTAGATCTTTCATATTAGTAATTACTAAATAATATAGTAAATGTTTAATCCCCATAACAATCTTACTATCTTTTATATCTTTATATAAGTATTCATAATCACTCTCTAAGTAAGAATTACTATAACTTATTTCTATCCCATAAGTATTCTTTAAATCATTTATTAGCTTAGAATTTTCACTATCCGTTAGTATTACTTCCTTAACTCCTAAGTTTAATATTTCATTCATTAAGGTTGTATCATCTCTTTTTATAGTTAAAGAATTCATTTCCCCCGTAGATATATCACTATAAGTTAGAACATAACTATTTCCAAAATCTAATATACTAGCTATATAATTATTATCTTTAGGTTTCATCATTTCATAATCAGTTAATGTCCCTCTAGATATTACTTGTACTACTCCTCTTTTAACCATTCCCTTAGTACTCTTAGGATCTTCTAGTTGTTCACATATTGCTACTTTATATCCTTTATCAATAAGTTTTTCAATATAGGGTTTAACAGAATGAAAAGGAACTCCACACATAGGAATTCGTTCTTTTAATCCCGCGTTCTTTCCTGTCAAGGTTAATTCTAGTTCTCTAGATGCAGTCTCTCCATCTTCAAAAAATAATTCATAGAAATCTCCTATACGATAAAATAGTAACTCATCTAAATGTTTATTTTTAATATCTAAGTACTGTTGCATCATCGGACTTAGTTCTTCATATTTTACTTCATTTCTTTTCATACACAAATCACTAACTTAGTATATCATACTTCTTGGTTTTTGGTACTTTTTCTTTATAGAACACAGCAAAATTTTAATTTTATTTCTTAATTGTTAGCCTCCCACATAGAAAGCACATCAAAAAAGAGCACTTAATGTGTGCTCAATTACATAAACTTAATTTTAGTACTATGTCTATTACCTGATAACATACCATTAGCAAAGTAATTATTATATTTTTTAGTAAATAAAGTACAATGTCTTATATCTTCATTTATTTCTTCATGTTTTACTAATTCAATAGTTTCTCCATTTATATTATATCCATGGTCTCCTACTATCCATTCGTCCATATAAGTATAGTCATGTTTTTCTATATTATAGAATCTATGTCTATGTACTGTTTCTATTATTGTACCATCACTAAAGTACCATTTATCATATTTATTATGATGTTTATTTTCTAAGTAGTCAATATATGTTACTTCGTCTATTTCTAGTTCTCCAGTATATGGATTTACACATATTACTTTATCCCCTACTTTTAAGTCTTTTAATTTCTTTTTCTTTCTCTTTTTATCTTCTTCGTCATAGACTTCTATTTCTGTTTCTGGAGAAAGACAGGTAACGTTAAATATGCAAGCTCTAGCACCAGTTGCAGGGTAATCATTGTTGTCGTCCATTAATTTTTTTATACTTCCAAAAGTATCACTGCTAACTATAAAAGCTCTTAAAGAATAGCTAGCATCGCATCCAGCCCAAATTGCAAACCAATTATCCTGTGATATGTTTCTTCTAAGAACGTCAGTTGAAGGCTTAATATTAAAAGTTGTAGAATTTTTCTCTGCAAATTCAGCAATAGTAGTTGTTTCTATATACGTATAATCAGTACCAGCAAAATTCAAAGTAACCATAACTGGTTTTCTAAAATAAATTGCGCATTTAATCTTCTTTGTAGCATTCCTTATGTTAATACCCCATTCTTCATCGTTCCAAGTTGCAGTTGCACCATTATCACAAACTACTTTATCAACAATGTATCCGTCGTCTTTACCTGGAATACTATCACTCCACTCACCATCAATATAACTAGCAATAAAATAATCATTCTTAATAAAAGGCTCAACAGTTGTTTCATACATAGTCATTTCATTGCTACTACTAAATTTAGAATATGTAAAATAAATAATTGATACAGTAACTATTAAAACTAAAGATAGAATAGTTCCATATTTGTAGACATCAGTTCTATGCTGTGCCCACCAAAGCTTTCTTTTAAAGTTCATAGAGATACACCACCTAACATGGTATATCTAGAGGATATCTTACTTAGTAGTAAAAATACCCCCCTCATTTTGTTTATTTTGTGTAAATAGCATATTATTACCTAACATAAAATATCCTTCTTTCTATTTATGAACCAATAGTTCATATCCTATAAAGATACTACCACAAAATAAACAATTTGACAACATCAAAAAGTATATTTCCAATAGACTATAACAAATTAAAAATAAAAAAAGAAGGTTTAACCTTCTAACAAATAAACATCGCATCCCCAAATGAAAAGAAACGATAACCTAACTTTTGAGCCTCACTATAAGCATGCATAATAATATCTTTTGATGCAAAAGCACTAACTAACATAACTAACGTTGATTTAGGTAAATGAAAATTAGTAATTAACCCATTAATACCCTTAAATTCATAACCTGGATAAATAAAGATACTAGTATTACCACTACATGCTACAAACTTACCATTATTATTATGCGCAACAGTCTCTAAAGTACGACAACTAGTCGTTCCAACAGCAATAATTCTTCTACCTTCCTCTTTAGCTAAATTCAAAGCACCCGCTGTATCCTTATTCATAATATAAAACTCAGTATGCATCTTATGATCCAAAACATTTTCTTCCATAACTGGTCTAAAAGTACCAAGTCCAACATGAAGAGTTACATATTTAACAATAATCCCCTTATCTTCTAACTCTTTAAGTAATTTCTTCGTAAAATGAAGACCTGCTGTAGGCGCTGCTGCTGATCCAACATTCTTTGCATAAACTGTTTGATATCTATCTTGATCTTTTAATTGTTCATGAATATAAGGAGGAAGTGGCATCGTTCCAAGTTCATCCAATATTTCTAATAAAATACCATCATATAATAGCTTAACATGAACAATACCTTCATCTAATATTTCTAATACCTGAGCTTTTAACTTACCCTCACCAAAAGAAACAATAGTCCCCATATGTAATCTCTTTTGGGGTTTAGCTAAACACTCCCAAGTATCACTACCTAAATCTTTTAATAACAATAACTCAATATGAGCTTTCGTATCCTCTTTCTCCCCAATTAGTCTTGCTGGAATAACCTTAGTATCATTTAAAACTAAAACATCACCCTTATGTAAATAATCAACTATATCCTTAAAATGTTTATGTTCTAAGTCCATACTATCTCGTTTAACAATCATTAACTTAGACGCACTTCTATCACTAAGTGGTGTCTGAGCAATCAAATCCTGATTTAAATCATAATCAAATTCATTTATATTCATAATATCCCTCTTCTCAAGTATTTAGAATACCACCCTTAGCTTTTTTTAGCAACAACTTCTCCTATTTTTTCTAGTATTATTAGAATAATATTCATAATAACAATAGCTACATAAATACCTTCTTTACCCATAAATCTTGCTAAAACAAACCCTAAAATACCAATACCAACACCATATATTATCTTCTTATTATTAAGTATAGGACTAGCCAAAGATACCGTTGCTACATAAATACTAGGAAATAATACTTCATTAGTTAACATTAACTTTAAAACATCTTTAATATCATGAGTAAACATTCCAAACCCTAAACTAACAATAAAATATGTTATAACAATAAAGATAGGTATCTCTCTTTTATAACTAGGATTAAATAACAAAATAATATAACTTATAATAAGTAGAACACTACTAACCCCACCCATACTACCTACAATTCTTCCAAAAAACATATCAAACGTTGTATAAGCAGTTAAAACATTATCTTCGTAAACATTCATATAACTATATTTATTTAATAATACTAACATCAATATTAATAATAATCTAACTATACTTAAAACATTTACCTTAAACCTCTTTAGATAATCACTACCTAAAAGATATATTAAAACACTTAAAGTATAAAATAATATTGGGGTTTTAATAGGTAACGACAAAGTTAAAATAATAACATAAATAATCTCATAAGAATTCTTAAATTCTTTTTTTATATCTTTATTCTTATGAATATACTTATTACTAACATATAAGTAAGTATAACATATCAAACTACCTAATATCACTAAGTACAAAGGTTTAAAAATACCTAAGAACCCTATTAAATGCCTATTATACGCTAGTATACCATTCTTATATATAGCATAAAGTATTAATGGTATTAAAGATAAAAGATAAATAACTTTATTACGTCTATGAGTATTACTAGATTTTAAATAACTATTCATTACTATCACCACTATTTCTAATTTTAGAAGGACATACAAAGTTACATAAGCCACAATTTATACATTTACTATTTCTTTTTAACGGATTAATATGCATAGGACACACTAAGTTACATAGCCCACAATAAATACAAGGACTACTCTCTAAATCAACCACTTTATTTATAATAACCCCCTCTAAATTACTAGTAATAATCATATCTTCTCTTATTTTAGATCCACATAACGAATTATTTAAAATAATCTCATAATTCCTTTCTTTAATCTTAATATACTTAAAATAATCACTAAGTTTTGTATATAACTTAACTTTTAACGTCACGCCTTCTTCCAAAGCATTTCCATTAATCGTAATATTCTTCTCCGTTAAACTCTGTCTTTTTAATATTGTCTTATATATCTTTAAAATATACTCTAAATCAACTAACTTAGAATTACTATCTAAATTTAATTCACTTTCCAATACCTTAGGATTCCCAATAGGATAATAATTATTAACTATCTTTAACTTTAATCTATTAGTAGTCGTATTATTTAAGTATTCACTTATTAACTCTTCATTTTGAGACACTACAACTAAGTAAACACTATCTAAATTCATCGTATTAATTAGTATCTCTATCGTATTAATTATCTTCTCCGCATCATTCTTTAACATAAAGTATTTATTAAAAATATAAGGATCTTGATCAATCGTATTAATATATAAACTCTTTATATTAGAAGTAAATATCTTATCTAAGTTAGGAAGTCTAGTAGTCATATAATCTCTATTTAAAGGCTCTCTAGTTTGATTCAAACTTAACTCTTTAAAATCATTACTAATACAATAATACTCTCTATTTTTTAAAAATACTTTATTTACGATAAAACCAGATATTGGAAGACTTACTCCGTCAATTACACTATCTTTATAAACATACGTATTATTTACATTAATACCACTAGATACTGGGATATAAACCATATCCGGATCTAATACTTCTTTATATATCTTAACTGGCTTAATATTAAGCTCTTTTTGGATATCAATTTTCTTCATGTAACCACCAATCACTCTCTATTAAGAATATCACATTTTCTTATGTTTAGAAAGAAAAAATTAGAAGCCTTAATCTTCTAATCTTACACTAACGAGTTTTGATACCCCTTGTTCTTGCATCGTAATACCATATAAGCAATCAGCATATTCCATCGTACGCTTTTTATGAGTAATAATAATAAATTGGGATTTATCTTTCTTAGTCTCTAAGTACTTACCAAAAACATCGACATTTGCTTCATCTAACGCCGCTTCGACTTCGTCTAAAATAACAAATGGTACCGTCTTAACATTAAGTATTGCAAACAACAACGCAATGGCAGTCAAAGTACGTTCCCCACCCGAAAATAGCATAATTGAATTTAACTTCTTTCCTGGAGGTTGCGCCGAAATTTCAATGCCGGTCTCTAAAAGATTATCTGGATCTGTAAGCTCTAAATGACCTTCACCACCCCTAAACAAAGTTTTAAATACACTCTTAAACTCCGTATTAATCTTATCAAAAGTTTCAATAAATCTCTCTGTCATAATGTTATCCATTTCTTCAATAACTTTATGTAACTCTAAAACTGAAGTTTTTAAATCATCACTTTGTTCCGTTAAAAATACATATCTCGTATTAACTCTTTCATACTCTGCAATAGACCCTGTATTAACTTCTCCTAAAGCTTTAATTGCACTCTTTAACTTATTAACCTGAAGTCTAGCACTATCCATATCAATTTCTAAATCAACACTCCCCATAGCGCCCTCATAGGTCATATTATAATTTTCATTTAAGTTAAGTAAATAATTATCTAACTTAACATCCATTTTACCTAAAGCTATCTCATTACGATTTAACTCTTGCTTTAACTGATTATATTCACTATTAACTTTTCTCGCTACTTGCTCTAACTCGGCAATCGAAGTACTAGTATCACTCTTCGTACTCTTTAACTTACCAAGTTCTTGAACTAAAAGTTCTTTCTTAGTCAAAGTATTAGAATACCCTTCCATAATACTCTCAAGCTCTTGATCTAAAGAGTTTTCCTTAACATGTGTTGTTCCTTCTAATTCCTTAGCTTTCTCTTCATATCTACTCTTTAATTCATTAAAACTAATATTCTTTCTATTTAAAGTTTCTCTAATTTCAATAAAACTCTTTTGATTAGTTTCAATATCTTTATTTAAGCTATCATTAGTCTCATTTACTTTATTTAAATCTTTTGCAATAAGTTCTAGCTCTTGTTCTAAAGTATCTCTCTTCTTAAGAAGATTATTTAACTCTAACTTTTGCGAAGCCAAACTATTATTGTTCTTATAAACACCACCAGTTAAAGCTCCATTGGTATATTGAATTTCCCCATCTAGGGAAACAATTTTGTACTTATATTTTATTTGACGTCCAACTTTATTTAAAGTATCAATATCTTTAACTATTAAGGTATTACCAAGTTGATTCTTAATTACATCCTCATACTTCTTATCATACTTAACAATATCACTTGCTACTCCAACAATATCATTTTGTACAAGTTTCAAAGTCTCACTATCAATACTTCGTGGTTTAATAATATTCATAGGAAAGAACGTTGCTCGTCCTAGTTTATTATCTTTCAAATAATTAATTGCCATTTTAGCACACTCAGTATCATTTACCACAATCACATTACTATTGGCCCCTAAAGAGGTCTCAATCGCACTAATATACTTATCTGGAATATCTAAAAGTTTAATAATCGTCTTATGGATACCATGAAGTCTTGGATTATTTAATACCGACTTAACCGCTAAAGGTAGTTTAACATCATTCAAAATATTATCATTAATAATCTCTATTTTATTTTTTATATCTAATAACTCTTTATTTTTAATTGCCTCTTCGTTATTTAATGTATACTTCTTCTTAGATACTTTAAGTAACTCTTCTTCTAAACTATCTTTTTCGTCTTTAACTTTATTAAACTCATCCGTAATATTCTTAATTTCTTGATCTAAAGTCGTAATATTTTTCTTTAAGTTTAGCTCTTCTTCTTTAAGTAAAACAATATTCTCTTGTAATTTAGCATCTTCAACTTCGTACTTTTGACGTTCTAAAACTAGTTGCTTTTGGGCTTGTAACTCCGCAAGTCTCTTTTCTAGCCCCATTAACTCGTCATTAGATTTACTTATTGCCTCATCTAATCTAATACTCTCTAATTTCAAAGTCTCTAACTTTGCAGTATCTTTATTGCTCGTCAAATCCATTTCTTCAAGCGTTGTCTTCAAAGACTCATTCTTAGCTTTAATCTTGTTATATTCGTCATTCGTCGTTTTAATATCATGAACAATTAACGATACCTCAACATTTTCTAAGTCTGTTTTATACTCTAAATATTGCTTTGCTATCTTCGATTGTTCTCTTAAAGGTTCTAGCTGTGTTTCAATTTCTTTTATTAATAACTCAACACGTTCTAAGTTATCATTAGTTTTCTCTAACTTCTTTAATGATTCTTCCTTTCTTCTTTTATACTTTAAAACCCCTGCCGCTTCTTCAAAAATACTTCTTCTAGCTTCTGGTTTTGAATTAACAATATCTTCAACACTACCTTGACTAATTATATTAAAAGACTCTTTCCCAGCCCCACTATCCATAAATAAATCAATAATATCTTTTAATCTAGCCTTAGCATTATTTATATAGTACTCATTTTCTCCACTCTTATAAACAACTCTTTTAATTTCTAACTCACTAAATTCACTATTTAAGTAATGGTCAGAGTTATCAAGAGTTAAAGAAACCATCGCTCTACTCATGGCATTTCTAGTTTTAGAACCTGCAAATATAACATCACTCATTGACCCCGTACCACGTAAAGACTTAACCGATTGCTCACCTAAAACCCAACGTACAGCATCAACAACATTACTTTTGCCAGAACCATTCGGTCCAACAATACAAGTAATTCCGTCATGAATATCTAATTCAATTTTATCCGCAAATGATTTAAAACCACTTGCCTTAATACTCTTTAAACGCATAACTCCTCCTACTTAAAATTATTAGCGCACTTACGAAAAGCATCTCTAGCAGCTTTCTGTTCAGCTTCTTTTTTACTCTTACCAATGCCCCTACCATAAATAATATTATCTATCTTAACTTCAATTTCAAAAGTTTTATCATGAGATGGGCCATATTCATTTACTAAAACATACTCCAATGTCTTTTTATTCATTTGGGTCATTTCTTGTAAAGCACTCTTATAATCACTCAAAAATGATTTACCACTTTTAATATAAGGAATAACTATCTTATAAACGTAAGCTTTAGCAACTTCAAAACCTTGGTCTAAGAAAATACACCCTAGTATTGCCTCAAAAATATCGGCAATTATTGTTTCATTAACGTTTCCTTCTTGACCATGCCCAACACGAATATAAGGAATATAACCAATTTTTTTAGCATACTCATATAAAGCATCCTCGCAAACATAAGACGCTCTAACTTTAGACATCTCGCCTTCTTTTAAATTCATATTTTTATATAAATATTCACTCGAAATAAGTTGAAGTACAGCATCCCCTAAAAATTCTAATCTTTCATAAGAAGGTACTTGATGCTCATAAGCATAACTAGTATGTGTAAGAGCCGTCAATAAAAGTTCCTTATTATTTATATGTACATCATATTTATCTAAAAAGTCCATAACAATTCTCCTTTAAGTTTAATCCAAAAGAATTATACCAAACTTTAATCATCTTTTAAAGTCATTTTAGCTACCATGCCTGTATTTATTGGAGTTTTTAATAATATTCAAAAAATCCTACCTTTTCAAGTAGAATCTTTGTTGTTATTTTTCTAAACTGTTCTTAATCTTTAACACTTCATCAACTGATAAGCCTGAAACAGCTGAAATTTTTTCAATACTATCTCCAAAGTTCAATAAATTTTCAACCATTTTTTGTTTTTCTTCAAGACGACCTTCAACGCGTCCTTCAATGCGACCTTTATTCTCGCCGGTTTCGGCAGCTAAAGCCATATCAGTATTATATACTTTTTCTTGTTCTTCTTGCTCATTAACATACATTAAATTGCTGTATTGATTTGAATAATTTTTCATAAAGAAAGCCACCTTACTAAGTATTGGATCATCACCTGCTAGCATTTTAGTTTCCTTAATACTACTACTAACTAACATTTTTAAGGCTCTATATAACCAATTCCTAGTTTCATTATAAGCAATTTCTTCAACATTTTCAAGATATACGAAAACAAATTCGGGTGTATATTTCATTACTTTATTGGTTCGGTTGCTTCTCATAGCAAAGCCTTCTGTAAGATAATTGCAATCAGCATCATATTTACCACGAATAAAGTTTACTTGAATAAGTCTTAACTTCTTATAATTTTTACCATCAACTTCTTCACTTACAACAATACGAAAGGCATAATTTGTGCCTTTAATGACATTACCAGCCGAAAAACTTGAATAAGCCTCGACATCAATAAAAAAATTATCTTCAACGTGTAACAATAAATCTGTTATCATTTTCTTACTACTATGTTGCTCAAGGGGTAATTCGGCATCTACAAAATAAGATGCTTCAATGCTTTTGGGATTAACATCTAGTAACTCGATTAAAATTTTATTGATAAATTCTTTATAAGTTTTACAAACGGCTTTAAAAGGTCGGTCATAAATCAGTGGAATTTGATAATCCGGATTGTTTTTTTTGTATTCTACAATATTTCTTGGTACAACTTTAGTCTTGTTTATTATATTATCGATCATTTCATCACTCCCTTTCTCTTTAAATTTTCTACTAGTTTTTTCATCAAAACCTCCGATTTTTCTAAGAGGGAAAAATTCTATCCCTCTACTACTCTTTATTACCGGAAAAGTGCCAATTTTCTTTTTTTTCTGTGCATTTTTGGCAAAGTTTTTTCAAAAAGGCCAAAATTTGACGCAAATTTGACACTTTTTAACCTAGAAAAAAGACACATCTCGTGTCTTAAATATCTTTCGTAAACTCCAATAATCGTAAGAATACTCTAACAAATTTGTCTTCCAAGCCTTGTCGTTTAAGTCTCTTAATTGCGATTCTTTTATCGCTATAATCTTTATCACTAAACATTATCTCACTTAAGATATCTTTTAGCGTTGTCTTTATTGGAATATCAGCAATAATTGAATCAATATCTTCATTAATAATTCTAACTGCATCAATTTCAATATCATTACCCTTACAATTAATCGTTAACTGTCTTACCGTTGGAACATCCTTAACCTCGATAACAAAGTCATTATCTTCAATATAAGATTCATACGAAATAACCTCAGCTTCCAACATAACTACAACATCGCTAGCTTTCTTAGTATTTCTAAATCTTATCTTATAATTTCTTGTTTCTGGTATAATGCCACTCTTGCCTTCAAAAGGTCTTATAATTAACGTATAGTTATTTTGTAAATAATTATAATCAAATCTTGTTACAATATAATATCCATCCTTATATAAAGAACTAACCCCATCATCTTCATATAAATTATAAATATTATTCTTACCAGGAAATACATGAACTTCTAGCGACTTAGGAGCATTAGTAGCATTAATATTATCTTCTAAATCATTTAAGATAATTATTGAACCACTCTTAGCAAATACCGGATAATCTTCATCCTTAAAGAACATAACATATCTTTTATTACCAATATATTTCTTACCAGTCTTAAAATCATACCACGTACCTTCTGGCAAATAAATTTGCTCAATCGCTCTATTCATGATTAAATCTTTTGGTTTCGTAATCGGTGCCACTAAAAGCTCACTACCAAAATAATACTCATTACGATACAATACCTCGTCATATATTTCAGGAACTTTATAATACAAAGGTTGAACTACTGGAGTTCCTATTTTATGATACTTATAGCCTTCGGCATACAAATAACTTACTAACCTAGCTCTTAACGTACAATAATCTTTAACAATTGTAAATGTTTTTAAATCCCAACGCCAAGGTTCTCTTTTATAATAATGTCCCTTCGTACTAGCAAATCTAAATATTGGTTGAAAACATCCTAACTCCACATATCTTAAGTAAAGTTCTTGGTCTTCCATTCCCTCTTTAAATCCCCCAATATCATGACTATACCAAGTAAGTCCTAAATTAGCAGCACGACTTGTAAGTTCTGGAATTTTCTTTAATGTATCCCAACTAACAATTGTTTCTCCACTAAAATAAATAGGATAACTAGCAGGAGCATTACCACTTATTCTAGATAATTCTAATCCCCTATTATTATTAAACTTTTTAAAATCATTAATATGATAATAATTAAGGGCGGTAAGTTGATTACTATCTCTTGTTAAATAATCAATGAAGAAAAAATCTGCTCCATCATTATATAAAGGATTAATTAACTTATCTAAATATGCACTAATAAACTTCTTATCAAATGCATTAAAAGGTATGGTTTGATTATCGGTAATCTCAAGCTCACTTGCAAACTCTTGGAACTTAAACTCATGAGGATGTATTCCTTCACTAGGATTAATCTTCAACCCCAGTCTTATCCCTCTATCATGTAGGTAATCACTAAACTCTTTAGGATTAGGAAATAAATCTCTATCAAAAGTAAAGCCACTAACGTACTTCTTATCGTCATTCTTATCTTTAATATGCCAATACTCTCCTAGTAATATTGTACTAACTGGTATTTCATACTTATTAAAGTTAAAAACTAGATCTTTAATACTATCAAAATCATATCTTTGATCTTTATACCACCATATACCAAGAGCATATTTAGGTATTAAAGGGGGATTACCTATCAAAGTAAAATAATCTTTTAAACATTCACCAAAGTCTCTACGATATAAGAACACATAAGTATCTATTCTCTTCTTTTCTGGAACACTTAAATATCCCTCATTATCAATAATCAAACTACTAGAGTCATCTATAGATACAAAACCATCCGTTGAATATAACCCTTTTCGTTTTACAAAAACATCTCTTGCTCTTATCTTATCCAACTTAGTATTTTTATTCTTAGACTTAGTTTTATCATTCTCACTTAGTATTTGTTCAGCCTTACTAATATAAACTTCTTTTGTATCAATATTTTCTACAACACTACCAAAATTACGAGCTTCATCATGTTTAAAATACCAAACCTTATCCGTATCTAAAAGATTAATTCTAAGGTTAGAATCTGGTGCAAAAGTAGACCCCACAAAAGGTTTTTCTTTCAAATATTGTAAACGATAATGCTTCGTTGTAATAACTAAAAACTTATTATCTTCTTGAACATCAAATTCAATTAAAGGAAAGTTTCTATTCTTAACTAACTCTGTATAATTATCAAAAAATATTCCTGCTTCATCATATTCTAATCTAATTAAAATATCACTAAGTATTGTAATACGATATTTTTCTCCCTTAAATACCGCCTTAGGGTTACTAAATTTATTTTGATTATCTAACTTAAAATGTGTGCCTAAAGTACTCATCATACCCCTCTACTTTCTATTTACAAGTATATCAAAATTAGATAGAATAATCAAGGAAGTGATTCTATGTTTAAATACTCTTTAGATAATAAAAGATATCATACATTAAACTATTATTATCGAAATAAATATGGTAAGAAAGTTTTTAAAGTTTCTCTTAATGCTAACTTTAGTTGTCCTAATAAAATAAATGGTAATGGTTGTATTTTTTGTTCTAAATTAGGTAGTGGGGACTTTGCTGGTAATGCATCATTAGACTTAATAACTCAGTTTAACGAGGTTAAAGAAATTATGGAACATAAGTGGCCGGATGCTTATTATATCGGATACTTTCAGGCCAATACAAATACCTATGCCCCAGTTAATATCTTAAAAACCAAGTTTGAACCTATCTTAAAAATGCCTAACTTAGTTGGATTATCTATTGCTACCCGTAGTGATTGTATTAACGAAGAATGTCTTAACTATCTTAAAGACTTAAATACGAGAACAAATCTTACTATCGAACTTGGTCTTCAATCAATGTATGATGAAACACTAAAATATATCAATCGAGGTCATGATTTAAATAACTTTATTACTTGTGTTAAAAAATTAAAAGAAAGTAATATCAAAGTCGTTGTCCATATCATTAATGGTCTTCCAGGGGAAACTAAAGAAATGATGATTAATACGGCTAAGTTTCTTAATGATTTAGATATTGATGGTATTAAAATTCATATGTTGCATGTAATTAAAAACACCCCACTAGCTGATATCTATCTTGCAAGACCCTTTCCCATTCTAACTAAAGATGAATATATTGATATCGTTGTCTCTCAGTTAGAAGTATTAAAACCGGAAATTGTTATTCATCGTCTTACTGGGGATCCTAAAAAAGAAGATTTAATCGCACCTGATTGGGTTCTAAAGAAATTTGTAGTTCTAAATGACATTGATAAAGAAATGAAAAGAAGAGATACTTACCAAGGTAGTAAGATCTCTTCCTAAATCATTTCTTTTTTTAGCATATCTTTGGGATATTTTGAAAGTCATTTTACATTTTGGCTGTATTTTATTTTACATTTTGGCTGAGTTTTGTTTTACATTTTGGCTAAAATTAAAAAGACTCACCACATAAGATGAATCTTTCTACTTCGGCCACTTAGTTCTTTTATCGATAAACTTCTTTAATTCTAATTTTTGTGTCTCTTGAGCTTTTATTGGACTTCCACTATAAATAAGTAAGTCATCATAAAATTTAGACAATCTTATTTTTCTTAAAGCCATAATTTTACAATGATTAACCCATTGTCTTGAAATATGTAAATGCTCTGCTACTTCATCTTCACTATAAACATAACCATCTAACCCATAAAGCATTCTAAGGATCATAATCTCATTATCCTTCAAACATACTTTTTTAAATAAATTACTAAGTACTTCTGACATTTCTTTTTGTTCTATATGTTCAAATATCTCTTCCTCATATGTAGGTATACTAACATTTTCTAAATCATCTACATCCTTAGTCTTTTCATAATGAAATATAATGTTATCCATAGCTGTCTTACTTTTACGCATTATTTTCATTAACTCTAAAGTACTAGGCATTCTACCATATTTATAATTAAACTCATCACATATTTTTCTATATTTATTAATATCTTGATACATCAATTTAGGTAGTCTATATGGCCTACTATTTACATTAATATACTCTTGAATATAAAATCTTATCCAGTTAGTTGCATATGTTAAAAATCTATTACCACTTCTTACATCATAATGACTAGCGGCATATAATAATCCTTCATTGCCTACTTGTATTAAGTCTTCTTTAAAATCTTCACTAAAATTATATTTACTAACTATCTTGATAACATACCTTAAGTTATGAGCAACTAACTCATTACGAGCATTACTATCCCCTTCAAGTATTCTATATCCAAGGTGCTGTTCTTCTTCCTTAGTTAAAACATCATAGTCTTCATCTTTTATTTCTTGCATATATAAATTATTCATGTTTATCACTCTTTTTAGGAATATCATAACCCATTTTTCTAGCAATTTTCTTATGCTGTTTAACTAAACTTCTTTGCATTTTATCAATATTTTCTGCTGCCTCATCTGGGGCATCTAAATACGCTGCATATTCTTTAATTTCTTGACATAACCTCAACTTTATTATCGCATTATTAGTTAATTGTTGTACTCTTTGTTTAGATGTATTCATTATTTTAGCAATCTCTATATAAGTATGTTCCCTATAACCAATTCCTAATCTTAAACATAAAGCTTTATACTCAGGCTCACTAATATCACACTTATCTTTTAACCCTAATAGCTTTTCTTTCAATTCTTTTTTCTCTAAGGCATTATAATCTATATCCATAGGAATATCTTCTAAAATATTATCTCTTTCTAAAATTTTTCTAACCTTTTTAATATCTTCCATACTAAGATCAGTATTAAATAATATTTCTTCATCTGTTGGATTTACCCCATACTTATTATAATAAGTAATTACATAAGATTGATAAGGTATAATCAAGTTAATTGTATGATAAGGTACATTCATTATTTTATAAAGATTTCTTTTAATGTAAGCTTCGATATACCAACTAGCATAAGTAGAAAATCTATATCCTTTAGTAACATCAAATCTTCTAGCAGCTTCCATAAGCCCCATATTACCCTCTTGAATTAAATCTAGAGTATCTATCTTACTACCAGCGTATTTTTTTACTCGCTGAAGTACTAATTTTAAGTTAGATTTAACCAACATATTAGCAGCTTCTTTATCCCCATTTAATATTCTATAACCTAAATCTTGTTCTTCTTCTAAAGTTAAATTCTTCCGATAATTAATTTCATTTAAATACTGATAATAACTATCTTGTTCCTTAGGAATACGTAAATTATCTAGATCAACACTTTCTAATATCTTATCCCATAACATTACAAAATTAGAATTTTTAAAAGTTTTATCTAATCTCTTACCTGGTTTACGATAATTTAAAATAACCATATTTTCCATCAAAACATTTATAATATAATTTTTCTTATATAGTCTTTCTACATCATGTTCTGTTAAACTATAATTAATAAACTTTAAAAACGTTAATAGCTTATATACTTGATTTAATATAAATTCTGTTTTCCTAACATCAATATTCATATTTACATTTATAAACTTATCAAATAATTCTATTCTTTTTTCATCATCTTTTATAGTGCTATCTAAGTACCATCTAATATTCTTTCTAAGTAAAGTATCAAATTCTCTTTTATTACTACTAGGATACATCTCGCTATTAGTTTTATCCTCTAAGTATTTATACTCTTCATAATCTAAGTAATTATAAGTTTCATATCTAACCATTATCTCACCATCTTCCTCACTTTTTTAAGTTCTATTTTTTCTCTTTCTATTCTTAAGTTTTCTAAAGCTTCCTTGGGATTATCCAGGTATTCACTTAATTTATCTGTTTCTCTGCATAATCTTATTTTCTTTAAGGCATTTGTTGCTATTTGCTGTACTCTTTGTAATTTAACATTAAGTACATTTGCTATCTCTTGGTAGGTATAGATATCTCCATAATAACCATTTCTTGCTTTTAAGACAAATATCTCTCTCTCACTTAATTTAGAGTTAATAAATAACCTGTCTAAGTCTTTTCCTAAATAATCTCTAATGTAGTCATATTCTTCTTCATATTTTAATTCAACATTGTTTTCTTCATCATCTAACTCTACTGGCATATTAATACATCTTTTTATTACTTCTATATCTTCTATTGATACTTTTAAGTACTTAGCCATTATTTTATCAGTTATTACTACATTACTCTTTTCTAGTTCTTTTAATACTTTCTTATATTGTCTTACTAAGTCTTTCATCCCAGTACTTAAAGTTAGAACACTATTTTTAGTTTCAATATAATCATTAATAGCTTTCTTAATCCACCAGGTAGCATAACTTAAGAATGTATTTCCTAATCTTACATCATATTTATATGTTGCATACACTAATCCTTTATTACCTTCTTGAATTATTTCTTCTATCGGATATCCCATATTTGCATATTTAGACGCTAATTTTACTACATATCTTAGATTAGCTTCAATTAATCTTTTTCTAGCATTATTATCTCCATTTAAAATGGCATACCCTAACTCTTGTTCTTCTTCCTTAGTTAGTATCTTACTATTTAAATTTCTTATATCAATCATATATTGATTAAATGTCGTTACTTCTTCCATATATCAAAACCCCTTTAAGTAATTGTCTATTATAGCATATATTTATTTTTTGTAAAGTACTAACCATATTATTCCATAATAAAAAGCATGTATCATCTACATACTTTATCCTATATATGTTATTCTGGCATAGCCATTTCCTTTTTTAGCACAATTTTCGGTTGGTGTTTCTTCAGCACATGTTGTTGATATTGTTTTAGTACTTTCTTCATTAGATTCTTCACAGTTATAGCAATACATAGCTTTATTAGTTAGTAGTGAGTTTCCTATATAACCAGAACCACCAGCCCCAGAACCACCCCACGAGCCGCCACCGCCATAGTATCCACCACCACCGCTGCCAGAAACATTAATTGGATGATTTTTTGAAATACCGCCTCCAAAGCCAAAAACCCCTTCCGGACCATAATCTCCACCACCAGATCCTCCAGCTGTTTGACCTCCACCTTTAGCATTATTCGAATTATAATTATTTAATGTTGGGGTACCAATATATCCCCCTCCAGAGCCACCAGAAACTAGAACTTTCCACCATGTATTAGTTCCGCCTCCGCCGCCCGCAACCATCAAAATAGCCGATTGCGATTGCAAAAGTTCAGAAATAAAGTTATTTTTAGTTGCCACGTGAGTTGAGCCACCGCCGGAGCTATAAACTATTTCTTTGCCAGTCGCCCCAGTACCATCAGAAGAAATTTTCCCGCCATTGGGATAACTAAAAATGGTTCCAGTTTCTTTAATATTGTTTATATTTTTTCCTTTTTCTCCAACAAAAATAAATAGTCTATTCTCTTTTTCTAATTTCAGCAATCCAGTCGAATAACCACCATAACCACCAAAATAATCTTCATTATCAGTAGCACCTTGTGCTCCCCAAGTTTCTATTTTATATGTTCCTGTTTGAGGCGCAGTAAATACTTGCTCAGTACCAGTATAATCAAAATCAACAAACTTAGTAGGTGTTGCAACAACCACAACCTTAGATCTAAAGGACTTATTCATGGCATCAGTAGTTAATGGAGTATCTTCATCCATCCAAAGCCTTAAAGAATAATTTATACTAGCGTTAGGGCCCAAAGAACCAGTTGCAAGTACTCTAGATTCAACTGAACTATCATAATAATTATCTGTACTAGAAAGGCTAGCCATATTAACATAAGCCTTACCATTAACCATCGTCATAATATACTTAGAAGATAAAGTACTACCTTCTAACTCTTCTAAATTTAAACTATAAGCCATCATAGAGTTACAAGTATTATTAATAGTAAAAGTATAAGGAGTTAACTTCTTACCTTCTTCATTCATAATAGGTATTTGTTTTTCTAACTTTATTACATTCTCTTCATTAGAAATAGATAAATTTAAACAAGAAGACTTAACAACATTCTTATTAGTTTGAGAAACACTTACCATATAATAAGCATAACTAACACCCACTAATAAAGAAAGGATAAGTAATGTTCCCAAAACACTTAAAATAATCTTTTTACTTGTACTTATATGTCCCATAGTATCCTCATATTTCTATCTTTATTATGATCAAATAAAAAGTATTTAAACATAATTCTTATATAACATATCATGTCATAGTATCAATATAAGGATAGCACCCCAATATCATATTTTCGTCTAAGTATAACTGTTTAGTTATATAAAAAGCCTACTACCACTATACCTTAACAAATTATATTTTAATAAATTAATATTAAAAAAAGACTTCTAACAAGTCTTCTTCTTACTCTTAATTAACACACTAGAACAATCTAAATCTGTACAAAGCATCTTATCTTTATAATAATAAGTAACATCATTATCTTTTAAATATACTTTATCATCCTTAAACTCTAAAGAACCCTCTTTACTAATAGCGTCAACATTATCTAAGTTAGTACCATAAGTATACTTACTATTCTTAATAACTAAACTAGTACTAGGAACTTCAAAACTCTTCTTTTCTACTCTAGAAACCCCTTTTAAATTATTAAGTAAAGCTTCACTATTATTCATTCCTTCTTTATTTAGAAAATAAATATTAATAACGGGATTACCATTATCTAAGTACTCTACTACATCATAAGATTTTAAATTTTCTAACTTCGATATAGTTTTAACTACATTATTTAATTGTTCCTGAGTTATATCATCACTAGTAATAACTAAACTAGAAAATGTTTCTGTATAAGAACACCATGCTCCATCTATTTTCGAACATCCACATAATAAAATAACTCCTAGTACTAATATAATCTTTTTTATATTATCCATTATTTACCTCTTTTTCTAACTAAACAAGTATTAATATTAGTTCTATATCCCCCTAATATATCACTTAGATAATCATCACCAATTATTAAAGATTCTTCTGGTTTTATCCCAATGGTATTTAAAGCTTGTAATAAGTATTTTTTAGATGGTTTAAATGCCATCTTATAATATGGTATTTTAAGTAATCTCAATGTTTCTTCTATTCTCATATCATACCCATTACTTACTACCGCTATATTCATCTTACTCTTAGCCATAATTAACCAATTAAAAGTATCATTATCAATCATCTTCATATTATATCTTAAAGTTTCATCAACATCTAATATTAATCCTTTAATCCCAAATGTCTTTAAATAATCTAACTCATCACTAGTTAACTCTAATACATTATTAACTATAATATTAGGTTTAATAAATAAACTAATAATAATATTATCTATACTATCCATAATACCCCACCAGTAGCCATACTATAGCATACACATTATCTCTTTGTCAATTATCTTCAATATATAATAAAACTAAAAAGCTTTCACTTATTACTATAAATTTTCTTCTAACTTATGTTTTAACTTATAATCATTCGAACTCTTTAAATGAATCTTCTTAATATTACCAGCATAAACTTCAAATAAATATGGACTAATAATATCATCTAATACCACCTTTAAACCCCTAGCACCTAAATCTAAGTTATAAGCACCATCTGCTACTTCATCAATAAAATCATCATCATAACTAAATTCAATATTAAGATTCTTAAAATATTCTTTATACAAGATCAATGGACTTTCATTAGAAAACAATAAAATATTTCTTAAATCTTCCTTCTTTAAAGTATGCATATAAACTCTCGAAGTAAATCTTCCCATTAATTCTGGTAACATCCCATAATCCACAAAATCCTTAGAAGTTATCTTACTATAATCAACATCTTCCTTGTCATTAGAACTAACACTATTAAACCCTAAAGCAATCTTCTTCTCTTGTTTTATAATACCAGCAAAAGCCCCTAAACCAATAACGGTAAGTTTTGAAGTATCAAAAGGAATAACCGAAGCAAGTTTACCATCAATTATATTAACATTCATAATATTACCTTCTAATATTTTAAGTAAAGATCTTTGAACTCCTAGCCTTGATACATGACTCTTTTTTCCACCATCTTCTGCTAATTTATCAATCTCATCAATAACCAAAATACCTTCTTGTGCAGCATCTAAATCACCATCCGCAGCATAATATAAAGACGCCAACATATCCTCAACACTTTCTCCAACATAACCAGTTTCACTATAAGAAGTAGCATTAACAATAGCAATAGCCTTATCATAATTATCTGCTATTCTTCTAATAGTCTCAGTCTTCCCCGTACCCGTCGGACCACATATAAGTAAATGCTTCTTAAGCCCTAGTAAATTATCTTCATATTCATTATTAATTAATTCATTTTGATACAAAGTAGTGAGAATCTTCTTTACCTGTTCATCTTGTCCTACAATCGTATTCTTTATTTCTTTATAAAGACTTACAATATTATTCTCTTCTTGTAAAGTATTATCATGTCTATCAAAAGCACAGTCCAAGATTTTGACTGTTTCCAATGCAAGTTCCGCTGGAAGTCGAATTAATCTTCTATTAACGTCTTTTGGATCAACTAAATAATATTTATCATTAATTGCTAACATCATTTCTCTGACTTTATCAAAATCTAAATCTTCAACATTATTAATATTAATAGTCCCTGTACCAGACATACTATGATGAAATATAACATCATAATCCGTATTAAAATCATTTAACTCTTTTAAAGTCTTTCCTTTATAATCACCAGTTAATATATAACAATGCTTATTACAATATTCATCATAATAAACATCACATATACAAAAATCTTTAGTTTTTAACGCAATTGCTTTCTCATTGAAATTAATTATTGAACAAGCTTCATATATATAGCCTGAACATAAATAATTATTCATAAACCCACCTATTTTCTAATCATTTTTTTACTTAAAACATCATCAATATCAAACTTAGTATCTAATTCTTTATTAAAATCTTTAAACATTTCTTCTGCTTTAAAATAACCATAAGAACTAGAATTAACAAGTTTTAAAGAAATTAACTCTAATACTTTATTTCTAAGTTCTAAATCAACATTATGAGTCTTAACAACATACAAAATATTTCTTAAATCTAAAGTATCTTTAAATGGTTCTAAATCTTTTAATAAATCATCTAACTTTAAAGAATGAACATTATAAATATAATCTTCTAACTCTCCTATATTTAAAACCATCCCCGACTTAACATCTACTAATAATTTTAAATCTAATGGTTTTAACCACATTGAACATTTAGGATCCAAACTCTTTCTTGGAACCTCTATCCATATTACATCTATAAAATTATCTATTTTATTATTACTTCTTTTAATTGAACCAGCTCTCTTATAACGATACTCTCCCATTAGAAAAACATTTTCTAAGAAAGATAATCTCTTAAATAATTCATCACTATTCATATACTGTGATAATATATTCATATCTTCTAACTTAAAATTATTTATATCTAACTTAGCTAATTCATAGTTAGGATACTTTAAATCATACCAAGCACTAACTTTATTTATTAAATTATTAATCTCATTAACATCAAGATAACTAACATATCCCTTTAAGTTTTGGACCTTTAAATATCCTAATAACTCTTTTCTTTTTAATAATTCATATCTTTTTATATTCATAATAATCACCAGCTCTCATATTTTATCACAAATACCTGAAAAAAGAACATAGTTTTTACTATATTCTTAGTTTTTATCTTCTAAAGCTTTAATAATACCTAGCCAAGGTAACATTGCGCAATGTTTTCTATTTTGTTGCTTATATATCTCCCCGTAAGCATTAGCTTCTTCTAAATTATCATAACTAGTACCATTTTCGATCATATCACTATATTCTTTATATAACGACCTAACTTCATCTAATGTCTTTCCTATTAATAACTTTATCATAACTGAAGTTGCCGAAGTTGATATGGCACAAGCTTCTCCCATAAACTTAATATCTACTATCTTATCATTTTCTATTTTAATATAAATATCTATATTATCAATACAAGATTCATTATTAGAATTAACTTTTATATATCCCTCTAAATTACTAGGTACTTCTCTATTATAAGGATACTGATAATTATCCATAATTATCTCTCTTCTAAGTTCATTATCCATTATATCATCTCTCTTACTATTCTATCTTTATCTTTTAATAGTTCTACTAATCTATCTATTTCTTCATAAGTATTATAAAAGTACAAGCTTATACGACAAGTATTTTTAACTCCAACTTCATCTTTTAATATCTTAGCACAATGATTACCCGCTCTTAAACAAATATTATATTTATCTAAATATACTGCCACATCTTGAGAAAATACCCCATCTACATTAAACGCTACAATACCACTATCAGCTTCCATATTTATTATATCAATATGTTTAATATCAATTAATTTTTCAACCAAGTATTTTCTTAAAGCCATTTCGTATTCATGTATTTTATCCATTCCTATGGAATTTAAATAGTTAATCGCTTCACCTAGTCCTAAAACCCCTTCAATATTTGGGGTTCCAGCTTCTAATCTCGTTGGCAAACTCTTTAAGTAAACATCATTAACCGTATCAAAAGACTCATTCATACCACCACCCAAATTAACAGGTTCCATATTCTCCAATAATTCTTTCTTCCCGTATAAAACGCCAACCCCAGTTGGGCCACATAACTTATGTCCCGAAAACGCTAGAAAATCACAATCTAAATCTTGAACATCAATCTTTATATGAGGGGCACTTTGAGCCGCATCAACAACTACAAATATTCCTCGTTCATGAGCTATCTTACATATTTCTTTAATCGGTCTAATATCCCCAATAACATTCGTAATTTGGGCTAAAGATATAACTTTAGTTCTTGGTGTAATAGCCTTTAAAACATTATCTACAGTAACATAATGATTATCATCTAAATCAATAAAATTAACCAAAACATCTAATTGTTTTGCTAATCTAAACCAAGGTAATACATTAGAAGCATGTTCTGCCTTAGTAATTAAAATTTCATCTCCAGCCTCTAAATAATTGCCAAAAAACCCCGTTGCAATATAATTTAAAGATTCAGTAGAACCACTAGTAAACACGATCTCACTACGGTCCTTAGCGTTAATAAACCCTTGTACTGTATTACGAGCAAGCTCATATTCCGTATCAACCTTCAAACTAATATGATAATCTCCTCTATGAGCATTAGCAGTATACTCCGTATAATAATCACTTATCTTCTTTAACACTTGTTTTGGTTTAAAAGTAGTCGCCCCATTATCAAAATAAATAATATTATTAAAAAGCATTGGAAAATCTTCTCTATTCATAAAGTTCCTCCTTCTTTCTTAATTTTAATTTTGATTTTAAAAATCCTTTAACTATTAACTTCTTAGCATCTTCATAGCTTAAACCTTTACTATTTAAGTAATATAAATAATTCGTATCTAAACTACTAATAGTAGCATTATGATTAACACTAACTTCATTGGATCCCACAAGTAAATTAGGTACAATAACATTCTCACTATCATTTAACATTAAAATTCTAATATTTTCTAATAAATCATTATCTTTAATATTTTCTAACACTGAACCCGTAGCATTAACCACAATTGCTCCGTCTTTATCACTAACCCCATAAACATTCATACTACATTTATTATTATTACCTAGTACTTTAGAATCTATTGTAATACTAGCTTTAATACTTTGATATAAACTATAATTAAATTCTAACGTTGTGTCATTATTTTCTAGTATATTTATCTTCAAATTTTTAATATCTTTTGTATATTTATTATAAAGTAGTTTGCTTCCATCAAGTAAAGTAATGTTTAATTCTTCTAAATTATTATTATTTAAATCATCTATCCAAACACTACCCTTAATAGTTAAATTACATTTTAAAGTCTTAAATTCTAATTCTACTATTTCATTATCTAATACAATATTATCTTCTTTCACTAATATTTTATTCAAAAAAGCTTCCCCCTCTTATTTCGTTTGCCCTAGATTTATGTTAAATCCTTGATTTTCTATTTCTCTAGCAGTTTCTAGATTACCAGTATAACATATTGTACCATCTTTTATAATGTGTACATAATCCGGTTTAATAATATCTAATATTTGAGTATGGTGGGTAATTATTAAAATACTAGGTTTATATTCTTTATAATATTCCATAATACTATTACTACATACTTTTAGAGCATCAACATCAAGTCCTGAATCTAATTCGTCTAGCATTAAAAACTTTGGCTCCAGCATCCACATATGCATAAGTTCATTTTTCTTTCTTTCTCCACCACTCATACCATCATTAATATTACGATGAATAAACGAAGTTGGAATATCTAATTTTTTACAAATATCTTGTAATTTTTTATTAAATTCAAAGATATTAACTTTCTCTTGGTTTTTTTCTTGAATAGCACTTCTAAGCATTTCAGCATTAGTAACACCCTCTATTGCTATCGGACTTTGATTAATAAGCATTAAACCTTTACGTGCTCTAGTAGTAGTGTCCATTTTAAGTAAATCTTCATTATTATATTCAATTGATCCTTCAGTAACTTCATAGTTCTTATTACCCATAATGGTATTAACAATAGTTGATTTTCCTATTCCATTCGGACCCATAATAACATGGATTTCTCCATCATTTATATTTAAGTTAAAGTCATGTAAAATTTCTTTATTATCTGCTTTAACTGTTAAGTTATTTATTTTAAGCATAAAAAATCTCCTCTTTCTTATGTATTATAAGGCAAAATTGCCTAAAAGAAAAGTCTAGAATTGCATTCTTTTTTCGATATCTTCTTTTGAGATAAGTATTTGACAGGTAAATTTTTAAAATGAAAAAGACCTAGGGCTTCTAAAGTTTCCTAGGCACGTCTCAATACAAAATATACACTATTTATTATCAAAAATCAATTTTTTTTATTAAAATTTGATAATTTATACGGTAAAATCGAAATTGCACAATTTTATTATTTTTTAAATTCATGTTGACATTACCTAAAAAAGTTGCTATATTATCATTAGTTGAAGTGCTGAGGCTCCCGGATTGGACGGGAGGTTTAGCACTTTTTTATTTTTCCTAAAAAATAAAAAGCATTGTAAAACCACCCCAATTTATGATAATATATTTTTGGTGATAGTATGAAAAACGTACTAATCAAATTAATTAGGTTATATCAAATCACCCCTTTAAGTAGCCATAGCAATTGTAAGTATTACCCAACCTGTTCTAACTACATGATAGATTGCTTAGAAGAATATGGCACAATAAAAGGACTATATTATGGTATCAAAAGAATTATTCGCTGTAATCCATTTAGTAAAGGTGGATATGACCCCGTTAAAAAGAAGGAGAAAAAATGAAAAAGGGATTTAAATTATTATTGTTACTTTTAGTAGCGTTAGGAAGTAGTAGCTGTTTTAAACGAGATAAAATGGAAAACATCAATGTATATGCAACAGTCTATCCAATCGAATTTATCGTTTCTAAATTATATGGTAATTATAGTACTGTAAATAGTATTTATCCTAGTGGTAGTGATATTACTAACTATGAACTTACTGAAAAACAAAAACAAGATTATTCTAAAGCTGACCTCTTTGTCTACAATGGTCTAAGTGAAGAAAAAAGTATCGCTAGAGATTTTATTAATAAAAATAAAAATATGAAAATAATCGATGTTAGTTATGGCCTTAATTTAGAATATAGTAATTACGATGAAGAATTATGGCTAAGCCCAAATAACTTCTTAATGTTAGCTACTACAGTTAAAAATAATCTTAGTGAATTTATCAGTAGTAAGTATATCAAAGAAGAAATTAATAAGAACTACGAAAAAATTCAAGAACAAGTTTCCATTATCGATGCTAATTTAAGAAATATTGCCTCTACATCTAAAGCCAGTGATAATAATGTTATAATCACTTCAACAAATGCCTTAAAGTTTTTAGAAAACTATGGCTTTAAAGTTATTTCTATTGAAGATGATGATAACTATACTACTGAGTTAAAAAATAACTTCAAAAGCGGTAAATATAAAACTCTATTTATTAAAAAAGGTGAATCTAACGATAAGATTAATGAATTAAAAGATACTTATAAAGCTAAGACTATTGAAGTTAACATGATGGACGTTCTAGATGATAATGAAAGAAAAAACAACGAAGATTATATATCAATAATGAATAGTTTCTTACAAAATATTAGCGATACCTGTTTAAATGAATCCAAGTAATTGGATTTTTTTTCTTATTATAGATTGACACTACCCTAAATTTATAGTAAAATGAATATGTTCTTAAAGAAATTAAACGTGGCCTGGAGTGATACTCAAGAGGCTGAAGAGGCGCCCCTGCTAAGGGTGTAGACCGGGTAACTGGTGCGAGAGTTCAAATCTCTCTCACTCCGCCATTTAAGAATGTAAAAGTCTTAGTTTTCATATGAAAGCTAAGACTTTTTTCTATTTATCATACTTTTTGGCACCACTTTTTTCTCGTTGCTAGTATTTATGGGATATAAGATATGGAGTTCAAAAATGCCAAAAAGTTAAAAAGAGATAAGTCAGTTAATCATTAGTGCTTATCTCTTTTACTTTAATTATATTTTTCTTTTAACTCTTCTAAGTAAGTATCGTTATCAAAATAATCAATCATCATATGTCTTTTTACTTCATCTAAAGTTTCTTTAGCGGCCATTCTAGCTTTTCTTGTACCTTCCTTTAAAACTCCATAAACATATTCAGGATTTTTAGCTAACTCTTCTCTACGTTCTCTAATTGGTTTCAATTCTTCTTGTAAGATAGCATTTAAGAACAACTTAATCTTAACATCCCCTAAGCCACCTCTTTGATAATGAGCCTTTAATTCATCTAAATTTTTATACTCTGGCAAATACTTAGCAAAGCTGTCTTCCTTACAGAATACATCTAAATAAGTAAATACCACATTACCTTCAACCTTACCAGGGTCACTAACCTTAATATGATTAGGATCTGTATACATACCCATAACTTTCTTCTTAATTTCTTCTGGACTATCTTTTAAATAAATACAATTGCCCAAAGACTTACTCATCTTAGCATTTCCATCAGTACCAACTAATCTTCTTTCATTAGAACTATCTGGCAAAACAGCTTCCGGTTCCACTAAAGTCTCCCCATAAATGCCATTAAACTTTCTAACTATTTCCCTAGCCTGTTCAATCATTGGTAATTGATCTTCCCCAACCGGAATAACATTAGCTTTAAATGCCGTAATATCTGCTGTTTGACTTACCGGATAAGTAAAGAAACCAGCCGGAATACTATCTTCAAATCCTCTTAATTTAACTTCTTCTTTGACCGTTGGGTTACGATATAATCTTGATACCGTCACTAAATTCATATAATAAAACGTTAGCTCAGTTAACTCAGAAACCTCTGATTGAACAAAATATACTACCTTTTCCGGATCTAACCCACAAGCTAAGTTATCCAAAGCCACCTCAAAAACATTATCCCTAACCTTTTTAGGATTATCAAAATTATCCGTTAAAGCTTGGGCATCAGCAGCAAACACATACATCGCATCATAATTACCTTCTTGTTGAATTCTAATTCTATTTTTTAAAGAACCTACATAATGTCCAATATGTAAAGGTCCCGTTGGCCTTTCCCCCGTTAAAACAATTCTTTTCATTTCTTACTCCTCTTTCTATTATTATAATTATATCTATTAACTTCAAAAAATTTTATCTCATAAGATTTATAAATAAATACGATACCAAATACAACTAAGGCCACCACCAATAAATATTCGTACCAAAAAGCCTTAGAAACAATATTCCAAATTAAATATACAATACTAAGTATTACACAAATACAGCCATTTAAAAATATTCTTTTTAATCTTTTATTTAAGTTTTTACCTGCTTCTGTTTGGTCAAAAGCTTGTGATTTTTCCTTCAAATCTTTAAATTTCATAATACACCTCGGGTTAATTATAATATATTTTTGATAAAATGTAAAAAAATATTAAAAAACACTTGCAAAAGTAATAAATATTTAGTAAAATTAAGAAGTCAGCAAGAAATGGGCTTGTAGCTCAGCTGGTTAGAGCGCACGCCTGATAAGCGTGAGGTCGGAGGTTCAAGTCCCCCCAAGCCCACCATTTGTTTTGTGGCCTGTTGGTGAAGCGGTTAACACATATGCCTTTCACGCATACATACATGGGTTCAAATCCCGTACAGGTCACCATTTTTGATTATTACTCTACATTTTGTAGAGTTTTTATTTTGCCTTTTAACACATATACTTTATTATGAATATAAATATCAATAAAGATTTAGAAAAAATTAAACTAGAAGATTATATTTGGTATATCTATCTTTTTATTGTCGCTTTTAATTTATATTCTAATTACTTAGAAAAACAATATATTACTACAGGTGATACCCAAGCTCGGGATAAATTTAGATTAATAAATAATATCGTATTAAGTGTGATTTTAGTTATCTACTTAATCTTTTTATATGCTGCCTTTAAAGACATAACAGATTTAAAGCATAACGACTCAGCCATGAGAAAACGGCTTACCACCCTAGCCGTTATTGCTGCCTTATTATTTGTTATTGCTGGCGCTATAACTCTTTACGTATCTTTAAAAAAGCCAGCCTTAGATGATGAAATAGCTATTATTTAAAACTATGGTAGACCACACCATTTTCTAGCTTTACATTCTTTAAATTAGCCAGCTCACTCACCGTCACAATTTGATAACCCATTTCTTGAAGTTTTGGAATAATCATATCAAGCGCCGTAACTGAAGATAAATAAGTCTCATGCATTAATATTATATCCCCATCACTAACCTCATTTATAACTTTCTCATATATCTTATTTGTATCCTTAAGTTTCCAATCTTTCGTATCAATACTCCATAATATATAAGGAACATCATACTTTTTCTTTATACGATTATTAATCTCTCCATAAGGTGGCCTTACCAAAGAAACATCCGTTCCTGTCATATTAGATAATAACTCTTTAGTATAATTAATCTCTTTATCTAACTTCGTATCACTAAGTCTAGTTAACATTTTATGTGAATATCCATGTATTCCTATCTCATATCCAGAATTTACTAAAGACTTCAACGTATCAGTATAACCTGTACTTAAATTACACCCCAACATAAAGAAAGTACCTTTAACATTATATTTATCCATTATTTCTTTAACTTTCAAAGTATATCTAGAAGGTCCATCATCAAATGTTATTGCAACACTTTTCTTACCCTTCGTTAATATTCTTTCTTCCATTACTAAGGTACCCTCTTCAGTACTTTGATTACTAACTTCAGCCTTTTTCTCAAAACCTAAACCATTCATCTTAAACATAATTACCGGACTTATTACTAAGATTATCAAAAATATAATATATTTATTCATATAATCACCATTAATAGTATGCCTTCTTCAAAGTTTTATATAACCAAAAAAGATAAGACCTCAAATCTTATCTTAAGTTAATGTTTCTCTTAAAACCCCATTAACATACACTGATACACCATTTTCTCCATTTTCCATACTTACAGAACTTGGACTAATATTATCATAAGTATTACTAACAACATTACCATTTTGGTTATAAACCATAAATTTTGCCGTTTCATCAATTACTCCAATATATTTATCAATAAAATATACATACGTAAACTTCGTATTTGTTAAAGGTGCTCCCCCATAACTATATAAACTATATGTTCCATTACCACTATTTGTTGCAATATAATAATCATTATAATCATATATTTGCTCACTTAATGGCGTTGATACAACAGATCCCGAACTGTCAATTATCATCCATTGATTATCCTTTAAAACTGCAAAACGTGTTCCATCTAACGCCCCTTCAACCATTTTATTATGAGCACCTATATAATCATACTCAAAGTTAGTTAAAGTTGTAATTTGTTGGTCTATTCTAGCCATGGCCCATTTGCCTTGATCATTTAAGACAAAATAAATACCCCCACTTATTCCTATATTATAGTTCTTAACTCCCATAAAGTTTTGGGCATTATTGGTTGTTAAGTCCAAAGCTTTTATTATAGTATTATCTGCATACCCACTACTAGTAACTTTATCTGTATCAGCAATAAACGCATAATTAGGCGCTACCGATACAAAGGCGCCATCACTTTCCTTATAATAATTCAAACTATATCTCGCATCATCATTATAATTAATAGCAAAGTTACAATAACCATTCTTATATTCACAGTTATAACATACTGTTCCTACTTGTAAATCACAAGTCTCTATTGGCTTATTAGCTTCTATTACATGGAAAGCAGTTCCCACAATTGTAGCAGGAACCATTATCACAAGTAATATTATTATTAATATGAAAGTACTTTTACGATCTCTTGGTTTCATTATTACTCTGTTTTCTCCTCATTATTCTTTTTTAAATCATAAGTTTCATTATGAATACGATTATTATTACTATCAAATACATTAACTAAAACACTACCAGATACATTACTTAATGAATATCTATTATATAAATCAAATTCATTAGTAGCATCACTTATTACAAAACCTGTACTAACTCTTGTATTATCATACGTTGAAATAATCAAAGTATTACTATCATCAATATACGAATAACAAGTATTTCCTAGTAATTTAATCATCTTATATCCCGTATCACTTGCTTTAGAACCATCTGTTTTATATAGATAAAATTTATCATTTTCCTTAACTACTACATAATTACCACTTATATCATAAATCTTACCTGGATACCCTAAAGAAGCTGAATCACTACTATATAATACTTTATATTCTCCATTACTTGATACTAAATAATTTTCTCCAAATCTTTCCATACTATCATAAATAAAATCATATATCTTAGTAATACCATTACTATTTAATGATATCAACCCATACTTATTACTCTTATTTTTTACAATTATTTTAATCTCATTATCATAGAATGTTAAAGTATTATCATTATTTAATATATTAGCACTAACGGAACTATAAGTTGCTACTGTCTTATTATCTTTTAAATCATATAATTTAACTTCACTAGCGTTAGTATCCATATTATCTCTAATAAATACATATCTACTAGCCACTACTGGTAATAAATATTCTGTATTAGTATGATTTTTAAAGTTATTATCCCTAGTATTATCATTAGCGACCATACAAGTACTTAAATTACTATTAGTACTCAAATCATTCTTATTGCTACAAGTATAACTTCCTAGTACTTCTGTCTTATCATCATCCTTATAAAAGTATAAAATACCATTTAAGTATGAATAATGAGCAATATTAATTGATGCTAAGCCGTCTTTTAAGTTCAAACCATTTTCTTCTACTTTATCTTCATTTTTAATATAGATTGTTGCATTATCGTTATTTATACTAACTTTATAAGCATAATTAGTACTCTTTAATAAACCATCTTCACTATAAATACTAATTCCACTATAATATTCATTACTTAATTGATATCCCGTTTCATTAAATTTATGATTACTATAATCTCTAATATATAAGTTATGGTCTACTACTACAGCAACATATTCTTTATTTATTAATGAAACATAATCATACTTACTTAATACCTCAGTACCATCATAATTAACTACACTATAAGAATTATTATCTTTAACTACAATATAATCTTCATTATAATCATATATAGGTCTATTAATTAACTTAGTTAAAGTCTTATTATTATAATCAATTAAATAATACCCACTACTCTTTTTCACAATTATCTTATCATTAGTATCTTTCTTAATTATTCCCATATATTGATAACTTGGTTCAATAATTGTTTTAACTTCATTCGAGCTAATTTCATATAAACCATATTTATTTGATTTATCTTTTAAAACAACATAATCACTTTTATCAGTATCATAAGCTTTAACTCCAAAGTATTCACCAATAACATTATTTTCTAACATATCATATAGTTTAATAGCTGGTTTATCGTCCATTGAATCAACAATAAAGACATAACGATTATGATAAATACTACTACGTATATTTATTAATTCATTTGATTCATACATATTTTTAGATACATTTAAATCATCTTCATTATTATCTAAATACGCTACATAACACTTATCTTCTTCCTTATTATTACACTCATAACTACCAATTTGAGTATTAGATTCATTTAAGAATTTCAATGTACCATCTTCATAACGATAATTACCATTATCAATTACGATTGAAGGTTCTTCCGGCGTTGGTTCGCCTTGTGGTTTCTTATGTGTTAGAACAATAACTACCACTACCACAACCAAAATTACCAGCAACAAAATAAGCCCAATAATTAATGCTTTCGTTTTCTTTGGCAGCTTCTTAAACTTATCAATTAGGTTCTCTTTTTTAGGTTCCTTACTCTCTTCTATCTCTTTAGTTCTTGTAGCAAGTTCAATATCATGAGTAATTAAATCATTATAAACATCCTCTTTAGGTTCTTCTAAATTCTTTAAAATATCATCCTCTAAAGTATCATTATTCTTTGGTAAAACATCTTCAGTTTCTTTGGCAATTAAATCACTCAAATCACTTAAAGACTTTGTTTTTTCTAAATCATCATTATTCATATATACCTCTTTACTATGTTTATTTTATCATTTTTAATTCTTATTATCAATAATATAATTGACATATTCTTTAATATTAAGTTTATTAGTAAGTAAGCCATAACTAAATACTTCTATCTTTCTTCTTCTAAAATAATCAATTATATTATCAGTTAAAGAAAAATCTAGAATACAAATAAAGTCATACTCATTATACGAATATTCATGGTTAAAGCCATAATTTAATATACCGCATTTACAAGTATGACTAAGTTTTAAAAATTCTTTAATAGTATTATTATAAAAACTCATTAAATATATCTTTTTATCTTGATATTTTTCTAATAATTTACTTAAAGCCTCAATATCCATATTAGGATCTTTTATTTCTATCATTATTATTTTTTCTGTATCTAATTTTAAAACACTTTCTAAAAGAGGAATGTTATAGTGTTCTAACTCTTTATAATTAACTCTCTTAATTAGCTTATTATCCACAACAAAATCATGAACAACAACGATTTTTTTATCTTTAGTTTCCCTAATATCTAATTCAAAGCCGTCATATTTTATATCATTTATGGCTGCTTTAAACGCCTCAATTGTATTTTCCTTGTTAATACTATCTACTTTTCCTCTATGTGCAATAAGCATTCTATCACCTAGAAAACTATATGATCTTAATTAATATTTCATTCATTACATATATTAATTCGGGGTTAATAAATAAATATCCATCTTTATATATTAGTTCTTTATCTTTAAGTAATGGTTTTAAATCGTACACTTCCTGAATATTAACTTCGTATTTATCATAAAACTCTTGTAAATTTAACCCTTTAAGTAATCTAAATCCTAACATAATTTCATTATCCATAGTATCTTTCTTACTTAATACTTCTTGATTTAAAACCGTACGACCATTAATGTAATTAACAATACTCCTTGTATTTTCATATCTTACATTACCAATATAACCATGGGCCCCCACTCCAAAACCATAATACTCTCTATTTTTCCAATAATTAGTGTTATGTTGGGACTCAAAACCAGGCTTACTAAAATTACTTACTTCATAATGAACATAACCATGCTTTTTCAAAGTTTTAATTATTGTCTCATACATTTCATAGTCTAAGTCCTCATCAATTGGTACCATTTTCGTATTACCAATAACCGTATTATCTTCAATAATAAGTGAATATGTACTAATATGTTCTGGATTTAACTTAATTATTTCTTTTAAATCCTTCTTTAAAGTTCCGACACTTTCTTTAGGGATCCCATAAATTAAATCTAAATTAATATTATCAAAACCATGACTGCGTACCAACTTTATCTTCTCTTCAACTTCTTTAACATCATGACGTCTTCCCATAAATTCTAGTTTATTCTTATCAAAAGACTCAATTCCAATGCTTAAGCGATTGACTCCATATTCTTTCAAAATATCCAATAGCTCATCATTTATATCATTAACATTACATTCGAAAGTAAATTCATAGTTTGAACTTAACTTAAATATCTTACAAGTTTCTAATAAATACTTTAAATTTTTAATATCTAATGCTGAAGGCGTTCCCCCTCCAATATATAAAGTTTCTATAGTCTCATTATCATACTTTTCATTAATTTCTTTAATCAAGCTATTAAGATAAGGCGTTACAAAATAAGGATTTTTTAATACTTTACAAAAATCGCAATAAGTACAAATACTTTTGCAAAAAGGAATATGTATATAAACCGAATGCATAGCTTACTCCTTAATTATTTACTCTTTGATGAATCATTGGTGTAGCATCATTAATGGCCTTAAAAGTATATCCTTGTTCTAAACCATATTTAATCATATCTTCTAAAGCATTAGCAGTATAGCCTTTAATATCATGAAGTAACACTACATTAACTCTATTCTTACTTAGATATCCCGTAAAATAATTATAAACACAAGCTTCTTTATCATTAACATTTCGCTTAGCACAAGCCCCCGCATCTTCAACACAAACATTCCAATCAAAATATTTATATCCTTCTTCTTGAACTTTCTGGGTTAAAGTAGTCATTATTCCCTTAGAACGAGACCTACTAATAGTATTTGAGCTTCCTCCAGGAAATCTAATGTAAGAAGACCTTTGACCAGTAACTCTTTCTACACGAGCTTGAACACTATTTAAATCATCAAAATAACTACTTACAGAGTTATAGATACTCCACTGATGTGTCGCTGTATGTAACCCAATAGTATGTCCCCTATCATATTCTTCTTTTAAAGCTTCATCTGAACCATTATTTGTAACAAAGAAAGTTGCTTTAATATTATACTTATCTAAAATGTCTAAAATTTGTGTCGTATATGCCCCAGGTCCATCATCAAATGTTAAATAAATAGTCCCACTATTAGTATTAGGATCAAAAACATTAATCGTTCTAAGTACTGAAGCTGTATTCTCACTTTTATCTTTTATAGTATATTTAATTTGATAAGTCCCAACTTTATTAGTATCTACATTACCCTCAATAGTAATATCACTACTTATATCACCATCACAATTATCATTAGCAACAGCACCCAGTTCTTCATAAGTACCACCAACTTGAATCGAAATCTCTCTATCTCCATTCAAAGTAATACTTGGTACCTCATCATCTTTTATTCTTAATATTCTACCTATACCAAATTCATTCTTTGAACTATCACGAACCTGATAGTAAATAAACTTATCATTTTTAGTAATCTCTACTTTAGAAGTAATATCCCCATCATAATTATCTAATGCCTTATATCCTTGTTCTTCATACTTATCAGCACTACAAACATTAACTTCTTTATCACCTTCCAAAGTAATAACGGGATTTTCTCTATCTACCACTTTTACTACTTGAATTTTTTGAATATTAAAAATACCATAAGACTTTTTATAAATAGTTTTATAAGTTCCTATCTTATTAGTATCAACATTACTTTCTACTTTAACTAACTCTTTTATATTCTTACCACCTTGATAAGCTTTAAAATCATTAGCGTCATACTCTTTAAAGACATCAATTTCTTTACTATTTAAAGCTTTAATATTTGGACAATAATATATGGCTAACCCAATAACCAAACTTAAAAATATTATCATAAATATTCCTATTCTTAACGTTGTTTTTTGATATCTTCTTTTTATTCTCATTATAAATACCTTCTTTAATCTATTATATTATTTATCTGTTCTTAAAACTGCCAAGAAGGCTTCACTAGGTATCTCTACTGACCCTACGGTTTTCATTCTCTTTTTACCTTCTTTTTGTTTTTCTAACAATTTTCTTTTTCTTGAAATATCACCACCATAGCACTTAGCTAAAACGTTTTTACGCATGGCACTGATATTTTCACGGGCAATTACCTTTGTCCCAATACTAGCTTGAATTGGCACTTGAAATAACTGTCTTGGAATTATCTCTTTTAAATTTTCTACTATCTGCTTACCTCTATTATAGGCAAAATCTTTATGAACTATAACTGATAAAGCATCAACTATTTCCCCATTTATTAAAATATCCATTTTCACTAAACTACTAGCTTTATACCCACATAACTCATAATCAAAAGAAGCATAACCTTTAGTTGAACTCTTTAACTTATCAAAAAAATCATACACAATTTCTGATAAAGGTATTTCATAATGAATATTACATCTAGTTGTATCAATATAATCTATTCCAATATAATTACCTCTTTTATCTTGACATAATTCCATAATTGGCCCAACATACTCACTGGGTACAAAAATATTAGTTCTAATATAAGGCTCTTTAATTTCTTTTATTACAGTTGGACTAGGCATCTTATTAGGAGCATCAACCATTACTACCTCTCCATTTGTTAATGTTACTTCATAAATTACCGAAGGACTAGTAGCAATTACTTCAATTCCAAATTCTCTTGAGATACGTTCCATAATAATATCCATGTGTAATAATCCCAAGAAACCACATCTAAAACCAAACCCCAATGCCTGAGAAGTTTCTGGTTCATAGCTTAAAGAAGCATCATTTAATTTTAGTTTGTCTAAAGCTTCTCTTAATGCTGGAAACTTCGAAGATTCCACCGGAAACAACCCTGAATAAACCATCGGCTTCATTGGCTGATATCCCTTTAATGGCTCGCTAGCGCACCTATCTAAAACCGTAATTGTATCCCCAACACGTACCGTACTTATATCTTTAATCGCTGCCGCTATCCAGCCAACTTCTCCTGATACTAGCATGTCTTTTTTTACTTCTTTTGGTGTATTTATACCAAGTTCTACAACTTCATAAACACTATCCGAGGCCATCATTTTAATTTTGTCTTTAACTTTAATAGTGCCATCAACTACTCTAACATGCGCAATAACCCCTCTATAAGCATCAAAAGCACTGTCAAATATTAAAGCTTTAGTTGGTAAATTATTATTAGTCTTAGGAGCTGGAACTCTATCAATTACTGCTTGAATTAGTTCTTCTACCCCAACACCAGTTTTACCAGAACATAATAAAATTTCATCTTCCCTAAACCCTAAAACATCCATAAGTTCTTTCTTTACTTTAGGAATATCCGCATTAGGTAAATCTATCTTATTAATTACTGGAATAATTACTAAGTCATTAGCCATAGCTAAATAAAGGTTAGCTAATGTTTGAGCTTCCATCCCTTGAGCAGCATCGACAACTAAGATAGCTCCTTCACAAGCTGCCAAACTTCTTGATACTTCATAAGAAAAATCAACATGTCCTGGAGTATCTATTAAATGCAAGGTATAGTCTTCATTATGATAATGATATTTTAACTGAACAGCATTTAATTTTATAGTTATTCCACGTTCACGTTCAATATCCATGCTATCTAATAGTTGGTCTTTCATTTGCCTTTTATCTACTGCTTTAGTAATTTCTAAAATTCGGTCTGCAAGAGTGCTTTTACCATGATCAATATGGGCAATTATACTAAAATTTCTTATATTTTCTTGTTTCATTTCACATCACACTCTAATTCTATCAAAAACTTAGAAAAACATAAAGAATTTAAAATGTTCTTTACGTTAATTTATGTATTTTCTTTATTATATAACTTTTTATAGGTTAAACTTTTCTTCAAAAGTTCTTCATGCGTGCCACTTGCCTCAACACATCCATTATTTACAACGAATATCTTATTGCAATCAATTACCGTCGATAATCTATGAGCAATTATTAAAATCGTATATTCGCCCTTTAAATTAGTAATTGCTTCCTGAATTTTTTCCTGAGTTTCGTTATCTAAAGCACTTGTTGCTTCATCAAATAGTAAAACTTCTGTTTTTAAAAGTAGTGCCCTAGCTATAGCTAGCCTTTGTTTTTGCCCTCCGGATAATGTAACTCCACCTTCTCCAACTATAGTGTCATACTTATTTGGTAAAGTATTAATAAATTCGTCTAAGCAAGCCAAGTGGCAAGCTTCTTTTATTTCTTCATCAGTAGCCATATTTTTAACAACTTTCAAATTATCTTTTATACTCATATTAAAGATATAAGCATTTTGACTAATTACCGATAAATTACCCCTGATACTTGTTTTATCTAGTAATTTTGTATCTACTCCATCAAATAAAATTTGCCCAGCATTTGGTCTATTTAAAGCGCTTATTAAGTTAAATATAGTCGTTTTACCAGCACCCGATGCTCCAACAAACCCTACTATTTCATTAGCGTTCACTTTAAAATTCATATTCTTAAGAACACCTAAGTCTTTTTCATATTCAAAACATACATCTTTAAATTCAATATTACCTTCAAACTTTTCTAGTTTTTCCGTTCCAAACTCTTCTTTACTAAACTCATTGCCCTCTAGTATGCCAAATATTCTATTGGCTGCTAAATTAAATTGTTTTAAAGCCTCATAAACATTTTCAATCCAATTTGCCGTCCACCTAATTCGGGAATTATAGTTATAAATGATAAGAGCATATTCGATAGATAAAAGATTAGAAGTTAAAAACACTAAAATTAAACCGCTTATTACAAAATCACAAATATCACTTATCGACCCAGACAGCAATCTTAACTTAGATTTAGTATCTTGATATTTATAAGAAACTTCATTAGTTTCTTTCATATAAATATTAGCTCTTTCTAAGAAGGATTCTTCCGCATCTAATATCTTTATATCCTTAGCGCCTCTTACTATCTCGCCAATAAACCCACCTGTCTTTTCACGAGATTTTTTCCACTCTTTGCGATTTTTATAATTAATATTACTTGAAAATTTATTATAAAAAAATATTATTACAATAAATACACAATATGCTAAACCAATATAAATATTAACCATTAAAACACTTATCAAAATACCAATATTTCCTATTATTGATGTTATATAGTCTATCAAAGCTGCAAAAATATCCGTTAAATTATCTGTATCAGCATTAATTCTTTCGATAAACACTCCACTTGAATTATTATTTAACTCTCTTTGTTCAACTCTAAGTGTCTCTCTAGCTAATTCTAACTGTAAGTTTCTTCTAACATCATAGAAAAATCTATTATAACTATAATTTGAAAAGTATCTTACTATATTATTCATTATTTCTACTATAAATATTAAACCAATAATTCCTAAAAGCTTTTGATAAAATCCACTAGTTAAAGCAATAATTCTTTGAGCACTAAATATAGGTATTATTATTGAAATAATCGTAAGAATAATATTTGTTATCATAAACCAACCCAAATACTTACGACCCTTCTTAGCATATTTATAAGTAGATATTAAATTTTTAAAAATCCCTCTATCAATACTTTTATTTTCTTTCATTAACATCACCCAAATTTCTATCCCTAGTCTATCATGCATACATTCTTTCGTCAACGATGAATTAAAAAATATAGATACTTTTAAAATCTATATTAATCAATCATATATTTAATCAATAAAATAATCCTTGTAATTTTGCTAGTCAACTTTAGTAAAAACAACTCTCCCTTACTAGCATGATTATAAGTCTTTTCAAAATAATACTGACTATTCTTCAAAATATCATACTTCTTAATTCTTTTTAAGCTTTTATCTATGGATACTGCATGATCATGAATTACATCAATATTATTTGCCACAATTATATTTTTCCCTAAATCTTTTGTTTTAACACCCATAATATTTTCTTCATAATATAAAAATACATTCTCGTCAAAATAACCCATTTCTTCTAAATGTTTAGAACTAATAGCAAAGAAACATCCTGATACCGTTCCTACTTTACTAATATCTTTATTATAATAACTGTCTTGATACATTAAATGTCTTTTTTGATATTTTTTATATAACCCTAAAATATTCATAGCTACATCATCCATTGGTTTAGGCACTATCCAACCTCTATTTAAATTATTACCCTCAATAATAGTTGGACCAACAATAACATTCTTACCCTTAACTAGTTCAAATAAATCTTTGATATCATTCTCACTTTGAATAATAATATCACTATTAGAAACAATAATCTTACATTCCTTATATTTATCAATTAAGTACTTACACCCAACATTTAAAGCGTAACTATACCCTTTATTCTTTCCACTATCAATTACTACAATCCGCTTATTTTCTAACTTTTTTAACTCTTTTAAAGAATTATCACTACTCTTATTATCGACAATAACTATCTTATCAAAAACTTTATAATCTCTAATATTATCAATCAATCTTTTTGTTGTTTTATAATCATTATAATTAACTATTACTATTCCATTTTTCATTTTAACACCAAAATAAATATACCATAACTTATGGTATTTTACAATTTATCTTAGAAGAAATCTATTTTTTGAATAATTTCTTCTATAACGCCCTTCACCAAAATCAGTATTTGCTAAATCTCTAGCATCACTTAAATACTTAATCTCTTGGTTTTTAATTTTCTCTAAGTATTTTCTAAATAATTTTAAAAAAGTTAACGCTGAAATACTATTATCATAATAAGTTTTATAAAGTCTTTTATTATCTAAAACAATATTTTCGAAATAACCATCAACTAAAAACATCTTAATCTCATTATTTAAATCTTCAACATTTTCTAAATATGTTATATCTCCCTTACGAAACTCAAATGTATCAATAACCTTAATTCTTTTTCCATCAAACATCAAGTTATATAATAAATCATTTATTTCTACTTTTCTTCTCGATAACAATTTAATATCCTCATTAGCACGTGCAACAGCATAACTAAGATTATCTAAGTTCACTCCAAAAGGATCATTAAAATCACAAAAATTCTTTCCTTCAAAATAACTATGAGTATACCCCGCTACTAAATCATCTATCATAATAACATCATTTGGCCATATAAAAGTGTCATTTTTAATATGACTAAGCCCCATAACATCATTATATGTATATCCGTAATCAGCCCCTTCTAGCTCCTCTTCACTAAATATTTTATATACTTGATTTGTCTTTTTATCTAAAAGACTCTGTCCTTGAATTCCTTCACCAACATATTTCAAAGTATTCAAAAAATTATTTAGTTCTTCTCTATTTCTAAATTCCATAACCATTTCCCCCATTAATTGTTTTTCGTACCCCTTTAATTATTTCTCGTTCATATTGGTGTTCACTAAAATCAACGTTTGCTAAATCTCTAGCTTGCTCTAAATACTTAATTTCTTGTTTTTTAATTTTTTCTAAGTATGCTCTAAACTCTCTTAAAAATATCAATGCCGAAGTATTACCCTTATAAAGCTTATATAATCTTTCATCATTTAAAACAATATTATTAAAATAACAATCCACTAAAAACATCTTAATCTCATCATTAAAATATTCAACATTTTCTAAGTACGTTGGTACACCCTTCCAAAAATCTGTTGTATCAATAACTTTAATTCTTTTTCCATCATACATTAAGTTATACATTAAATCATATATTTTAACACCATTATCCGTTAACAATTTAATATCTTCATTAGCTTTATATACTGCATAACTTAAATTATCTAAATTAACTTTAAAAGGATCTTTAAATTCACAAAAATTCTTAGCATTAACATAACTATGAGTATACCCAACTACTATATCATCAACCCATATTACTCCATTTGGCCATATAAAAGTGCTGTTACTAATCTGTCCAAATTCCATAATATCACTATCGGTATATCCAGCATCTTCTAAATCATAATAATATTCACTATATATTTTATAAACTTGATTTGTTTTTTTATCTAAAAAACATAGTCCTTGACAACCTTCACCTATAAATTTCAAAGTACTTAAAAAACTATCTAATTCTTCTTTACTTCTAAATTTCATAACAAAACCCCTTTTTGTTCTTAATATCCTACCACATTTTCCACTAAAAAGCAACTAGCAATAATACTAGTTGTTTGCATAAAGTTCTATTTTCTTATTATTTAAAAGATTTTCTCTAAATCTTGGTCTAAACTGTTCTAAATACGAAATTAAAACATCAACATATTCTTCTAAATTTTCCTCATCAAATAAATCATTGAAGTAAGTAATAACTTTTTTAGTTTTATTAACTCTCTTAGCGTAAAAATCTAGTAAAATAGTATCACCAATCTTTTCTTTAGCACTCATTACTATATCTAATAAATTTTCTCTAGTACAATTATATCTTGGCTTATAACTTTGAGTATTAGCTAAACTAAACATTACTAATGTACAACCAATAAATAATTTTCTTACCCCTTCTTCACTAAATGTTTTTTCAGCAAAATCTTTTAATTCTTGAACCGAGCCTTTTTCATATTCATCATATAGTTCCATTAAAATTCTATTTATCATATTTCTTCGCCTCACTTCTTGCTATTATAGCACAATTTATCTTATTATCAAATAACACTGGATCTTTAAATGGTCTGCAACTTGGACTATCTCCATCAATAGTTGAAACAAAGCTCACTTGTGTTTTTTCTTTTAAAAATTCAAATGTCTTATTTGTTTTTAAAATACCTCCTTTAATCTTTTATATTTTCATTTTCGTGAAGTTCAAATCTATATTTTTGTTTAATTTCCGGATACTTTTGGCGATCTACTTCTGACATAAACATTTCTAATGGTCTTGCAGCAAAATCAACACCATTTGTACATTCAGTTGGATATAAAGGTTTATAAATCATTATTTCTTCCTTATTTTCAGTATGTCTTGCAGTACCAATAATTTCATATAAATATAAATTTGGTTCTTCTTTTAATTGTTCATCAGTCATTTTTTCTCTTTTAAAATGTTGAACAATATCTCCTTTATTAAATTTTCTTTCCATAAATAAATCCTCCTAATCTAATTTAAAATCTAAATATACATATTTATCCATATCGTATGCTAAATTATTATCTATCATCTTTTTGGCAATTTTGCAAGATTTGGACATTCTTTCTCCATTAAATAATGGGTCAATATATCTTACTTTCGCTCCATGATTTACATAGTAAACATTTTGAGGTTTTTCTTTTGCTACTTTTACCTTTTTTGATTTTTTCCAAATATTAAATATATCTTTATATTTAGATGACTCAATAATATTTATAACGTCACTCTCTTTTAATTTATACAAATCTTCCTTTGTAATTTTATTTTGTTCACTTAATTTCTTTAAAATATCTGCAATTAGTTGCATAGAATATCTAGTCCTATCTTCACGATATATCACAGATAATCTACTTGTGACCTTAACAAAATCTCTGGCAATTTTTTTAGTTTTAAAGCCTAACTCTATTTCCTTTTCTTCATTGGTTTGGATTTCAATATCATCATACATTTCTTTAATACTTTTATAATCTAATAATCTATAAGTAAATAAAGCGTTAGATAATGAATACTCTAATCTATCAGCAGATAATTTGGGAGTATCATTATCGGCAACAGGATAAATATGATAATCATCTACTTCTGATATCTCAATATTATCTCTTTTTAACAATTTCATTATTTCATCGGAGTTTTTAATAATCTCAGTTGTTAAATCTTCTGTTGATTCTTGTGTCATATAATCTCCATTTAGGAAATCTACACAATGTTTAAATGCGGGTGTTGCAATATCGTGGAATAATCCAGATAAAGTCTGTTTTTTATCACGAGTAAAATGCCACACTATTAAAGCAACAGCTACTGAATGGTCTAAACTTGAAAAGAAAAAATCACTTTCAAATAAATCAGAATATATAGTACCACAAGTCACACTTATATATTGTTGTGATAACAATTCTTTTGTATCTATATATTCATTTAACCATTCTGGAAATTCTGGCTCTAATATTTTAAAATAATCTTTTATATCTTTATTAACACTATCTATATATCTCATTACTATCTCCTTATACAATTTCATTTAGTCCATCAAAAAGTTCTTTATAAAATATAATATTATTTTCATTTCCAATTAATTTATTATCCATATTTTATCCTCATTTTCAAAATATTTTTAGTTAATATATGTTTTTATATACCACTTATTAAAACACCATATACATTTCATATTCAGACAAATTTTTAATTATTATATAAACTTATTTTTCAAGACTTTTTCGATATAACACGGAAACACACTCTACATGATTAGTATAACTAAACATATCTAATCCCGTAATATACTTTAGACTATATCCATCTAGTAACTTTAAATCTCTAGCTAACGTTATTGGATCACATGATATATAAATTATCTCTTTAGGTTCTAACTTCATCATAACCTCAATAGTCTTTTTATCTAAACCACTACGTGGTGGATCTGTGATAATAACATCAATCTTATTTTCAATCCTAGAAATAACTTTACTAACATCTCCACAATAATACTTAACATTAGAAATATTATTTAACTTAGCATTATCCCAAGCATTCTTTATAGCATTAGAAACAATCTCTATTCCATAAACCATTTTTTCATTCTTAGCAACACTTAACCCTAAAGTTCCAACACCACAATAAAGATCCAACACATTACTATCCTTTAATATATATTTATCTAACAAATCAAACATCTTTGCACAAACCCCAAGATTAACTTGAAAGAAAGAATTATAACTAACATTATATTTGTATCCATTAACAATCTCTGTAATATAATAATTACCCTTTAATACCTTATCATTTAACACTATTCCTACTACATTTAATGGTATCTCAGGTATCACAATATTATCATTTGTTTTTATATATATTAATAACTCATTAGTATCATTACACCTAATACTAACACTACCATCTTTAATTTTAAAATCTTTTAAGTACTTTAAAAACTCATTAATTACAGGCATAGCAATATTACACTTTGTTATTTCAACTAACTCATTTGTACTTGCTTGATAATACCCTATTTTATAATTCTTAATATGTAAACTTATCTTATTACGATACTTTATATTATTAGAAGTAACTATAGGAATATCTAAATCTAAGTTACCAAACTTCTTTAAAATATGTTCTAACTTTTCTTTCTTGTACTTAATTGTTTCTAAGTAATCAAGGGTTGCTAACTTACAACCACCACACCTACTGGCGTACTTACACATACTATCTACTCTTAAACTAGAATATTTAATAAACCTCTTAATCTTACCCATTAAGATATTCTTTCGTTCTTTTATAATTTCTACCTTAACTATATCCCCAGGCATAGCATTTTCCACAAACACTACCTTAGAATTAATATATCCTACGCCAAAAGCCTGATCATTTAATCTTTCAATAACTACTTCATATTCCATAATAATACCTCAAAAATAAAATTAAAATTTCATTTCTTGGTCGTTGCCTCCCAAGTTTCCCACTTCATAGATAGTACCATTCATTCTCCATGGGCTTAAATTCCGGCTTCACTGCCGTACTTATATTCAATCTTTTTTCAAAAGATGTTTTAATTATACACAAGATACATACGTACGTCAATAACTTTGATAACATTATTTTCTTATTTTTTCATGGTTTAAACTCCAAGTTCTTGTTCATACTAAAAATGGTGAATTATATGAAACTTAGTGCCAAGTTAAAATTAAAATTTCAAAATAGTAGTGATTTAATTATTAAAACAATCAACAATACTGATATTATCTTTTTAGAATCTTTATGTAGTAGTGATAAAATAAATGAATATATCTTAAAAACTTTAACACTTAATCGAGAAAAGAAATTAAATGCTAGCTTAATTGCTGGACCCAACATTAAAGAAGTTATAAATATTGAAGATGCCACTACTTATTTACTTAATGGCTTTACCTTAGTATCTAAAGATAAAACTTACGCGGTTGAAACTAAAGGTAATTTAGTAAGAAGTGTACAATCTCCAACAGCTGAACCTGATATCAATGGTCCCAAAGACTCTTTCAATGAATCTATTCAAACTAACCTAGGTCTAATAAAAAGACGCATTAAGTCTTCCGATCTAATAAATGATGACTTAACAGTTGGCAAGATAACCAAAACTAAAGTTAGCATTTTATACATAGAGAGTATTGCCGAAAAGCAAATTGTTAACCAAGTAAAAGATAAATTAAACGCTATAAATATTGATGGTATCTTAGATATGGGTAATCTAAAACAACTTCTTTGTGGGGAAAATAGAAGTATATTCCCCACCGCCCAGCTAACTGAAAGACCCGATCGTGCCGCCTCATACTTACTAGAAGGTAAAATTGTTCTAATTTGTGATGCTTCGGCCTTTGCTCTAATAATTCCTTCTTTCTTTGCTGATTTTATTAATCCTAATGTTGATTCTTATGCTAAAAACATTAACGTTAACTTTATCAAAGTACTAAGATTTTTATGCCTTCTAATTTCAATCTTTCTTCCCGCTTTTTATCTCGCTCTAATCAATTTCAATCAATCATCAATCCCCTTAAGTCTTTTAGTAAGTTTCGCCATTCAACGTGATTCCGTTCCCTTTCCCGCATTTGCTGAATGTATCTTTGTATTAATCGTGTGTGCTATTTTACGCGAAAGTGATGCTAGATTTCCTAACTCCTATGGATCTTCCATTTCCATTGTTGGAGCCCTAGTTTTAGGTGAAGCGGCTGTAAGTGCCGGTATTGTTTCAACTATTATGATTATCATGATTGCTATTACTTATATAACTAGTATGGTCTTTACGGACTTAGAATTAATAAACGCCATAAGATACATTAGATTTCTAGCACTTATCCTAACGTGTTTTCTAGGGCTTTATGGCTTATACATGGCTCTATTTATATTTTTAATTCATCTATCTGGTCTTACCTCCGTAAATAAGCCTTATACCTATCCCCTAGCGCCATTCGACCCCATCTATTTCTATAAAACCCTCATCCGTAAACCTCTAAAAGACGATAAAAAACGTTCTAAACTTCTTACTGATAAAAATTATACAAAGCAAGGTGAACTATGAAAAAAATAATTTTAATTTTAATAATTTTCTTATGTAGTGGTTGTCTTGATTATAAAGAAATAAACTCTCTAGGTATCATAAGTGGTATTGCTATTGAAAAAAAAGATAATAACTATGAAACAACATATGAAGTAGTTAATACCAAAAATAATAATACCGAAGAATTAACCTCTAAAACCTACACCGTTACATCCCAAGGAAAAACTTTTGCTGAAGCCTTAGAAAATACTAATAAGTCTCTAGCTAAAGAACCTTATTTTTCACATATTAAAGTAGTTATCATTGATAAAAACGTCGATATCTTGGATATTGCCGACTACATTCTAAGAGAAGATAACTTTGCTTCTAACTTCTATCTTGTAGTAAGTGAAAAACCTAGAAATATCCTAGAATTTCAATCTAAAAATGAACCTTTAAACTCCGTAGCTATCCTAAGTTTATTAGAAACTTCTAACTATGTTAAGTTAGAAAATAGTTTTGATTACTTAGTGGCTAAACTAATGTCTAGAGTAGAAGATATTACAATACCTGAAGTTTATATTGATAATGAAATAACCCTAGGTACTAACTATCTTTACCAAGGTACATCTATCAAAACTAAGTTAGATAATAATACTCAAACTATCTATAACTATCTAACTTCTGGAAAAAAAGTGTTAGTTAAAGATAAAACTAACAACTCTATCTATATAAGTAATGGTAAGTTAGATATCAAAATAAAAAATAATAAAATTCTTTTAAAATTCCAAGCCCAAGGCTTAGTAAACTACTTAAATGATAACTCTAATTTCCGCAATAAAGACACTTATACTAAGTTAGAAAATACTTTTAATTCTCTAATCAAAGAACAAATAATAAGTTTTATAAACTTAGAAAATGAAAATAATATTGATGTCTTAGGACTTCGTAAAGCCTATTATCTTAAGTACCCTAATAAGAAATATCAAAGTAATATCTTAAATAATTTAGAAATTGAAGTACATACTAACATTGCAATTAATCGTGCTGGTTCTATATTCGAGGTGGTAAAATGACCAAACGTGAACAAACAATTCTAACCTTTTTTCTCTCCCGTGCCTTAAACTTTGGTTGGGGCTTATCGGTAATTTTTAACTACACTAACAATCACTCTATCTTCGCCTCTCTTATTGGTAGTCTACTAGGGCTTCTTCTAATTATATTTCTAACTACTAGAGACTTTTCTAAAATAAGAAATAATTTATTGGGTAAAATTATAATCTTTATTCTATCATTATATATGATAAATACTACAATGATAACATTCTGTGCCCTAACTACTAACTTCTATCTAACTAACACTCCACCCCTAATCATAGCCTTATCTTTATATGTTCTAGTTATTTATGGTATCAAAAATGGTCTTAAATCTATTGCCCGTTTAGGAGAGATCTTAAGTATTATCAGTGCTATTCTTCTAGTAACAATTGCTATCTTTATCCTATCTAACATCAATCTAAGTAATTTCTTACCTTTAAGTTATAATAAAGAATATAATTACTTTCTTACTATCTTAACTGCTATTTCCTACTCTGTAGCTCCTGTTTTACTTCTTTTATTTAACTTAGATAACTATAATCGTAAATCAATTATCTTAGGTTATTCCCTTGGAGTTATCTCTATCTTAATTAATATCTTTGGTATAACATCCATCCTAGGGCCTACCCTAGCTAAAATATATCGTTATCCCGAATTTATCATGTTAAAAAAAGTAAGTGTTTTAAGCTTTCTTGATCGTATTGAAAACTTTCTCGCTTTAAAATTCTTTATTGATCTTCTCATGACCTCTCTTCTAGCTACTTACAACCTAAAAAAAATAATTAAGAAAAAATATCTATATATCTTTGGTCTTATCTTTATCTTTATCTCCTTAAATACTTTTATAGCCCATTATCAAAATACATCTTATCTCTATTATTATAGTTACCTTGTATTAAGTATTCTCCTTATTATTACAATTATATTTTCAAAACGCTACTCCAAAAAAGAGTAGCGTTGTTTTAGACCGTATCAAATATTGGCATAACTGGATAAGTAAATATACCCATTGCTATAAATAAAGCAAATAATATTAATACAATAATCGATACACAAAAATATGAACGAGCAAAATTTCTTACATTAATATTTTTATGAGTTAACGCCACTATTACTAGCGCTAAAGAACCTATAAAAGGAATCATAAACAATAATTGATACCCAAAATATCCCCACATAGATATTGGTTTATACTCATAATTTAATAATTCTTCTTCATTAATTTTATTACCACAATTTGGGCAAATCATAAAATACCTCCTATTTATCTAAATAAGTATGTAATACTCTATTTAATTCTATTCTATCAATTGGTTTAGCTAAATAATCATCAAAACCCTCTTTTAGATAGTTATCTTTCATCCCCTCAATAGCGTTTGCTGTTAAACAAACCACTGGCATATTAAACAACTCATTTTCTTTCAGGCGATGTAAGGTACCAACCCCACTTAACTTAGGCATCATATCATCAAGTAAGATCAAATCATACTTATTATTACTAGCAATCAAATCTATACATTCAAACCCCGATGTAGCCGTTGTAATATTTAAATGATATTTTTCTAACAGTCTCATGGCAACCTTTAAATTAAGTTCATTATCATCTACAATCAAAATCTTCTTATCATGATAATCACTAATAACATCACTTTGTACTACCTTTTGCTCTAGCTTTTTACCTTCAACTATCCTTTGGTCTAAAATAATCGTAAATTTTGAACCTTCACCATACTTTGATTGAACAATAATTTTTCCATGCATAAGTTCTACTAACATCTTAGTTATAGCAAGCCCCAACCCCGTTCCTTCAATCGTCGTATTCTTCTCGTCAAAACGTTCAAACTTCGTAAATAATTTCTTAATATTTTCTTCTTTAATACCAATACCACTATCTTCAACTGAAATTATTAAACGACAAACATCATCTTTAATAACACTATGAACTTGAAAATCAAAGTATCCCTCTTTTGTATATTTAATAGCGTTAGTTAATATATTAATTATTATTTGTTTAACCCTGGTTTCATCCCCGTATAAAGTATCTGGAATTGCCGCATCACAAGAATATCTAAACTCTAAAGGCTTATCCCCAAGTCTAGCTTTAGAAAGCGCTACTAACTCCTTAAACATCACCTTAAAATCATATTCTTTATTAACAATCTCTATCTTATTAGCTTCAATCTTACTTATATCTAATATACCATTTACAATCTCTAACAAAGTATTAGAGGCACTTATAATATCATTTACTTCTTCTATAGCTTTAGAAGGTAACTCCTCTTCTTTTAACCCTTGACTAAACCCAACAATGGCATTAAGAGGTGTTCTAATTTCATGCGACATACTAGATAAGAACTCACTTTTAGCCAAGTTAGCTTTATCAGCTTGTATTTTAGCTTGATTAAGTTGTTCAATTAATTTCATATCAGGATTTTCAATAGTAAAATACATAAAGAATATTACCAAAAATTCAATCGAAGTAATAAAAGTTACTTCCGGATACACTTTTTGTACCAAGGACATTACACCCGATAAACACATAAATGATAATAAAGGAATAAACTTAGTAGCTTTAATTCTTTTAAAATTTTTAATGGTCGTAATTAACCATACTACCATAGCTAAAGTAGAAATACCAAAAACAAAGTTTACTGCTAACCCCGTAGCATGCCCTACGGCTGTTTCAATAGGTAAGATTGCCATTATTATAAGACTAATTATATAAATAACGATAGTTATTTTTTTTAAAGCATTATAATATTTTGGCTTGTCATTTTTACCACTCATATAACAAACAGCATAAATATATAACGACATAAAGAAAACAAAAGAGATTAAATATGCTAAATAAAGTTTCGTAATAGTTGCTGGTATGGATTTTATTGGATTATTTGATACTAAAATACATATTAATTCTAAAATAAGTCCAATTAAATTCAAAGGTAATAATATGGAAAATATTGTTGTTTCTTTTAAATCAATATGACTCTTAGAATAATATATAATATTTAATACAATCGAATACACTATCGAAAATATAATAAAACTTAAACTTATCGTTGACATATAAAAACCTCTATTCTAATGATATTATAACAATACCCCATAAAAAAATCTACCTAAATTTAGGTAAAAATTTTATTTTTCTAATTTTAAAGTCATAGCTTTTTCTAAACTTGGTGTGTATAAAGCTTTTAAAGCTTTTCTATCTGCTTTACCTGAAGGCGCTAATGGAACACCTAAGTTTGGATCAACTTGTTTAATAATAACATTATCCATAACTTCTTTATTAAATACTTTGTTTAAACGATTATAAATACTTTCTTCTAATCCTTTAAAGTTTTCTTTACTAAATGGACTTTGTTCTACAAATATTACTAATTCATTACTCTCTTCATAGAAGAATGCATGTGCCGCTAAAATATTCTTAGTATCTTTTTGAACAACATCTTCAAACTTAAATACTGGTATTTTAATATCTCCTAGTATAAAATCATCATGTAATCTACCAGCCATTCTTATATTGCCCTTATTATCTAGCTTAATACCATAAGCACCAACTTTAAGCCATTTGCGACCTAGGTTATCAATCATAAAGCATTCTTTATCTAATTCTTTTTCATAATAATATCCACTCATATTACATGGACTAGATACAATAATCATACCTTCTTGTCCAATCTCACAAGAATTACCATTTTCATCAATCACATCAACTAATGCCATACCGGCAGTTTGAAGTCCAATCTCTTTATGTTTAAAGAAAGATAATTTACGCATATGTTCTTTAAATAAAGTAAAGAAAATACCCGAAGTTTCTGAAGTTCCTCCTCCAATTGAGTATGATACTGGCCCTAGTGGTCGAGGTAACTTATCAATTCCAAAATCATGTTCTCTTGCTACTTTGTTAAAATATTTTTCTTGTCCTGGTTTTAACTCTTCCCCTGTTACAGTTGGGATAGCTAGATAAGGAAATTTTACATGTTTCCAATTCTCATCAAAAGTCAAAAGATTAGCTAAATAAGTGTTAAAACCTGGACTTGAACATACTTGGTTTGGTTCATTAATTAATAATGTATAAGGATATGCTTCTTTTTGATATATTGGTTCTGGTGCCACCGTACAATGTTCAAAGAACACATCCGAATATGATGTCGTTAAAACAACATGAGTATAAGTTGGAATATGTGCTAAAATTGTCATATTTCTCATTTTAGGCATCCCTGAAACATCATGATCTTTAAACCTTGATATTGTCATATAACTTCTTACTGGTTGTAATATTGCCTTAGGACGTCCGGTTGATCCACTAGAATAAGTTATCGTAAAAGGATCGTATAAACTAACACTAGCATGAACATTCGCCAGCGAAATATTATCCCCTAACTTTTTAAACTCTCTAACATCCATAACATTCTTACTTGTATAATCTTTAATCTCATTAATTCTATTAACAAAAGGATAGAACTTATCATCAATTTCCTTATAAGGATCAATAGGATTTCCCATTAAATCTCTATATAAAGAATCAGTTACTGAGAAAGCCACAATATTACTAATATTACTCTCTTCTAAAGCCTCTTTCATTAATGGATATTCTTTATCCGTTACAAAGACATTCTTACTTTTACTATGATTAATAATGAATTTTAAATAATCTTTATCTGCCCATTCTGGAAAAGAATTTAAAATTCCCCCTATCATACTAACTGCTAACATCATATAAGCAAACTCTGGAGTATTACTCATACAAACAGGTACTTCGTCTCCCTTAGAATACCCTAAAGCCTTTAAGGCTTTAGCATACTTAGTAGCTTCATCAAACATTTCTTGATATGTTATCTTAACACCACGATACTTAATAGCGATACCATTTAAGTTATTTTTATTACGCATCATTACTTCTTGTGCCCAAGAATGATTATGATTTAACTCTAAATCATTTAATACTTTTTGTGCTTTTTTACTTATCATAATTTTTCTCCTGTTCTTAATATAGTGTATTTCTTGTGTTATTGCAAGGAAAAAATAACTTATAATACATTTTAATTAAATATTCTTTGAAATATTTCAATGTAATTAGATACTGGTATTATATCTAAATTATTTCTTACCTTCTTTGGTATTTCATCTAAATCATTTATATTACCACTAGGAATAAAGACTTGTTTAATATTACTATTATAAGCTCCCAAGATTTTTTCTTTTAACCCCCCAATAGTCAAGATATCTCCCCTTAAAGTTATTTCTCCCGTCATAGCAATATCTTCTGGAATATTTTTATTCAATATTAAACTTAGTATTGATGTTACAATTGAAGCTCCGGAAGAAGGTCCATCTTTAGGTACTGCTCCTTCTAAAAAATGAATATGAATATCTTTATGTTCAAAATGACAATTACTAACTTGGAAAATATCTTTATTACTCTTTATATAAGATAAAGCTACCTGAACTGACTCGGCTGTAACCTTACCTAAAGACCCACTCGCTATAATTTTTCCTTCACCATCATAAAGACAAGACTCAATAGGAATAACTACTCCCCCCATTGGTGTATAAGCCAAAGCATTACACAACCCCGGTCTTAAAGTGCTATTTATAATAGTCTGATACTTAGGTTTGCCTAAGTATTTTACGATATCTTTTAACCCTAAAACTCGATGTATTTCTTTATCATCATATTCAATAATTACTTTTCTTATTATCGTATTTAAATTTCTTTTTAACTCTCTAAGTCCAGCTTCTTTCGTATATTTATTAACTATTTCTAATATTGTTTCATCATTAAACTTAATATTCTTTCCCGTAAGATTATATTCTTTTAAGATATTAGGTATTAAATACTTACGGGCAATATCAGCTTTTTCAAACTCCGTATAACTAGATAACTCAATTATTTCTAATCTATCTTTTAGTACCTTAGGAATAGCCGTCTCATCATTAGCAGTCAAAATAAACAATACTTTCGAAATATCAAAAGGCTCTTCAATGTAGTTATCAGTAAACATCATATTTTGTTCGGGATCTAATATTTCTAACATCGAACTAGCCGGATCCCCTTGATAGTTCTTAACCATTTTATCAATTTCATCAATCAAAATTACCGGATTATTAACTCCACACTTCAATAATGCTTGCATAATTTTTCCAGGACTACTGCCTATATAAGTACGTCTATTTCCCATAAGCTCATTAGTGTCATTTAATCCACCAACACTTATTTTATAGAACTCTTTATGCAAGGATTTAGCTACATTCATACCAAAAGATGTTTTTCCTACTCCTGGTGGCCCTACTAAACATATAATTGGACTTTTAATATCTGGATTACGTTTTTTTACCGCTACATACTCTAATATCCTAGCTTTCGCATTAGAAAGTCCATAATGGGTTTTATCTAAATTATGCTTAATTTTAGCTAAATCTAGGCAATCACTACTAGCGTTATTCCAAGGTAAGTTTAAAACTGTATCTAAGTAATTTCTTATTACACTCATTTCTGGATGATTATCTTGGATATTACTTAATTTATGTATTTCATCTAATAATTTATTTTTCGTCTTATTACTTAATTTTAAACTTTCTAACTTTTTTAAATACTCTTGTTTTATATCTACATTATCGTCTTTATCTATACCCAACTCTTTTTGTATATAAGAAAGTTTCTCTTTTAATATATATTCTTTCTGATTATTTTCTAATTCTTTAGTAATAGTAGCGTCCATCTTTTTATCTAAAGCAATTATTTCTAACTCCACAGCAATATCATATATTAATTGGTTGGCTCTTTTTACTGGGTCAACTTCTTCCATATAATATATTTTCTTTTCTAATTGTAAAGGAATAAAAGACGCTATTATATCAGTTAACTTATAAAGATCAACTACTTCTTTTAATGAATTATTAATACTATTAGAAACATTAGAAGATTCATTTAAATAACGATTAGTAATTTTTACTAATTTTCTTCTCAATGCTGTTTGTTCTACTAAATCACTCTTAGGTATTTCTATTACTTTAACATTAGCCATTAATATTTCTTTATCATCATCAAAATTACGATATTCAAAGATATTAACTCGGTTTATTCCTACTAAAGTAACTCTTATATTCCCATTAGGTAATACTATCTTGGATTTAATATGGCCAACTACCCCCACTAATGGTAAGTCATTTATATCAGGTGATTCTTCTAAAGCATCTTTTGGACACACAATTAAAAGATCTCCATTATGATGTTTAAAAGCTAAAGTTAAAAGTTTTTTAGATAAGTTATTAGAAAGTTCTACTTTAACTTCCTGGTTTGGAAGGGTGATTAGGTCCTTAAGAAGCATTACTGGTAGATAATTGTTCATAAGTCACCCTCTCTCAATAAACTAATTTATTTAATATAGTACCAGTATCTCCAAGTTTTTTCAAGTAAATTCCTTGTTTTTCAAAAAATTTCCATAAAAAAAGCCATCTAATTATGATGTAATCTTAAGACAGCTTTCTTTTTATCAATTATCTTTCTAGGAAAAACCAAATCAGGTTCTAAAGTAGCAGAACAAAAATGAAATTAAAATTTCATTTCTTGGTCGTTACCTCCCAAGTTTCCCACTTCATAGATAAAGTAACCTTCATTCTCCATGGGCTTAAATTCCGACAGCCGCTGCCGTACTCAATTTTATTTTGGTTTTGTTATTTTTTATATAGTTTTATAATGTATTTTTAATCCTTCAAACATAATATTTATACTGGCATTAATGTCTCTATCATTTTCATTTCCACAATTTTTACATGTCCATTTTCTTACACTTAAATTATTTGTTATATCTGTTTTGCTTCCGCATCTACTGCATGTCTTACTGCTTGGATAGAAAGTATCTACCTGATAATAATACTTGCCTTGAATAGTTGTTTTCCATTTAAGCATATTGCATATCATATTAAAACTGGCATCTATTATGGATTTGGCTAAATTGTGGTTTTTACTCATGCCTTTAACATTTAGTTTTTCACTTACTATAATGTCATTGTCTTTAACAATGTCATTAACGATATTGATAATATTATGTTTTCTACTATTTCTTATTTTACTATGAACTCGTGCTATTCTAATTTTAGTCTTAGCATAGTTTTTGCTACCTTTAACTTGTCTTGATAATTTTCTTTGTAATCTCTTTAATTGCTTTTCTCTTTTTAATAGTTCTTTAGGGTTAGAATACTTCTTACCTTCGCTAGTTATAACTAAGTCCTTAACACCTAAATCTATGCCTACAATACTTGCAGGAGTTTTTTTATTCTTTACTATCTCTGTTTCTTCTACTATAACACTAACATAGTATTTGCCTGTACATTCTCTTTCTATAGTAGCATTAATAATTTTACCATTAATACTATCTAAGTTTCGATAGCCTTTAATATTAACTAAACCTAATTTAGGTAGCTTTATTTGGTTATCCTTTTTGAATATGGCAATGTTACTATAATTAGTGCCTTTATAAATACTTCTAATACAATTAGTACGATAGCTTTGCTTGCAAAATTTATTTTTAAAGCAAGGATACCCACTTCTTTTAGCAAAGAAATTTTTATAACTATCTTCTAAGTTGAAGATACTGCATCTTAAACCGCAGTTATCTACCTCTTTTAAAAATAGATATTCTTCTTGCAATTTTTTTAATTCTTTGCACATATCATAAGCTTTTATATAACCATTCTTTTTACATTTATCTAAAAAATAATTATATACAAATCTTACACAGCCGAAAGTTTTATGAATTAATACTCTTTGACTATCATTGGGATATAATCTAAATCTATAAGCCTTATACATGTGCATCACCTACTTTTTTGAAGATGCTTTTTATTATACATAAAAGACATACGTACGTCAATAGATTTTGATAAAATATTTTAATTTTAGTAAACATCGCAAAAATCAGTCGTAACGTTTGATAAAATTAACTTAATTAAATTTTAAAAATGTAGACCCCCGTCTGCAATTTTGTCATACAATAAATTAGCTAATTTGCGGATAACTTTCCTATTGTATTAATAAAATTATCATACTTAATATTTTCTTTCTTATATATTGATGTATTACCCATTTCATAAGTTGTCTCACATACAATTTTATCTTCTTTAGGTTTTATTATTACTAACTCAGTTATAGGCACATTAACCCCAATTTTATTTATTTCTAAATAAATACATATCTGACACTTTCTAACCTGAATAATACCCCTAAAAGCCTTATTATAAGGTTTTGAAGAAGCAAGCCCATTAACTTTATATATTCCCTTTTCTATTATATAATCAAAATTACAACTTACTAAAGTATCATCTTGTAACTCATCAACATACCCCAAAATATCTACTAAACTTTGAATCTTTGCACCATTATGTTCACAATATACTTTATTAAACTTAAAATACTCTTGGAAAGGATCAACTACTTCAATATTAATTTTCTTCATAATGTCTTTTCTTCAAAATCAATCTCATAGAGTCATCTTTATGTTCCTGATAAAACTCTGTATCAAATAATCTATCTTTAATATCATCCTTAGACACCTTATTATCTTTAATACTTTGTAATAACTCTTTTTCTTTTAATAATCTATCTCTTAAAGTCTTTCTATTATCTTTTAACTCATTATCTCTTACTTTATCATTAGTCTCTTTTATATCACGAGCAATATAACTACCCAAAGTAGCTGCTTCAGCACCAATTGCTAAATCAGTTAAAAACTTAATACTCTTATTAATATCATTAATATCTAAAATAGGTAATTTTATAAATGATAATATATTTTCTAATGTATGATAATCACTTAGTAAGAAACATCCTCCTACACATAAAGCCATTATCCATACTTTAAGTTTACCCATTAAAGATGATTTAGCACTATTACCCTTAGAAGCACTATAAAAACCTACTCCTAGTATTCCTAATTCTAATAGTAAAGGATAAATCATATTTGGTGTAATAGTTAGAAGTAACCCTAAAGATACTAAAGTAAATATCTTATCTACCATTCCATCTAATATAGCTCCAAAAAACGTTGAGCAATTAAACTTACGTGCTAAAAACCCATCTATAAAGTCCGTTGCAATAAACCCTAAAAAAGAAAGTCCCATTACTGCTGGTCCAAAGTTAAAGAAAATTGGAATTAAAAGAAGAGCGCCTACTCCCCTTAATGCTGTAATAAGATTAACTATAACCTTCTTTGTATTCATATATACCCCCATAAAGTGCCTATATCATACATCAAGTTTCTTAATAAGTCAACTAATCCCTAATATTACTATATAATAAACTATATGTTACATTTAAATAATTATAATTAATACTAGTAATATCCTTAGTATCTACACTAACCTCAATATGAATATCCTCTAAATTATAAGTACTATCATAAATATACTTTTTTAAATTATCTTCTTCTTTAATAATATACTTAATATTCTTTAAATAGTTATATAAATTATTAGGGTTTAAAAATTCATATAAAATATCCCCGTATATATCTATTGTCTCATTAGTATTTATATCTATCGTATTTATCCCATTATTTACATAGTTAATTACTTCATCTTTATATATCTTAGTTCCTGTATTAACACTACCCTCTATAACCCCCGTATAATAAGTCTTATCTTCCCCATTAGTAATAACATAATTATATTCATAGTTATTTGCATTTAATCTTTCAAACCCTTTATCCACGGTTATATATTGTGGCTTTACTTCCTCAATAACCGGATTTTTACTAGAGTTTATCTTAATTGCAATAAGAAAAATAAAAATAAATACTAACCATAATACTAAGTATAAAACACTTTGCTCCCTCGTTCGTTCTTTTTCTTTAAACATTACTTAATACTCCTACTTTTAAATTCTTCTATATCTATTCCATTTAAAAAATCTTTTATATCCATAATCTTTTTACCCGCTGGTTTAATTTTAGTTACATAATAAGTTCCATCAAGACATCCTATCCCTAGTACTTTCTTACTTATATCACTAATCATACCAGGATTTCCTATGCCTTTTACAAAATATCCTGCTACTATCTTATACTCCGTATCTCCAATAATAGTATTAGCTAAAGGCCAAGAATATAAACCACGTACTAATCTATCTATCAAAATACCACTCTTATTAAAATCAATATGTTCTTCTTCTCTTGTAATATTATAACCATAGGTTGCTTCCATCTCATTTTGTTTTATTCTTCTATTAGTACCAGTTACTATACTTGGTAGTGTATCAATTAATAATTTAGCACCCAACTCCCTTAAAGTATCATGAATATCCTCTGTTGTATCACTACTCTTAATATCATAACTAATCGTACTAATAATATCTCCCGTATCCATTGCTTCATCCATATACATAATAGTAATCCCAGTTTTATCTAAACCATCAATTATAGCATGATGTAGAGGTGCTCCTCCTCTTAATTTAGGTAAAAGCGAAGCATGAACATTTATACATCCTAATCTTGGTAAATCAAGTAATACTTTTGGAATAATCTGTCCATAAGCACAAGTTATAATAATATCTGGTTTAACTTCTAGTATTCTTTCATAGTCATTTCTAATTTTTTCTGGTTGGAATACTGAAATACCATATTTATCTGCTACTTCATGAATTGGTGTTTTAGTTAATATTTGTTTTCTTCCTACTTTTTTATCTGGTTGGGACACGACTAAAACTACATTAGTATTTTGGATTAATGTTTCTAATATTGGTACTGCAAAATCTGGTGTTCCCATAAAACATACTCGTAAATCTTTCACTTTTTTATCACCATCTTAATTATAAAGCATATCTTCCAATAAAAAAAGCCTAAATTCCAAACATAGTGGAATTTAGGCTTTTGTGGCAGTCGGCTACTGCCGACTACACCCCAGTCGCCCTTCGCCTGTAATCAGAGGGCGAAGGGCTCCTCCGTTTTCATATTTTTTTCTTTATCTATTCTTGTTCGTTTATAAGCTTTACTCTTGGAGAGTGCCGCTTCGCGGCTGCTAAAGGACGCCAAAAGCAACACGGAAGGAATGGTCACTGCTGCCATCGCCAGCGATGCCGTTGAAGTAGAACACCCCAGCATAAGTGCCACTGTCGTAATTGCCCCCACGTCGCACCCAAGGACTATGCAAGTAGACAGAATAACTCCAATCTCGGTACCAAGCATTTGATCCATATGATTTAGTTTTTAACGTTTCTTTTGTGGCATCCCCTAGATGATATTTTGTAAAATCACTACTTGAGTCAGTTCCCGTATATTTATCATAATATTTAGCTTCTGGCATTGAACTAAATCCAGCATTACTTATTGTATCATTATAGTTTCCCATGACATATTCCCATGCCCCACCAGACATATCATAAATTCCATAGATATTACCAGTAGTTGAGGCATTTACACCAGTTGATGTATTCCATGCATTACAAGTTGATGCTGATTCGTCATCTACACTTGATCCAGCACAACCAGTAGTATAATTTTCATTATTATTTATCCATACTTCACAACCTGATTCAATACAAGTTGAAGCATTGGTATATCTTCCATATATTGATGATGATAGATACGCCACAGCTCCCCATTCCATATTTTTCATCATATGAGAATCATCATTTGTGGATGTTCCATATGTACTAGCTAATGTTGTTGTCATTAATCTTGATGTATTAAATTGAGAACTTACATTCATACTTCTTAATGAACTTATATTAGGTACAATTTTAGGTAATACAGACGTATTTGAAGTTTCAAACTTTCCTACCCAGATACCCGCTAATTCCTTATCACCAAAAGTGAATGCTGGATGTGTTAACCATTCGCCATTTTTAGTACCAGTTGATTTAGCTGTTGTTTTACTTTCAAAAGTTATATTTATTGCTTGTTCTACACTTGTTCCATCTTCTGCATTAAATAATTGATATTTATATCTTGGAATATAAACATACATCTGCATTATTTCATCCATAGAAATAGTCTTGCCTACAGCACTTGCTAATACTTTATTATTACTATCAAAATATTTAGATTTAATTGCACTATCAGCACAATTAACTAAGACAGCATTCGCCCATTCATGAGCTTCATAGTCATACCATTTAGCATGTGTATCAGCAACTACAGCATTACCAGAAGCATCAAACTTAACAGGAATCATACCTTGAGCTAACTCAACATCAATATCTAAAGGTTCAACATACTCTTTAGTTTCATTAATAGTTACCTTAGTACTAAATGTTACTCCCATATTATCATTTTGATTCTCATCCTTATTTAAGAACGTAATAGTTAAGGTATAAGTATGTGTTTTACCCGCATCAATAGCATAATTACTTACCATAGCGTCGTTTGTACTAGGTACTTGTGTTTGAGCTACACTCTTACCACCATCACTACTTGTTAGAGTATATACTAAATCAGTCTTATCTACAAACTTATTAGATAACTCACTAAAATAAATAGTATAGTTAGTACTAACATTTCCTGTATTCTTTACAGTAAATGTCTTAGAAACTGAACTACCAGGTATAGCATTATCTAGAGTTATCTCATCACCATCTTTGTACTCTAAAGCCATAACCCCATTAGTAACAACTACATTATTAGTATCTTTATTACCAGATACATTAGCAGTAAAGTAAGCATAAGATGTAGCTACTACTATACTTACTAACATCAAAACCCCAACAATTGATAAAATTATTATTTTTTTATCTTTCATCATATAACCTCTTTTCCATTATTTTAAACCAAATAAATAATTTTATTACACACGACCTATCATGTCATATGCTTGCAATATCATAATACCACAAATTACTACATTTAGAAATAAAAATTTTTCAAAAAAAGTCTACTCCCACTAAACCTTAATAAAATAAAAAGAAAGAACAAATTTTACCAATAAAAAAAGAAAGCATAAAGCTTTAAGAAATTATTCTATTATATCTCTTAGAGATAATAAATAAACTTTTAAATATTATAATCTTAGGCCTTATTTTTGCTTTCTTTAAAACATAATAAAATCATAAAATTTTTATTATATGAAGTTTCCTTCATTCATATACATCTTATCACATTTTCTTTATTATATCAATAATTTTCTTAAAAGAAACATTATTTAAATAAATTCATTATTCTATCCCAAATAGTTTCTTTCTTAGTAACACTATTAATATTATTCTTTTCTCCCTTAACCTTAACCCTATCTACAACCATTATAATCTTAGTATTAGTCTTTATATCCTTAGAAGACTTAGTAACAGAACTATATTCATTACTTAAATCAACTAAACCTTCCATCTTATTAGTTAAATTACTAACATTATTAGCATAATTACTTAATGTATTAATTCCCTTACTATTAAGTTCTTCAATACCACTATTTAAAGTACTCATACCATTATATAACTTACTAGTACCATTAGATAACTCTTGCATCTTATTGCTTAATACACTAACACCACTACTTAATTCTTTAGTACCAGCTGCTAACGATTCACTACCATTTTCAAGTCTTTCTAAATAAATACTTAAAGTATCAATTAAATCATTAATTTGAGTATATGTTTGACTAAAAGTAGCTAATGAAGTACTTAAAGCCTCATTATTCTTAGTAAGTAATATAATCATACTTTCATTACTCTTATAACTATTTTCATAACTATACTTTAAATTATATAAATCTAAATTAGTAGTAGCTAAAGTAGCATAATCATAACTTTCTAAATTATATTTCTCATATGCTACTGCTAATTTTTTATTACCCTCTTCTAATTTAGAAATAGTATCTTTATTACTAGCAATAAGCATCTTTATAGCTTTAAGTTTCTCGGTATTATCACTACTATTTAAACCAGCTTTAGCACTCTTTAAACTATTTAAAATCTGTTCTAACCCTGATTTTATATCACTAGCGCCACTACTTATTTCTTTTAACTTGGAAGCAACAATACTTAAATTACTAGATATTTGTTTAGATCCATCATCAATAGTACCTAAATTTTTTAAAATATTATTTGATCCATCTTCTATCTTATCCATAGAACTTTGTAAAGTATTAATACTACCATAAACACTATCTAACTTATTAAAAATATCTAAATCACTACTCTCAATTAACTTAGGAGTAATAACTGAATAAATACTTGATAATTCAAATCTCTTAGTGTCAAAAGATATCTCTACTTTATCTAAAGACTTAAGCTCATTATACCCTAAAGATTGATATAACCCTGGAGTAGATAAACCAACTACAATATAATTAGATCCATTATTAACTACCTTACCATTAATAACTTTAATATTAGAATTATTATCATTAGGTATAATAGTAGCAGTTGTAACTACAAAAGGAGTATAAAGACGATAATTCTTACTACTACCACTACCTACATGTAAATCATTATTAATATATTTTAAAGTAATACTAACATGACCTTCCTTACCAATTAGATCATCTAAACTAATTTCTTTTCCATCTAACTTATAAGTAATATTAGTTGTAATAGGTAAACTCTTATTTAAAGTACCTTGATAAAATATATCACTACCATTACTATTCCAAGTAATATTATTACCATTCTTTATATAATCATGATTACTATTAATATTTAAAATATTTTCTAAACCACTAATATCTTCTAACTTATCTTTCTTATTATCATTAGTTAAATGTTCATTAACAATAGTTGATTTAACACTACCATCACTATTTAACTTTGTATACACAGTCTCATCTTTAGATAAAGCATATGTATTCATAGGAAGTAATAATGATAATACTAAAACACTACAAGCAACTTTTAATTTTTTATTTTTCATATCTCCACTTTCTTTCATATCTTTATTTTTAATAGTTGTCTTCATAATTAATTTATCAAATATTAACAATATTGAAGGTAAAATAAATATAACAACTATCATACTTATAATGGCTCCTCTTGATATTAACGTACATAAAGAACCAACCATCTCTAAATCACTATATAACCCAACCCCAAATGTAGCTGCAAAGAAACACATACCACTAACAAATATTGAATTACTACAATAATTAGTTGTTTCTAACATAGCTTCTTTCTTCTCTTTACCCGAAACTCTCAAACGTATATAATTAGTAGTCATTAATATAGCATAATCTATAGTAGCGCCAAGTTGGATAGTACCTAGAACAATAGGAGCGACAAATGGTAATGTAACACCTCCAAAGTACGAAACAGCCATATTTATAAAGATAGCAAACTCTATTGCACTTATAAGTAAGATTGGTAATGACAAAGACTTTAAAACAATAACCATAATAATTAAAATACAAATTATTGAAGAATAATTAACATTCTTAAAATCTTCATCACTAGTATTAACTAAGTCTTTCATTAAAGGCCCTTCTCCTGCTAGTATCGCCTTACTATCATATTTCTTAATAATATTATTAATCTTACCTACTTGATTATTAAGCTCTGTAGTAGCAATATCATAAGTAGAATTAATAAACATCATTTGATAATTATCACTTTCAAATACTTTTACTAAACCACTAGGAAGCATATCTTCAGTTAAGCCCATACTCTTTAACTTAGAAAACGATAATACTAAATCAATACCATCAACACCCCTTATTTCATCAACCATCTTATTAACATCGTCGCTCTTCATATCTTTATCAATCAAGATAATTTCCGGTGAAACAATATTAAATTTATCTTTCAACTCTGTATTAGCAACAATACTATCTAAAGTATCTGGTAGTGATTCATCGATCTTATAATATACCCCTACTTTAGAATTTGCTAAGTACGCAGGAATTATTAAAATAATAAATAAAATAAATATTCCGACATGATGTTTAATAACAAACTTATTTAACTTTTCAAAATGAATAGTAAATGGTTTATGTTTCGTTTTATTAATTAATTTATCACTAATCAATATTAAACTTGGAAATATTGTTAAAACTGAAATAACTCCCAAGAAAACACCTTTGGCCATGACAAGCCCTAAGTCTTTACCTAAGGTAAGATTCATAGTACATAATACCAAGAACCCTGCAATAGTTGTTAAAGAACTCCCTGTAACTGAGGATGTCGTATCAACTATTGCTTGCTGCATAGCATCTATATTCTTCATACCCTTATTTTTCTTATCCTCATAAGAATGATACAAGAATATTGAAAAGTCAGTTGTAACTCCAAGTTGTAAAACCGCCACTAAAGCCTTTGTAATATAAGATATCTCTCCAAATATAATATTACTACCTAAATTAAATATAATAGCAATTCCTATATTACCTAAAAGCAATAATGGTACAAAGTAAGAATCTAAAGATAACTCTAATACTAATAAACATAAAGCTACTGCAATAACTACATAAATAGCAATCTCTTTATTAGAAAGATTCATGGTATCTAAAACCATCGCACTCATACCACTAATTTTAACTTTATCATTAGCAATCTTCTTCATTTCTTCAATCGCATTAATTGTACTTAATGATGAAGTAGATTCCCTAAAAGTTACAAAGATTAAATCACTATTATCTTTATGAATTTTATCAGTTATCTCACTAGGTAACATATCTATTGGTATAGTATTACCTAAAGCATCATAAGCACTTATAACTTGATTAACACCTTTAATATTTCTAAACTCTTCTTCTAAGTTTAAAATTTCTTTACTATTTAAATTATCTGCTAGTACAACGGAATATGCTCCCATGCCAAAATCATTAGTTAAAATATTTTGACCTTGAACAGTTTCTATTTCTTTTGGCAAATAAACTAAGATATCATAATTTATTTTAGTTAGTTTAATTCCCACAATAGATAATAGAAATAATATTCCCGTTATAATTAAGATAATATTTTTATTTTCACATATTTTTTTTGCAAATTTTTCCATATTTTCCTCCACCACTAAAGATTTTATGACAAGTTATAATTTTTTTCGACAACAAAGCCATATGATTATGATGTTATCCAACAAAATGTTGATTTTGTATGTATAAATAAGCTACACCATGTATTTTATCTTTACAAGTGTTTTCTATTTTGACATAATGAAGTTGGTGATTTAAATGAAAAGCAATGATTTAAGAGTTATTAAAACCAAGAATGCTTTATATAATACTTTAATTGAGTTAATGAAAGACCATGCTTTTGAAGAAATAAAAGTTAGTGATATTTGTACTAAAGCATTAATTAATCGTTCTACGTTTTATGCTCACTATAACGATAAATATGAATTATTAAAGGATATGATTGATAATTTAAAAGACTCTCTAACTGAAGAATTAAAGAAAAACCAAAATATTGGTGATACTAAAGAATATTACTTAGAAATGATTAAGATTTTTCTAGATCATATCGAATCTAAACGTAATACTTATATTTCAATTATGATTAATAATCGTAATAGTATTATGTTTGATATTGTCTATGATGTTCTAGACCACGACATTAAATCAAGATTAAAAAATGATACCTCTTCTAAAAAAGGTATCCCTTCTAATATTGTTGCTAAGTTTTATATTGGGGCAGTATTTAATGTTGGTTTAGAGTATCTTAAGAATAACAATAATTATTCTAAAGAAGATATTTTAAAGTATTTAGATATCTTAATTCCTAATAACTTAGATCGTATTACTTTATAATTTACTTATAGTCTATTGACATTAAGAATATTATTATGTTATTATTTATATAGATGAAGAGAATATTCATTAAAAAAGGAAATATTTGATTTTGCATGTCGGATATTTGCCTTGTTATGGGTAATACCTAACTAGCTAGTTAGGTATTTTATATTTAAAAAATCAGAGCCCAAAGGATAATTTTTAGCATAAGTTTAAAAATATTAAAGAGTTCTTTTAGAATTTTTTTTTTACTCATAAACTGCCACCTCTCCATATTTTATACATAGAAGAGAATAAAATTGGAAAAGAAGCAAATACCCAACAATCAAATATTCCCATTAAATTATAACATATCAAAGTTATTTATTTCGATATATTTTACACATTTTATAAACTTTTATTATCGAAATTATGAGAACTTTTTTGCACTGACATATATAAACAAAAAGAAAAGAACCACCCGTAAGCAGTTCTACACACGCACATAAATATAACACATATCATCTTCATACACTAACTTATAATCATTACATTCATCTAAGAAATAATGTAATGGATACTTCTTAGTTGTAATAAGACAATCAAAATCATATTTTTCAATAATACTTCTTGGATTAGTATAAAGGTTAGATAAATTCATTGCATCAGGTAATATATCATTACTAAACACATCCCCAAGTCCATATGCAAATATTTTAACATCATCTAAAGCCTTATATTCATTAAGTTTATATAACAAATATCCTCCTTGAGAATAATCATTAAATAGTCTTTTCGGTTTAATCTCAATTAACTTTTCTACCGCCTTATCACTATAAAAACCATCATTATCAATTAAACCAACATTCTTAAATGAAGAAACTTGTCTATACCCTATTAAAGCCGCAAATAAAATTAAAATACCACAACTAACTCCATAGATATACTTTTGATACTTAATAAAAGGTTTCTTTAATACATCCATCATATCATCAGTAACAAAAAAATACTTTCCTAAATTCCAAGTTGAATAAATACCATACATTCCAATAAATCTTTGAGATTTTAAACACATATAAAACATTAACAACTGAAAAGCTACTTCATGAAACTTCATATTCTTATGTTGTAATATTAAGTTAAATAAAGGTATTGCAATCATTACAAAGATATAAATACCAAGAACTCCATGGAAAGATGGACTATTCCATTCCATAATATAAGAAGTCATACTAGTATCTGTCATATTACTAAATGGATATAGTAACATCTTATATCCAAAAGGATTAATACAAGTAGCTAAAATACTTAAAAAGAATACTATAACTAACGTTTTAACTTGTTTCTTATTCAAAATATTTTGCATAAATCTTTCATTACGCCAAGGAAGTAACTTCAAGAAATAATGACACATCAATGTTCCTAGAATAAAGATATAAATCATTGAAGAAGATCCCCCATGAAAATTTACCCACAATATCTGTAAAACCGGTAATGTCCATATTAACTTATCAGATCTTTTTCTCTTATCAACATAAGAAAATAAAACATAAATAAGATAAGCAAAGAATAATAAACTAATTATATAAGGACGAGGCCCTGTAACTTTAAAGAATACACACATCATTAATAAGTATAACAATTTAAAATCAAATATCTTCTTAACCTTAACTCTTAACATCTTAGCCATTAAAATATATAGCCCTAAAAATATTACTAACATTATAGTTATACATCCTACTGGCCCTAACTTATACATTATAGCTTCCGTTAACCATTCATGAGCTACCCAACTCTTACCACTAGCCCAACTATATAATTCATGATTAGGAATAATTTTATCTAGTAAAACTCTATTTCCAACCACCATATGCCAAAAGAAATCATTATCACTTATTGGCTGTAAGGCCATAAATAACCCTACTACAAAGCAAAATAACACTCCCATAACTTAATCCTTTCTTGAACTTTCCGTCTCTTTAACAATATAAATTGGTCTTTTCTTTGTCTCTAAATAAGTCTTTGCTAAGTATTCCCCAATAATACCCGTGCAAAATAAATTAACACCCCCAACAAAGAAAATAATACATACCATACTTGGCCAACCGGCTACAGGATCACTCCAAATTATCGTTCTTACAATAATAAATATTATCATAATAAAGGCAATAAGACAAAACAACACCCCTAGTAGTGATGCAAATATCAAAGGTTCCGTTGAAAAACCAACAATTCCATCAATCGCATATGCAAACAATTTCCAAAAATTCCATTTAGTTGTTCCAGCACTTCTTTCGGTATTTTCATACTCTATCCACTTAGTATCAAACCCCACAAAAGAAAATATCCCCTTCGAATATCTATTATATTCACTCATATCTAATATAGCATTCACCATTTGTCTTGTCATCAAACGATAATCTCTAGCTCCCGCTACCATTTCGGTTTTCGATATTGAACCAATTATCTTATAAAACCACTTTGTAAAAGTCTTTCTTAAAAATGAATACCCATTTCTTGAAGTTGATTTAGTAGCAACACAATCATATCCTTCTTCTTTTATTCCCTTATACATACTTTCTAATAAATAAGGAGGATCTTGTAAATCAACATCCATAGTAGTAACATAATCTCCCTTACTATTCTTAAACCCTGCATACATAGCAGCTTCTTTCCCAAAGTTTCTTGAAAAAGAAACATAACGTACTACTTTATCTTTACGTGATAACTCTCTAATAATTTCTAAAGTCTTATCTTTTGATCCATCATTTATAAAAATAAGTTCAAAATCTACATAATCCATCTTTTTTATTTGTTTCTTTATTGCATCATAAAATAAAGGTATAGCATCTTCTTCATTATAACAAGGTATAACTAAAGATATTAATTCTCTCTTCATAAATACTTCCTCCAATTAACTTAATTATACATTAAGGACACCTACTTTTCAAGAAATCCAATAAAAAATAGAAAGAATCATCTTTCTACTTACTTACGCATCAAAGTACGATAAATATCCATTATTACTAAGATAAGTGCTATAACAGTAAATATCATAATTAAAAACTTATTACTTAGTGAACTCATCATAAACATAGTAGCAATAATACATAATATAATACATATTATAACACTACCAATTAAATTCATTGTCCAAACTTTATTTTCATCTTTAATACTTTGTTTTAATTTAGTCTTTAAATAAGTTTGACTAACATCCATATCTAATAATCCATTAATATTAACGTTTAATAACATACTAATTAAAATTAATGTATCTAAACTTGGATGTTCTCTTCCTTCTAAGATATCTACTAATCTTTTTTCAGGAATATCCATTTTCTTAGCTAATTTTTCGTTAGTAACATTTTTATTTAACATAGCAGTCTTAATGTTACTACCTATTTTTTCATAATTCATAATTACCCTCTCTACTCTTTTCTATTAATCATTCTATCATATTTTCGATTGTATTTAAAGAGAAAGTTTTAGAAAGTAAATATCACAATAAAACTAGAGTTTGCTCTCTAGTTTCTTTTTTAAGTTCCTGTTATGGTTGGAATCACCGCTTTTTTAAATTCCTGTTTTGACCGGAATCGTCGCTTTTTTAAGTTCCTCTCTTAGTGGGAATCACTAGCTTTTTTACTTCTAAGTCTTTATCTCAACTTATGTATCTATAATATATCATATATATTAAAGAAAATCAAAAACTTTCAATATCATTGTTTCTTTAATGTCAATTTTAGTTCACTAACTTGTTCTAAACCCGATACATCAAGGTTAGTAGATAAACTTTCTATTTGAGAGTCTAAACTTTTATCAGCAATAGATTCTAAATTTATTTTTCCGTCTATTCTTTTTTCTAAAGATATCAATCTATCACATAAATCTTTTCCTATATCATTATATTTACAATCTAGCATCACATCCTGTGCTAAAATACTAAGCTCAGTCAAATCATTTTTATAGCCTTCGTATTTAGCAACTCTAACTCTTAACATGTCGTTTTTTATATCAGTTAAAAATTCTTTTATTGTCTTTTCATTAGTTATTTTAGTCTCTAATTTCTTTAAAGCGTTTAATTCTTCTTCATTAGGTTGTCTACTATAGTTGTCTCTGTCCAAGTATGTAATGCCAAGATTAGCAAGCTGGCCTAGCTCTTTCATTGTCGCACTATCATCTTTTTTTATCGCTAAATTCATTAATTCAGCAATTCTATCAGCAAAATCAGGTTCTAAATCTTTTCCTAAACCTCCTGAATATTTTAGATAGTAATTAGTTGTTTTAAATCTTCTTTGAATAGGGCCAAATGAAGCCCCATAAAGCGTAATCACCCCACCACAAAGACACAAAAATGACGTTATTAAATAGTTAGATGAAGGATCTATATCAAGAAATGATAATCTAGCAATCATAAACATGCCAACTGCTAAGATAGCGCCTCCTATCATAACTCCCCTATCGTTGTAATGTTTTAAAGGCTTATGATACTTTTCAATATTGTGATGAAGATTATTATACGTTAATTCAAGAATATTTTTTGAAGGGGCATGTTGATACAACAGACTATAGAATTTCTTTATTGCCTCTATATTTTCGGTATCACTTTCTTTATAAGACATTAATTTTTTTAGCTCATCTAATTCAATTTGATTTGCTTCTAATTTTACTGGAGCCTCTTTAAACATCCAAGGCTTTCTTTTATCATTTTTCATATTATTTCCTCACTTAATACCAAATATTATAAGACTTCAGAGTCCCTCCAGTCAACAAAAAAGCCATATTGCTATGACTATTTTTTTAATGTTAATTTTAATTCTTGGGTTTGATCTAACTTATCTACGCTTAATTGTGTTGCTAAATCTTCTGTTATAAAACTCATATTCTCATCAATATAATTTTTTCTATTAATTTTAACATCTATATTTTGCTCTAATGTAACTAACCTTCTATATAATTTTGGTATCTTACTTTCATCTAAACTGACCTTTGCACCATTAACTTCAGGAGCTGTCTCTTCAATAAAAGATTTGGCAATATCATAAAGCTCTTTTACATCTTCCTCATAGCCATCATATTTAATTACATTAACTTTATTTATATCATTTTTTATATCCACTAAAAATTGATTAATATTGCTTGCTTCACTTTTAACTTCTTGTACTTTTTGATATTCAATTTCTTCTTCATTTTCAATTTTCCTATCTAATTCTACAAGCCTTCTTATTTCTTCTGGAGTTGGTAATTCATTACCATTACATCTTTCTATATAATCAATTCCCAGACTTGATAGTATTCCTAAAGTATTTATTACCGTAGGACTATCTTTTTCGATTGCTTTAACCATCAATCTAGCAATACTTTCAACATAATCTTCGTCATTTGAAACACCATCTGAGTAATACATTAAAAGTCTTCCGTAGCAGTTTTCAAACCAACTGCAAATATACTTAAGCATTATAAATCCGCCCAAAAATAAATTAGTTCCAAAAAGTATTACCTCAGTACTTCCAGAAGCCACTCCAACAATAAATGCTGCTGATGCCATAAGTGTGTAAAGCAGCCAAAGTGTAGCTAATATGTTCTCTTTTTTATTATATTTAATTTCATAATATTTATATTTATTATGAATAAGATTTTCCTTTAATAGCTTGCTTATATTATCAGTTGGTTTATGTTGATATAATAAGCTATAAAATTTTTTTATTTGTTGTAAGCTTTGTTTAATATTATTATCGTTTTCATCATAGTTAGTTAAATTTTTTAACTCAGCTAAAGATATATCGTAACTACTAAATTCTATTGGCTTTTGCTCTTTTTTCTTCATTTTCATACCTCATTTGTATGAATTATTATAAATCACTAGGCTTTTCCAAGTCAACAAAAAAGCCATATTACTATGACTATTTATTAGTTGAACCAAAACCACCAGTTCTCATACCAATCGCATTATCATCATCAACAGTTAAATACTTTTGAAATATAACTTGACCAATAACATCACCTTTTTTAATCTCTAAAGGTTTATCCCCAAAATTCCAATATTGAAAATAGAAATGACCATCATTACTCTCATTACCATAATAATCAGCATCAATTATTCCAACTGAATTAGCCATAACAAGCCCTTTTTTAGGTCCACTACTTCTATTAACTAAAATATAATATTCATCAACTTGACAATAAGCCTTTAACCCTGTAGGAATTAATGTCGGCTTCATCCCATTCTTATATGGTTCAATAACAATATCACTAGCAGCCTCTACATCATATCCTGCTGAATTCTTAGTCTTTCTAACTGGCATATGAATATCTTTATCTTCATAACCTTTAGCTATTTCAAATCCTCTTAATCTCATATAAATTCACTCCTTAATACTACATTTCCTGCTTTTAAGCTGTTTTTAACATCAATAACTCTTTGATTGCTTGACCCTCTAAACTTTAAAGTTGGATTAGCTTTTTCAAGTACAAATCTTCCATCAACTAAAGTATCAATATACGATAAACCTTCTATATCCTTTAATTCATCAAAAAGATATCCACTCCATACCCAAATATCTTTATTAGGATATCTTTTCTTAAAAGCCTTAGCAAGCTTTATAGTACCTTCTCTATTATTAGGATGCATTGGTTCTCCCCCTAAGATAGATAACCCCACAATATGAGGAAGACTGGCTAAATCTAATACTTTATTAATAACCTCATCATTAAACTCTTTACCAGCCTTAAAATCCCAAGTCTCACTATTAAAACAATCTTTGCAATGAAAACTACATCCTTGCATAAATATAGACACCCTAATACCAGGGCCATTAGAAATATCCATCTTTCTAATCTTATTATATCTCATAATTATTCCTCAGCATCTTTATTATCTATATGAATAACTCTTTCTTTAATCTCTTGAGTTCTTCCCTTATTCCAGAAATTAGTTCCAATATACCCACAAGTACGACGAGCAACATTTAACTTATCATGATCTCTATTCCCACAATTAGGACAATACCATTCTAAATTATCATCAATTAGTATTTCCCCTGTATATCCACATTCATGACAATAATCACTCTTCGTATTTAACTCCGCATACATAATATTATCATAAATAAATTTAATTACTTGTAAAACAACATCTAAGTTATTTGTTAAATTAGGAGTTTCAATATAACTAATAGCGCCCCCAGGACTTAATTTTTGAAATTCACTTTCTAATTTTAACTTTGTAAATGCATCAATTTCTTCAAATACTGGTACATGATATGAATTAGTAATATAATCTCTATCAGTTATTCCCTTAATTACCCCAAATCTTTCTTTTAAACACTTAGCAAATTTATAAGTAGTTGACTCAATAGGAGTACCATATACTGAATAATCAATATCTTCAGCTTCTTTCCATTCCTTACATTTATCATTTAAATGTTGCATTACTTTTAACGCAAATTCTTTAGCTTCCCCATTATCAGTATGTGATTTACCAGTCATATATTTAACACATTCATATAATCCGGCATACCCTAGTGATATTGTTGAATAACCATGATGTAATAATTCATGAATAGATTCACCCTTCTTAAGTCTTGCTAATGCCCCATGTTGCCATAAAATAGGTGCTACATCACTAGTTACTTTCGAAAGTCTCTTATGTCTTATTTGTAATGCTCTATGACATAGCTCTAATCTCTCATCAAATATCTTCCAGAAATCATCCATATCTTTATCACTACTTAAAGCAACATCTACTAAGTTAATAGTTACAACTCCTTGGTTAAATCTACCATAATACTTAGGTTTACCATTATCATCAACATATGGAGTTAAGAATGAACGACATCCCATACAAGGATAACATTGCCCATTACCATTCTTATCAACCTTATTTTGTTTCATTATCTTTTCACTAATATAATCTGGAACCATACGTTTTGCTGTACATTCTGCTGCTAACTTAGTTAGATAATAATACTTACCATCTTCCCTAATATTATCTTCTTCTAAAACATATAGAAGTTTAGGAAATGCTGGAGTAATATAAACACCTTTTTCATTTTTCATACCTTGAATACGTTGTTTTAAAACTTCTTCAATTAACATTGCAAGTTCTTCTTTATACTCATCTGTCTCTCCTAAGTACATGCAAACACTTAAGAATGGAGCTTGCCCATTAGTAGTTGTCATCGAATTAATTTGATATTGGAAAGTTTGAACCCCATCCGTAATCTCTTTAGCTAAATCTTCTTTAACAAACCTTTCTACTTGAGCCTTTGTTAACTTACGAGCTTTATATTTCTTCTCATAGTATTCCTTACTCAGCCTAATAAATGGTGCCAAATGAGTTAATGTTACTGTACATCCTCCATACTGACTTGAATTAACTGCTGTAATTATTTGAGTAGCAATAGTCATAGCTGTTAAAAATCTATGTGGTTTTTCAATTAATACGCCATTAATGCTAGTACCATTTTGCAACATATCTTCTAAGTCAATCAAATCACAATTATGTAAAGCATTCTGGGCAAAATAATCAGCATCATGAAAATGAATTATACCATCATCATGAGCTTGAACAATATCTTCTGGTAATAAGAAACGTCTTGTAATATCCGTTGAAGTAATACCTGCTAAATAATCTCTTTGCGTAGTAACTACTTTAGCATTCTTATTAGAATTCTCTGTATTCCAATACTCTGATTCCCCATCAATAAGCTCTTTAATAGCTAAATCCGTAGTATTACTCTTTCTAACTAATTCCCTAGTATAACGATAAGTAATATACTTCTTAGCAAGTTCATACTTACCAATACTCATTAACTTAACTTCAATAATATCTTGAATATCTTCAACTAAGATTCTCTTCTTTCCTAGTCTTTCAATATATTTAATTATATTTTTAATTTGGGTAGGAGATACTTGATCTTCATCTTCTACTTCCCTATTAGCTTTCATTATAGCTTTTTCAATCTTTTCTGGACAATAGTCTACCATATGTCCGTCTCTTTTTATAACTTTCATAAACTAACCTACTTTCTTACTTAACAAACTCAGTTTAGCATATTAATCTTTTTTATTTTGTTGCAATTGCAACATTTTGAAACTTTTGTTATAATTTTTTTGAGGTGATGTAAAGGTGAATAATTTATTTGCAAACATCTCTAACCAAAACTTAGAGAAATTATTAAAATTACTCCGTGCCGATACCTTTACATGTAAAAAAGGTGTTTCCCTGTCATACTTAATGAACGATAACTTTGTTGGTATTGTCTTAGAAGGCTACTTAGAGGTTATTAAAAGGGATTATGAAGGGCATCGCAGTATCATAGAGACTCTTGAACCTATGCAAGTATTTGGTACCACTATCTCTTCTCTAAACTCTCCCGACTACGATATTGAAACTATCCTAGATAGTAAAATTATCTTAATTGATTATAATAATATCTTAAACTTCTTAGAAAAAGGTAACCATAGTTACCAAAAATTTCTTACTAATCTCCTAGTTATAGTTACTAATAAAATTAGTGAAAAAAATGAACGTATTACTATATTAACGCAAAAATCTATTCGTAATAAACTCTTAGAGTACTTTAAAATAACTTCGTTAAAAAATAACTCTCGTCATATTTATATTCCCACTACTTATACTGAATTAGCCGAATATCTAGCCGTTGATAGAAGCGCTATGTCTAGAGAACTAAAAAATTTACAAAATGAAGGTTTTATTGATATTAAAAATAAAAAGATAACGCTTTTATATGAAACTACTTAAGCGTTACCTTTTTTATTTTCTAATTTCAAAATTTTCATTGCTTTTAAAACTATAAGTACAATAAAGATTAGCACTATACTCTGTCTTACCAACTGTAACATTTAAATTACCATATGTCTTTTCTTCATCACAATCAACAGTTTCAGTATGAAACATTGAAACATCATAGCCTTTATCTTTAAAGTCTTTTAAATTAATTGAAGTATTAATTCCTTCTGGATGATACTTTAAAGTTTCTTGCCAAGGATCAGTTTCTTTTAACTCTGATTTAGTATAGCCAACTAATACCTTTTCTAGCTCTACATTAACTTCATATTTAGCTTTTTCAAAGGCATTATTTAATTTTTCTTGTTGTTCTTTTCTTATTGTTTCTTCATCTTTCATAATCTCCCCACTAGTATCAGGAGTTGGGCTAGGACTAGGTGTATTATTTTTAAATTTAATGATAGCAAATGTTGCTGCAGCAACTACTAATATTCCTACAACAACACCTACGATTATTCCTATTTTTTTCTTCATGGTTACCTCCAGCACCAGCTTTCACATGTATCATAACATGTACTACACTCAGTATTGTAACCATTACAAACACTGCCCGTTTCATGCCATCCACCACAGCCTTTGCCATCGTAAACACCACATCCAGACCAACCACAGTTTGTACAGCAAGCACAACCAGTAGCAGGATTTATGCCTTCTGGGCCACTACACCAATCCCAATATCCGCCCTGAGTCCAACTATTACATGAACCTTGATGGCAATTACAACTATGTGGATTACATTGATATGTACTACATACTTCCCATTTATAAACCGTATAACCTCTTGAATAACTTGTCGTATTACCAGCATTATCACGGCAAGTACCAGCAGTATTATTCCAGCCCTTACCACTCTTAGTTTCATAAACATTACCACTAGCAATACCACTACGATTATCACTGCAAGTTACTGAAATAGTATAACTATTTTGATATCCACCATTATATGAACTACCAGAAACACTTATATTATAAGTTGGAGGGTTTTTATCAACCTTTACTGTTTGATTAGAAGGACATTGTGTCTCATTACCCGCATTATCTTTTACTTTACCAGGAGATAGATTATACCATTCACCTTCCCAGTTAATATACCAAGAAGCATTACCAGCACATCCGGAACCACCAGAATCACTACAAGTACCAACCAAAGTACGAGAATCATTAGTCCATGAACTAGATCCTCCACTAGAAGAACAACTTGGTGCAGTCTTATCTATTTTAACCGTTTGATTTGCTGGACAAACAGTTGAATTTCCCGCTTTATCATATACCGTACCGGCAGATTGATTATAAACCTCTGTTTGCGTAGTATAATCTTTACTTACATTACTAACACATCCAGAATCTGGATCACTACAAGTACCAGTTAAAGTACGAGAAGCATTCGTCCAAGTATCAGACCCTCCACTAGATACACAAACAGGAGCTGTCTTATCTACAAATGTATTAACTAATTGACTACACTCTGTCTTATTACCAATATTGTCTTCAATAGTCCAATTAATATTAACGGTCTTAGCCGTATAATTAATAGTTTTTGTCATATCAGTAGTCTTACAACCCGTACCAGTATCATTATTACAACCATAAGTTAATGTTAAATCCTTATTAGTCCACGTTGTATTTTCATTAGAATACTTACATACTGGTCCCTTCTTATCAACACCACTCACTTCAAAACTATAAGCATCAGATATATTACCTGCTTTATCTAAAGTATATAAATAATACTTTCCAACATCTAAATTAGCAGTTAAATAGTCATTATTATCGGCATTTTCATAATCCCTATTAAACATATCAATAGTTGGAGTAGTATTATTAAATCCTAAATAAAACCCCTTAATACCTGATCCACTACCATCAGATCCACTTAAAGTTACTCTCTTATTACCCTTAGTCCATTCACTAGCAACATGAGCATTAGCAATAGGTTTTTCTCTATCTATTTTTACATTAACTTTTTGTGTAGCCATACCACTATTAGTATTAATATTAAAAGTATATTCACTATCTAAAAATACTAACGATTCAACAACATAGATATTAGCATAAGCCTCATCTGATATAACTGAAGCCGCAATATTACCACTCTTCTTCTTACTTAATGTTCCATAATTCCAAGTAGTATCACTACCTATACCATCTAACTTTGAAACATCAGCATACAATAATACTTTATCACTATTAGTCCACCTAACATTACCATTACTACCTAGCTTTTTTCCTAAAGTATTATTCCGATACTCATAAACATCAATTGTAATCTTACTATTATTAACAATATTCTCCGTACTACAATTAGATGTATCACTTAAACTTATCTCATAAGAATCATCAGTTCTTACAATATCAATATTAGCACAATCTAGATATCCTCCTAAAGGATTAGTAATTTTCTCGTTCTCCCCATTATCCGGATTTTCTTCTGCTAAATACCCTTCCTCAATTAAAGCTTTAACCGGAATTGTAATAGATTCAACATTATTATCGGTCGCATACTCCAAAGCTTTTGATTTAATATTATCCATCTTTTGATTATAGTTTTTTTCTTTAATATTATTAGATATAGCTATATAAGATGGCACTGCAATCCCAATAATTATTCCAAGAATCACAACCACCATTATTACCTCAACTAAGGTAAAACCTTTTTTATTCATCCTTCCACCACTTTCTACTATTAAAATTATAAACGAAAAAACTTCTCTTTTCAAGAAGCTTTTTCTATTTTTTTCTTTTTAAACTCAAACCAATTAAATCTTTAGAACCATATGCCGCTACAGTAGCTCCAATATCCCTTCTTACGACACAGTTAAAATATTTCTTCAAATAATTTTCTAAGGTCTCCATATCAACAACACCCTCTGCTACTGTACCTAAAACTGCTGTATTAGAATCATACATTTCCATAGTATCATCATTAACTATTTCTTGAACCATTTCATAAGCCTTAGTTTGTGAAATTCCTCTCATCATGCCTTTAATATTTAAGTTTCCTTCTTCATTAAAATCAACCCGATATTTATACCCTAACTTTTGCAACGCTCCAAGACCTAATCTTTTAAACTTCGTCGTCATTGATTCATCAGTCTTATCTCTTCCACTATTTAAGAAACCAATAGGATTTGGCACAAAAAACGCGGTTTGAATACTTTTCTTATATTCTTCTAGCTCTTTAACTATTTCCTTAGCACTTAATCCTTCTTTCGCTAAATATTCCGCATATATATCTATTAAAGTACCACCCGTAGCAGCATTCTTAGTATCAATAACCCTAATTTTCTCTGGACAAACACTATTGGCCATCACATTAGCCGTATTAACACTACCCTCACTAATACCACTAGACATTGATAAATGAACCACTTCATCCCCATTTCTTAAAGCCTCTCTAAATGTCTTATCATAATCTTCAATACTAGGAGCGGCCGTTTGATAAATATGCCCCTCATCAACCCCCTTTAATACTTCCTCACTAGTAATATCAATACCATCTTTATATTCTAATTTAAAATCTTTTCTAACAATAGCTGGAATAACATATAAATTATTAATAGGGTCAATCCCACTATCTTTAGTTATAATTGTTTTCATCTAATCATCCTTTCTAACATTGCCCATTTTTGGGGGTAACATATTCTATTCTAACACAATTAAAGCCTTTCATAATTTTTAATATACTAAATTTACAACGTTTTTGACAACATTTTTACAATTTTTGTTTAAAAACTTTAAATATCTTATATTACAACAAACGAGTTTGCTTAAGCTAAGAAATAATGTCTTAAATGATATATATATATTTTAATAACTTGCGGAGTGATTTTTATGTTTTATTATAATGAAAGATTAATGTTAGCTAGAAAAAAACGAGATTTAACTCAAAATGAGTTAAGCCAACGACTTGGACTAAAACAACAACAATACGAAAAATACAAAAAAGGCATAAATGTCATGCCCATTACTTATCTTTATAATGCTTGGATTGTCTTAAATATTTCTGCTAATTATATTTTAGGGCTTAGTGATGAAATGAATATTAGATCTATAATCAAAAAACTTTAATTCATTAAACAACATCACTTTTTCTTATCACATATATTTTATTTTTCTTTAAAAAAGCATAGAAAATATCTTTAGAACTCAAGTTTTTTAAAGAGAGTTCTTTTTTTAACCACGAATGTGACTTATTAACCTCTACTAACACATCCTCTTGAACCTTACCATCAACAATTAAAGGCATAGGATAACTTGATTTCAATTTCAAAAAATTATAGGGAAATATCGATAATTTACCATTTGACTCTAAGAACGCATACTCTACTTCTTCAATGCTTTTAATACTATTTTGTCTTAACTGAAATAATAAGTCTTCTAATGAATATCTTAGTTTTACCATTTCTTTATAATTAATTTGCCCATTACTTATTATTAATGATGGCTTGCCATCAAAGAAATATCTTATTTTCTTAGATTTTATCGAGATAAACGCTAATAATACTTCTAATAACACCAATAGCGATATAGGGATAACTGTATTTAAAATTGTATCATTAAAATTTTCAATAGAGATAGCTACTAATTCTGCAATTAAAATTGATACAATTAAATCAGTTATGCCTAATTGAGCTACCTCCCTTTTACCCATAATCCGATAAGCCAAAATAATGAAGAAATAAAAAAATATTGTCTTTACTGTTATAATTAATAAATCCATTAACAATCACCATTTATATTATGTATCATAAGTAATCTTTTTAAACATATATTTTAATAGGTGATTGCATGAAAAATACTTTAAAATATTTAAAAACTCTTGGTATCTTTATGTCCTATCTTCTAATATCTAACTTTTTTATTTCTTTATTATATCTTTACACTAACTTAAGTAAAAATGCTTGTAATATTATCACTTTTATATCAACCTTATTAATATTCATAATTCTAGGTTTTAAATATGGTCATCAAAGTAATAACAAAGGTTATAAAAGTGGTTTAAAGATTGGTTCTATCTTAGTACTTAGTCTATTTATTATTAGTCTATTTTTCAAAGACTTCTTTAGTCTTTCCAAAGTTATTTATTATTTAGTCTTAATCTTAGGCAGTACTTTAGCATCAGTTTTTGGTATTAACGCAAAAAAAGGGGCTTAACAATATTTGCTAAGCATTTTACATTTTTAATGATAATGCATTTTTTAGAGTGTATTCATCAGTATTAAGTGCTTGCATTATGATCTTATCTTCAAAGCCCATTGATTTCATATTGCGTATGCTTTCAATAGTTTTTTTGTTCTCGCCACGTTTTTCACCACGAGCTTCGCCTTCATTTAATGCTTCTCTTCGTTCCGAAGCCATAATTGCTTGAAATTCATCTTCTTCATCACGAA
>OGPL01000041.1_pt1 | contig 123008 bp, 110 predicted proteins | sample 1552901 | NCBI WGS metagenome assembly OGPL01 (sample SAMEA2580244, study PRJEB22360) | human gut metagenome | biome: human gut; feature: human-associated habitat; material: faeces | place: Denmark | collected 2008/2010 | reverse complement strand
TTTTGGCACACTTTTTGATTAAAATGTGCCAAAATTCCCCGTCCCCTTTGGCATTATTTTTCTTCTTCTAGTCTTCCTGTTGTATAGTTCTTTCCTTCTAAAGTTTTACCGCTTTTTACAATTGCAACAATTTTATTTATTTCTGATATATTTTCATCTAAAATATCTATTCTGACAGATGAAACATTTAAAGTTTTAGTCGGGATAGATAATATTTTGCTATTAAATATAGATGTTATTGATTGTATTTTATCTGGAATTATTCTAAATTTAAATCCTAATCGATCTTTTAAATAATATGAATTATTATCCGAACATAGTGCTTTACATTCAGGGTAGCACATATTAGATTTGCCCAAAAAACAATAATTGCAAGACATTATAGGCAAAGTGCCATAAACAATTAATTCTGTATCTACATTAAGACTGTATTTAAGAATGTCATCTAATTCTGCTTTACTTAATTCTCGGGATAAAGTTACTCTGTTTATACCATATTCAACACATTCCTTTATTGAAAAATTATTAAAGATATTTAAAGATGAATTGCCAACAATTTCAAAATCATCTGTGTATTTTTCAAGGAACTTTAAATTAGATAAATTTGAAATAACAAATCCTTTTATTTTATATTTTTTTATTATATCTTCTAAATAGTTCTTTATTATATTTTTATAATTGTTTTTTATGACAGAAGGTAAGTAAATATAAGTGTTTATATTGTCAGATAAGTAAGATAAAGTTTCCTTTAAGTTTTTGCTAATAAAACTTTTTAATGGAATGTATAAATTATTAATATTTTTAAAATCTAAATTTGTATAATCAAATTTAGGATTTATATTACGTAATAAAACAGATATTTTTTTGTTTTTTAATGTTTGGTTTTCAGCAATATCATATGGCTGTTGAATATTATCAATATTTAAGCTAGAAGTTCTAACATTTTCAGATATTATAGTATTTTGCAACTTGTCAAGAATATTTCTTCTTAATTCATTTAAAACACTAATATTAGGGATGAATAAACCATCATCAAGTTGAACATTGATTGTTTTAAAATTAAAAGGAGTATTAGATGTTTTAGAAATCTGTTTTATAATTCTGTCGGCTGTAATAGGTTGTGTGAGAGCAGGAGATGGAATAACATTTGTGGTTGAAGTGATAAGTTTATTATTATAGTTAATAGACATACTAATAGGTGTGCCTTTTTTTACAATTACATTTGCATTAATGTTTATTTTCCTATTTTCACAATTAGTATAAGAAAGTCTAGCAGAGTTTAGTAAATTTTTGCTAGTTAATTTGTATACTTTATCTCCAACAGCTATATTACCTTTCATTCTTCCAATAGTTACCTTCATGCCACTTTGAGCTTCTGAAAGATTTAAGGTTTTTTGCATTAATTCAGAAACAGTATATTTCACACTTTCATTTTCTGTATAAATTGTATCACCAATAGCTAAATCTTCATTTAAAGTTAAAGTAATGTGACCTTTTGCACTATTAAATTTACTAATATTTCCAAGATACAAGCCAATATTATTAGGCCTTTCTTTAAAGATTAAGTCTTTATTAGGTAAATCTGATAGGTGCCCATCTGAGAAACCGACCTCTATTAAACATTTGCAACAATTGTTGCATATCCGAATCTTCCACCACATAATTTTCTTTATTCAATATTTTGTCTATATATTTTCTATATATTTTAGTAACTATTGCCACATATTCAGGACTTTTTAGTCTACCTTCTATTTTAAAACATTTTACTCCTGCTTCAATAAGCTGTGGCAAATAATTAAGGCTACATAAATCCTTTGGACTTAATAAGTATCCTTTATCAAGAAGAGTATCTTTATTTGAATTATCATTATGAAGTAATAATTCATAAGGCAATCTACAAGGACCAGCACATTTGCCTCTATTACCAGATCTTCCACCAATTATGCTAGAAAATAAACATTGACCAGAATATGAAATACATAAAGCACCATGAATAAAAGTTTCAATTTCTATATTTGTATTTTTGCATATGTACTGAATTTCGTTTATTGGTAATTCGCGAGCAAGTACCACTCTTTTAAAACCTAGATTTTGTAATTTTAAAACTCCTTCTAAATTATGAATAGACATTTGCGTACTAGCGTGAATAGGTAAGTCTGGAAAGTTTTTTATTAAAAATCTTGCAAGACCAAGATCTTGCACAATTATTGCATCAATTCCAAATTCGTAAGCTTTTTTAGCTAATATTATGGCATCATTAAATTCAGCGTTTTTAATTAGAATATTTAATGTAAGAAATGTTTTAACATTTCTTAATTTACAATATTCAATTGCTTTTTTTAAAGTGGGTATATCAAAATTATTTGCAGAAGCTCTAGCATTAAAAAGTGTTGATCCAAAATATACACTATCTGCACCGTTTTGAACAGCTGCCAATAAGCAATTCCAATCTCCAACCGGAGATAATAATTCAATTTTACTCATATAAAAACCTCCGCTGTTATTGTAACACAAATTTTAAGTTTTGCATACTAATATTATATAAGTAAATTTATAAAATAATTACAGTTCAAAAAATACATTTGAATTGTAAGTAAAAATTTAAAAAGGAGGTAAAAAAATGCAAGACGATAGAAATTGTGGTTGCAACAACGGAATATTTGGAGGATGCGGATGTAATGGGTGCGATAATACAATATTATTTTTTATAATAGTATTTTTACTATTATTTACTAACTTTGGATGTTGCTGTAGATAGAACATATAACTCAAAATAAAATAGGAAAAGGTGAAAATTATACATATGATCTTCACCTTTTTTACATATGTTAAATATTATTACAATTATATTACTTTTTATTTATAATAATTGACTAAAAAGAACAAAAATGCTATACTTTATTTGTCGAAATATAACAAATGAGGTGTAATAATTGAAAAAATTATCTAAATTAATAAGTATTACTATTATAATAATAATGTTATTAGTCTTAATTATAAATTTTTTGTCAATAGAAGTTAAAGCAGCACAATACAAAGAACCAGAAAGCAAAACTACTAAATTATCAAACTATCCTGGATATACAGAATTAATTAATAACCTAAAAGAACAACACCCAACATGGACATTTACTATATTTTTTACAGGACTAGATTGGAACCAAGTTTTAAAAAACGAGACAACAGAAGAACATGCTAGAAATTTAGTACCAGCGACTAGAACAGGAGAATGGCTTTGTGCATATTGTGAAGCAAATAAAAAAACATATGATGAAGGAAGATGGAAGGGTGCTTCAGAAACAGCAGTAGCATATTATATGGATCCTAGAAACTTTCTATACGAAGACTACATATTTCAATTTGAAGAATTAGGATATAATGAAGACTTACATACAATAAATGGAGTTAATACAATTCTTGCTAATTGCCAATATTTACAGGGCAATAAAATAGAATATATGACAACAGAAGGCAAAAAAGCAACAATAAATAAATCATATGCTCAAGTATTAATGGAGGCAGGGAAAAAATATAATATTAGCCCATATCATTTGGCTAGTAGGATAGTGCAAGAGCAAGGAACGACAGGTACAGAAATGGTTTTTGGAAATTATAATTCAACATATAGAGGTTACTATAATTTCTTTAATATTGGAGCAACTGGCGACGATATTATGGCAAATGGATTACAATATGCTAAAAACAAAGGATGGACAACCCCAGAAAAAGCAATTTATGGAGGAGCCGAATTTTTAGCAAAAGAATATATAAAATATGGACAAAGTACATTATACTTACAAAAATTTGATGTTGTAGACGATTATGAAACAGAGCTGTATTATCATCAATATATGCAAAATGTATCTGCAGCTAAAACAGAAGGAGAAACAGTGAAATCTACTTATCAAAAAATGGGATTTGTTAATTCTTCTAATGAAGTACCATTTAATTTTTTAATACCAGTATATGAAAATATGCCAAAAGAAAAATGCCGTTATCCAGGAAGCAAGACTATAGTGACACAAAATGTAGAAATAATTAATTCAACTGTTACAGTAAGACAAGAGCCTAAATCTACTGCTAAAAGTTTAGGAAACTTAAATGTAGGAACTAAAATATTAAGAATAGAAATAGGAGCATCGAGTGAAGGTGGAAATAGGTGGGATAAGGTTGTATTAGCAAATGGAACTAAAGGATATATAACATCAAATTATTTAAAGCAAGTAGATGATATAACAAATTGCAACGAAAAAGCTATAGCAAATACAGATGTTAATTTAAGAAATGGCCCAGGTACAACAGATACTACAATTATTACAACATTAACAGAAGGACAGGCTGTAACTGTAATAGAAAAGGGTAAATATAATGGGTTAAATGGATATGATTGGAATAGAGTAAAATTAAGTGATGGAACACAAGGCTATTTAGCTAACAAATATCTTAATACTGTAACAGATGGCTCAGATACATCTGGAAATGAGTTAGTTAAAGTAGTATGTGAATATGGATTAAAAATTAGAGAAAGCCCAGGAATAAATTCGAAATGCCTAACAATAGTAGAAAAAGGTACAATATTAACAAGAACACAAAAAGCGGCTTCTACAAAAGATGGATATACTTGGGATAAGGTTGTAACTGGAAGTGGTATTATAGGTTATGCTGCAAGAGCAGGCGGAAATGAACAAAATATAGAGCCAGTATCACCAAGCAATCCAACTACTTCAAAAGATTTTAAAATAGTAAATACAAATTTTGTATGTATACCAAATACTACAGTAGAAAAAGTTAAAGCTACATATAGTGATGCGGTAATAAAAAAAGACAATACAACCATAACAACAGGAAATTTAACAACAGGGTATAAAATATCTATAGATGGAAAAGATTATATAATAGCAGTTAAAGGTGATTCAAATTGCGATGGAAAAGTAACACCAGCAGACTCAACAATAATTTTAAGAGCATACGTAGGTTTAGTCAACTTATCAGGTGAAGCAACAGTAGCAGCAGACACAAATAATGATGGAAAAGTAACACCTGCGGATTCAACAACAATTCTAAGAGCTTATGTAGGCCTTAACAATATATCAATATAAGGAGATAAACAAATGATTAAAAAGATTAAATTTATTTTTATTTTTGGAATTTTAATTTTAATAGGGTTATGTACGTCTTCACAAGCAAGAATTATTACAACAGATCCTACAGTTTATTCAGGGGAAACAGCAACAATAACAATCAGTAGCCAAGAACCTGTAGCTAATGGTGCAATTGATGTTACATCTAATGGAGGCTTAACATTAGAAAGTGTAACAGGAGGTACAGTAAATGGAACATTAGTAGCATTTGCGAAGGCAGAAAATATAACAAATGGAATAGCCACATATAAATTTAAAACACCAACAGTAAGTAAAGATACTACTTACAAAGTAGTATTTGTTTCAAAAGATATGGAAAATGCTGATGGTGGTTCTGTAGCATCTTCATCGGCAACAGCAACTGTTACAGTAAAAACTAAAAATACATCTTCAGGTGGAAGCACACCAATGCCTACACCAACAGAGCCTAAATTTACATCTGTAAATGAAACCGTATATGCAACTACAGAAGTAAATGTTAGAAAAAGTTGGTCTACGAGTAGTGGTATATTAGGCTCTTTAGAAAAAGGAAAAAGTGTTACATGTATAGGTAAAGGAGACAATGGTTGGAGCAAAGTAACATTTAATGGTTCAACAGGATATATATATAGCGAATATTTGACAACAACAAAACCAGTAGAAGAAAAACCAGTAGAGACACCAGCAAAAGAAGAAAAATCAACAAATAAAAATTTATCTAAATTAGAAGTAAAACCAGAAGGACTAACTCCAGAATTTAAAAAAGATGTTACAGATTACACAATAAAAATTGCAAATAATATAGAAAAATTAGAAATTAAAGCAGAGGCAGAAGATAGTAAAGCTAAAGTCCAAATAACAGGAAATGATAAATTGGTTGAAGGAGACAATGTAATAAAAATAGCTGTAACAGCAGAAGATGGAACTATTAGAACATATATAATAACAGCGACAAAAGAAAAAGCTACTGCTACATCTAGTTTAAGATTAGCAACCTTAACAATAGAAAATATTAATTTAAATCCTGCATTTTCACCAGATATATTTGACTATGTAGCAACATTAGAAAATAAAGAAATAACAGAGTTAATTGTAAATGCTACAACAAATGATGAAGATGCAATAGTAGAAGTATTAGGAAACAAAAATTTAAAAGATGGAGAAAATGTAATAACAATATTAGTTAAATCAAGCAAAACAAATGAAACAACAACATATCAAATAACAGTAGATAAAAAAATTGCACAAGAAGAAAAACAAAGTATATTTCCTAAAATTTCTGCTAAAGAAATATTTTATATTATAGCAGGAATAATAAGCTTAATCATTTTATTAAAAATAATAAAAAGAGATAAAGCAAAAGCAAAAAAAGATAAACAAGACTTTACAGATGAAAAAAATGAAGAAAATACTATAGGAAATGAAAAGGAACAAAATAAAAAAGAATATTTAGAGAATTTTGGAAAAGAAGAAGAAATAACAAATAGCGAAAATAATTATTATGAGGAAGAAGAAGAAAAAGAAGACACAAAAAGAAAAAAAGGTAAACATTTCTAAAATATAAAAATAATCATAAAAGGAGTTGAAAAAACAACTCCTTTTATTTCATAAATACTTGCATATTTATGAAATAAACTATATAATAATAGTTGTTATGCTACTGTAGCTCAGTTGGTAGAGCAACAGATTCGTAACCTGTAGGTCGGCAGTTCGATTCTGCCCAGTAGCTCCATTTGAAAACAACTTACGAACCAATATAGTATCGTAAGTTTTTATTTTATATAAAACTATAATGTTTTCTTTCTAGAAAGGAGAACATTTTTTATGCTTGAATTCAAAATAATACAAGAATTAAAACCAAATACTGAAATTCTAGAAATCATCAAAAGCTACACTTACATAACTAAAAATGGTAAAGTTAAACACTTACTGAAAACAAATCTGCAATTTGTTGAACCTATAGAGTACATAATTACATATCCTACTATTCTTACAATACTAGAATACAAAGTTAATGAGATTAGAAATAAACCATTCTACATTAAAGAGCATAATGAGAAATACAATCTCAAAGAAATCAAACAAATTATCATAAAATTATCAAATTAGTGTCTGCAATTTTATTATTTAAAGAGGAAACAAATGAGAGATATTTTTAGTTTAGGGTTGCAAAAATTAAAACTATTTAGGAAACAATTGAAAGAAATTTTCAAAAATTGGTTGTTATTTTCCGTTTTAGTTTGGAAAGAAGTGAGGAGATGATTTTATGAGTAATAGATGTGCAGTATATGTAAGAGTTAGCACAGATGATCAAAGAGATAATGGTTATTCTATTGATTCACAATTAAGAATGATTAAAGAATATTGTGAGAAAAACTACTATTTAATAGTTGATGTCTATAATGATGCAGGACATTCTGGAAAAGATTTAATGAGACCTGAAATGCAAAGATTATTAAAAGATATTAAATCTAAAAAGATAGATAAATTAGTTGCAATTAAAGTAGATAGATTAACTAGAAATAATTATGATGGTTTTTGGCTACTTAATTATTGTGAACAACACGATGTAAAAATTGAATTAATACTAGAACCTTATGATGTATCTACTGCTAATGGTGAAATGATATTTGGAATGAATTTAGTATTTGGGCAAAGAGAAAGAAAAGAAATTGGAGCAAGAACTAAACGAGCTATGGAAGAAATGGCATTATCTAAAATACACCCTAGTAAAGCACCATATGGCTATATTAGAAACAAAGAAACAGGACATTTAGAGATAGAACCTATTGAGGCACAAGTAGTTAAAGAAATATTTGAACTATGTAAAAAAGGACATTCTACAAGAAACATAGCAAGTATTATGAAAGATAATAATTCATACTTGAAACAAGGTAAATGGCGAAGTGACCGAGTCTATAAAATATTAACTAATTCTATTTATATAGGTGTATTTGAATATGGAAAATATAAAAGAAAACCACAAGACGTTTTAAGAGTTAATAACTATTGTGAACCTATTATTGATGAACAAACTTGGAATGTTACAAGAGCAAATTTAGAGAAAAATAAACACTCTAATTATGGAGAACATATTCATTTATTTACTTCAATAGTTAAGTGTCCAGATTGTGGTGTAATACTTTCTTCTACTAATTCTTTTAAAAATAGTGGAACTGAAAAAGAAAAAGTTTATTATCATTTGACTTGTAAAAATGCTAATTGTAAATCAAAAGGACTTCATTATAGTTCAGATAAAATAGAACAAAAACTAGGACGTATTTTAAATGAATTAACTAGATATATGTATGATGCAGATAATGAAATTATAGTTTGTAATTCTACTAAAACTAAAGAGATTAAAGACATAGATAATGCTATTGAAAAATTAAAACAACAAGAGAAAAAGTTAGTAGATTTATATTTAAGTTCTACCCTAAATGTTGAAGTAATTAACCACAAAAATGAAGTAATAAAAAAAGAAATAGATAAACTAAACCAAAAGAAAAACAAACTAGATCCAGATGATGACTTTAAAGATTATACAGTAGAATTACTTAAAAAATTAGATTGTGATTATCAAGATGATAACAATATTTTATTTCAAAATAAACTAGGATTTTCATTTTTATGGGATAGTTTAAATAGAAAAACTAAGAAAGAATTAATACAAAGATTAATAGCAAATTTAGAAATTACAAGAGATAAAAATTACAATATTGAAATTAAAAATATAAAATTCACAGATGAATTTATATCTAAAAGTAATAAAGAATATTTAAATTATCTTAATGAAATTTTAAATAATAATGAAATTGGAATTAAATATAAAGAACAAATCAACAAGCAAGAATTAGAAAAATTAGAACAAGATTACTTCATATTTTCTACAAAAAAATATGAAGATAATAAATATTCTGAAGCAGATTTGATTTTATATATGGAACTAATAAAACAACATTTTTTTCACGATGGAATTATAAATTGTCCATATATTGAAGATAATAACATAGTAGATAACCTACTATTAATACCAAAAACAATTATAAATATTTAATAAAAATAAGAAAGGAATGATTTTATTATGGAAATAACTTATACAAAACAAGGAGATTATTTATTGCCAGATTTAACTTTAAAAGAAACTAAAAAAGGAATTATAAACAAATATGGAAGAATGAGATTAGCCTATTTAAAAGAATATAAAAAAGCACTATATACTTCACTTTTAATGAAAGAAGAACTTACTAATCATCTTATTTCAGTAAGTAAAAGTTCAGAAGATTTATTAAATACTTTGATGGAAAGTTATAAAAAATCAGATGAAAGACTATTCGAAAAAAATAAAAAAAGAAATCATATTGAATGGGCAAAACTTATGAATAATTATAAAATTACAGCAGAAGAAATTATATTAAAAGAGTATATTTTTATATAAATAATTTAAAAAAGAGCAAAAAATTAGCAAAGTAATTTAATCCTCTTTTTATATATTAACCAATATGGGAGTAAAAGTAATGTCTAGCCAGCACTGAATTTATACTCCCGTACAAATTCTTATATGGGGAAAATCCCCAAACCCCTTAATTTTTAAAAATTGCAACTAGAAAAAAACAAGGTTAATTTATTATTTAACCTCGTCTGTATCTTTATAAAAATCCATAATGTGTTGAATGTCTTTTTTATCTTTTGAACGATTAAGTTGCTTTTTTAATTTTAATACAGATTTTATTGTTTGTACTTTATATCCGAATAATTCTATATATTCTATTTTTTCATAATAATGATTACTAAAATTTATTATATTATCAATAAACCAAACATTATAATTTTCAATTTCTTTTTCAAACGTGCAACTATATTTTTTTAATAATTGGTTATATAATTCATTAGAAACAGTTATATCTATATCAGATGTATATTCTTTTACATTTTGAAGTACTAAAGCTGCACCACTAATAACTATATAATTTTGTGAATCAAAATTATATTTATTTAGTGTTTTTAAAATATTCTCTTTGTTAAAAATCATTTTATTCTCCTTTCAATAAATTACAGCGAATAATACAATTACATTATACTATAAATTACAAAAAATTCCCATGCTTCCTTGAAAAAATATAGGAATTACTATATAATGTTTTTAGAAAGAGAGCATTGTAGTTCGTAAGCTGTAGCTTAACCGCTCCATAAGTGCAAATTTAGCAATTAGCAGTGAATAGTGAACAAAAGGACGGACTTTTTGTTCACTCCTTTGTTTAGAAACTTGACAAATATATTGCACCCGATTATGATATATAATATTTTTAATAATATTATTATGTAATAAAAAGGAGGGAATGTTTATGGATATTAAGAATATAGCATTGGTGAGGGCTACCAATGTCATTCCAGTTGATGGAGTAGTACGTCCAATAAGTGCGGTTCCGTATCTGAGAAAAGAAAAAGATACAGAGTTTTCTACCTCCATGCGTGATTTATTAAGAAGGAAAGGTTTATTAAAAGAAGTAGATTGGACTAAACCGGATGAAATCAATAAGATTAGTAAAGAAAATACTAAAACTTTAGAACAATATGTGCCATATAATTCTGACTATAATTCTATGGTATTATGGTCTTTAAATGGTTTAGTTCCAGATGATATGAACAATACTTTTTCAGATAAAACATGTGCCATAATTGATGGACTAGCAGAACAAATAGAACAATCTGAAATGGTCTCACTAGTTCCAACTGATACTGCAATAAAAGGAAACGTTAATTTATCTAATAAAGCTACTATTTTAATAGATAAAGATAGATATGAAACATTATCATTAGAAGAAAAAGATAAGCTAGCTAAATTAAATTTAAATGTTACCATTTTCCAAGGTAATTTAAAAGAAGCTGTAAATGAAGCACTTATAAGAGAAGGTAGATACACTGCTGAAACTTTATCGTTAGCAAGAGAAGATGATGGTTATATAAAATCTGATACAAGTGATGAAGTTAGACGAACAATACGTGATGTTGCCAATGAAAGGAATATAGCTCAAGTACTACATTGGAGTGTTATTACAGGTCAAAATGATGAATTAGACAAATTAGAAAATGTAAAAGATGATTTTGAAAACGGGTGTATAGTAAAAGATTTTTACAAGAGAGCTTTTTTCGAATATTTGTTTTCAAAAATGAATATAGATAATGGAACTAAAGAATATGCATTATATTTTCCAGACTCTTCTAAATATATGGAAGATTTATGTGACGAAATTGGTAGAATTGGTATAGATAAATATAAGTCATTAGTAGATGAATATAATAAATCTTTAGAACAGTTAAGAGAAACAGGCAAATTGCCAACTCCGCAACAAATTGTAAATTCAGCTAGAGAAAATAAAAAAATAGATTTAGTATCGATGATAGAAAAACATAGCAACGAAGATATTATTTTATCCAGTGCTATAAAAACAACGGAAGAAAAAACTAGAACAGGAGTGATGGATGCGCAGATGGAAAATTTCAAACTATTAATAACAAATGAAAGAGGTGGAGAACCAAAAGGAGTGGAAATTGAATAAATGGGAGTATCAATAAACACAAGACAAGCATATTCTGAAGTAGATGAATTTCTAGGATTAATAAGTAATGAACATAGAAATAAAATACCAAAAAAACTAAGAGAATTCTTTAGAGAAGAAAAGGATACAAATTATATAAAAGGAATAAATCCAAACGTGCCTATAAAAAATCAAAAATTAAAAGAAGAAACTTTAGGTATTATTGCGTTACTTAACTTACAATATTGGTGTGAAGATGAAAACGAAAAGAAAAGATTAAAAGAAGTATATGCCAAAAATGAAAAAAGATATCAAGAATATTTACAAGTTCAATTTAATCCAAATGAAATTTTTAAGAAGAAAGAACCTACACAAGAAAGTCTTTCTATTGTTGAATATAAGGAGTCAATAATAAAAAAACTTGTAAACAAAATAAAAAATATATTTTTTAGATAGTGAACAAAAGGACGGACTTTTATGAACAAAAAGTCCGTCCTTTTGTTCACACTTTTGTCAATTTTGTTGTCAAAATCTCCGTACCAATTGACAACCGTTGCCATTTTACATTAAATATGTTATACTTGTATTGTTTAAAATATTATAATAGTATTGGAGGATATATGGGATTTTTCGATAAGTTAAAACAAGGTTTAAGTAAAACTAAAAGTTCATTTGATGAGAAAATAAATAATGTTTTTAGCAATTTTAGAAAAGTTGATGAAGAACTACTAGAAGAATTAGAAGAAGCATTAATAATGTCAGATGTTGGAGTTGAAACATCTACAAAAATAATTTCTAATTTAAGAGATAGGATAAAAAAAGAAAAAATAGAAGACGAACAAGATGTAAGACAAGCTTTAAGAGAAGAAATAAAAAAAATCTTGGATGAAGTAGATAACAGTTTAAAACTGGAAACAACTCCAGCAGTTATATTAATTGTTGGTGTAAATGGTGTTGGAAAAACTACTTCAATAGGGAAAATAGCAAATAGATTAAAACAGGATGGAAAAAAAGTGGTAGTAGCAGCAGCAGATACTTTTAGAGCGGCAGCAGTAGAACAATTAGAAATTTGGGCAAATCGTGCTGGATGTGACATTGTAAAAAAAGAAGAAGGGACAGACCCTGCTGCAGTTGTTTATGATGCTATAAAAATAACAAAAGAAAAAAAAGCAGATGTACTAATATGTGATACAGCAGGAAGATTACACAATAAGAAGTACTTGATGGATGAATTAGTAAAGATAAAAAAGGTAATAGATAAAGAGTTACCAGATGCTTCAAAAGAAATTTTAATGGTTTTAGATGCTACAACAGGACAAAATGCAATATCACAAGTAGCAGCATTTAAGAAAACAGTAGATATTACAGGGTTAGTTCTTACAAAACTAGATGGAACTGCAAAAGGTGGCGTTGTTATAGGAATTGTCTCAGAAAACAAAGTACCTGTAAAATTCGTAGGTGTGGGAGAGCAGATTGATGATATGGAGATATTTAATAGTACAGATTTTGTAAATGCATTAATATAATAAGAAAGGAAGAAAAAAATGGCAAAGGAGATAACAAAAAAAAATAACAAAAGAATTGTAATTGTATTAGCCTTTATATTACTAGTATTACTAATTGGGTACATATATTTTAGAGGTCAATATTTAGAAATATTGGAAATAGGAGAAAAGTATACGGAAATATTTTGGCAAAATGTTAAATATACAGCTATAGCATTTAGCATAAATTTTATTGTATTATTTTTATTAATATATTTGACAAATTTAAAAATAAAAAAGGGATTAAAAGCTTTTTTTGAAGATGATAAAAAGCCAATGCCTAAATTAGTAAATAAATCAATTGCATTCATTAGCTCAATAATAATAAGTGCATTAACAACCAATATAATGCTAAAAAATTTCATGTTATGCTTTAATAGTGCATCATTTGAAATAGCAGATCCAATCTTTGGCTATGATATAAGTTATTTTATATTTCAAAAACCTTTTATTGAATTTATGCTAATATATATATTATTACTTGTAGTAGGATTAACAATTTATACAGTAATATATTATATAATTTCGTTTAACATATTCTTTGATGGGGTAAGTAGAGAAATACTAAGAAATAGTCATTTCACTAAACAATTAGTTTCTCATATTATTATAATAGTTATATTATTGGCAAGCTTAACATATATAGGCATTCAGGATATGGAAGTAAACAAATTTTTAACTTTGAAAGATGGAACATCATATTCGATATATGGAGCAGGATTTGCAGATGTTACAATAAGATTGTGGGGGTATAAAATATTAACAATAGTAATGGTTGTATCAATAATTTTAGCAGTTATATTTTTCAAAAAAGGAAAAACTAAAAATGTAATAAAAAGTCTGTTAGTAGTTCCTACATATTTAATAGGCATGTTATTAGTGTTACTAATAACTCAAACTGTTTTTGTAAATCCAAACGAGCTTGACAAAGAAAAAAGCTACATAACTAAAAATATAGAATATACTAAAAAAGCATATGGAATAGAGATAGACGAAATAACAATATCAAATAATGTAACACTAGATAATAAAATAAAAAACAAAAACCAAGAAGTAATAGATAATATAGCTATAACCAGTAAAGAAAATATTGTTAAAAGCCTAAATTTATCACAAACGGCAAAAGGCTATTATTCTTACAGAGATAGTAGTATAGCAAAAATAGATTTGAATGGTAAGTTGTCATTGGTTTATATAACTCCTAGAGAAATATCAGAAAATGTAGGAACATATAATGATAAAATGCACGAATATACACATGGATATGGTGTAATTGTTACATCAGCAAAAGAAGTAAATGAAGATGGAGAAATAATAAATCTACAAAAAAGTTTTGAAAATAATGAAGTAATAAATATATCAGAACCAAGAATATACTATGGATTACAAACTAATGAACCTGTAATAACAAATAGTAAAAATAAAAATGAATTTGATTATCCTAAATTAAATTCAAATAGTGCAGAAAATGTAGAGAATTCATATAATGGAAAAGCTGGTTTGAAACTTAATTTTTTAGATAGGTTTATATTAGGAATTAAAGAAGGAAATTTAGAGCTAGCATTTTCAACTAATATTACTAAAGAAAGCAAAGTTTTAACCAATAGAAATATTATAAAAAGAGCAAAAACCTTAATACCATATTTAATATATGATGAAAATCCATATTTAGTGATTGATAAAGATGGGAAAATGATATGGGTAATTGATGCCTATACAACTTCAAGCGAATATCCATATTCACAAATAAGTACAATACAAATGGATGCATTAACTAAAAAAGATATAAATTATATAAGAAATTCTGTTAAAGTTCTTATAGACGCATATGATGGAACAACGAAGTTTTATATTACAGATAGGACAGACCCAATAATAATGTCTTATAGGAATATATATCCAAATTTATTTGTCGATAAAGATGAGCAAATCCCAGAGGACATAAGCAGTCAGTTTATATATCCAGAGTTTTTATATAATATACAAGCAGAAATAATTAAAAGATATCACAATATACAGCCAGATGTTCTGTATAGAGGGGACGATATATGGAATATAGCTACAAGCATCGACGGAAAAACAACTACAAAAACGGGAGTAGAAATAGAACCATATTATACAATGGTAAAAACAATAGATTCAGAAACTACAAAATTGGGACTAGTAATACCATATACACCATATAAAAAACAAAATATAATTTCATATGCAATAGGAACTTATGAAAATGGTATTCCAAAATTAACTATATATAAATATACATCAGACAGTAATGTTATAGGAACAATGCAATTAAATAATTTGACAGAACAAGACACAAATATATCTAAAGAAATAGATAAACTAAAAGTAACGGGAACAAAGATAACAAAGAGGACAATAGTGGTTCCAATAGAAGATACTTTATTATATGTTCAATCTATTTACCAACAATATACAAATGAAGACAATTCATTGCCATTACTAAAAAAAGTAGTTGTGGCTTCAGGAAATAAATTTGCAATTGGAGATAATATTGAAGAAGCAATAAACAACTTACTGTCACAATCAGCTTTTAATATAGAAATAGAAAGTACAGAGACCATAAATGAAACAATAGAAGCAATCATTAAAGCAAATGAAAATTTAGAAAAATCTAATAATAGTAATGATTGGGAGATGATAGGGAAGGATATGAAAAAATTGCAAGAATTAATAAAAACATTAGAAGAACTAGTAAAGCAAGAAGAAAAAAGTAACAAAAATAAACAAACATTAAATACTATAAATGAATAAAAAAATAAAAAAAATCCACTCTAATAATGGGTGGATTTTATGTTTAAAAAGAAAAGAGAAAAAGAACTAATAAATAAAATAGACAAAATAAATTACATTTTATCTAAAAATGAAATTCTAGACTTAATGGAGCTTTTAGGAAACAGTAAAAAATTTCTATTTAGAAATTTTTTGTCAGGAATAATTAAAGGAATTGGAACAGGAATAGGGTTTACAATTTTAACTGCTATAATTATTATAATTTTACAAAGAATAGTAACCCTTAATATTCCTGTTATAGGGAAATATATTTCTGACATAGTAGAAATAGTAAAATCAAAAACATAATATTCTTATTCTACACTTTTTAAAGAATCTATCATATTAATATTTTTTAATTTTTTCTTCATTATCCAATTTGTTATTAATGTAAATAAAAGTGTCATCAATGATGCAATTCCTAAATTTATTATACTAATATCTTTACTTAAAAATATGGTTTCTACTTCTGCACTTTGAATTATGTGTCCCAAAATTCCAATACCTAATCCTAATCCTAAAACAGTACCCAATATAGTTAAAATGATATTTTCTCTAAAAACATAGCTTTCTAGTTCTTTTTTATAAAATCCTAGCAATTTGATTGTTGACAATTCTCTTGTTCTTTCTTCAATGTTTATATTATTTAAGTTTATTAATACTGTGAATGATAGTAAACTAGCACAACCTACAAATAATATTACAATACTCATTAAACTTGTTAAACTTGTTTGAAATTCTTTATTTAGATTTTTCTCTATGATAATGGCTGATATATTTTCATTTTCTTTCAATTTATTAGCTAATTTAACTTCTTCATCATCTGATAATTCTTTATCAACATTTGCAAAAAATGCATTGTATTGTATATTATTACCATATACTCTTTCATACATTTTAGGAGTCATATAAACATAATTATATAAATAATTTTCTGTAATTCCAATGACCTTAACAGTAGATTCAATTCCATCAGCTACTATTATTTTTATTTTCTCTCCAACTTTTATTTCAAGTATATTGGCTAATTTCTCTGTTAAAATTACTCCATCATCATTTAATTCTATCTCTTCTTGGCTATTTCTTGTTTGCAAACCTATGTATTTATGAATTTCATTTGCATCAGCAACTATATAGAAGACATCTTTTTTATTTTCATTAGCTCCTACAGTAAAAGTTTTTTGCATTATAGGAGTTAAATCCTTTATATATTCTTGTTCTTTTATAAAATCTTTTATTTCATTGACTTTTTCTTCTTCTAATTCTTTTTGTAAATATACTTCTAATGAAAGTTTCCTTATATCTTTAAATTGTTTATCTGATATTTCATTTATAGAAGATTGTAGACCTAACCCTGAATAAATAAGTGCTGTACATCCTGCAATTCCTATTATAGTCATTAATAATCTTTGTTTATATCTAAAAATATTTCTAAAACAAATTTTAAATAAAAAGCTTAAGTTTTTCCAAATAAAAGGTATTTTTTCTAAGAATATTCCTTTTACTTTCTTTACAGTTTTAGGTCTCATTAGCTCAGCAGAGTTTTCCTTTAATGCTTTTAAAGTTAAAATTACAGTAACTAAGACTGTTGATATTAAAGCTATTATTAAAGAAACACTAGTATACAAAATATTTATGTTGGTTTCTAAATCGGGTAAATCATATAAACTTCCATATGAAACAAATAATATTTGTACTATTAGAATACTTCCTATAATTGCTCCTATTAAAGTACCTAATATTGCAGCACTTAAGGAATATATTATATATCTTGTCATTATTGTACTTTTTTTATATCCTAATGCTTTTAGAGTTCCTAAACTACTTCTATCTTTTTCTATCATTCTTGATATTGTTGTAATAGTAACTAAAGCAGCCACCACAAAAAACATTACTGGAAATATTTTACCCATTATTGCAATTTTAGATAAATCTTCTTTTAAGGACTTAAAGCCTGTATTTTCATATAGGGGAGTAATGGTCTCCACAATTTTAAATTGATTTAATTCTTCACTCGCTTTAGCAAGTTCTTCTTTGGCATTTTGAATTTTAGGCTTAACATCTTTACTATCTAGTTGCTCTATTTTATCATTAAGCTTTTCTTGAGATGTTTTTATGATTTGAACTGATTTTACTAATTCTGGATTATTTATTCCACCTATTAAATCTTCTAATGCAGTAAAGGAGTTATATAATTTTAGTTGTTCTTCTTTTATTTGACTTTCAATATTTGCAACATTTTCTTTTGTATTTTCATACTGTTGCAATTTATTTTCATATTGTGTATTTAAATTTTTATATTCATTGTTTTTAGAATTATATTCATAATACATTTCATTTAGTTCTTTATTTATTTCCACAAACCTTGTTTCTTCATCATTTAACGAATATAGTTCATATAAGTTTTTTTCAATTTTATAATTTAAAGATTCTAATTCATTTCTTAAGTTTATGACTTTAGGCTTTAATGTATTTATATCTTTTTCTAAATTGCTTTTTTGAATTTTACTTGTATCTAAATCAGAGTATAAATTAAATAGCGTATTTTTTCTCTCTAGCATTTTTATATATATTTTTTCCGAATGATAATATTGAGATACAGCTTTTGATACATTAACAATATTATCATCTATTTCTTTTTGTGATGCATTTATTTTAGAATATAATTTTTCTATATATTGTTCAGTTTTTTCAATTTGAGATGCGTAATCTAAAACTTCCTTTTCTTTTTCTTTATATAATTTATCAAACTTATTTTGCGCTATCTCTTTATCAATAGATTTTATTTTGTCTAGCTTGTCTTCTAATTCTTTTTTATATTCGTCAGAAAATTTCTTGATATTTTCATCTATATCTAATTTAATATATACTGTTGTATAATCTTTCATATTAAATACTTGCTTATCAACTATAATATATGAATTTAATTCTCCAGTTAGTAGAGTAGTATTTCCATAAAACTTTGATATATATGCAGGATTTTGAGCAACACCGACAATTTCATATTCTGTATATTTTATATAATCGTCTAAATTAGTATCATCTGTTCTGTATACTTTAATTTTATCTCCAATATTATAACCATACATATCTTTTAATCTTGAACAAATTAAACATTCATTATCTTTTTCAATATTTCTTCCATCTAATATTTTACTCTTATTTATATCTGATTCTTTATCAGATGAAAACAATCTTAATGTAACATCTTTTTTGTCATATAAAGTTAAAACATCGTAAAGAAAAACACCCTGAATTTCTTTTACATCTGCATCTTCTTTGAATTTTTCAATATCTTCTTCTTTATATCCTAAATTTGAGGATAATGATATATCAAAGATATTATTTTCTTTCATATATTTTTCCGCATCATCTTCCATAGCAGGTGCTACAGCATTCATTCCCACAAAAAAGGCTGTTCCTAGAATAATAATAAGAACTATTGATATGAATCTAGTAAAATTATTTTTAAACATTTTTCTACAATCTTTTAAATATGCTTTTTTCTTCATCTTACCATTCTACCTCTTCTATTGCTACTGGTTTTTCATTTATAATGTTTTCTTCTATTTTTCCACTTTTCATCTTTATAACTCTATTAGCCATTGGCGCTATAGCTTGATTATGAGTAATAATTATTACTGTCATATTATTTTTCCTTGCAGTATCTTGCAATAATTTAAGAACTTCTTTACCTGTTTTGTAATCTAAAGCACCAGTTGGCTCATCACATAACAATATTTTAGGATTTTTAGCAATTGCTCTTGCAATAGCTACTCTTTGTTGTTCTCCTCCAGATAATTGAGATGGAAAATTCTTAATTCTATTTGAAAGACCTACTTGTTCTAAAACCATTTCTGGGTTTAAAGTATTTGTACATATTTGAGTAGCTAATTCTACATTTTCAATAGCGTTTAAATTTTGTATTAAATTATAAAATTGAAAAACAAATCCAATATCGTTTCTTCTATATTCAGTTAATTGAGAATCATTATAATTAGAAATATCTTTTCCGTCTATTATCACTTGCCCATATGTTAAATTATCCATTCCACCTAATATATTTAAAAGTGTTGTTTTACCAGCTCCACTGGCTCCAACAATTACAACAATTTCTCCTTTTTTTATTTCAAAAGATATATCATCTACAGCTGTAACTTCTATATTGCCAGAAACATATTTTTTTGTTAAATTTTTTACTTCAATAAATTCCATTGTATTACTTCCTTATCTATTTAATAAAAAGTAATAAGATGACCTTTTATCTATCTTATTACTTTTCTTTAGTATATTTCAAATTATAACATGATAATATCTAATTATCAATATTTTTTTATAGAAAATGGTAGAAAATGGAACATTATTTTTTACTTATATCATGAGGAGATAGAGCTACTTATTTTAAAAATAGTAAAAAAAGATAAAATACTATTTATTTTTTTAAAAAGTTTATATATAATATAGGAAAATTATTTACACATATAATGGACTTGTATGTTAGTGCAAATTTAAAAGAAAAGAGGGAGTTCAAGTGAATTTAGCAAATAAGTTAACAATTTTTAGAATTATTTTAGTGTTTATTATATTAATAATACCATTTTTTAATATACAAGGAGATATATTAGGAATACCTATAACATTTTTTATAATTGATGTAATCTTTATCATAGCTTCCATTACAGATAAATTAGATGGATACATAGCACGCTCAAGAAATCAAATAACCACATTTGGAAAGTTTTTAGATCCTATTGCTGACAAAATATTAGTTATTATTTCAATGATGCTGTTGATAGAATTTGGAAAAATTCCGTCATGGATACCAGCAATAATAATAATGAGAGAATTTATTGTTTCTGGATATAGATTAATAGCTGTAGAAAAAAAAGGAAAGGTAATAGCAGCAAGTGTTTGGGGAAAATTAAAAACTGTTACACAAATGATTGCAATTATGCTAGCATTTATTGATAAAAATCCATTTGGAGCAATATTGACAATGCAATTAACAGGAATGGAGTTCGCAATAAATTTGATAGTTACATTGATGATGATTATATGTGTAATTGCAACGGTATTCTCAGGTTGGGATTATATAAAAAGTGGAAAAGATCTTTTAAAGGATTAGAAAAAGAAGAAAGGATGCCATATTTATGACATTAGAACAAGCAGAAGATAGAATTAATGAGCTAAAACCAAAAATAGAATATTATACAAGAAAATATTATGAAGATGAACAGGTTATAAGTGACTTTGAATTTGATATGTTAATGAAAGAATTAAAACAGCTTGAAGCAGATTATCCAGAACTTATAACACCAGATTCTCCGACACAAAAAGTAGGCACAAGCCCAATAAAAAAGGGCTTTAAAAAAGTGACTCACAGAGTACCTTTACAAAGTTTACAAGATGTATTTTCATTTGAAGAAGTTAGAGAATTTGATACAAGAATGCAAAAATTAGCAAGTGAATATAATTTGCCACTAGACTATGTTGTAGAAACAAAAATAGATGGACTATCTACAGCATTAGAATATAAAGATGGTATTTTTATAAGAGGAGCAACAAGAGGCAATGGGACTGTAGGAGAAGATGTTACAGAAAACTTAAAAACAGTAAGAACAATTCCACATAAATTAAAAGAGCCTATAAATATAACTGTTCGTGGAGAAATATTTATAGGTAAAAAAGAGTTTGATGAATTAAATGAAAGCAGATTAGCAGATGAAGAAGAAAGATTTGCCAATGCAAGGAATGCTGCAGCAGGTTCGCTGAGACAGCTAGATAGTAAAATTACAGCTGGAAGACCTTTGGATATATATATATTTAATATTCAAGAAATAGAAAATAAAGAAATAATGACTCATTATGAAGGACTTAAATATCTTCAAGAATTAGGTTTTAATGTTAATCCAGTAAGAATATTATGCAAAAATATAGACGAAGTACTTGAAGCAATAAAAAAAATAGGAGAGGACAGAGAAAACCTAAGTTTTGGAATAGATGGAGCTGTTGTAAAGGTAAATAATTTAGAATTAAGAGAAAAAATAGGTACAACCTTTAAGACTCCTAAATGGGCAGTTGCATATAAATATCCACCAGAAAAAAAAGAAACAAAAGTTATAGATATAATATGCCAAGTAGGGCGAACTGGTGCAATAACTCCAATGGCAATATTGGATACAGTAAATGTTGCTGGCTCTAATATATCTAAAACAACATTACACAACGAAGATTTTATAAAAGAAAAAGATATAAGAATAGGAGATACTGTTGTCATTCAAAAAGCGGGAGATGTTATACCAGAAATTGTAGAGGTAGTAAAAAGCAAAAGGACTGGTGAAGAAAAAATTTTTAAAATGCCACGAACTTGCCCGGTATGTGGTGCACAAGCGGTAAGAGAAGAGGGAGAAGCGGTTGTTCGTTGCATAGGAATAGAATGCCCTGCAAAATTATATAGAAGTATAATACATTTCGCATCTAAAGAAGCAATGGATATAAAAGGTTTAGGAGATGCTATTATAGAAGAACTGATAGAGAGAAAATTAATATCTAATATCTCAGATTTATATAATTTAACTTTAGAAGATATAGCAACATTAAAAAAGAATGGCAAAAAATTTGCCCAAAACTTAATAAACTCAATAGAGGAAAGCAAGAATAGAGAATTGCATAGAGTTATAACATCTTTAGGAATAAGACATGTAGGTGTAAAATTAGCTAAAAGTTTAGCAAAAGAATACAAATCTATGGATAATTTAATAGAGGCAAGTTTAGAAGAACTAGAATCAAAGCAAGATGTAGGAGAGATAACAGCAGAAAGTATATACAACTTTTTTAAACAAGAACAAAGTATAGACTTAATAAATAAGTTAAAACAAGCAGGAGTAAATATGACATTAAAACAGGAGCTTGGAACTGACAATAGGTTCGAAGGAAAAGTATTTGTTTTAACAGGAAGTCTAGAAAAATATTCAAGAGATGAGGCCAGTCAAGTAATAGAAAAACTAGGAGGAAAGACTTCTAGCAGTGTATCTAAAAAAACAGATTATGTTTTAGCTGGAGAAGATGCAGGAAGTAAATTAAAAAAAGCACAAGAATTAGGGGTAAAAATTATATCAGAAATAGAATTTGACAAAATGATAAATTAGGAGAAAAATATATGGATAGTAAGTATACATTTGAACAATTCTATGAAAATCTAGAGAGCGGATATCAAATATTTTTTACTTATGTAAGAAATAGATATTTAATATTTAAAACTGCTGAAAATTGTTATACTCAAAAATTATTAAGTAAACAAGAAAAAAATCCTCAACCAGCACATGCTATGTTAACATTTAAAAGAGTAAAGGAAATGTTTCCACATATGGAGGATATAGAATATAAAGTAATGAACTGATTAAAAGCAAAATTGACATTTTATGTAAAATGTGCTATAATTTAATAAGTGAAGACATATATATGTCGATGTACTGTGCAAGCTACAACAGATTTAACAATAAACAATCTGATTGATAGCAACGGTGGGAAAATTATATCAACCAGGTCATACCGAGGACATGACAGAAACACAGAAAAGAGGTACAACAGTATGAGAATCAACGATATAATCGAGACCTGCTTCACACCTGAAGTCTACAACCGTGAGGTTGCCGAAGGGTTTGAGATTACGGATGAAGGCGATGGAAAAATAAAAATTTCTGTCACTATGCGGACCGCTGATTGGTCTGCAACATGGAAGCAACTTATGGCAATTGGTATCAATGCAGAAAGGAGTGGATATAAAGTAACGCGAGCATTCTGTATAAGAAAATACTTTTTCCTGCAAGTGAGAGTCGATGCCTAAATGCCACCACTTAACCTTGTGTACAAGGTTAAGTGGTACTTATTTTTTGAGGGTTTACATTAACAGTTTTATAATTTGTATAGATAACCATGCCGGGCTTGGCTTTAGGCATTTTTTTTACATTTTTAACCAAAGTGTAGTCAACAGGAACATTAGAAGAATATTTAGATTTGCTATAATATGCAGCTATAGAGGCACATTTATTTATAATCTCTTGAGAAGGTGTTTTGCCTTCAGTTTTTAATATTACATGACTTCCGTGACTATCCTTTACATGAAACCAGTAGTCATTAGAATTTGCTAATTTATGAGTAATATAATCATTTTGTAAATTGTTTTTTCCAACCAATATGGTAAAATTATCTATATTATATTTAAAAGGTTGAAAAGTTTTTTGCTTATTAGAAGAAGATTTGACTTTCGAAGGTTTTACGAATATTCCAGAAATTTCTTGATATATATCATTTAATTCTTCAATTGTAGAGGATTCATTTATAGCATATATAACACTTTCAATATATAACATTTCTTTTTCTATTTCATTCTTTTGTTTGTTTGCAACTCCAAAAGTTGATTTTAGTTTATTATACTTTTTGAAAAATTTCTTTGCATTTTCGTTTGGTGAAATAGAATTATCCAAAGGAATTGTTATAACTTTATTTTCATCATAATAATTTTCTAAATCTATAGATTCAAGATTATATTTTTTTATACGATATAAATTACTTGTAATTAGTTCACCATATAATTTATATTTATCCATTTCTTTACAATCTTTTAATTTATTATCAATATTTTCTAATTTTATTTGTAATTTTTTAATATTATTCAATAATAATTTAAGTAAATCATTTTTGAAATTAGAAAAAGATTCATTTTTTTCTTTTCTAGTATAAAAATCATCCAAGAAAAAATTAACCTCTAAATTGCTACTTTTAACACCACGTTCTAATGAGTAGTCATTATCCAAAGAAGAACAAACTATATTATTAGAATTTAAATTATCAATTATTCCATAAACATAATTATACAAGCATAGTAAATTATCTTTATTAATCTCATCTGATATTTTTAGCAAAGAGGAACAATGTTGTATAAAAGTTTTGCTAATTCCGGTAAATAATGAAGAAAAATAAGTAGGCAAATCCTTTTCAACATTATCAAATAAATTAAAAAAAGTATTAAAATCATTTATAGATAATAAATTTAATTTATTAGATGTAGGAAAAATATATTTATATTTAGGCAAAATGTCTCTATTTGAGTTGTTAGCAGTAGACAAATGTCTTATGCTGTTTATTATAATATAATTTTCATCTGTTAGTATAACATTACTATGTTTTCCCATAAGTTCAATTATCAACTTCTTATTTGTTAAATTATCTTTTAAATCTAAATCCTCAAATTCAATAATTACAATTCTTTCTAAATCGATACTATATATTTTGGAAATTCTAGTGTTTAATAAATATTTTCTTAAAACCATACAAAAATTAGAAGCCACAAGAGGGTTGGGACTAGCATTAGTAGTCAAATTTATTCTATAATTATTAGAAGAAATATTTATATTTAAAGCATATTTGATACCACTAGAATATACACCTAGTAAAACTTCATTACTATTAGGGCAAAATATTCTATCAATTTTTCCACCAATTAAACAAGTATTCAATTCATATACAACACTCTTAGTAATCAATCCATCAAAAGCCATTTTTAATTCCTCCGTATCAATTAGGGACAGTCCCTAATTGTCCCATTTGAACAAATTATAACAAATTATAATAGATTTGTAAATTTAGAAACTTGAAAAATTCAATATCATAGTCCAGAAAGGAAATAATCATCATGAAAACGAGCCAAGACATCGATGCAAATCTTCTCTTTTTTTGTAACTTTCTATTGACATTAAAGGAGATTCTGCCTTATAATACAACCATAAAGGAAAACTTCTAGGAGGGTACTAAAAAATATGAGTAAAGAAAATGTATTTTTTTCTTCAGATTTCAATTATAGTAGTATGAGTGATGAAAAACTTACAGACCTTATTAGGTCTGGAGATAAATGTGCATTGGAATATCTTATTAATAAATATAAAAGCTTAGTAAATGCTAAAGTTGGCAAATATTATATGGTAGGAGCAGAAAAAGAAGATATAATGCAAGAAGGATTAATTGGATTATTTAAAGCAATTAAAAATTTTAATTCAGAGAAGCATAATTCTTTTAAAACTTTTGCTAATTTATGTATTGAAAGACAATTAATTACAGCAATAAAAACATCTAATAGGCAAAAACATATGCCACTGAATTCATATTTATCATTGAACCAAGTTGCTTATGAAGGAGAAGATAATGATACTGAATTGTTAGATACATTTGATGCAAAGACTACAGAAGACCCCTTAGATACAATAACTAAAAGAGAATATTATACAAAAGTAGAGACTACAATAGATAAAATGTTAAGTGATTTTGAAAAAAGAGTACTAAATAGATATATTCAAGGTGAAAGTTATTTAGAAATTGCCACAAAATTAGATGCACCAATAAAATCAGTTGATAATGCGATACAAAGAATACGAAAAAAAGCAATAAAAGAAATAGCTGAATAAAATGTGTGTATATGATATGCACATAAAATATGCTTCTATAGCTCAGTAGGTAGAGCACAGCCATGGTAAGGCTGGGGTCGCCGGTTCGATTCCGGCTGGAAGCTCCATAAGTGCGAATTTAGCAATTCGCAGTTAATAGTGAATGGTTAATAGTGAATAGTGAATAATTTAAATTAAGCACTAAGAGCACTTATGTACTATTCACTTTTAACTATTCATAAACACAAAGTAGATATAAATAACTGGAGGAATGTAAAGTATGAAAATGGGAATAGTTGGACTTCCAAATGTAGGGAAGAGTACATTATTTAATGCAATTACAAATGCTGGGGCAGAATGTGCAAATTATCCATTCTGTACTATAGAACCTAATGTTGGGGTTGTGCCAGTACCAGATGATAGACTTGAGGTATTAGCAAAAATGTATAAAACAGAAAAAATAACACATGCAATTGTAGAATTTGTTGATATTGCAGGTTTAGTAAAAGGTGCTAGTAAAGGAGAAGGATTAGGTAATAAATTCTTATCTCATATAAGAGAAGTAGATGCAATATGTGAAGTAGTTAGATGTTTTGAAGATAGTAATATAACTCATGTAGATGGAAACATTGATCCCATAAGAGACATAGAGACAATAAATTTAGAATTGATATTTGCCGATATAGAAACAATAGACAAAAAAATAGAAAGCGTTAAGAAAAAAATAAAGGCAGACAAGAAATTTCAAGATGAATTAAATATATTGGAAAAAATAAAAAATACATTAGAGCAAGGAAAACCGGCAAGGTCTTTAAACTTTACAGACGAAGAGATAATATTATTAAAAGAGACTTTTTTATTAACAATGAAACCAATATTATATATAGCAAATATTTCAGAACAACAAATAGAAAATGCGGCAGAAGACAAATATGTAAAACAAGTAATTCAATATGCAGAACAAGAAAATGCAGAAGTAGTACCTCTTTGCGTTAAAATAGAAGAGGAACTTGCAAGTTTAGAGGAACAAGATAAACAAGAAATGATGGAAGCACTAGGAATTAAAAAATCCGGTTTAGATATGGTTATACAAAAAAGCTATAACTTATTAGGCTTAATGTCCTTCCTGACAGCAGGAGAGCCAGAAGTAAGAGCTTGGACAATAAAAAAAGGCACAAAGGCTCCACAGGCAGCAGGGAAAATCCATACAGATATAGAGAGAGGTTTTATTAGGGCAGAGGTGGTTTCTTATAATGACCTTATAAAAGAGGGCTCAATGGTAAATGCAAAGGAAAAAGGCTTAGTACGCTCAGAAGGAAAAGATTATATAATGCAAGAAGGAGATATAGTTTTATTTAGATTTAATGTATAAAAGATATAAATGTGACGTCACATAAAATTCCTCATCTCATATTATGTAATATGAGATGAGGTGAAAAAATTGTATTGGTTTGAAAATTTAAATCCAGTAATTCAAGCACTAGTAGGAACAACTTTTACATGGGGAGTAACAGCACTAGGAGCACTTGTGGTATGCTTTTTTAGAAAAATGAATGGAAAGGTTTTAGATACTATTTTAGGATTTAGTGCAGGGGTAATGATTGCTGCTTCATTTTGGTCTTTACTTGCTCCCTCACTGGATTTATCTGAAGAACTAGGCTACATAGTATGGCTATTACCTACACTTGGCTTTATTTGTGGAGGAATGTTTGTACTATTGTCAGATAGATTTTTAGATAAAATGCTAAAAGTTAAAAGTGATTTAAGAAGTGTGAATTCGCTAAAAAGAAGTATACTCTTAATATCAGCAATTACTATTCATAATATACCAGAAGGCATGGCAGTAGGTGTAGCTTTCGGAGGAATTGCTAGTGGAGTTCCTGGCATGACACTAATAGGAGCTATTATGCTTGCATTAGGGATAGGAATCCAAAACTTTCCAGAAGGCGCAGCAGTAGCATTACCTTTAAGAAGAGAAGGATATTCAAGACTTAAAAGCTTTATGATAGGTCAGGCATCTGCATTAGTTGAGCCAATAGCAGCTGTAATAGGAGCAATATTAGTAATGTATATAAGAAGCATGTTGCCATTTCTACTTGCCTTTGCAGCAGGTGCAATGATAATAGTAGTAGCTAGAGAATTGTTACCAGAATCAGTAAAAGAACATAAAAATTTATCTACAGTAGGTGTAATTTTAGGGTTTATATTAATGATGGTTCTAGATGTAGCTTTGGGATAAAAAATCATAAAAATTACAAAAAGTACTTGACTATATGTAAAAAAGATAGTAAAATTAATTATGTAATAGATTATTAATAAAATAATTTAAATTATATGTCGAAAGAAGAGGAAAAAGATATGTTAAAGATGTTTAAGAAAACTTTATTAATTTTAAGTATAATAATGCTAATAAGCACAATAGCATTACCATTATTTAAAGGGGTAAAAGCTACTAGTGAGAATTCTCCACTAGATATAGGTGACTTTGAAGAAGATGATGAAGGAAACGAAGAAAATACTAATAATATTACTAATGAAAATAGTACAAAACCAATTGTAGAACAAACAGATAAAGATAACAAAAATACAGCTAGTGAAAATGATATACCAAAAACAGGTGTTACAGAAGATATAACAGTTGTAGGTTTTATCATAATATGTGTTGGTTCTGCAATATATGCATATAGAAAGATTAAAAAATATAATGTTTAGAATAAAAATAGTATAAAAAAAGAAAGCATTTAGCATTTGCTTTCTTTTTTTGCTGTTATTTGATGGCTATAATTAGTGCATTGCAAACAAATTTTACTTATTGTTATGTAGAAAAATAATTTTTTTTAAAAAAAGTGATGCAAAAATATATTAATCTATGATACAATATAGCAAATAATTTGGTGATAAAGGAGTGTGCAATATGTCCGAGATTAAATACAAAAGAGTTTTACTCAAACTAAGTGGTGAAATGCTAGGAGGACAAGAAAAAAGAGGAATAGATATTTCCGTACTAGACCAAATAAGCAATCAAATAAAAACTTTATTAAAAGAAAAAGTAGAGGTTGCAGTTGTAATTGGTGCAGGAAATTTTTGGAGAGGAAAATCTGAAGATGAGATAGAAAGGACTAGTTCAGACTACATTGGAATGTTAGCTACCACTATGAATGGATTAGCATTACAAAGTAGATTGGAGAAAAATGGAATTAGCGCGATATTGCAAACAGCAATAAAAATGGAGCCTGTTACAGAACAATATTCTAGAAGAAAAGCAGTAGAATATTTAGACCAAGGAAAAGTAGTTATATTTGGAAGTGGAACTGGTAATCCATATTTTACAACAGACACGGCTGCTGCATTGAGGGCAGCTGAAATAAATGCAGATGCAATTTTAGTTGGAAAAACGATAGATGGAGTATATTCAGATGATCCCAAAATTAACCCAACAGCAGTTAAATATGACCACATTACATATTCAGACATATTAAATCAAGATTTAAAAGTTATGGATTTAACAGCAATATTATTATGTAAGGAGAATAAAATACCTTTAGTAGTATTTGCGTTAAAAGATCCAGAAAATATTATTAGAGCTGTTAAAGGCGAAAAAATCGGTACATTAATAGAAGATTAATAAAGAAAGGAAAATTAAAATTATGGAATTTAATGAATTTGAAGAAAAAATGGATAAAACAATAAGTGTATTTGAGGAGAATCTATCAGAAATTAGAGCAGGAAGGGCAAATCCTGCAATATTAAATAAAATAACAATAAATTATTATGGAACACCAACACCGATTAATCAAGTTGCTGGAATTTCTGTGCCAGAAGCTAGATTAATAGTGATACAACCTTGGGATGCAAGTATATTAAAAGAAATAGAAAAAGAAATTTTAAAAGCAGATATAGGAATTAATCCAAACAATGATGGAAAAGTAATAAGATTAGTATTTCCAGAATTAAATGAGGAAAGAAGAAAGGAAATAGTAAAAGATATAAGAAAACTTGCAGAAGAGGCTAAAATCTCTATAAGAGCAATAAGAAGAGATGGAATTGATTTAGCAAAAGTGAAACAAAAAAACTCTGAAATAACAGAAGATGAATTAAAAAATGCAGAAAACCAAATACAAAAATTAACAGATAAAAAAATAGAAGAAATAGACAAAATATTGGAAAATAAAGAAAAAGAAGTAATGAGTATATAAGATTTTAAGAGGAGTATAGATATCATGGAGAATAATTTACCAGAACATATTGCTATAATCATGGATGGAAACAGAAGATGGGCAAAGGAAAAAAATTTAGAGGTTAAACAAGGACATTATGCAGGTGCAGAAAATTTAGAAAAAATAGCACAATATGCTAATAAAATAGGTATAAAATATATGACAGTATATGCTTTTTCAACTGAAAATTGGAAAAGGTCAGAAAATGAAGTAAAAGCTTTAATGATGATATTAAAAAACTATATAGAAAAATTATTAGAGAGAACATCAGCAAACAATATAAAAATAAATATATTGGGAGATATTTCTAGGTTAGAGATAGGCTTACAAAACAGTATAAATAAAATTATAGATAAAACAAAAAACAATACAGGTCTTACATTAAATATTGCCTTTAATTATGGGGGAAGAGCCGAAATTTTAAGAGCTACAAAGCAGATAGCAGAAGAAGTACATGAGGGTAAACTAGATTTAGAAAAAATTGACGAAAAATGTATAGAAAATCATTTATATACTAAGGGACAACCAGACCCAGACATTTTAATTAGAACAAGTGGAGAAATAAGAATAAGTAATTTCTTGTTATGGCAACTAGCATATACAGAGTTTATTTTTATAGATAAATATTGGCCGGATTTTAATGAAAACGACATAGAAGAAAGCATTCACATTTTTCAAAAAAGACATAGAAAATTTGGAGCAAACTAAAAAAGAAAGGTAAAATATAAATATGAATTATAAAAGAATTTTATCAGGCGTAATACTTTTTCCAATAATGGCAGCTATTTTTATTTTTGGAAATACATATTTAGTAGATATATTACTAAGTGGTATTGCGATAATGAGTTTATATGAATTTTATAAAGCTTTAAAAACAAAAACGCATCCAATAGAAATAATAGGATACATTGCAGCGGCAATGATTGCAATAATACATATAATACCAATGAATATTGTATTAAAAATAATAGCAGCAATTATTCCAACTTCTATATTAATTTTGTTCCTAAAGATAATAATTACTAATATGAAAACTAATATTATTGATATTGCTGTAACTTTTTTTGGAATATGTTATATAGTTATATTTATTATGTTTGTATCATTAGTAAGAGAGAATATAAATAATGGGAAAATTTTAATTTGGTTTATATTTATTACAGCATGGGGAACCGACATATTTGCCTATATCATAGGTAAAACATTAGGAAAACATAAATTTACAAAAATAAGTCCATATAAAACAATTGAAGGGTGTATAGGAGGCACAATAGGTGCAATAATATTATCTATTATATATACATTGATTTGTAATAAAATATGGGGACTGCAAATAAATTATATATATATAACACTTATTAGTTGTATCCTTAGCATAGTAGGACAAATAGGAGATTTAGCAGCTTCTAGTATTAAAAGATATACAGAAATAAAAGACTTTAGTAATTTAATACCTGGACACGGTGGAATGCTAGATCGAATAGATAGCGTGTTATTTATAGCACCATTTGCATACTTTTTATTATCTTTTCTTTGATATTGGAGGTAAATTTTGATTAGTTTTTTGATAAATGCAATTAAAATAGTCTTTATCCTTGGATTCTTGGTGTTTATACATGAGAGTGGTCACTTTCTTGTTGCAAAATTGTGTAAAGTTAAGGTAAATGAATTTGCAATAGGTTTTGGACCAACAATATGGAAAAAGCAAGGGAAAGAAACAAAATATGCTTTAAGATTGATTCCTCTTGGAGGGTTTGTAAGTATGGAGGGAGAAGAAGAACGTTCTGAAAAAGAAGGTTCTTTTAGTAAAGCTTCTATACCTAAGAGAATTGCGATAGTGTTAGCTGGTGGTGTTGTAAATATTATTTTCGCACTTATTGTATATTTTACTTTAACTGCTTTTACAGGCAACAATATATCTAATATAGTTGATTCAACTATTCCAAATTATAGTGCAGAAGCTTATGGAATACAAGCAGGAGATAAAATTTTGAAAATTAATAATCATATAATAAGAACTAAAAATGACTTGGATAATATCCTACAAAATTGTAATGGAAAAGAACTATCAGTTGAGATTGAAAGAGATGGCAATATAATTAAGTCTAATATAGTGCCAACAGAAGAAAAATATAAATATACAGGAATTTCCTTGAAAACCAATTTGAACAATACATCTACTGAAATTGCTAATGTGGGTGCCAAAACCCCAGCAAAAGTTTGTGGATTACAAGAAGGAGATATAATATTAAAAATAAATGATGTAGATGTGGAAAATAATACAAAAAAATTAGTAGAAAATATATGTTATTCTTTAACAAATGAAATAAAGTTCACAATAAAAAGAGATAATGATGTGAAAGATTTTATAGTTGTAGCTGAGGAAAGAGCAAATTATTACTTGGGAGTTAATCTTAAAATTGCTGAAAATAATTTGAGTAATAATATATATTATGCTTTTTGGTCAACAGGTGAATTTTTATTTTCTATTGTAGAAAATTTAAAAATGCTTTTTACAGGTAACGTGTCGGTAAATCAATTGATGGGACCTGTAGGAATAGGCGAAGTTGTAGTAGAAACACAAGGAATAAGAGACTTTGTATATATCTTAGCATTAATATCAATTTCTTTAGGAGTAACTAATTTATTACCTTTTCCACCATTAGATGGAGGAAAAGTGGTAATACTATTAGTTGAAGGAATTAGAAAAAAACCATTAAGTGAAAATATAGAAATAAAAATACAAATGATAGGCTTTTGTATTTTAATAGGATTAAGCATAATTGTAACCTATAATGATATTTTAAGAATATTTTAGACTTTTATAATTGAAGAAATAGGTGGAGTCAATGGAAAAAACAGTTAAAGAAGTATTTAAGGATTATAACTCAAATAGTTTTGAATTAAATGAAGCTAAAATAAAAGGTGTGAATTTATTTAAAAAAACAGGTAAAATAGAGATAATATTAATAGCAAATAAACAAATAAAAATAGCAGATTTAGCAATTTTTGAAAAATATATAGAAAAAAGATTTGGATTTAAAGAAATAATAATAAAAATTGAATATACTATTACTCCAATATTTACTATTATAGAGGAATGGCAAAGTATAATAGAATATATGGCTTATAAATATCCTCTAACAAAGGCATTATTAAAAAACAGTAGTGTAAATATAGAAAATGACATAGCAAAAGTACAATTATCATTAAAAGGAAAAGATATATTAGAGACTAGAAAATTTGACCAAATATTATCTGAAACATTAATGAACTTATATAATAAAAAATGTAAGGTAATATTCGAAGAAAAGCCTTTAGAAGAGGTAATGGAACGATTACAAGAACAAAACAGAAAGATTGAAGAAGAATATATATTGTCAATTCAGAATCAAGAAGCAGAAGAGAAAAAAAAGAAAACAGAAAAAAAGGAAGACGAGCCAAAGGAAGTTGCAACAGAAAAAGAGGAAGAAAAAACAGAAGAAAAAAGTCCATTAATATATGGCAGAAGTGCAAAGTTAAAAGAAACTTTAGTAAAAGTAGCTGACTTATCTGTTGACAGCGGACGCGTACTATTAGATGGAGAAATTTTAAATGTGGATTCCAGAGAACTTAAAACTGGTAAATTATTAGCAATGTTTGATTTATATGATGGAACAAGTACTATTACGTGTAAAGCCTTTTTGGAAAAAGAAAAGGCAAAAGAAATTTTGGGGAAACTAACTAGTGTTAAAGGAGTAAAAGTAGAAGGAACTGCGCAATTTGACCCATTTGCAAAAGAACTTGGAATTATTGCTAATACCATAATAGAAGGTACAGGAATAAAACGTGAGAAAAGAGAAGATAATGCACCTGTAAAAAGAGTGGAATTACATATGCATACGCAAATGAGCCAAATGGATGGCATGACTTCAGCAAAAGATTTAATAAAAAGGGCTGTAAAGTGGGGAATGAAGGCAATAGCAATAACAGATCATGGAGTTGTACAAGCATTTCCAGAAGCTCACAAATATTTAGAAAAAGACCATCCAGATATAAAAATATTATATGGTGTTGAAGCATATTTAGCACCAGATAAAGTATCTTGTATATCATTTTCTAAAAATCAAGATATTGATACTACATATTGTGTATTAGACTTGGAAACAACAGGAATTTCATTCAGAACAGAAAAAATTACAGAAATAGGAATAATGAAAATAAAAAATGGAGAACTGATTGACAGTTTTTCTTGCTTCGTTAATCCAGAAAAGCCAATACCTCAAAAAGTAGTTGAAGTAACCAATATTACAGATGATATGGTAAAAGATGCAGAAACAATAGACAAGGTATTACCTAAAGTACTTGAATTTGTTGGAGATAGTGTTTTGGTAGCACATAATGCAGACTTTGATATAGGCTTTCTAAAATATAATGCAACAGCATTAGGATTAAAATTAAATAATACATATATAGATACTTTAAGGTTAGCAAAATATCTATTTCCTGAATATAAAAAGTATAAATTAGGAATTATAGCAGAAAATTTAGGAATTAAGGTAGAAGTGGCACATAGGGCATTGGATGATGTAGATACTACTGTAAAAGTTTTTAACATTATGATAGACATGTTAAAAAAACAAGGGGTAAAAACATTAGATGATATAGATAAACTAGAAACAGGAAAAGCAGATTATAAGTCATTACAAACATATCATGCTATAATACTTGCCAAGGATTATGTTGGTTTAAAAAATTTATATAAATTAATTTCATATTCACACTTACACTATTTTTATAAAAAACCAAGAATATTAAAATCTTTATATAAAAAATACTCAGAAGGTTTAATATTAGGTAGTGCTTGCGAACAAGGTGAAATTTACAGAGCCATAGTAGCAGGTAAGACAGATGAGGAAGTAGAAGAAATAGCAAGTGATTATGATTATTTGGAAATTCAGCCTAATGGAAACAATATGTTTATGGTCAGAAATGGAACAGTAGCAGATGTTGAGGCTTTACAGGAAATAAACAAGAAAATTGTAGCAATAGGTGAAAAATTGCAAAAGCCAGTTGTAGCAACTTGTGATGTTCATTTTATGGACCCACAGGATGAAATATATAGAAGAATTTTAATGGCAGGACAAGGATATGATGATGCAGATGAACAAGCACCATTATATTTAAGGACTACCGAAGAAATGCTTAAAGAATTTGAATATTTAGGTGAAGAGAAGGCTTATGAAGTTGTTGTAACAAATACAAATAAAATAGCAGATATGTGCGAAAATATAAGTCCAATATCACCAGAAAAATGTCCACCACATATAGAGGGATGCGAACAAACAATTAAAGATATAGCTTATAAAAAAGCTCATGAACTTTATGGAGACCCATTACCTAACATAGTTGAAGAGAGACTAAGCAAGGAATTGGATTCAATTATAAAAAATGGTTTCTCAGTTATGTATATTATTGCACAAAAATTGGTTTGGAAATCAAATGAAGATGGTTATATAGTAGGTTCAAGAGGTTCTGTTGGTTCTTCTTTTGCAGCATATGCAACAGGAATAACAGAGGTAAATTCTTTACCTCCACATTATAGATGCCCAAAATGTAAATTTTCAGACTTTACAGATTATGGATATGCATGCGGATTTGATTTACCAGATAAAGACTGTCCTAAATGTGGCACTAAAATGGTAAAAGATGGAATAGATATACCTTTTGAAACTTTCTTAGGGTTCAATGGAGATAAAGAGCCTGATATAGATTTGAACTTTTCTGGAGAATACCAAGCAAAAGCACACAAATATACAGAGGTTATATTTGGAAAAGGAACAACTTTTAAAGCAGGAACAGTTGGTACAGTTGCTGACAAAACAGCATATGGCTATGTAAAAAAATATTATGAAGAAAGAAGTATACCTGTTAATAATGCGGAGGTATTAAGGATATCACAAGGTTGTACAGGAATAAAAAGAACTACAGGGCAACATCCTGGAGGTATTATAGTTGTTCCAAAAGGAAGGGAAATATATGAGTTTACACCAGTACAACATCCCGCAGATGACCCAAACTCAGATATTATAACTACCCATTTCGATTATCACTCTATAGACCAAAACCTTTTAAAGCTTGATATTTTAGGACATGATGATCCTACAATGATAAGAATGCTTTATGATTTAACTGGAATAGACCCTACAAAAGTTCCTTTAGATGATAAAGAAACGATGAGTATATTTAGTTCTACGAAAGCATTAGGAGTTACACCAGAACAAATCCATAGTGAAGTAGGAAGTTATGGTGTGCCCGAGTTTGGAACTAAATTTGTAAGAGGAATGTTAGTAGATACAAAACCAACTACTTTTGATGAATTAATACGTATATCAGGGTTATCACATGGTACAGATGTGTGGTTGGGGAATGCTCAAAGTTTAATAGAAGAAGGTACTGTAACATTAAATGAAGCTATATGTTGCCGTGATGATATAATGATATATTTAATAAAAAAAGGAGTACCACCAAATCATGCTTTCAAAATAATGGAGACGGTGCGTAAAGGAAAAGCACTAAAAGATCCAGCAAAATGGGCAGAATATGTAGCAATGATGAAGGAAAACAATGTACCAGATTGGTATATAAAATCTTGTGAAAAAATTAAATATATGTTTCCAAAGGCACATGCCGCAGCATATGTAACAAATGCATTTAGAATAGCATGGTTTAAAGTACATGAACCTAAAGCATATTATACAGCATTCTTTACAATTAGAGCTGACGAATTTGATAGTGATATAATGTGCTATGGTAAAGAAAAAGTTAAAAATAAAATGAAGGAAATAGATTTACAAGGAAATTCTGCTACAACAAAAGATAAGAATATGTATGCTATATTAGAACTTGTACTTGAAATGTATGAAAGAGGAATAAAATTTTTACCAATTGACTTATACAAATCTCATTCAACAAAATTTCAAATAGAAGAAGAGGGAATAAGACCACCTCTAAATAGTATACCAGGTCTTGGAACAGTTGCAGCAGAGGGAATAGAACTAGCAAAAAAAGATGGAAAATTTATGTCCATAGATGATATGAAAATACGCTCTAAAATTGGAAAATCTGTTATAGAGCTATTAGAAAAAGTAGGCTGTTTAAAAGGAATGAGCCAAAGCAATCAAATGAGTTTATTCAGTTAGAACATGACCTTAGAAAGTGAGAAAATGAACGTGAATTTAGAGGAAATATTTACAATAAAAAATATAATAATATATTTAATAATCATCAATATAATAACTTTTTTGGCAATGTTTATAGATAAAAGAAGAGCCAAAAGAGGTGAATGGAGAATAAAAGAGGGGACATTACTTGGACTAGCAATTCTAGGTGGTTCTATAGGTGGAATAGCAGGAATGTATGTCTTTAGACATAAGACTAAGAAACTGAGGTTTACAATAGGGTTTCCTGCAATATTAATAACTGAGATTGCATTAGTAATTTATTTTAAATTTTTTAAATAATAAATAATAATTTTATGTATTTGGGCGACTAACAGTCGCCTATTTATAATTTACTTACTTTTCTACTGCAATTATACACTACAGCTAAAAACAACAAACAAATTTACCATGTACATAATGTAAAAACCATAGTTTTCATAAACTGACGACAAAATTCGACTGTGCATAAGTGGTGAAAATAAAGTGAGTATTTGTAATTATTCACAGAGTTATCCACACTATCCACAGTATTACAAAAGTTATATTGTGTAAACTTATTTGTAATAAAAGTGTAACATAATATAAAAAATGTAATAAAATGGAAATAGAACTGTAAAATAATTGTTGACTTTTGGCTAATAAATTGATAAAATTTATGCAGTTATATAAAAGGAAGGAAGTAATACATTATGGCAGATTTGACAATGGATAAAATAGTTAGTTTGTGTAAAAATAGAGGATTTATTTTTCAAGGCTCAGAAATATATGGAGGTTTAGCAAATACTTGGGACTATGGTCCATTAGGTGCTAGATTAAAAAATGCAATTAAAGATACATGGAGAAAGAGATTTGTTCAAGAAAGAAAAAATAGTTATGAAATAGATGCAGATATTTTAATGCATCCTAGGGTGTGGGAAGCAAGTGGACATGTATCAAGCTTTTCTGATCCATTATTAGACTGCAAAGAATGTAAAACAAGACACAGAGCAGATAATCTAATAAGCGATTTTAATCCAGAAGCACATGCAGAAGGCATGACACAAGAAGAAATGTTAGAATATATAAAAGAAAATAACATACCATGCCCAAAGTGTGGTAAATGTAATTTTACAGATATAAGACAATTTAATTTAATGTTTCAAACTTATAGAGGAGTAACAAATGATAGCAAAAGTACAATATATTTGAGACCAGAAAATGCTCAAGGAGAATATGTTAATTTTTTAAATGTACAAAGAACAACCAGAGCTAAATTGCCATTTAGTATTGCACAAATAGGCAAAGCATTTAGAAATGAAATAACACCAGGAAATTTCACTTTTAGAACAATAGAGTTTGAACAAATGGAGTTTCAAACATTTTGTAAAGAAGGAACAGATGAAGAAATATACAATTACTTTAAAGAGTATGGAAAAAAATATTATATGGATTTAGGATTACCAGAAGAAAAACTAAGATTCCACGACCACGAAAAATTAGTATTTTATGCTAAAGCAGCATGTGATATAGAATACTTATTTCCTTCAATAGGTTGGGGAGAAATAAATGGAACACATAACAGAACAAATTACGACTTATCAAGACATCAAGAGTTTTCTGGAGTTAAACAAGAGTATCTAGACGTAGATACAAATGAAAAATTTATTCCATATATAATAGAGTCTACATATGGACTAGATAGAACTGTTTTGGCAGTACTTTGTGAAGCCTATGACGAAGAAGAAATAGCAGAAGGAGATGTAAGAACAGTATTACATTTACATCCAGCTATAGCACCATATAAAATAGCAGTGCTTCCACTATCTAAAAAGTTGAGCGAAAAAGCAGATGAGTTATATACAAAGCTTTCTAAGAAATTTATGTGTGATTATGATGAAGCAGGAAGTATAGGAAAAAGATATAGAAGACAAGATGAAATAGGAACACCATATTGTATAACTGTTGACTTTGACACATTAGAAGATAATACAGTAACAATTAGAGATAGAGATACTATGGAACAAATAAGAATAAATATGAATGAAATAGAAAACTGGATGAAGGATAAATTTGAATTTTAATATTATTCAAAAGAGAAATGAGGGAGTGTATTGGAAGAACAAAAAATAAATAATAAACCCAAAATTTCATTTATGAAAAATGTTTTAATACTTATGTTTTCAGAAGTGGCTGTAAAAGTAATGGGACTAATTTATAAATTAGTAATAACAAATATAGAAGGATTCGGAGACACGGGCTTAGGCTATTATTCTTCAGGATATCAAATATATTCGTTGCTCTTAGCATTATGCTCAATTGGAATTCCAACAGTTGTAAGTAAACTGGTTTCAGAAAGATTAGCAATTGATGATAAGGCTGGTGCACACAGAATATTTAAAATAGCAATGAGACTATTTGCAGGAATAGGACTATTTTTCTCAATAACACTATTCTTAGGAGCAGATTTAATTGCTACTAAAGTACTAAATGTACCAGATGTTAGTTATGTACTTAGAGTACTAGCACCAGCTATAGTATTTGTTGCAGCATCATCAGTTTTAAGAGGATATTTTAATGCACAAAGTGATATGAAACCTGCTAGTATTTCATATACATTGGAACAGTTTTTAAATTGTGTATTAAGTATTACATTTGTATATGCTCTTATTGGAAAAGATGCATATATAATGGCAGCAGGAGGGAATATATCTACAACAATATCTGTTATTTTGACATTTATCTATATAATTCTATATTATAAAAAACATAAGATAAAAGCTACTAAAGAAGATTTAAAAAAATCTCCCGAAGCAACTAAAACAAACAAACAGTTGTTAAAAACAATATTAGCGTTTTCTATCCCAATTACAATTGGATCTATAATATCAATTATAACATCAGTAATAGATACTACTACTGTAAGTAATTGTATACAAATAGCATATAGCGGAATAATAAATATTAAAGAAGAATTAGAACAATTAGCAATGCAAAAAGCTGGTATATTATCAAAAGTAGATACTTTAATTAATTTACCAATAGCAATAAATATAGCACTTTCTACAGCATTAGTACCAGCAATATCACATTCTATAGCACAAAAAGATTATGAAACAACTAATAAAAGATTATCTTTTTCAGTCTTTATCTCAATTTTAATAATAATTCCTTGTGCTATTGGATTTATTACATTAGCAGAACCAATTTTAAAATTAATATATCCATCTGCATCAGAAGGTGCAGGAGTTTTAAGATTAGCTGCTATTGCAATGATATTTGTTGCAATAAACCAAACAATAAATAGTGGATTACAAGGTCTAAACAAGGTCCATATACCTGCAATAGCTTTAGCAATAGGTGCTACTGTAAAACTAATTTTAAATGTAATTTTAATTAGTAATCCTATAATAAATATATATGGAGCGCCAATAAGCTCTATAGTATGCCAAATTATTGCATTTAGTGTATCGTATACTGCTTTAAGGAAAAGTATTAAATTAAATATTAATTTTAATAAAAATATATTAAAGCCTATTTTATCAGGTATAATCATGGGAATATTGGTTTATATTACTAACTATATTTTAGGACTAATTATTAATCCTAAAATATCAACATTAATATCTATCATGATAGGAGTACTAAGTTATGGATTAACATTGTTGAAATTAAATGTTTTAACCAAGGGGGACATTTTAATGCTTCCATTTGGAACTAAAATTTATAAAGTTTTAGAAAAAATAAAATTGTGCTAAATAGAAAAATAAAGTGTTTCTTAAAAAATATTTCAAATATATAAGGGGAAGTTTTAATATGGGGAAAATTAAATATTTATTTAAACGTATTATAAATGTGGACTATAAAAATATGTTAAAAATTGCAAAAAAGGTTTCAAAAAAAACAAATAAAAATATAATTTTTATTTTATTAGATATGGTTAATTGTGGACTAAGATATCAAGCAGGATATTATGATTATCAAGAATTTGAATTTTATAATTTAAATAGTGAACAAAGAAAAACATATTTAACCAGAGGAAAAAACAATGAAATAATAAAACAGTTTAATGACAAAACTCAGTTCCATATATTTGAAAATAAAGATGAAATGTATGAAAAATACAATAAATTTTTGAAAAGAAAATGGATGATTTTAAATGAGCAAAACTTTCAAGAATTTTTAAAATTCTTCCAAGAAAATAAAGTTATTATTGTTAAGCCACTAGATGGAGAAGGCGGAAAAGGAATAGAAAAATTCGAATATAAAAATGAAGAGGATGCCAAAACAATTTATAACAGTTTATTATACAAAAAACAATTATTAGTTGAAGAATGTATTAAACAACATCCAGAAATGAATAAACTTTACAGTAAATCTGTTAATACATTAAGAATGTTTACATTTTATAAAGACGGGCAATCTTATTTCCTACAAGCTATATTAAAAATTGGAAATGGTGGTGTAGTAGATAATTTTTCAAGCGGTGGAATGTATACGTATGTTGATGAAAATGGAGTTGTTTTTGCAGAAGCAATAGACCAGCAAGATAATATATTTTATGAACATCCAATATCTAAAGTAAAAATTGTTGGGTTTAAAGTACCAAAATTTAAAGAAGCAGTAGAAATGGTAAAAGAGGCAGCAAAAGTTGTTCCTGAAATAGGATATATTGGATGGGATGTTGCAATTTCTGAAAATGGACCTGTAATTGTAGAAGGAAATTGCTTTCCAGGAGTATTTCAATTAAAGCCAAGTTTGTCAGCAGAAAAAAAAGAAGGAATAATACCAAAATATAATAAAGTTATGAAAATATTTAGCCATTCATTAAAAGAACAATTTTAAACATTTTTTTCGAAAAAGCATTTACTTTTTTCGAAATTATGTATATAATATTGATGTTTTAATTTAATTAAGGCATCAATATTTATTATTTTATTACTAATAAAAAAAATATATAGGAGGTTTTTTATGAGTCACAAGTATGTTTACTTATTTAAAGAAGGAAATGCTAGTATGAGAGAACTACTAGGTGGAAAAGGTGCAAACTTAGCAGAAATGACTAACTTAGGGTTACCTATACCACAAGGTTTTACTGTTTCAACAGAAGCTTGTACAAAGTATTATGAAGATGGAGAAAAAATTTCAAAAGAAATAGAAGAAGAAATTTTTGAAAATCTTAAAAAATTAGAAGAAATTACAGGAAAAAAACTAGGAGATGTAGAAAATCCTTTATTAGTATCTGTACGTTCAGGAGCTAGAGCATCAATGCCTGGAATGATGGATACAATATTAAACCTAGGATTAAATGACAATGTTTTAAAAGGAATGGCAGAAAAAAATGAGAGATTTGCATATGACAGTTACAGAAGATTTATTCAAATGTTCAGTGATGTTGTTATGGAAATACCAAAACCATTCTTCGAAAAAATTATAGATAAAAAGAAAGAAGAAAAAGGTGTTAAATTAGATACAGAATTAACAGCAGAGGATTTAAAAGACTTGGTTGTACAATTTAAAGCAATTTACAAAGAACAAAAAGGAGAAGATTTTCCACAAGATTCAAGAATACAATTAATGGAAGCTGTTAAAGCTGTATTTAGAAGTTGGAATAATGCAAGAGCAATAACATATAGAAGATTAAATGACATACCAGGAAGTTGGGGAACAGCCGTTAACGTACAAGAAATGGTATTTGGTAATATGGGAGACGACTGCGGAACTGGTGTTGCATTTACTCGTAATCCAGCAACAGGAGAGAACAAATTATTTGGAGAATATCTAATGAATGCACAAGGTGAAGATGTTGTTGCAGGTATTAGAACACCACAACCAATTGAACAATTAAAAGAGACAAATCCAAAAGCATATGAAGATTTTGTAATGTATTCACAAAAATTAGAAAAACATTATAAAGATATGCAAGACATGGAGTTTACAATTGAAAGAGGAAAATTATTCTTCTTACAAACAAGAAATGGAAAAAGAACAGCAAATGCCGCATTACAAATAGCAGTTGATTTAGTAAATGAAGGAATGATAACAGAAAAAGAAGCTGTTTTAAGAGTTGAACCAAATCAATTAGATCAATTATTACATCCAAATTTTGATCAAGCTGCATTAAAAGCTGCAAAAGTAGTAGCAAAAGGATTAGCTGCATCACCAGGTGCTGCTACAGGTAAAGTAGTATTTACAGCAGATAAAGCTGTTGAAATGCATGAAGCTGGAGAAAAAGACTTAATCTTAGTAAGACTTGAAACATCACCAGAAGATATAGATGGAATGAATGTATGCCATGGTGTACTTACAGTACGTGGAGGTATGACATCACATGCTGCAGTTGTTGCTCGTGGTATGGGAACTTGTTGTGTTGCAGGATGTGGAGAAATAGTGGTAAATGAAGAAGAAAAATACTTTACATTACCAGACGGAAGAAAAGTAGCAGAAGGAGAATGGATTTCTCTAGACGGTTCTACAGGAAATGTATATGGAGAAAAAATAGAAACTGTAGAAGCTTCAGTTTCTGGAAACTTTGCAAAATTAATGGGATGGGCAGATCAATACAGACAATTAAAAGTTAGAACAAACGCTGATACACCAAGAGATGCTAAACAAGCATATGAATTTGGAGCAGAAGGTATAGGATTATGTAGAACAGAGCATATGTTCTTTGCACCAGACAGAATTGCAGCAATTCGTGAAATGATAGTTTCTAAGACACCAGAACAAAGAGCAAAAGCTTTAGCAAAAATACTTCCAATGCAAAGAGGAGATTTTGAAGGATTATATAGAGAAATGAAAGGTTACCCAGTAACAATTAGATTTTTAGATCCACCTCTACATGAATTTGTTCCACATGATGATGAAGATATTAGAGCTTTAGCAGAAGAAATGGGATTAACATTTGAAGAACTAAAAAATATAGTTGAAGGATTACATGAATTCAACCCAATGATGGGACACAGAGGATGCCGTCTTGCTGTAACATATCCTGAAATTGCAGAAATGCAAACAAGAGCTGTTATAGAAGCTGCAATAAATGTAAATAAAGAAGGAATGAATGTAGTTCCAGAGATAATGATTCCACTTGTTGGAGAAGTTAAAGAATTAAAATATGTTAAAGATATAGTAACAAGAGTAGCTGACCAAATAATAAAAGAAGCAGGAGTAGAATTAAAATACTTAGTTGGTACAATGATAGAAATACCAAGAGCTGCTTTAACAGCTGACGAAATAGCAAAAGAAGCTGAATTTTTCTCATTCGGTACAAATGACTTAACACAAATGACATTTGGATTTAGCCGTGATGATGCTGGAAAATTCTTAGGAGATTACTATTCAAAGAAAATATATGAGTCAGATCCATTTGCTAAATTAGACCAAAAAGGTGTTGGAAAATTAGTAGAAATGGCAGCAAAAATGGGAAGAGAAACAAGACCAGATATCCATTTAGGAATATGTGGAGAGCATGGTGGAAACCCAGCTTCAGTTGAATTCTGCCAAAGAGTAGGATTAGACTATGTATCTTGTTCACCATACAGAGTTCCAATAGCAAGATTAGCTGCTGCACAAGCCGCAATCAAATATCCTAGATAAATAGATAATCAAAAAGGACGTAAATAATACGTCCTTTTTTGCTTGCAACCTCAAAAACATTTTATATCTCAATTTTTGGCTGATACTTCTCAAGCCACATATTCACTTGACAAAGATAAGCCATAAAATGAATTTTATTTTAATTAATACATATAATAATTATTACTATATTAGTGAAGATTTTTAACAAAAAAGGCAAAAAAGTTCATTAATAATATTGATTAATATTATTAAATGTATTATAATAAAAATGAAGAAAATTGACATAGAAGGCAAAGATCTTCAAAGGAGTGGGAAGCGTGAAAGAAATAAAAAGAGACTTATATTTAAACAAAATAATAAATAGAAGAGAAAATGGTTTAATTAAAATTATTACTGGAATTAGACGTTGTGGAAAGTCCTATTTATTAGACCCATTGTTTAAAAATTATTTGTTGGCAGACGGTGTAAAAGAAGATCATATTATAAAATTAGAACTTGATAGAGTGGAGAATGAAAAATATCGTGACTCTAAAGCTTTAAATGAATATATTCGAAGTTTAATAAAAGATAAAGATATGTATTATGTAATTCTTGACGAAATACAGCTAGTAAAAGGTTTTGAATTTGTTTTAAATGGCTTATTATATGAGAAAAATATAGATGTATATGTTACAGGAAGTAATTCGAAATTTTTATCATCTGACATAATAACAGAATTCAGGGGAAGAGGAGATCAAATTAAAGTTAATCCGCTGTCATTTGCGGAATTTTTATCAGCATTTAATGGCGATAAATATGAGGCATGGAATGAATATGTTACCTATGGAGGAATGCCATTAATTTTATCAAAGAAAAATGATGAAGAAAAATCACAATACTTAAAAGAATTATTTGAACAAACATATATAAAAGATATTGTTGAAAGAAATAATATACAAAGAATAGATATTTTAGATAGTTTAATTAATATGTTAGCATCATCAGTAGGTTCACTGACTAACCCACAAAAAATATTTGATACTTTTAAAAGTAAGGGAGAAAAAGAACTATCATTAAATACAATAAATTCATATATAGCAGATATAGAAGATTCATTTATAGTTAATAAATCAACTAGATATGACATTAAAGGAAAAAAGTATATTCAGACACCACAAAAATATTATTTTTCCGATATAGGTTTAAGAAATGCTAGACTTAATTTTAGACAACAAGAAGAAAATTATTTGATGGAAAACATTATTTATAATGAATTATTAATTAGAGGATACAATGTTGATGTAGGTGTTGTAGAAGTTAGAGAAGAAGGTAAAAGAAAACAATTGGAAGTTGACTTTGTATGCAATTTAGGAAATAAAAGATATTATATTCAGTCAGCACTTAATTTGGATACAAAAGAAAAAACAATTCAAGAATCAAGGTCACTAAATAATATTGGAGATAGTTTTAAAAAAATAATAGTTGTAAAAGATAATATAAAGTTATGGAGAACTGATGACGGAATTGTAATAATGGGAATACAAGAATTTTTATTGAATAAAGATAGTTTAGATTTATAAAAAGTGAACAAATTATGCTTATAAGAAAATAATTTTTAATAAAATAGAGTAAAAGTAAAAAGAAAAAACAGGCATTTCAGCCTGTTTTTATATATCCTTAAGGGTTCCAAATTGGAACTTCAAAATTGTTCTACAATTCAATTTTAGGCTGATACCTCTCAAGCCACATATTCACTTGACAAAGATAAGCCATAAGTTGAGGTCCAGTCATCAATTGACCAAACCATGGTCTTGAAAAAGACCTGCCTTCTGTATCTATTATTTCTGTAATGTAGTCTCTATTAAATAAAATATTAATAGGTGCATTTGGGTCTTGCATTATAGAATTAAGCATTTGCTTTACCTTTTTTAAATATGTTGGATTATGTGTTTTAGGATATGGACTCTTTTTTCTATCTACAATTTCTGAAGGTAAAGCATCTTTCATAATATATCTTAATAATCCTTTTTCTCTACCATTTAAAGCTTTTAGTTCCCAAGGAATATTCCATACATATTCAACTAATCGATAATCACAAAAAGGAACTCTTATTTCAAACCCATTATACATACTCATTCTATCGGCTCTATCTAACAAAGTTTGCATAAACCAGTTTAATGTTAAATAAGATATTTTTTTCTTTTGATTGGTTTCTTCATCATCAGTATCAAGCAAATTTACTTTATCTAAACTTTCTTTATACCTATAGTCTATATATTCTTTCAAATCTACTTTTTCGGCAATAATATTGTTAAGTAAATGTTGCCTTTCTGTTATAGCAATTGACCAAGGAAAGGTATTACTGCTTAAAGCATCTTCTCTAAAGAACCAGGGGTATCCTGCAAAAATTTCATCAGCACATTCTCCAGTTAGAGCTATACTTGATTCTGGTTTTACATTTTTGCAAAATAATAATAAAGAAGAGTCAATATCGGCCATGCCAGGCATATCACGAGCAATCATTGCGCTTTCAAGAGCATCTGCCAATTCGGGAGTGTCTAAAACAATATTATGATGTTTAGAATATAGCTTTTTGTTCATTAAATTGATATAATAGTTATCTGAATTAGGCTGAAAATCACTTTTAACAAAATTTTTATCATTATCAATATAATCAATAGAATAAGTATCTAAAGGAGGAAGATCATTATTCTTGCAATAATCTGAGGCATATAAACTGATAATACTTGAGTCTAATCCACCTGAAAGAAAAGAGCATAATGGTAATTCTGAAGATACTTGTTTTTCTATACTATCTTCTAATAAGTATCGTACTTTTTCACAGGTTTTACCTAAACTATCAGTATGAGGACGGCTTATTAACTGCCAATAATTTTTAGAATGAAGACCTGTTTCATTAACAATAATATAATTAGCAGGTTCTACTTCATATATGTTTTTAAAGACTGTCATTCCAGGAGTATGTGCTGGACCGATACCAACTAATTCATATATACCAATAGTGTCTAATTTTGGCTCAACATTTGGAAATTCAAACAATGCCTTTATTTCAGAAGCAAACACAAAACTATTATTAATATTAGTATAATATAATGGTTTAATTCCAAAATGATCTCTGGCTATAAATAATAAATTTTCATTAGTATTCCAAATAGCAAAAGCAAATACACCATTTAACTTGTTAACTATTTTTTCTTGAAAATGTATGTATCCTTTTAAAATTACTTCTGCATCAGAATTAGTTGAAAAACAAAAATCGTATTGTTCTAATTCATGTTTTAATTCATCTGAATTATATAATGTTCCATCATATACAATAACATAATTGTTTTCAGCAAAACTAAATTGTATTGGTTGTTTATCTTCAGGTATAATACTTCTATGACCTAATGAAACAGTATTACTAATATAAAGGCCATCTTTGTCTAAGCCTCTATGAGAAATTTTATTATACATATTTAATAAAATTTCTTGTGCATTCATAATTTTATCTTTAATGTTAAAAAAACCTACAATACCACTCATTCTAAACGTCCTTTCTAAAAAATATATAAATATTATATGCAAAAATACAAATTGTATGTCAATGGGGACTTAGAATTTGACAATTGAACTGTCAAATTCTAAGTCCCCATTGACACTTTGTTAAGTTAGTGAGAAATGCCATTCTTATAGACTAAATAATCTAAAAAATTAATAAATTCTTTTTTTGATTCATTATTTAAGAAGATATATTTATCAATTATATTTGCAATTTCTATGTCATTTTCATTTAGCATATTAACAGGAGTAGGATTATCTGTTCTATATCAATTTCTTTTAATTGTATAGACTAGACGGTTATATTCCTACAATAAGGTGTGTCCCCGAAGTGACAATTTGTCACAAAAAGGAACGTCCCTAAAGTGACAAAATTTTGTTGCTAAAATTTACTTTTAAATGTATAATATACGCGAGGTGAAAAGCAAAAAGTGGAAAAAGAGAATATTGTTATAGGAATTGAAGGACTAGTAGGTGCTGGAAAAACATCCATTTGTAGAAAACTTCTAAAAAAACTACCAAATGCAGTACTATTACACGGTGGAAATTTATATAGAGCAATAGTATATACATTATTACAAGAAGAAAAAAATATTTTAAAATTGAAATTTAAATTAAGGAAATTAGATATAAAGGACTTAATGGAAAAATATAAAGTTGATATAAAAATAGAAAACAATGAATCTGTTATATATATAGATGGAGTAAAAATAAGTGAAGAGGAATTACAATCTAAAGCTTCATCATTAGCTGTTTCTATAGTTGGAGGTTTGGCAGATAACACAAGATTATTTAAATATGCTAGAGAGTACATAGAAAATTTAAAAAAAGATTATAATGTTATAGTTTCTGGTAGAGCATTAATGGAAATATACCCTAACCAAGATTACCATATTTTTATAACAGCAGACTTAGAGGAACGTGTAAAAAGAAAATGCATACAATATAGTGGAAAAGAAACAGAAAAAGAAGTAAGAAAAAACATAGTAAAAAGAGATAGATTGCAAAAGCTAGCAGGATTTTATAAAATATATCCGAATACAATTACTGTCGATGTAACAAATTGTAATAGTGTAGAAGAGTCAACAGAAAAGGTATATAACCTAATTTGTAAAGAGGGGATAAAAAATAATGGAATATGTTAACAATAAATTAGAAGAATTCAAAAAATATATAAATGCAAAAAGGGTAGCAATAATAGGTTTGGGAGTAAGTAATATACCATTAATAAATTATTTATACGATTTAGGGGCAAGAATAACAGTATTTGACCAAAAGGATGAAAATGAATTAAATGAACAAGCATTAAATAATGTAAAGGCAAAAGGCTTTGAAATAGTAACAGGTAAAGAATGCCTTAAAGCAGTAAATGGTTTTGACATTATATTTCGTTCTCCAAGTGCACTTCCTACAATCCCAGAATTAGTAGCAGAAGTAGAAAGAGGAGCAATATTAACATCAGAAATAGAAATGCTTTTAAAGTTAGCACCATGTAAAGTAATAGGGGTAACGGGAACAGAAGGTAAAACAACAACCACATCAATAATAGCAGAGATTATAAAAAAAGCCGGATATAATTGCTTTTTAGGAGGAAATATTGGTAAACCAATTTTTGTTGAAATAGGCAATATAAAGCCAGAAGATGTTATTGTTATAGAATTAAGCAGTTTTCAATTGATGGATATGGATGTAAGCCCAGATATAGCTGTAGTAACAAACATATACCCAGATCATTTAAATGTACATAAATCATATGACGAATATCAAGAGGCAAAGAAAAACATATTTAAGTATCAAAATGAAAAGGGTGTAGTAATTTTAAACAAAGATAATGATATTACATATAGTTTTGCTAAAGAAGCACAAGGAAAATTAATATTATTTAGTAGCAAAGAAAAATTAGAAAATGGATATATATATGACAGAGACGATGAAACAATAAAGTTTTGCCAAGATGGAATAAGAAGACATATTTTAAAAAAGTCAGATATAAAACTAAGAGGTATTCATAATTATGAAAATATATGTGCTGCTTTAGCTGCAACTGCTTCTTTGGTAAGTGTAGAAAAGCAAACAGAAGCAATAAAAGCATTTAATGGAGTAGAGCATAGATTGGAATTTGTAAGAGAATTAGATGGAGTAAAATATTACAATGATTCAATAGGAACCAGTCCCGCAAGTACAATAGCAGGTTTAAATGCATTTGATGAAAATATTATCTTATTAGCAGGTGGTTCGGATAAAGGTCTAGATTATAAAGAAGTAGGGGAAACAATTGCTAAAAAAGTAGGAACATTAATATTAACTGGACCTACATCAGAAAAAATAGAAGCTGCGACAGTAAAAGCATTAAATGGGAAAAATGTAAAAATATGCCATTGTAAGGATTTAGAAGAAGCAGTAGATATATCTAGAAAAGTGGCAAGAATAGGAGATGTAGTGCTATTATCACCAGCAAGTGCAAGCTTTGATGCATTTAAAAATTTTGCAGAAAGAGGCAAAAAATTCAAAGAATTAGTTAATAATCTTATATAGTAACAAAAAACAATAATAATACATATTATATCTTGAATATAAAAAGGAGGTATAATATGTATTATTCTAATTATGAAGATTATATGAGAATGGTGTTAGGATATCCACCTGAAAATAGCAATACATATTCTATGTATGAAAATAATTGTTATTCTATGCCAATAAATAATTCAAATACTATGACAAATAATATTGAGGAAATAGAAAGTTTATATCCAGAAATATATAGAACAATAAATCCAATGGTCTGCCAAATGTGTGACAATAACACAGAGCCAATAAGTAAAGAATTAGTAGAACAAATGACTGAGCGAATATATACAACTGTAGAGGGCAATATAAATACTACAATTAACATAAATGTAGAGACAAATAAAAAAGTAGAAAACAGAAATTCGAAAGAACCAGTTAAAGCAGAAATAAAGGAAACAAGGCAAAGAATGAATAATCCGCTTCTAAGAGATTTAATAAGAATATTAATTTTAAATAGACTACTTGGAGAAAATAGAACGCCAAGACTACCATTCCCAGGAAGACCAGGACACGGAAGACCACCATTTCCAGGAAATCCATTTATATTTTAAAAATGAAGAACCAATACAAAAGAATGAAAAGTTTAAAAACAATATATAATATTTGAAAAATTTTCCAATATATGCAAAGATATTTTGCATATATTTTTTTTATTTGTTTACAATAATATTGTTATAAAATTATGAAAGGTGGTATATTATGAAAGTAAGAGATTGTATGTGCAATAATGTTACATGGGTAAAGCCAAATGATTCTGTGTGTAATTGTGCAAAATTGATGTGCGACAATCATATTGGTTGTGTACCTGTATGTAATGATGCACAAAATATTGTTGGAATAGTTACAGATAGAGATATAATTTTAAGAAGTATAGCTTGTGATAAAGATGTAAAAAGTACACCTGTAAGCGAAATAATGACTTGCAAAGTATGTTCTTGTACACCAGATACACATATTGACGAAGTCCAAGATTTAATGAAAAAGAATCAAATACGCAGAATTCCAGTTATGGAAAACAATAAAATAGTAGGAATATTGACATTAGGAGATTTAGCAGCAAACCCAAATATAAATAATGAAGAAGTTACAAATACTTTAGAAAATATTTGTAATTGTAATAAAAAAAATGCAGAATAGTTAAGAAAACTATATATAGGAAAAATTAAAGTGTGGGATGGCGTGTTTGGCGCCTCCTACAGTTCTCAAAAGTCAATGGTGAATAATAGAAAATAAAGAGGGATACATATGGTTATAGATATGAATTATTGGAGAAAAGTTATAAAAAGAATATTTATATTCTTTTTAACGATAATGGGTGTGTGGTTAGGATTCAAATTATCTGTATTTTACATGCCTTTTTTAATTGCTTTTATATTATCTTTACTATTAGAACCTCTTATAAAAATGTTAATGAAAAAGACAAAATTAAAGAGAAAAACCAGCTCTATTATTGTATTTATTTTAGCTCTTTCTATAATAATAGGTTTTCTTACATGGGGAATAGCAACACTTATTTCAGAAATTTCAAATATATTAGGTAATATTAATCAATTCTTCGATAAAGGATATGCTTTTATACAGCAATCTATAAAAAGAATTAATTTTGAAAAAATTCAAATATCAGAGCAGGTAAAAAACACAATACAAAGTTCTGCAACCGAGTTTTTAGGAACAGTCACAGAATGGGCAAAAGATGCTTTGACAAAGGCAATGAATTTTATAACTTCTATACCAACAATAGGCATATATGTAGTAATTACCTTTTTAGCATTATATTTTATTTGTGTTGATAAGGTATATATGTTAGACCAACTTGAACATCATCTTCCCAAAACATGGGTAAAGAAAATAGGTTTACACATAAGAGAACTAATAAAGACATTAGGTAAATATTTAAAGGCACAAGCAATATTAATATTAATTTCTTTTGTTATATCTTTAATAGGATTATACATCTTTCATTTTATGGGGTGGGGAGTAAAAGTTCCATTAATTGCAGCTTTAGGAATAGGCTTTGTTGATGCATTACCCATATTTGGTTCAGGAACAGCAATGCTACCTTGGGCAGTATGGTCTGCCATAAATGGAAACCTAAAATTAGCAATTGGAATACTTGTATTATGGAGTATAATGAGTATTGTAAGGCAGTTAGTAGAACCAAGGATAATAAGTGGTCAAATAGGGATACATCCAATTTTTACTTTAATAGCAATGTATACTGGATTTAAAATCTTAGGAGTAATAGGAATGCTACTAGGACCAATAATCTTAATTATATTAAAAAATATATTTGCTACAATGATAGATGACGGAGTATTTAAATCTATTTTCGATAGATAAAAATAAACAACTTCTACAGAACAGTAGAAGTTGTTACAAAACTATTATCAGGTGGATACACATATTCTTCAGAAGGTGCATCTGCCTTATTTATTTTAGTAATTTTAATAATAGGAATTTCTCCATGATAGTCTCCTTTTGTAATCGTTCCTTCTATCTCAACCCATTCATTATCTTTATAATTTTTTATTTCAGAAGAAGAACAAAGAAAACCAACAACAACAGATTTATAATCAGAAGAAATTATCATATTTCTGCCAATAACAAATTGGTCATCCGAAAAATCATACAACCTATAAACAAAACCCGTAAATTTAATATTTTGGCCTACATATATATCTATATTATCATGAACATTTTTCAATACACTTGTATAATTTGAACTATTTAATTCATATAAATTAGATTCACGTAAATAATCTGAAGTTTTAAAAGTGCTTTTATTAATCAGAATGTAACACACATATATAATTAACAAAGAAATGATTACTAAAAGTATACCTAAAATAGTTTTAAAAATTTTATCTTCATTTAGTTTTAAATTATAAATAAACATTATAAATCCCCTTATAAAATTTTCTTAGTAAATAATTATGTTTTAAATTTAAATATATGCTTAAATTTTAAAAATGCCATATAATTATTTATTGTAACTATTAAGTTGCAGATTTTTGCTAGACTTTTAATCTCTTTTGTGATATATTATGGTAGATACTAAATAGGAAGGAAGTATAAGAAGATAATGTTCAAAAAGATTTTTAAAAGCTATAGCGAAAAAGAAGTAAAAAGAGTTATGCCAATAGTTGAGAAAATTAATAGTTTAGAGGAAGAAATCTCTAAATTATCAGATACTGAACTAAGAAATAAAACAAATGAATTTAAGCAAAAATTAAAAAATGGTAGTTCTTTAGATGATATACTACCAGAGACCTTTGCAGTTTGTAGAGAAGCTTCAAAAAGAGTTTTAGGAATGAGACATTTTGATGTTCAATTAATAGGTGGTATTATTTTACATCAGGGAAGAATTGCAGAAATGAAGACAGGTGAAGGAAAAACTTTAGTTGCCACATTACCAGTTTATTTAAATGCACTAACAGGTGATGGAGTCCATGTTGTTACAGTTAATGATTATTTAGCACGCAGAGATAGTGAATGGATGGGAAAGGTTTACAAATTTTTAGGATTAACTGTAGGTTTAGTCATTTCAGGAATGCAACCACAAGATAAAAGAAATGCATATGCATGTGATATTACTTATGGTACAAATAATGAATATGGATTTGACTATTTACGAGATAATATGGTTATATATAAAGATCAGTTAGTTCAAAGGAAACTAAATTATGCTATTGTTGATGAGATTGATAGTATTTTAATAGATGAGGCTCGTACACCACTTATAATATCAGGAAGAGGAAAACAATCATCAGATTTATATAAAAAAGCTGATAAATTTGTAAGAAAATTAATTCCTAAAATTATTGTTGAAGAAAATGCAAAAGATTTTGTCCAAGCAGAAGATAACGAAAATTATGACTATATAGTTGACTTAAAGGCTAAATCAGCTTCATTAACACAAAAAGGTATAAAAAAAGCTGAAGAAGAATTTAATTTAGAGAATTTTAATGACATAGAAAACTCCGAAATTGTTCATAATGTTAATCAAGCACTTCGTGCGCATGGAGTAATGAAAAAAGATATAGACTATATTGTAAAAGATGGCGAAGTTTTAATAGTTGATGAATTTACAGGTCGTATTATGTATGGAAGAAGATATAATAATGGCTTACATCAAGCTATTGAAGCAAAAGAAAATGTTAAAATAGCAGATGAGTCTAAAACACTTGCTACAATTACATTTCAAAACTATTTTAGAATGTATAATAAATTAGCTGGTATGACTGGTACTGCGATGACAGAAAAAGATGAATTTGAAGAAATATATAAATTAGATGTTATCGAAATTCCTACGAATAAAGATATGATTAGAAAAGATAATCCAGATATAGTTTATAAAAATGAGAATGCTAAATTCAGAGCAGTTATTAATGATATAAAGCAAAGTCATGAAAAAGGTCAGCCAGTTTTAGTAGGAACTATTTCTATAGAAAAGTCTGAGAAATTAAGTGATTTATTACGAAAAGAAGGTATAAAACATGAGGTTTTAAATGCAAAATATCATGAAAAAGAAGCGGAAATTATTGCACAAGCTGGTAAATATGGAGCTGTTACAATAGCAACAAACATGGCAGGCCGTGGTACTGATATCATGCTTGGAGGAAATAGTGAATATTTGGCTAAAGAAGAAATGAGAAAATTAGGATATTCTGAAGAACAAATTATTCAAGCAACAGCATTTAATGAAACTGATGACCAAGAGATTATAAGCTCTAGAAACAAATTTAAAGAATTGCAAGGAAAATATAATTCAATTATTAAAGAAGAAAAAGAAAAAGTCATATCAGCAGGTGGCTTAAAAATAATTGGTACAGAAAGACATGAGTCTAGAAGAATTGACAACCAATTAAGAGGACGTAGTGGTCGTCAAGGAGACCCAGGAGAATCTAGATTTTATATTGGACTTGATGATGATTTAATGAAAATATTTGGTGGTGAAGCAATTACTAAAGTATATGAAACATTAGGTGCTGACGAAAATATGCCTATCGAATCTAGGCTAATTTCAAGTTCTGTTGAATCTGCTCAAAGGAGAGTAGAAGGAAGAAACTTTAGTATTAGAAAAGCTGTATTGAACTATGATGATGTTATGAATACACAAAGAGAAATAATATATAAACAAAGACGTGAAGTATTGGATGGAGAAGACCTAAAAGCAAATGTGTTGAAAATGATAAAATCATTAATTGAAGACATTGTTACTCCTTATTTTGCTGAGGAACATGTAAATAAAGAAAGTTTATTGCAAGAATTAAATACTAATTTAACTATTACTGATTTAGAGTCTTTAAATAAAGAAAACATACATTTAAAAGAGGTTATAGAAGAAGCTGTTGAAAAAGCTTATGCTATTTATGATGAAAGGGAAAAAACAATAGGAGCCGAAGAGTTAAGAGAGTTAGAAAGAGTAGTAACATTAAAAATAGTTGATGAAAAATGGATGGACCACATAGATGCAATGGACGAGTTAAAAGATGGTATTGGGCTTCGTGCTTATGGTCAAAAAGATCCAGTAGTGCAATATAGAATAGAAGGATTTGACATGTTTGACCAAATGGTATTAGACATAAAAACAGATGTTGTTAAACTATTAATGCATGTAAGAAAAAAAGAAGAAAATATTCAAAGAACAGAAGCGGCTAGAATAACAGGAATGAGCTTAGAAAATTCAGCAATTAGCAATTTAGACGGGACAATAGCACCAAAAACATCATCTCCACAAAATCAAACAGTAGTAAACCATGAACCAAAAGTAGGCAGAAACGACCAATGTCCATGTGGAAGTGGCAAAAAGTACAAAAACTGTTGTGGTAAATAACCTCGCAAACCCTTATAAAATAAGGAATTGTTAAAAATAGAAAAAATGATAAATTTGTCCACAGATGACAATTTGTCCACGATTTGTCCACATAGCATAAATAATGTGGACAGAATCGAGGAAACCTCATAAAAATCAATAAAAAATCTACGTGGACAATTATTGTGGACATAGTTATATAAAATGTCAGCATTCGAAATGCTGGCATTTTTCCGTTTCATTAAGTTTTATAATGAAGGAGAGATAACTATGGTAAGCGTAAGAAAACGTGGAAAGGTATATGAATACCGATTTGAAATTGCAACAGTTGAGGGAACAAGAAAATGGATAACAAAGTCAGGGTATCCAACAAAAGCAGAGGCTTTTAAAGAAGGAGCAAAAGCCTATAACGATTTTTACTACAATGGTCAAAAGACGCAGTTAAGAGAAAATATGTCGTATGCAGATTTTTTAGATTATTGGATAGATAATTATGCAAGTTTCAATTTGCATTACTCTACTACAATATCTTATATAAACATTATTAAAAATCACGTAAAACCAAGAGTAGGATTTTATAAATTATGGCAATTAGATACACGCCTTTTACAGGAGTTTATCAATAAAATATATGTTGAGTATGGCTTTTCAAAAAACTATATGGCGAGTATTTTAAAAGTGGTTAAAGGTTCATTAAAATATGCGTGTTACACATTAAATTATATTAACACTAATCCTGCTGAACACGTCCACGCACCAAGAATAGATAAAATTGGAAAAGATCCTGCACATATATTTACACAAGAAGAAATAGAAAGAATATTAGATAGATTTAAAGGTACACATTCAATATATTATGCTTTTTTAACTGCTTATTATACAGGAATGAGAGTGTCAGAAGTATATGGTTTAACTTGGGACTGCGTTGATTTTGAAAAGAAAACATTAACAATAAATAAAAACATTATTAAGAAAAATCAATATGGTTTACCAAAAAGAAAAAATATAACAAAAGGACATTCTGTTGGTGTTTGGTATTATGGGGATTGTAAAAATCCTCAAAGTAGAAGAACTATTTCTATTGGAGATACGCTAGTAAATGCATTAAAAGATTATAAAAAAGAACAAGAAGAAAATAGAAAATTCTATGGAGATTCTTATCTTTGCTATTATGAAAAGAAAGTAATAAATGAAATTACTAAAAGAGAACAAACAAAATTGATAGAAGCAAATGCAGAATTAGAATTACCTTTACCAGAAGCACAATTAGTTTTTGTAAAAGATAATGGACAATTTTTAGGAACAGATTCACCGAAGTATGCATTTAAAGTTATTCATTATGAATTGGGAATTAACAGTAGGTTTCACGATTTTAGAGATACACACGCAACAAAACTTATTGAGAGTGGTGCAGATATTAAAGCAGTATCAAAGAGATTAGGACATTCTACTATTCAAACAACATATAATATATATGTTAGAGTAACGAATAAAATGGAAAGTGATACAGTAGATAGATTTGAAAAATACACAACAACACTTGATATTCCACAAACAGCAGAAATTCCTTATCAAGTATAAATTACATTAAAGGGGGAATAAAATATGTTTAAAAAGAAAATAAAAATACATATATACAAAAATGAAATTTCATTAGTATTGAAAGCCTTAAATGAATTTAGAAATGAGGCAATAGGGAAAGGTAGATATACAGATTGTATTGATGAACTAATAATGAAATTAAATAAATAACATATTTGAACTGATTAAAAATGGTCAGTTCTTTTTTAATGCCAGAAATGGAATACATAGCCATCTTATTAAATTAAGGTGGCTAAATTAAAAGAAAGGAGGCGAGAATATGCAAGAAAGTAAGTGCAAGGTAATTGCAATCACAAATCAGAAAGGAGGAGTTGGTAAGACCACAACAACATTTAACCTTGGAGTAGCATTGGCTAAACAAGGAAAAAGAGTGTTAGTTGTAGATGTTGATCCTCAGAGTAATTTAACTACTTACGCAGGTTGGTATGATGAAAATGAATTGAAATATACTTTAACTGATTTAATGGAGCAATCTATGAATGATGAAGAAATTAAGACAAAAGAAAGTATATTACACCATAGTGAAAATGTGGATTTAATTCCATCTAATCTTTCTTTATCAGCATTAGAAAATTCACTAACCTATGCAATGAGTAGAGAATATACTTTAAGGAATTGTTTATCTAGTATTAAAGATAACTATGATTATATACTTTTAGACTGTCAACCAAGTTTAGGTATGCTTACAATAAATGCTCTTGCTAGTGCAAATAGTGTTATCATACCAGTTCAAAGTGAATACTTTGCTTTAAGAGGTATGACTGATTTATTTAAGATAATAAATAAAGTTAGACGACAAATAAATCCTACTCTTAAAATAGAGGGAGCATTATTAACATTAGTTGATTCAAGGGCTAATCTTCCAAAAGAGATAGCAACTCAATTAAAAGACAATTATGGGAGTATATTAAAACTATTTAATACTCAAATACCAAGAGCAGTTAAGACTGCCGAATCTACTTCATCAGGAGGAAGTGTGTTTTCTTATGATAAAAGTGGAAGGGTAGCAAATGCATATTCTTCTTTTGCAAAGGAGGTGCTTAATGATGGCAAAGAACATACCAAAAATGCCACTGCCAAAGTTAGATGACCTTTTTACAACAGAAGAAGAAAGAACTAATGATAAGTTGGAAAAAGTTGTTGATATTAAAATAAGTGATATTGATGATTTTCCAGACCACCCATTTAAAGTCATTGAAAATGAAGATATGTATAATATGCGTGATAGCATAAAAGAAAATGGAGTATTAGTTCCTGCATTAGTTAGACAAAAGCCAGATGGCAGATATGAAATGGTATCTGGACACAGAAGAAAGTATGCAAGTCAATTAGCAAATAAGGAAACACTACCTTGTATTGTTAGAGATTTAACAGATGATGAGGCTGTTATCATAATGGTAGATAGTAACTTACAAAGGGAAGAAATACTACCAAGTGAAAAGGCTTTTGCATATAAAATGAAATTAGAAGCCCTAACACATCAAGGCAAGAGAACAGATTTAACTTGTGACCAACTTGGGGACAAGTTAAATAATAGAAAATCAGTTCAATTACTTGCAGAAGAAGTTGGAGATAGTAAGAGCCAAGTTCAAAGGTTTATAAGACTTACTGCACTAATACCAGAGTTATTAGATTTAGTTGATGAAAAACAAATTGCTTTAAGTCCAGCCGTTGAATTATCTTTTCTAAAAGATGAAGAACAATATGCAGTTTTAGATTGCATTGAGTGTAATGTGGCAACACCATCTCACGCACAAGCAATAAGACTTAAAAAGATGAGTCAAGAGGGAACACTTACGACTGATGAAATAGAAGATATTTTATCAGAGGAGAAACCCAACCAGATACCCAAAATGAAATTTAATGCAGACAGAATAAGAAATGCACTCCCAAAGAATATTGAGGAGAAAAAAATTGAAGATTTTGTTGTTAATGCCATTGAATTTTATGGGAAACATCTCCAAAGACAAAAGTCTATGGACGCAAGATAGTGGGAGTTATTATTCCACAAATCCCTCCTTACAATCCTCCCTAGTATTATTACTAACTATTTATTTACTAACTGAAAAAAGTATATAAGTATTTACACAAGTGCAAAATATTTTAGAATATGCTAGATTGAAAGAAATAAAGGAGCGTGATTGTTATGAAAAAGAAAATCATTTTAGTTGTCATTGTTGTTTTTGTAGTAGCAGTTAGTGGAGCATTTATTCTAACCAAATGTTTAAAGACAAATTCAAACCACGAACAGGTAAATGTTGTAGAAGAAAAAGATGAGGAATTTAACTTGCAAGAGGAAGAACAAAGCAAAGACGAAATAACTACTGAAACAGATGAAAATGAAAACAAAACAGCAAATGGAAATAGTGAGAGTCCAAAAGAAGATACTTCAAAGCAAGAAAATAAATCTAAAACATCAACAAAGGTTTCTGAAACTCCAAAAAAATCAGAAACTAAATCTAGCAATGTACCAACTACAAGTAGCAAATCACAAGAAGAAAAACAAGAGAATAAAACAACCGAAAGTAATAAAAATAATGGTTCAGGTAATCAAGGACAACAGAACAAAGAGTCAACAACTTTTTATGATTCTATTACTCACGGAAAAAAAGAGTTTTCTTCTGAAAATGAGGCTTTAAGGAGAGGTACTGAAATTCAAAATAAAGAGTTAGATTATGTTTTAGATTGGAACGAAGAACACCCAGATAATCAAATACAACCAGAGATAAATTATTTTAGAGTTTATCCATCTGCAATAGATGAAAACGGAAAGTATTGGTATTATTTGCATTTCTTTTGTAGAAGTGGTGAAGGACTGGATCAAGAATTAAAAAGTAAATATTAGTGGCTCTTAACAAAGAGTCATTTTTTTTCGGAAAGTGAGGGAAATTAAATGTTAAAAATATTATTATTTGCACTAATCGTAATGTTAGTGCTTTTTTTATGGTCTGCCTGTATCATCTCTGGCAGATGTTCGAGAGAGGAGGAAAAGAGATGAAGAAATTTACAACAACCCTATTGTTAGCAATAGGACTTTTAGTTGGGTTTACTGTTAATGCTCAAGCAGTAAATGCAGCAACATTGAATATGAGTTACTCAGATTATTGGTATGATAGAGCAAAGGCTGATGGTAGTGAACATCATTCTTGGCATTTTACTCTTTATGATATGGATGGAGAAGTAGCATACTGTATTCAACCAAATGTAAAAGAGGGAACGCATTATAATCAAGGAAGTTGGGAAGATACTGGATTGCCTAATTCGATAAAAGAAAGAATACTTTTAATTGGATATTATGGTTATACTTATCCCGGTCACCAAACATTACAATTTAGAGCAGCAACACAAGGTATGATATGGGACACAATAGTTGGTGGTGGTGCTAACACAACTTTCCATACTGCTCGTTGGGCAAAAGGGGATACTTTTGATGTATCAAATGAAAAAGCACAAATTGAAGACTTAATTGCACATCATTATGATAGACCATCATTTAATGGTGGAGTTTATAAAGCACAAGTAGGAGAAAATATTACTCTAACTGATACAAATAATGTATTATCAAACTATTCTGTAAGCGTAAGTGGAGCAGATTATAGCATTGATGGTAATAAGTTAATAATTAAACCTACAAGAAGTGGAAGTATTGATTTAACTTTAACGAAAAATATGCCATATAGTTCTAGTTATAAATTATTTGTTGGAGATGGAATTCAAAATATGATGGTACCGGGAACTACTGACCCAGTAATTGCAAAAATAAGAGTTAATTCTTATACAGCATTTGTTGAAGGTCATAAGAAAGATAGCGAAACTGGTAATGCACAAGGACAAGCAACTCTAAAAGGTGCTGAATATGGAGTTTATGAAACTTCAACAGGAAGATTAGTAACAACAGTAGTTACTGATGAAAATGGTTATTTCAAGAGTAATGCAGTATTATCTTGGAATGATTATTATTTACAAGAAATAAAACCTAGTGAAGGTTATGAACTTGATACAACAAGATACAATGTTGATATTAAAGGTAAAGAATCTGCTAGTGTTGATGTAGTAGAAAAAGTTATTAAAAACTATGTTAGTATTTTAAAACAATATGAACAAGTAGATGGAAATACTACTTTCTTAAATGCAGAAAAAGGTATTACTTTTGAAATCTATTATCCAAATGGTAACAAATATGGAGAAATCACAACAGATAAAAATGGTTATGCTTCATTGAATTTACCTTATGGTGTATGGAAGTTCCATCAAGTAAATACAACAACTGGATATGAAAAGATTTATGATTTCTATATCACAGTAAATGAAACAAGCGAAAAAGAACAATATTACAATATTTTAAATAATACACTATATGCTTATCTTCAAGTAATCAAAGTTGATAGCGAAACTGGAAAGACTATTGCTATTGCAAATACAACTTTCAAGATTTTTAATACTGATACAAATCAATATGTTTCTCAATATGTTGGTGGAAAAGTTTATAGTGAGTTCAAAACAGATGAAAATGGCAAAATGATAACTTACTTAAAACTACCTGCTGGAAATTATAAATTGATTGAGGTATCTGCTCCTAATGGTTATTTAAAAGACAAAGATGGCTTAAAATTCACAATAGGAAATGATACCCATTATTCATATACAACTTATGGTGCTTTTATAACAGTAACTTATAAAAACACACCAATAAAAGGTCAACTTGAAATTAAGAAAACAGGAGAAAATTTAGTAATTAAAGATGGTAAATACACTTACAAAGATAAAAAATTAAGTGGCGTAACATTTGAAATCTATGCAGAAGAAGATATTAAATCTGCTGATGGAAATCATCTTTATTATGAAAAAGGTACAAAAGTAGATACTATTACAACAGACAAAAATGGTTATGCAATTTCTAAAAAATTACCTCTTGGAAAATACTGTTTAATCGAAGTAAAAACACAAGATGAATATGTACTAGATAGTAATAAACACTATTTTGAATTAAAAGAAGTAAATGATGAAACACCAATAGTTTTTGAATCATACAGTAATTTAAACTACTTAAAGAAAGGTACTTTGGAATTTACTAAAACAGATCTTGTAAATGGAGATGTTATTCCAGATACAATCATTGAAATCTATAATGAAAATGATGAACTAATCTTTATTGGTAAAACTGACAAAGATGGTAAAGTAATTATTACAGATTTAAAAGTTGGAAAATACTATATCATTGAGAAAGAGGCAGCAACAGGTTATACAATCACAGACGAAAAAATCTATTTTGAATTAAAAGAAAATGGAGAAATCACAAAGGCTGAAATGAAAGATAAGCCTATTACTGGAACTCTTGAATTTACAAAAACTGATGTATCAACAGGAGAACCATTACCTAACACACTAATTGAAATTTATAATGAAAAAGATGAACTTATTTTTAGTGGTAGAACAGACGAAAATGGTAAAATTACTATTCCAGAAATTAGATATGGAAAATACTATATTTTAGAGAAAGAAGCCCCAGAGGGTTACACTTTAAATCCTGAAAGAATGTATTTTGAAATTTTAGAAGATGGAAAAGTGGTTAAGGCAACAATGACTGATGAAAAAGTGGTAATTGAAGTTCCTAGTACAGGAATTACTGATACTCATATTATTGAAATTGCCGGAGCATTATTTGTTCTTGGAGGAATAGGAGTAATTGTCTATGTTAAAAAGAAAAACAAAAATAAAGATAGAAAGGTTAGTAAGAGTCAACTTATAATAGTTGGCTCTTTACTAATTGTTGTTGGAATTGGAATAGTTGGAGGTAAATATCTATACAATTATTTTCAAAATCAAAATGAAGAAAATTTAATAGATACTTTTTACGAAGAACAAAAAGAAATAACTGATGAAACAACACAAACCGAAGAAAAAGAGCAAGAAGAACACCAAAAGCCAACTACAACTCAAACTAAAAAGGTTGATTATATTGCAGTTATTAAAATACCAAAGATAGGACTTGAAAAAGGTCTAGCAAATAAAGGTAGTTATTATAACAATGTTAATCAAACATTTTAATACTTAATGAATCTGATATGCCAGATAAGGAAAACGGGAATGTTATACTAGCAGGACATTCTGGTAGTGGTAGAACAGCATTTTTTAAGAACTTATATAAATTGGAAACAGATGATGAGGTTAGTATTTTTTATGGAGGTAGTGAATACAAATACAAAGTTGTTAATCAATACGATATAGAAAAAACAGGAACTGCTAACATTGTTAGAAATGCCGAAAAAAGCACTTTAACTTTAATAACTTGCAGACACAACACTAATAAGCAAATTATCTATATTTGTGAGTTAGTAGAAAAGGTTTAGGAGGATTAAATTGGAAGAAAAATATAATTTAAACAGTATATCAAAAGCATTTGAAAAACTATTTAATGCTGGATTTAATACAAGCAAAAAAATAGCAACATTAGATATAAAAGAGGTAAGAAAGATTCCCAATTTAACAATGTCAGATTTTTATATTATTTCTGACTTATGGGAATTAGTAAAAAAGAACAATAATAAAACTGCTCAATTATTTATAGAATTTTTAAGTGGTTATAAAGAGAAAGGAAATGATAGCAAATGAAAAAGTTTGAAATTGATGTTGATATAAATGGAACTATTACTTTTGAGGTTGAAGCGAAAAACAAAAAAGAGGCACAAGCAAAAGTAGATGATATTTTAAGCAACACTTCTGTAAAAGAAGCAATAAAATCATACAGAAACAATATTGTTTTAAATGAGAAAGTAAAACAAGATAAAGAAAGAGAAAGATAGGAGGAATTATAATGGCATATTCAAAAAGAATACCACCAATTAAAATTAAATTAAATGTAGATGAATATAATAAACTACTAGAAATATTAGAAAATATGATTGATTCTGATAATCAAAATTATTCAAATAAATCATCAAAAATGAAAGATAAACTATTGAGATATAGTGTTCCAATAGCAGAAGAAGATGGAACTACAATAGTTGATATGAGATTTTATAATAACGAGATTGTAGATCTATTTATGATATTGTTTTATGAGATAGGTAATATTCCTATCAATACTAATTATTATGAAGTCTTATTAAGTGTAAGGGAGAAAATTAAAAAGAGCAAAATGTCAGAAGAATAATAGTCTAATTTAGAACAGGAGGTGCAATATGGCGAGTAAATTAAGACTAATAACAGACCTATATGGAGAAACCTTAACACAAATAAGCAAAAATCCGGATGACTGGATGTCATTTTTGGAATGTGCAGCAATGAACTACAAATACCCTTTTAATGACCAAGTTTTAATTTATGCACAAAGACCAGAAGCAGTAGCGTGTGCGAAGATAGAGGCTTGGAATAAGCAAGTTGGTAGATGGGTTAATCGTGGTGCAAAAGGAATAGCACTTCTTTCAGAAGATAATGGTTATACTAATTTACGATATGTATTTGATATTGCAGATACTAATAGTAAGTTTGGAAAAAGTTTTAGATTATGGTCAGTTCCAAAACCTTATGAAGTAGATATTATTGAATCATTAGAAAACAAGTATGGAGAACTTGAAGATAAAAGTTCTCTTGGACTTGCAATTAAGTCTGTATCAAAGATACTTGTTGAAGATAATATGCAAGATTATTTGGAAGATTTAAAGTTTTATAGAGAAAATAGTTCTCTTGAACCAATGACTGATGAAGCAGTTCAGTTATTGTTTCAAAATGCACTAGAAAATAGTATTGCATTTTCAATGATTAAAAGGTGTGGATTAAATCCGAATGATTATTTCACTAATGAAGATTTTACACCAATATTAGCATTTGATAGTTATGAAACTATAACTAGATTAGGTGTAGCCACTAGCGAAATATCTGAAATGGGTATTCGTGAAATTTATAATACTATAAAAAAGTTACGAATAAATGAAATAAATAAAATTCGCACATTTGATATAGATAAAGATTTATCTTATGATGTAAGTGAAAGCAGAGAAACTGTTGAAAGGAGGAATAATGATGAGTATAACTTACACACGCAAAGGGGATTACGAGATACCAGACCTAGCGATACCAGAGAACAAGATTCAAGTGGAGGGCAAATACGCAATGATGAGGTTAAGATACTTGAAAGAGAACAAGAAATCTCTATACACGACTCTATTAATGAGCAATCAACTTCCAGAACACTTGATGAATATTCAAGAAGTAGCAATGGAGAGAGTAGAACAGATAGTATCAGAAATGAAAGCCAAAGAGAAGATAACAGAACAAATGAAACAACAAGACCCTATGAAATGGATAGGCTTAATGAACAACTTGAAGACATCAGCAGAGGAGATAGTAGCGAACGAATTGATTTACGCTTAAACAATTATGATCCAAGTCAAAGTAAAACACATTATGTTGTAGTTGATGAAAAGATAAATCAGATATTAAGTACAACTCCTCATTTAAGAAAATCAAATAAGGAAATAAAAGACTTTATACAAAATGAAAAAGATGTTACAAAAAGAGTAGAGTATCTCAAAGGAATATTTAACAAAGATTATACCGGTGTTATAGTTGATGACCAAATGTATGGTTATAAAACTTTTGACAACGGTATTTTATTTTGGAAAGGAAATTTCTTATCAAGAGATACAGAAAGTTTTGTAAGTTGGGAAGATTTAACTTATCACTATGACGCAATGATTTTATTAAATCAGTTAAGTGATAGAATAGAACCATTGCCAAGTGTAACAGACCAATTAAGTTTTCTTGATGAAAATAGTGAAAAATCAGTATCTGATTTAGAATTTACACAGGAGTTTGTTGATAGATATTTAACAGAACAACACCGTGATACAAAGTTTAGTATTTACGAACAATTTAGTAAAAGTTTATCAACAGAGAATAATATAAATTATCTTAAAAACTTATATGGAATAAGTGGCTCTACTTATACAATAAAAGGAGCAGGAATTGGAGTTAATACAGATTATAAAGGTGTAAGGTTTAATAGAGGTTATTTTGACGCTAGTGCCAAAGAACAATTATTCAAGTGGAATTATATTGAAAAAAGAATAAAAACTCTTATTCACGAAGATAGATACCTTAATTCAAAAGAATTAGAAGAATATCCGAAGTGGCTTGATGAAAAAGACCAAGAAAGAGAATTTATTGAGGCAAGTAATAATCTAGCAGAAAAAATAATTGAAGAACCGACCGAAGAAAAATATGAATATCAATATCATTTAGGAGATAGAGTTTATATTGGAGCAGACGAGTACGAAATATTAAGTATTGGAATTAGTAATGTTGTGCTATATGACTTTAAGTATCCTTTATTTAATCGTGAAATGTCCAAAGAAGAATTTGATAGGAAAGTACAAGAAAATCCTGCAAATGATCATCTTAAAGTTAAAGTAAGTGATATTAAAGATAATATAAATGAAGAACCAAGTAATATAGAGGTAAATGTAAAAGAAGAAATATCACTTCCTATTGAAGAAGAACCAGAAGTTCAAGAAGAAAATATTGTTCCAGTATTTGAAAAGAAGAAAAGTAATAAAATAAGAAGTTTTGATATTCACCAAGAAATACCTATTTCTGATAGAAATCAATTTAAAATTACAAATGATAACTTAGGTGAGGGTAGTCCAAGAGAAAAATTTAATAATAATGTTGAAGCAATAAGAGTGTTAAAAAAATGTGAAGAAGAAAATAGATTTGCAACTCCACAAGAACAAGAGATATTGTCGAAATATGTCGGCTGGGGTGGACTTCCACAAGCCTTTGATGAAAAAGATTCTTCTTGGAGTAATGAATATAGTATATTAAAGAATTTACTTGATGAAAAAGAGTATTCACAAGCACGAGAATCTACTTTAACAGCCTTTTATACACCACCAGTAGTAATTGGGTCAATGTATAAAGCATTAGAGAATATGGGGCTTAAAACAGGTAATATATTAGAGCCATCTTGTGGTGTTGGTAACTTTATAGGTATGTTACCAGATTCATTAGAAGATTGTAAGTTATATGGTGTAGAACTTGATTCCATAAGTGGTAGAATTGCAAGGCAACTTTATCAAAAATCAACCGTTGCAGTACAGGGTTATGAAGATACTAATCTTCCTAACTCTTTTTTTGATGTAGCAGTTGGCAATGTTCCATTTGGAGATTTCAAGGTATTAGATAAGAAATATGATAAGCATAAGTTTTTAATTCACGATTATTTCTTTGCAAAGACACTTGATAAAGTTAGACCCGGTGGTGTTATTGCATTTATAACAAGCAAAGGTACACTAGATAAAGAAAATCCAAGTGTTAGAAAATATATTGCTCAAAGAGCAGATTTATTAGGTGCTATTAGACTACCTAATAACACATTTAAAGCAAATGCAGGTACCGAAGTCACATCAGACATTATTTTCTTACAAAAAAGAGATTCAATAACTGATATTGAACCAGACTGGGTATATCTTGGAGAAAATGATGATGGTATAAAAATGAATCAGTATTTTATTGATAATCCAGAAATGATACTAGGAAATATGGAAATGATTTCAACTAGGTTTGGCTATGATTCTGCTTGTATCTCTGATAGCGAAAAGTTAGAAGATAAGTTAGAAAGAGCAATTTCAAATATACACGCCGAAGTAAAAGAGTATGAACTAGATGATATAGGAGAAGAAGATAATTCCATTGAAGCAGATTTAACGGTAAGAAACTTCTCATACACTTTAATAGATGACAAAATATATTTTAGAGAAAATAGTAGAATGTACCCACAAGAATTAGCAATGACTACTGAAAATAGAGTTAAAGGTTTAATTGAAATAAGGGACTGCGTTAGAACTCTTTTAGAATATCAAACGGAAGATTATCCAGATGAAGATATAAAGAGAGAACAAGTGAAATTAAATCAATTATATGATAGGTTTACGAAGAAATATGGACTAATAAATAGTAGAGGAAATAACTCTGCTTTTTCAAATGATTCAAGTTATTATCTATTATGTTCTCTTGAAATTTTAGATGAGAATGGAAATCTTGCAAGAAAAGCAGATATGTTCACAAAAAGAACTATCAAGCCTAAAACAGAGATAACATCAGTTGATAATGCAAACGACGCATTAATTGTTTCACTATCCGAAAAGGCAAGAGTTGATATAACCTTTATGCAAAAACTTTGTAATATGGATATGGACAAAATGCTTAAAGATTTAGAGGGAGAAATATTCAATGTTCCTGAATATGGAGAGCCTAATCATTGGGTTACGGCAGATGAGTATTTGTCTGGTAATGTAAGAGAAAAATTAAAGATTGCAGAACATTTTGCTGAAACAGATGAAAGATTTAATGTAAATGTTAAATATTTAAAAGAGGTTCAACCAAAAGATTTAAATGCAAGTGAAATAAGTGTTAGACTTGGTTCTACTTGGATTCCACCTGAAGATATAAAAGTGTTTATTGAATATTTATTAAATCCTAGTAATTATGCTTGTCAAAACATAAATGTTCATTATAATGAAGCAACTTCTGAATGGTGGATAGAGGGAAAAAATTACGATAAGTATAATATTAAAGCAACTAATACTTATGGAACTGGTAGAGCAAGTGCGTACAAGATTATAGAAGATAGTTTAAATCTTAAAGATACAAGAATCTATGATTACTATGAGGACGAAAATGGTAAGAAAGTTGCAGAATTAAATAAAAAAGAAACTGCAATAGCACAGGCAAAACAAGAGCAGATAAAACTTGCTTTTGAAGAATGGATATGGAAAGATCCGGAGCGTAGAGAAAGATTAACAAAGGTTTATAATGAAAGATTTAATTCAATTAGACCACGAGAGTATGATGGAAGTCATATCAGTTTTGATGGAATGAATCCAGAAATAACTTTGCGAAAACATCAAGTAAATGCAATCGCCCGAATACTCTATGGAGGAAACACATTACTTGCACACGAAGTTGGAGCAGGTAAAACTTTTGAAATGGTTGCTGCTGCAATGGAATCAAAAAGATTAGGTTTATGTAATAAATCATTATTTGTAGTGCCTAATCACATTGTAGAACAGTTTGGTCAAGAGTTTTTACAACTATATCCGAGTGCAAATGTTTTGGTAACTACAAAGAAAGATTTTGAAACTGCTAACCGTAAAAAGTTTTGTTCAAGAATAGCCACAGGAGATTATGACGCAATTATAATTTCACATTCACAATTTGAGAAAATACCAATGTCAGTTGAAAGACAAGTTACAATAATTCAAAAACAAATAGAAGATATAACTTTGGGTATTCAAGATTTAAAAAATAATAATGGCGAAAGATTTTCTATCAAACAAATGGAGAAAACTAAAAAAAGTTTAGAAACAAGACTTGCAAAATTAAATGATACTTCAAGAAAAGATGATGTTGTAACTTTTGAGGAGTTAGGTGTTGATAGAATATTTGTAGATGAAGCCCATTACTATAAAAATCTATTTCTTTACACTAAAATGAGAAATGTCGGTGGTATAGCACAAACCGAAGCACAAAAGTCATCAGATTTATTTATGAAGTGTAGGTATCTTGATGAACTAACTGGTGGTAAAGGTGTTATATTTGCAACTGGTACTCCAATTTCAAACTCTATGGTAGAACTTTATACAATGCAGAGGTATCTACAATATAGTGAATTAGAAAAAAGACATCTTCAACAATTTGACGCTTGGGCTTCAACTTTTGGAGAAACTGTAACTGCAATAGAATTAAGTCCAGAGGGAACAGGTTACCGAGCAAAAACAAGGTTTGCCAAGTTCTTTAATTTACCAGAACTAATGGCACTTTTTAAAGAAGTGGCAGACATTCAAACTTCTGAAATGCTTAATCTTCCAGTACCAAAAGCCAACTATCATAATGTGGTTATAGAGCCTAGTGAAATTCAAAAAGAATTAGTAAAAGACTTATCTGAAAGAGCAGAGAAAATAAGAAATAGAATGGTAGATTCATCAGTTGATAATATGTTAAAAATAACAAATGATGGAAGAAAATTAGCACTAGATCAAAGACTTACAAATGATATGTTAGAAGATTTTGAGCATAGCAAAGTAGCAACTTGTGCTGATAATATTTATAGTATTTGGGATAAAACAAGTGAAGATAAATCTGCACAATTGGTGTTTTGTGATTTATCAACCCCTCATAATGATGGCAAGTTTAATGTCTATGATGATTTAAAAACAAAACTTATAGATAGAGGCATACCAGAAGAAGAAATTGCTTTTATTCACGACGCAAACACAGACGCAAGGAAGCAAGAATTATTTAATAAAGTAAGGCGAGGACAAGTTAGAGTTCTTATAGGAAGTACACAAAAAATGGGTGCAGGAACTAACTGTCAAGATAGACTTATAGCCTTACACGATTTAGATTGCCCTTGGCGACCAAGTGACTTAATACAAAGGTCAGGAAGAATAATAAGACAAGGAAATAAAAATCCGGAAGTAGATATTTATAGATATGTAACAGAGGGAACTTTTGACGCATACTTATATCAATTAGTGGAAAATAAGCAAAGATTTATTTCACAAATAATGACATCAAAAACTCCTGTGAGGTTTGCAGAAGATATTGATGAAACTGCATTGTCTTATGCTGAAATTAAAGCATTAGCAGCAGGAAATCCAGATATAATTGAAAAAACAGAACTTGATACACAGGTCGCAAAATTAAAATTATTAAAACAAAATTATTTGAGTGAAAAGTATGAATTAGAAGATAAAGTTATTAAATATTATCCAAATGAAATAAAAAGATTAGAAAATAGAATTGAAGATATGAAAGAAGATATTGAGGTATTCAACAATAATAATACTCCAGATAATTCTTTTGAAAAAATGAATATAAAAGGTACAGACTTTACTGAAAGAAAAGAAGCAGGAGAAAAGATTATTGAAATATGTAAGTCTATGACTAATCCAGAACCACTTGAAATTGGAGAGTATAAAGGTTTTAAAATTATATTATCTTTTGATACTATGGACAGAAAGTTCTATGCTAGTATGAAGAATAATTTATCATATAAAACTGAATTAGGTAGTGATCCTAGTGGAAATATAACCCGTATTGATAATGTTTTAAATGGTATTGAAACAAGACTTTCTAGTGTAGAAAACAATCTTGAAGATACCAAAAAGAATTATGAAAGTGCTAAAAAAGAAATTGAAAAGCCTTTCCCACAAGAGGAAGAATTAAAAACAAAGTCAAAGAGATTAGATGAATTAAATATAAAATTAAATCTTAATAACAAAGATAAAGAAATCATTGATGATGGTAATGATATAAGTGATGATAGTCAAGAATGTAAAAAAGAATATGAGAGATAAATCGCACATTTAATTCTAAAAGGCTATTGTGTTAAAATATTCACATCCAAAAAGAAAGGTGATGAATATATGGACTTTGATAAGGAAATGGAGAAGAAATTTGATGACTTATTTTGGTATGTACTTAATGAACAGACACAACAACTAAACAAGGAAAAAGAGTATATGGAACTCAACAGAACTTGCCAAGAAATAACGGGTACAAATAGCAAAATTCAAGCAATAATAGAAAATAACGAATCAGTTTCATTAACAAAAGAAGAAGTAGAATTATTAGTAAAATACTTTACTTCTTGTATTGATAGAATGCTTATTGAACAAAAGAAAATGTTTTATTTAGGAGGAAAATATTTCTACTATCTTATGAAAGAAATGGAATTGGTAAAATAACCAAGGAGAGCGATTTTAGTAAAAACTATCTTCGCTCTTTTTTATTTTATAGAAAGGAAAGTGACATTATGGAAGAAAAAATTAGAGAAGAATTATATTCTAAATTAGAAAGTGAATTTGATTCTTATAAGAAAGAATTAGAAACACTTACTTCAAAGGAAATAATAGATAAATCTTATGAAACTACAATGAAAGAAGAACTAATGTGTTTGTTTTATCCAGAATCACAAAGGTATGATTTAGATGAAATAAAAGCATTAAAAAATGAAAAAAATTCATTGGAAACTTTATATCAAGGTTGGATGGATTCTGACTTAAATATAAATCAATTATTAGAAGATAATACTGATGAAATAATAGCAGAATTAGCAGAAGAATATAAAGCAAAACAATTAAAGAAAAAAGCAAAGGAAAGGTAGGTAATAGTATGGCTTATTATCAACCGGAAGAAATACGAAAAGCAAAAGAAATGGACTTATATACTTATTTGAAAAACTATGAACCAGATGAATTAGTGCATTTTAGTAGAGATACTTATATGACTAGAACACACGATAGTTTAAAAATAAGTAATGGTATGTGGTATTGGTTTTCAAGAGGAATAGGTGGAAAAACTGCGTTAGAATACTTAATTCAAGTTAGAGAATATACTTTTATTCAGGCAGTAGAAACTATTTTAGGATACTCAAATGATAGACCACCTGTTCTATATCAACAACCTAAAAAAGTTCAAAATGTAAGACTTATTTTGCCAAAAAAATCAACTACAACAGATAAAGTTATGAGTTATTTAATTGGTCGTGGAATTGATAAAGATATTATAAGTGAGTGTATAGATAATCGTTTAATATATGAAGATTTACCTAATCATAATGTAGTATTTGTAGGCTATGATAAAAACAAAGTACCAAGATATGCAGGAGTCAGAGCAACAAATAACAGTAGATATATGAAAGACGCTTATGGAAGTCATAAAGCATTTTCTTTTAAATTGGATTCACTAGAAAAGAGTGATGCAGTTCATTTATTTGAAAGTGCTATTGATTTATTATCATACGCAACACTTAATAAATTGGAAAATAAAGAATGGTATAATGATAACTTACTTTCACTAGCAGGTGTATATCAACCTGCTAAAAAAATTGATGAAAGTAAGATACCACTAGCATTAAATTATTATCTAAATCAGAATCAAAATATTAAAAAAATATATCTGCATTTTGATAATGATAGTGCAGGAAGAATAGCAACAATGGCACTTAAAACTGTTCTTCCAAAACAATATGAAGTCATTGATGATCCACCTAAAATTGGAAAGGATTTCAATGACTTTTTGTGTGCCAAAGTAGGAATAAATTATAAAAAACAATATGAAAAAGAAAGGTGAAATTATGAAATTTGATTATTTAAAATTAGCAAATATTATTAAAACAAGAAGAAATGAGAAAGGTATTTCAACAAGAAAACTTGCTGAAAAAATTGGTATAAGTCACGCAGAAATATCAAGATTTGAAAATGGATTAAAGCCAAGTTTTTACTTAATTCCGTTTGTAAAAATGTGTGAGGAATTGGAACTTGATATTGAAGATTTACTAATTGAAGTTGGTCTTTTAAGTGAAATAGAAGATAAAAAATATGAGGTAAAAGTTACAAATGTTAATGAAGATTATTTTGAAATTGAAGCAAGAAATCAAAAGGAAGCAGCATTGATTGTAGCAAAATTTGTAATAGAAAATGAAATTATTGAAATAGATACAACTATACCAATCGAGTTTGAAGTTGAAGAAATTAAAGAAGAACCAGAAGAAGATTTTGAGGAAGATGATGATGAATTAGACGCAGAATCTTTTATGAAAATGCAATGTGAAAATTGCAAACACTATTGTCCTTATTGTGGCAAGTGTTCTCTTGGGGAATAAAACTTATGTCTAGCCAGCACTGAATTTATACTCCCGTATAAATTCGCTTGTGGGGAAATCCCCAATCCCCTTGCTAGACAAAACTGTATATTGAAGAAAGGAAAGTGATAGTAATGAGTGAATTATTATTTTTTGTTTTAGGGTTCATCATAGGAGGTCTTGCAATGACCACCTTGATGTGTTGCTTACAAGTAAATCGTATAAGTGAACTGGAAAGACAAATAGTATTAAGAGATAATGAACACGAAGAAGATCCGGAGGTTGTTAAATGCGAAGTCGTAGAATAAAAAAACAAATATGGCTTAATGATGAAGAAGAATATATTATGAAGTGTAAGTCACAAGCAGTTGGTATGAATGCCTCTGATTATATTAGACATCTTATTGTAGGCTATAAACCGAAAGAGAAACCGTCAGAGCAATTTTATGAAGAAATAAAAAATATTCGCAACATTGGAAATAATATAAATCAGATAGCCAGAATTGCAAATGCAAAAGGTGTAATAGATGTACCTCATTTAAAAAAAGAAATTGATAAATTAGATGAATTCATTATAGAAATGAAAAATAAATATTTAAGACCAGATAAAGATGAATGAATTTTGTCTGTATTATGGTAAAAAAATAAATTAAATGATATAATTATTATCGTTGGGAGAGGGTAGTAATGTTATCAAACTTAGATTGTTCAATATTAAAAGAATTAGATAGACAAAATATAAAATCAGATGTTATTTCAGTAGTAATGAATAGGCTAGATACTAATGATAAGAAAAATGATTTTCTTTCATTTATGATTGATAACAGAAATGTCCTTATATCGTTAAAAGATATTTTTAGTGAATTAAATCTAATCACTAAATAGTAATTTGTTGAAATGATTGGAGGAATGGGTATGAAAAATAAAAATGTATTATTTGCAGTATTAGGTATAATTGTATTAGTAGTGTTAGTGATAGGAGTTTTTTATCATTTTAGAGATAGAAGGACTTATACACTCAATTTACCTCAACTTGAAAAATTAGAAAGTATTTCATTAAATCAAAATGAAAAAGATATTAGTATTAATGGCAGAGAAGAAATGAAAGATATACTATATGTTTTAAATGGTACAAAAAGAGTTACTAAAAACGAAAGCATACAAGATGCACCTGTAAATATTGATGATGAAATAAAAGTTGATTTTCACTTTATAGAAGCTGGAGTATCTACAATATTCGTATATAAGAAAAACAATAGTTATTATATTGAACAACCATATAATGGTATATATCAAATAAGTGGAGATGAATACAATTCGATAGAGAAACTTGTTAGATAAATTACAATTTATGGAGTGAATCAGAAATGGTTTGCTCTTTTTTTATATCAAAAATGAAAGGAGTGGGAAAAATTGCAACAACAGGAATATGGAAAATAGAAAAAAGATTAGATAATGTAATAGATTATACTACTAATATTGAAAAGACTATCAATAGTGATTATGGTAAAGACAGTTATTATGACTTACACAATGTTATTGATTATGTTGAAGCAGATTATAAAACAGAAAAACAATTTTATGTGTCTGGTGTGAACTGTAATCCAAAAACTGCATTAGAAGAAATGACTATTACAAAAGAACAATATGGTAAGACAGGAGGAATACTTGGCTTTCACGCCTTTCAGTCATTTGCAGAGGGAGAAGTTACTCCGGAACAATGTCACGCTATTGGAGTAAGACTTGCCGAAGAAATGTGGGGAGATAGGTTTGAGGTTGTTGTTAGTACACATCTTAATACTAATCATTATCATAATCATTTTGTAATAAACTCTGTATCATTTAAAGATGGAAAAAGATATTATGATAAAAGAGAAACTTATGCAGAATTAAGAAGATTATCAGATTCTTTATGTGAAGAATACGGCTTGTCGGTACTAAAAGAAAAGCCTTGTAGAAATAGTAGAATTAATTTTGCTAATTACCAAAAAGATAATAACAATAAAGTTAATTATTACTCTATTGCAAAAAATGATTTAGATAGAGCAATAGGTATGGCTACTTCTTATTATGACTTTGAAGATTTAATGAAAGCAATGGACTATGAGTTAATTTATAGAGGTAATAAGTTAAGTATAAAAAGAAGTCCATATAAGAAAAATATCCGTATTGAAAGATATTTTGGCAATGAATATTCTATTGATAGAATTAAGCAAAGAATTGATGAAGAATATATCAAACGAGTACCTTTTATAGAAGAATATGGTAACAAGAAAAAGTATAATGCTAACTATTATAAAAAACGAAAGCCAAAAGGATTTTATGCTTTATATATTCACTATTGTTATCTATTAAGAGTATTTCCTAAAAAGTATCCTTATCAAAAATTATCTCCTGCTATTCGTGCTGATGTACGAAAGATGGAAGAAATATCAAATGAAACAAGACTGCTTGTCAGAAATAATTTAAAAACTGACGAGCAGTTTTTTGCGTTTAAAGAAGATAAAGAAAAAAGACTTGAAGAACTTATGGATCAGAGAAGTAAACTCTGGTACAAACATAAAAAGTCAAAGTCAAAACAAGAAAAGGAAAAAATTAAGGAACAAATAGATAACTTAAATAAAGAAATAAATCCATTACGAAAGGAGGTGGTGTTATGTAAAGATATTATAGAAAGAAGTAAGAAGATGGAACAAAATCTTCAAGAATTATCTGATGAAAAAAATCAAGAAAAGGAGGTAGAGAAAAATGAACACATCAGGTGACGCTGCTGAATCTATTGTAAGAATGAGTTTGCAAGGATTAGAGGTAGCAGTAAGACTATCTGGAAGTGGAGCAAAGAATATTGCTGCACTAATGATTGCAATATTAAAAGACCAAAAGCAAACAAAAGGTAAGACAAGACTTACTAATATGCTTAAATCTGGTAAAGAACTTAAAGTATTTACTGTTAAGGAAGAAGATTTAAGAAAATTCACAGAGGAAGCAAAAAGATATGGCGTTTTATTTTGTGCTTTAAAAAGTAGAGGCAAAAGTGTAGATGGTATGGTCGACATTATGGTTAGAGCAGAAGATGCAAGTAAAATAAACCGTATTGTTGATAGATTTAATCTTGCTACTGTTGATACTGCTTCTATTAAAAGTGAAATTCAAAAATCAAAAGACAGTAAAGATAAAGGTGTTGTTATTAAGAGTGTTGAAGAAAAATTGGTTGATGATATTTTATCTAAACCTATAAGCAAGGAGGAAAATGAAATGTCAAACCCCCAAGTGGCAAAGACAGAAAAAAGCCCTCTGTCAGAGCCTACCTTAGACAACAAAAACAAGTCAGACAAGGGTACTAAATCTGAAAAACCATCTGTTAGAGAAGAAATAAAAGCAATAAGAGAAGAACAGAAGAAAGATAAAGATTTAGATAAAGATGAACTTAAAAAAGAAAAGCCAGAAAAAAACAAAACAACAAAACACAAACAACCAAAATCAAAAAAGAAAAAATCAAAGGAAAGAGGGTAATAGAATATGAATGATTTTGACCAAATAATGGCTAATGCTAATAGTAATACCACTAAATCAAATAAATCTTTTGATAAAAATGTTTGGAGAGAAAGAAAGCAACAAGAAAGACAAGAAGTATATGATTTAATGGACAAAACAGCAGATGAGATAAAAACAGATATTAACAAGTATAAACAATACCTAGATGTTCAAGGAAGATTCGACAAATACTCTGTTGGTAATGCACTTGTAATATCTGCTACTTATCCTAATGCCACACAAATAAAAGAATTTGATGATTGGAAAGAATCCGGAGCATTTATAAAGAAAGGTGCCAATGGTATTAAGATATTAGAGCCGGGAGATTCTTACACAAGATCAGATGGTAGTTCTGCTATTTCATACAATGTTAAGAAAATGTTTGATATATCACAAACAACTTCTACACAAAAGCCAAGAACTATTAATTATGATGATAGAGTAAAATTAACGGCTCTTTTAAAAGACTGTCCTGTTGATATAAAGGCAGTAGATGAAATTCCAAATAGTGATAAAGTTGCACTATGGAGTAAGGAAGATAATGTTTTATATGTTAAAAGGGGTGGAGAAACTCCAACAATATTTAAACAACTTGCAAAAGAACTAACTAGGTCTGCACTTGAAGAAACAGGAAATACTGAACTAGATAATTTTAAATGTGAATCTACTTCATATATGTTATGTAAGAAATATGGAATTGATGTATCAGATATAAATATCAATTCTATTCCAGAAGCATTTAAAAATATGAGTGCTAGTGAGGTAAGAAATGAATTAACTTCTATGCGTAGTAATATGGAAGATATAAATACTAGAATGAGTGCATATTTTGAAACTATCTCAAAAGCACAAAAAAATAAGGAACACGAAAGATAGGAGGAATTATGAAAGAAGAAATTAAAGTGTTAGAACTTGATAAATACGAGTTAGGTATTCTTATCAATGCTTTAAATGAGTTTAGAAATAAAATGATTAAAGAGGGCAAAGATACAGAATATGTTGATGAAGTTTTATTAAGAGCCATTGACGCCCCACCTAAAAAAAAAGTTCTCACAAGGTCTATGAGGAGAGATGAACACAGATTCTAGTTATCCAAAGTGGTTGTATTGTCTTGGACTAATACCGACAATATGGTTAGCACTTTTAGTTGCACCATCAGTAAATGGAGGATTACCACAAATAATGAAAGATTTTTCAGAGGTTATTGGTAATCCTTTTCATATTACTTGGTGTGATAGTTCAATAAAAGTAATAATAATATTTATTATTGGTTATGTAATGGCAATTACAATTTATTTATCTACTAAAAAGAATTACCGTAGGAGAGAAGAACACGGCTCTGCAAGGTGGGGAAATGCAAATGAGATAAATAAAAATTACAAACAATTACCTATGGATAGAAATAAGTTATTAACTCAAAATGTTTGTATAGGGTTAAATGGAAAAAAGCATAGAAGAAATCTAAATGTATTAGTCTGTGGTGGTAGTGGAGCAGGAAAGACAAGATTTTATTGCAAACCAAATGTAATGCAATGCAATACCTCAATGGTAATTTTAGACCCCAAGGGCGAAATTGTGAGGGACACAGGCAAACTATTAAAGAAGAAAGGCTATGAGGTAAAAGTATTAGACTTAATAAATATGGAAAAGAGTCATTGCTACAATCCGTTCGTTTACCTAAAAAATGACAATGATGTTCAAAAACTTGTAACCAATTTATTTAAGTCAACAACACCAAAGGGTAGCCAGTCTAATGATCCGTTCTGGGATACGGCTGCAAGTATGTTACTACTAGCACTTGTATTTTATCTTAAATACGAAGCACCAGAGGATGAGCAAAATTTTCCAATGGTTATGGAACTACTTCGAGCAGGAGAAGTCCACGAAGATGATGACTCTTATGTAAGTCCATTAGATGTTTTATTTAATAGATTAGAAGAAAGAAAACCAGAGCATATTGCAGTTAAGTATTACCGTGATTATCATAGTGGTTCTGCTAAAACATTGAAATCTATTCAGATTACTTTGGCTGCAAGATTAGAAAAATTTAACCTAGAAAGTTTGGCTTCTTTAACTGCTACTGATGAATTAGATTTACCATCATTAGGAGAAAAGAAAACAGCATTATTTGCTTTGATTCCAGATAATGATACAAGTTTTAATTTTTTAGTAAGTATTTTATACACGCAACTGTTTCAACAGTTGTTTTTTTTGGCAGACCATAAATACGGAGGAAGTTTACCAGTACACGTTCATTTCATAATGGACGAGTTTGCCAATGTTTCACTTCCAGATGATTTCGATAAGATACTTTCAGTTATGCGTTCAAGAGAGGTTTCAGTATCTATTATTCTTCAAAATCTTGCACAATTAAAAGCACTTTTTGAGAAGCAATGGGAGTCAATAGTAGGAAATTGCGATGAATTTCTATATCTAGGAGGAAACGAGCAATCTACTCACAAGTATGTTTCAGAACTATTGGGGAAAGAAACGATTGACACTAATACTTATGGAAAATCAAGTGGTAGAAGTGGCAATTATTCAACTAACTATCAAATAAGTGGTAGGGAGTTATTAACTCCTGATGAAGTAAGGTTACTTGATAATAAATATGCAATCCTTTTTATAAGAGGAGAAAGACCAGTAATGGACTTTAAGTATGATATTTTAAAACATCCGAATGTAGCATTTACTACTGATGGAAAAGAAAAACCTTACTTACACGGAGGAACAGAAAATGCTATTGCTTCAATTAGTATTGATGAAAATATAGATAACTATGATTTCACAGAAATTGAAGATATAGCAAATGACTATGAATTGATAACTTCGGAAGAAGTTGAAGACTATTTTAAAGGAAAAGGAGAATGAAATTTATGAATAAAAATAGTAAACAATTAAAAATGAGTAGTAAAGGAAAGAAATTATTTAAGGCTTATGTATTAGGAGTAAGTCTTTTTGCAATAACCATTGGAACAAGTATGAATGTTTTTGCAGCAGATGATCCAATGACTGTTGTAAATAACTTATCTAACTTTATCTTCGGACTAATTAGAGCAATAGGTATGATTCTACTAGGCTTTGGTATAGTTCAAGTAGGGTTGTCATTAAAGAGTCACGACCCTAGTCAAAGAGCCAATGGTTTCTTGACAGTTGCAGGTGGTATTGTTATCACATTTGCAAAAGAAATCTTAAACATGATAACAGGTTAAGCAATTATCAAAGGGCGAGTAAATATTCTACTCGTCCTCATCTTATTTTTACAAGGAGGTGTTAATATTGAGCGATAATTGGGTAGTGCAAAATTTACAAAATGCACTTGATACTTGGAACTCGAAGTTAGGAGAAATATGGCAATTAGTTACGCAAACTCCGGAAACTTTTAAAGGTGGAAGCATTTGGAATGTAATTCTAAATATTCACGGTGCTGTTCAAGCAATTGGACTTGCATTGTTAGTTTTATTCTTTGTAGTTGGTGTAATGAAAACTTGTGGCTCTATAACAGAAGTAAAGAAACCAGAACACGCTCTTAAATTATTTATACGATTCGCAATCGCAAAGATAGTGGTAACTTATGGACTGGATTTAATGCTTTCATTATTTAAGATAGTTCAAGGAGTAATATCTACAATTATTCAGGCTTCAGGACTAGGTGGAGCAACAAGCACAACATTACCACAAGAAATTATAACGGCAGTAGAAAAATGTGGTTTCTTTGAATCCATACCACTATGGGCAGTTACGCTGATAGGTGGCTTATTTATTACAGTATTATCTTTCATAATGATAATGACTGTTTATGGAAGATTCTTTAAGTTATATCTTTATACTGCAATAGCACCGATACCGTTATCTACTTTTGCAGGAGAACCTACACAAAGTGTTGGGAAAAGTTTTATTAAATCTTACTGTGCCGTTTGTTTAGAGGGAGCAATTATAGTCTTATCTTGTATTATATTCTCTCTATTTGCAAGTTCACCACCAGTAGTGGACGCAAATGCAGCAGCAGTCACGCAAGTGTGGAAATATATTGGAGAGTTAATTTTCAATATGTTAGTGCTTGTAGGAACAATAAAATTATCTGATAGAGTCGTTCGTGAAATGATGGGATTATAGGAGGTGTCAAATGAACGAAAAGATAGAAAAAATAAAAAATGATATAGAAACATTTTTAAAAGATACAATGGACCATCAAAATAAACATATTGATTATATTTTGTATGATCCAGATAATGATAATACTTTTGTATTAGCAAGTGATAATTATGGTGAAGCAATAGAGTTTACACCTTATACTAAGGAGTATGATGGAGGTTATCTTGAAGTTCCAGAGTGGGACTACAATTTTGACTATTATATCTACAATTATTTGGAGGAAGGTAAAAGAATAGGCTATATGACTGATGAAGTTCATTATTCTATTTGGAACTCTATTCACGAATTATATCCAGAAGATATTGATTACAAAGACGGAGTTCAAGCATATCTACAATATTGTGCAGACAATGGAATTACAAAAGAGTATTTAGATAAAAATACTGGTTTTGATACACCAGATGTTATGCATTATTTTGAGGGACTAGCAATAAATGATACTATGAAATATAAAGGCTATATTATAGAGGCTGATGACTTAAATCTTGATAATTCAAAAGAAAGTCTTGTCCATATATATGAAAATGAACAAGATTATAACAAAAAAGAAGAAATAGAAACTGCTTCATTGAAAACTATTGGCTTAAAACAAAATATTAGAGATTATATTGATGAGTTTTATATTGATAAAACTGTTGTAGAAAGTGAAAAAGCATATTTCACATTTGTATTAGGATATGACTTGTTAAATGATATGCTTACAAAATCATCTACACCGGAAAATGATATTAGTTATGATTTCTGCAATATGATTGCAGGAGAATTTTTAAAGAGTGAAGAATACAAAAATGAAAAATATTCTTCTTACGAAATGTTAGAAAGTTGGGTAAATGATAACAAAGATTTCATAAGAGAACAACACAGTTTATTTATTGGAGAAACAATTGATAGAGATACTACTAGAATGCTTGATAATGGTATGTATGTCATAGATTTAGGTTATAGAAATAAGCAACCAGTTGCATTAGTTCAGAGAGGCAAAGGTGATTATATAGAATATATAATTGCTTTTAATTATAAGATAAATGACAATAAAATGGATTGGGCTTATGGTAATTACTATGGCAAAGATTTAATGAAAGCCAAGGAAGATTTTGATAAGGTAATAAATATTGAAGAATTGTCAAAGAAACCTAAAAACAAGGAGGATAGGTAATATTGAAAAATAAAAAAGAAATTGAAATGATTGAAAAAGCCTTATTTAGAACCAAAATAGTTAGTGATATGAAACACAATGGAGAAATAGTTGAAGTTATAGGATACTTAAAAGGAAAAGATATTTATTGTGATAGATATATTGTTAAATTTAATGATGGAACTATACAGGATAATATTATGAGCAATGAATTAAACTTTGATTATTCAAAAAAAAGAGATGAAAGGAGTAGATAAAATTGGAAGTAAAAATAAATAGGGAAATTAGAAATTATACAGAAAGCATTTTCTTCGGACTGTCATTAAGGCAGTTCGTTTTTTCTATATTGGCTTGTGGAGTAGCAGTATTATTATACTTTTTATTAAAAGGACACTTTGGAATAGAAACTTTGTCTTGGGTATGTATATTAGGCGCTGCACCCTTTGCTGCAATAGGTTTTGTAACTTATAACGGTATGACAGCCGAAAAGTTTTTATACGCCTATATTAAATCAGAGTTTTTAATACCAAAGAATCTAACTTTTAAACCAGTTAATTTTTACTACGAATTATTAAAAGATAAATTAGAAAAGGAGGGTGAAAATAGTGAAGACATTAAGAACACTATTCAAACAAGATAAAGAAGCATTTGTAGTTCCAAAAGGAATACAAGATGTTATACCTGTTACTAGAATATGGCAAGATGGAATATTTCAAGTAGGAAAAAATAAATACTCAAAATGTTACCGATTTACTGATATAAATTATGCAGTTGCAAGTAGGGCAGATAAAGAGGGTATGTTTTTAGAATATAGCGAATTATTAAATTCATTTGATACAGGAGCAACTACTAAAATAACTATATTAAATAGAAGATTAAACAAAATAGACTTTGAAAAAAATATTTTATTACCATTATCTAATGACAAGTTAGATGAATATAGGAAAGAATATAATAAAATGCTTTTAGATAAAGCAACAGGAGCAAACGGAATCACACAAGAAAAATTTATAACAGTTTCAGTTAATAAAAAAAGTGTAGAAGAAGCAAGAAACTATTTTACAAGAATTAGTGCTGATTTAATAAATCACTTTTCACAACTGGGTTCAAAATGTATTGAATTAGAGGCAGAAGATAGATTAAGACTATGTCACGATTTTTATAGACAAGGAGAAGAAAATGCTTTTACCTTTGATATGATACAAAATATGAAAAAAGGACATAGTTTCAAAGATTTTATATGCCCTGATAGTTTTGAGTTTGAAAAAGATTATTTTAAAATGGGTAAGAAATATGGTAGAGTCATTTTCTTAAAAGAATACGCAAGTTATATTAAAGATAATATGGTGGCAGAACTTACAGACTTAAATAGAAATATGATGATGAGTATTGATGTCATACCTGTTCCTATGGACGAGGCAGTTAGAGAGGTGGAGAATCGAAGACTAGGTGTTGAAACGAATATAACAAACTGGCAACGAAGACAAAACTCTAATAATAATTTTAGTGCAGTAATACCTTATGATTTAGAGCAACAAAGAATTGAATCAAAAGAGTTTTTAGATGATTTAACAACTCGTGACCAAAGAATGTTTTTAAGTGTTCTAACAATGGTGCATACGGCAGATAGCAAGGAACAATTAGATAATGATACTGAAAGTTTATTAACTACTGCTAGAAAACATTTATGTCAGTTTTCAATACTTAAATATCAACAAATGGATGGACTAAATACTGTAATGCCTTTTGGAGTCAGAAAGATAGACGCATTAAGAACATTGACTACTGAAAGTCTAGCAGTATTTATACCTTTTAGAGTACAAGAGATAAATCACGAAAACGGAATTTATTATGGTCAAAATGTTATAAGTAAAAATATGATTATTGCAGATAGACGACAATTATTAAATGGTAATTCATTTATTCTAGGAGTTTCTGGCTCTGGTAAATCATTTACTGGAAAGAACGAAATTGTATCAGTAATACTTCGTGACCCTAATGCAGATGTAATAATTATTGATCCAGAGCGTGAGTATTCACAGTTGATAAATGCCCTTGGTGGAGAGGTAATTCATATATCTGCAACAAGTAATAATCATATAAATGCTATGGACTTAAATAGTGAATATGGAGATGGTGCTAACCCAGTAATTTTGAAATCAGAGTTTATACTTTCTCTATGTGAACAGTTGATCGGTGGAAATAATCTTGGACCAAAGCAAAAAAGTATTATAGATAGATGTACTGCTTCGGTTTATAGACATTATCAACAAGGAAATTATCAAGGAGTTCCACCAACATTACAAGATTTTAGAGAAGAATTATTAAAACAAAATGAACCAGAAGCAAGAGAAATAGCCCTTGCGATTGAATTATTTACAAATGGTAGTTTAAATACCTTTGCTAAAAATACAAATGTTGATACTAATAACAGATTATTGTGCTATGACATTTTAGATTTAGGAAAGCAATTATTACCTATTGGTATGTTAGTAGTTCTTGATAGTATTTTAAATAGAATAACCACAAACAGGAGTAAAGGTAGAAATACCTTTATTTTTATTGATGAAATTTATCTATTATTTCAACACGAGTATTCTGCTAACTTCCTATTCACTTTATGGAAGCGTGTGAGAAAGTATGGTGCATATTGTACTGGTATAACACAGAATGTTGATGATTTATTACAAAGTCATACTGCTAGAACAATGTTAGCTAATAGTGAGTTTATAGTAATGTTAAATCAGGCTAGTACCGATAGATTAGAACTAGCAAAATTACTTAATATATCAGAACTACAAATGGGTTATATCACAAATGTAGGAGCAGGACAAGGACTATTAAAAGTAGGCAGTTCATTAGTTCCATTTATAAATAAATTTCCAACAAATACTAAACTATATAAACTTATGACTACAAAACCCGGCGAAGGTAATTAACAGTTAGGAGGTGGTTATCTTGGCAGACATTAAAGTCAAAGATATAGCAAAAAAAGGTGTAAAAACAATTAACAAAGCAGTAGTTCAAACCGAAAGATTTAAAGATAATATTGTAAGAACAAAAGAAAAAGCAGAAGAAACTGTTAGTAATGATATTAACAGTAATGAATATGCAAGTAATAAAATAAAGTTTGCTACTGATAGAGCCTTTGATGAAAGTGTTAATCAATTTAATAAACAAGGTCAAAAATCATTTATGAAAACCAAAGAAAATTATCAAAAATCAAAGGCAAAAATCAAACAATTAAAAAAGAAAATAAAAGATAAGAGAAAGGTAAAATCAACAGTTAAAAATACTAAAACTGCAATTAAGACAAGTAAAGAAGTAGCAAAGAAAACAGAAAAGACTGCAAAAGAAACAATTAAAGCAAGTAAAAGAGCAACACAAATTGCAAAAGAAACAGCCAAGAGAACTGCACAAGGAGTTAAAGTAGCAGTTAAATCAACAGTATCTGCAATAAAAGCAATCATAGCCGGAACAAAGGCTTTGGTTGCTGCTATTGTTGCAGGAGGTTGGGTAGCCGTTATAGTTATTATAGTTATATGCCTAGTTGCTTTAATGTGTAGTTCAATTTTTGGTATATTTTTTAGTAGTCAAAAAACGAGTGCTAATTCTATTACAATGAATACAGTTGTAGCAGAATGTAATCAGGAATTTTCTGATAAGTTACAATCTATTCAAGACTCTAATCCACACGACGATTATGTTTTAGAGGGGAGTATGGCAAGTTGGAAAGATGTTTTAACAGTCTATACAATAAAACAATCTAATGGTGTGAATCAACAAGATGTAATGACAATAGATGATAATAAGAAAAATGTTATTAAACAAATATTCTGGGATATGAATAGTTTGACATCAGAAGTAAAAGATGAAATGGTTACAGAACAAGGAACTAATGCAGATGAAATGCCTAAACAGGTACAGAAAAAAGTATTGCATATCAAGATAAATACAAAGACACTAGAACAAATGAAAAATGATTATCATTTTTCACCTGCCCAGAATAAACAATTAGCAGAACTTACAGATAACAAATATGCAAGTTTATGGAACGGAGTTATTTATGGTGCTACTGATTCAGGCGAATATGTTAATTGGCGACAAGCAGGACAAAGTTGGTCTAATATAAAAATAGGTAATACTAATAGTACAATAGGAAATATTGGCTGTCTGGTTACTTCAATAGCAATACTAATTGAAAAGTCAGGAGTACCTACTCCAAATATAGAGCCATTTAATCCGGGAACATTTGTAGAAGCATTGAATAAAAATGGTGGCTTTGATGAAAGAGGTAATTTATATTACGGACCGATTAGTAAAGTTGTTCCAAACTTTAAATATGTAGGTAATGTCAATTTAAGAGGGAAAAGCAGAAATGAAAAATTAGCCTTAATTACTCAATATGTAAATGCAGGTTATTTTGTAACGGAAGAAGTAAAAGGAGCAACACCGGGAAATCAACATTGGGTTGCAGTCACAGGAGTAAATGGTAATAATGTTATTATGGTTGATCCAGCGTCTAATCAAACAGATATGTGGAGTGCATACGAGTGGAGTAAATCATCTCAATTTAATTATTTTAAGGCTGAGTAAGTATGCTAGTTGCGATTTTAAAATTAAGTATAGGAATACTAATTCTATATACTAAAATAAAAAAGGTTATTTCTGAAATTAAGAAATAGCCTTGATACATAAAAGAAGATTATTCATCTTTTAACGAATAATCTTCTTTTTTCTTTAACACTTTTAATACTCCAATTTCTCCATATCAAATAATGGAGAGTCATAAAAATCTTTAAGTTCTATTTTTAAAGTTTTACATATTTTAAAGATAATTGTAGAACTTGGATTATCTACATTGTTTGCCAATAATGCTCTTAATGTTGATGGTGCAATAGCAGATAATTCAGCAAGTTTATTTGGAGTGTAATTATATTTGTTACATAATTCAAGTATTCTTAAAGTAATTGCTTCTTTAAATAACATTTAAAAACCTCCTTAACACTACAAAAATTCTAGCAGAAATCGGTTGAAATTATACGCCGATATCGGTTGACTTTTTGAGGCTATAATGCTATAATGTCAATGTGGTTAAATAAAAATATGAAATTTATAATTGATTAAGCAGTACGAAAGGATTATAAAAGTTTTTTTGTATTGCTTTTTTTATCAAAAAAATGATGGAAATAAATGGATTTGGAGGAGTAGTAAGAAATGTTTGAAGAATTATTAATATCAGTACTATTTATTATTGTTTTAATTATTTTGTGCATAATTTCTAATTTGTATTCAAAAAAGGAAGAAGAAAAAGAAAAAAATAAGAGAAGACAGGAATATGAAGAGTTACATACATTAAGCGGAAGAATTAATTATCATAGAAGCCAAGAAATTAGTACTTATAAACTAGATGAATATAAAATAGGGGATTGGGAAAAAATTGTCAGAAGAAAAATGAAACCCATTGTTAAAATAAATAATAAATATCAAACTAATAAAAAAATTAACGTGTTAATTGGTGACTATGATAAAATGTCTGTTTCAAACTCAGTCTGTGTATTAGAAAGTATGGGGATAGATGTAACAATTGCTAAATCAGCAATTGAAATAATGGAAAGATTAAACAAAGGTGAAAAATATGATTTGATTATTACTAATAATATATATGACAGAGGAAATTGTGATGGACCTCAGTTACTTTATGAATTAAGAGAATGTAATATAAAAATTCCTATTATAGTGTTAACAGTATCACATAATAAAAGAGCAGAATTTTTAAATGAAGGATTCAATGAATATATGACTAAGTTGTTAGATCAGGTGAAAGTTTTAAATATGATGAGTAAGGTGCTACCAGACATTATATTTGAGAAAATAAATTGACAATTATGCAAATAATATAGCGATAGTATGGTGAAAAAATATTATTTGTGTTAGAATATAAACAAATATGGCGAAACGGGTGAGTAGTAATGAAATCTTTATTTTTACTTTGTGAATATGGAATACCTACTTCTACAATAGAAATTTTAAGAAAAAACAATGTGACTTTTGACGATATATTGTTTAATACTAATAAATTGAATCAAATCTTTGGAGAAAGTAGTATAAAAAAACAACAAATAATTGATAAGGCAAATAAATTATCTTTGATTGAGAAACAATTTTCTATATATGAATTGTTTGAGTATGGATTATCAAAAGGGATAGTTGATAAACTTTTTGAACTTAATATAAACATAACTGATATCAACAAAGAAACTCTTCTGGAAAATAAAATTACTGGTGCAACATATCAAAAGGTGATAAATGCATATAGGGAATGGGCAAAAAATACGGACTATAAGATACCTTTGAATATAAATAATTTAAAAAATTTAATAAAAACTAATATTGGACACACAACATTTGAAAAAGAAGAATTAGAAAGACTTATTAACGAAAATGGATATGATTCTCAAAATTTTGATGAAGTATTTTGTAGTTTAAAATTGCCAAGAAAAGAGAATAAGTTTTATTACCCTTTTGATATATATGATCTTTTGCAATATGGATTGTCTAATACTAATCTTAATTTCTTGATTGATAATAATATATCTCTCGAAGATATTGATATGGAATTAAAGAAGAAATATGATATTAAACCATATAAGTTTGGACAGATTATGCAGGCGTATAATGAATTTTCAGAGGCTAATAATTATATTCCACCTATAAATAGTAAAAGACTAATGGATTGTTTAATTAAGAATTTTAAATTTAAGGAATATACTATTGATGATGTTTATAAAATTTTGCCTAATGAAGAACAAGAAAGCATAAATAGTGCCATTATAGAACTTTTACAATCTGGAAAAGTAATTAAAAAAGAAGAAAATAATTATTTTAATGTATTTCCTAAATTAACAGAAAAATTAGATGAAATAGAAAATAAAAATAATCATTATGATATAGTTATAAAAAAACTTTCAGGAATGACATTAGAACAAATAGGTCAAGAATATGGCTTGACAAGAGAAAGAATTAGACAAATATTTACAAAAGAACTTAATAAAATTAAAGACATAGATGAAGATAGATTTGCTGACATTTTCCAAAAATATAATTTTGATGAAGATTTATTTTGCAACTATTTTAATGAGAATAAGCAAACATATTATTATTTAAAAGAAAAATATCAAAGTGGCGAATTAGAAGCCTACGAATTGCTAAATGAAATTGACATAACTGAGGAACAAGCAGAATTAATAAGAAAAAGATATAATTTAATTATTTATAATGAGGAAAATATTGTTGCAACTAAACCTTCAATATTAGTTTCTATTCTTAAAGCAAGTGATAATCAAGTTGATTATGAAACCATAATGCTAAAATATAATAAAATTATTGATGAGAATGATTTGGAACTAGATAAAATTTCTTTAAGAGATTATAGAAATATTGATTCTATCCTTAACAGAAATCAGTGCGTTTTGAATACATTAGGAAGTTCTTATAGATATTATAATTGCAATGATTTAGACCAAGATGATTATAATGAATTAAAGAAATTATTTGATATAGAGCCCGGAGTGTACTCTGCTGAATTATTCTTTAAAGATAATCCAATGTTGATGAAAAGAATAGATATTAGAGATGAATATGAATTGCATAATTTATTTAGAAAAGCATTAGGAAATTTTAATGAAAAGATTGTTTATGCTAGAATGCCGGATATTTATATTGACTGTGATGATAAGGTTGCATTTATAGATGAAAAAATACAAGAATTATCACCGGTTACATTAGATGAATTTGCAGAATATATTTATCAAAACTATGGGCATAAAATTAACACAATGAAGGCTTATATAGTCGCTAATTTCAGTAGTTACATAAATAATAGAAATGATATTACATATCTAATTACCGATTGTCCTATATTTACAGAAGAACAATATTCGTTTATGAAAGAATATTTAAAAGATGACATTTATTCAAATATTACAATAAAGAAATTATTAACTGAAAAGTTTAATGTCAATGATTTTAAATTATTAAATAACTTGAACTTTGATAAACTAGGATACAAAGTAAGGGGTAACTATATAATGAAAAGTAGTATAACTAGCCTAGAAACATATTTTAGAGAAAAAGTATTAAATCAAGATTATTATATTATTCCTAATGAATTAAAGAAAATAGGTTCAACATTTACAAGTTATTTGTATAGATTGATTTATGAAAAAATATTATTTAAAGTAGATGATGAAAAATATATTACAATTTCAAAGTTAAATAAAATGGGAATATATGAAAGTGACATTGATGAATTTATTAACAACATAGAGAAAATAATTCCTGAAAATGAATATTTTAATTTGCATATTTTAAACACAGATTTTGAAAGTAAATTATTTAATTATGATTTTCCTGATTGTTTCTTTGAAAATATAATTATGATTATTAATGATGTTAAAATGTTTAGACTAAAAAATAATATATTATTTATAAAAACGACAGAAACTGCAACAAGAGAGAAATTTATAAACAGTTTTATAATAAAGGATAAAACATATATTTCTGAAATAAAGAAAAAAATAAAATGTAAATATGATATTGATTTACAAGAAAGTTATATAAAAGAATTTATAAACAAAAATAAATATTACTTGCAATCAAATACTAATTGCGTTTATTTGAATAAAGAAAAATATGAAGAAGAAATTAATCAATGGGATATATTGCAATATATTGACTAGCAATTATTGATTATTGCTAGTTTTTTTTAGAAAATAAAAAACTGGAAGAACTTTTCTTTATAAGATTGTTTATCCAGAAAAAATATGATATAATTTTAATTGTTAAAACACTTATATTTAGGATGAGGTTAGGAGGTCAAATGAAGTGATAAAATATGAATGCAGAAAATGTGATGGCTTGATTTGCGAAACAAGTATATGTCCTGTATGCAATGAACGTACATATATAAATAAGTCTGAGATATTTTATTGCGATAATTGCAATATACCATTATTTGATAAAATTTGTCCTATATGCAATTCTGAGGCTAGATACTTCGGCACAGATGTTAGACCTGTATTTGCAGAAGAAAGGTTGTTATTAGAATGCATTTTAGATAAACCTTTTGCATTTGCTGAAAAATCTGTATGGAATACTTCCGGAAATAATTATTATGTAAATGGTGAAAAAATAAAATTCGTTATTAAAGATGTTGTTAATGAAAAAAATGCTGATGAAATCAGAGCAAAAATAGAACAAAATAAAGAAAAAAATAAGATATATGAAGATAATTTCTTAAAACAAAAATATATTATAAATTTTATTAACGCTAATAGAATTAGATACAATTCTATTGTAACAGAAGCCCACGAATATATTAAAAAGATTTCTCAAAAATACGACTATGATTCAATGTTCGTTTCGTTTTCGGGTGGAAAAGATTCAACGGTTACTAGCGATTTAGTTATAAATGCGTTAAATAATGAAATGATTATACATATTTATGGTGATACAACATTAGAATATCCTGAAACAGGAGTTTATCTTGAAGAATTTAGAAAAATACACCCAAGAACTCCAATGCTAATTGCAAAAAATAAAGACCAAGATTTTAATGAACTTTGCAAAGTTATAGGACCACCTAGTAGAATGATGAGATGGTGTTGCACTATTTTTAAAACAGGTTCTATTACAAGAAAAATTGATTCAACATTTAAAAATAAAATAAAGGTTTTGACGTTTCAAGGACTAAGAAGAAATGAATCTATTGCTAGAAGCAAATATGATAGAGAGAGTAATGGGGCAAAAATAACTAAACAACAAACTGTTGCACCAATAATAGATTGGCTTGATTTTGATGTTTGGCTATACATTTTAACTAGAAATATTCCATTTAATAATGCATATAAAAAGGGATTTTCTCGCGTTGGCTGTTGGTGCTGTCCAAATAATTCATATTGGTCAGAGTATCTTTCAAATATTTATATGAATGAACAATATACAAAATTTCATAATATATTAGTTGACTTTGCAAAACAAATTGGCAAACCAGATCCAAAAGAATATGTTTCTTCAGGAGGATGGAAAGCTAGACAAGGTGGTAATGGGTTAAATTATAGTAATAATGCAATATTGAGTTTTAAACCCTGCGTATTAGAGGAAAATGCTTATAATTTTGAACTTAATAAACCAATAACAGAAACTTTATACGAATTATTTAAACCTTTTGGCTTATTGGATTTTAATATTGGAAATAAACGATTAGGAGAGGTATATGTTTTAGGGAAAAAAGATAAACAACCGTTATTAAAATTGACCGGAAAAATTGGACAAAATCTATTGAAAGTATCAGTGCTGAGAGAAACAGCCGTTTTTTGCAACCCTAAAATTAATGAAATGCTAATAAAAAATCAAATAACTAAATTTCAAACTTGTATTGGATGTATGGCTTGTGAAAGCGTTTGTAAATATAATGCAATAAACATTAGACATAACGAAATGCAAAAAGGCGAAAAGTTTAATATTTCATATACTATTGATGAAAAAAAATGCGTTGGTTGTTTAGAATGTGTAAAACATTTTAGCGGTGGTTGTTATATGAAAAAAGTATTAAGGACTAAACAAGGTAAGGAGTAAACTTATGGAAATAAAATTAAAATTAAAAAGGCACGAAAGTTTTTCTATTAGAGAAGGCTGGCTTGCCAAAGGAATAAAAAATGTAAAAGAGTATGGAAATGTTTTTGCATTACAAAATGCAACCGATATTCTTGGAATTGGTACAAATATGGTTAAATCTTTAAAATATTGGATGACTGCAACAAAACTAATAGAAGAAAAGAACAGAGAAATAATGTTATCTGATTTTGGAAGTATTATTAATGAATATGATCCTTATCTGGAAGACATATTTTCTTGGTGGTTAATTCATATTAATATGATTACTAATATTGATGACGCATACATTTATAATTTGTTTTTTAATAAATGTAATATAAAGACTTTTACAAAAAGAGAATTGTACGAAAAACTTTATGCATTGCTTATAAATGAAAAATTAACATTTAATGAAAATATTTTACAAGATGAGGTTAATATGATTATCAAAACTTATACGATTGATGAGAAAATTGATAATCCAGAAAATAATTTTATTTGTCCTTTATCAGAATTGAACTTGCTAAAAAAAGTTGATAGAGATACATACGAAAAAAATAGACCTGAAATCAGAAATTTGCCTTTTTGGGTAGTGTATTACATTATATGCTTGTTATTAGATGATAGGGATAATATTAGCATTGATGAATTGTTGAAGGAAGAAAACAGCCCAGCAAAATTATTAAATATGGATAAGAATCTAATTAATGAATATCTTGATGAAATGAAGAAAAATGACCTTATAATTATAAATAGGACTGCCGGACTTAATATGGTTTATTTAAAGAAGAAACTCTCTCTCAATGAAATTGCAGAAGAATATTTTAAGGGGGATAGAGTATGAAATATAGTGATATAGTTGGAGTTAATGAGAACTTTCAATACTCTGTAAATTTACAATTTGATATAAATAACATTGATAAAATAAAAGAATATATACCAACAAAAGATGGATGTGAATTGCTAAAAAAATATATAGAAAGTATTGTTAATGGAAAAAACAGGGCTACTACCTTAGTTGGACCTTATGGAAAAGGAAAGTCACATTTGTTACTTGTTCTTATTACTTTATTAAATGATTATGAAGAAAATGATATTAAATACATTGATGAATTTATAGTTAAAATAAGAAATATTGATGAGGAATTGTATGATACATTAAAAAATATAAGAGAAAGAAAGTTACGACTAATGCCAGTTATTATTAATAGTAATTATGGTGATCTTAACCAAGCCTTTTTGTTGGCTTTATCAGAAGCATTAGAGCGTGAAAAGTTATCTGATGTTATTGTAAATACATATTTTGATGTTGCTATTAAAGTAATTGAAAAATGGGAAGAAAAGTATCAAGTTGCTGTTGAAGATTTTAAAAAATGTTTAAAAGAATATAATTGCAGTTTGAAAGATTTAAAAAAGGGATTGAAAAATTATTCAGAAGAATATTATGAAATATTTAAAAATGTTTATAGTTGCATTTTACACGGTCAAGAGTTTAATCCATTAGTAAATTCTGATATTATAAAAACATATAAAGATATGACACACGAAATTACAAAATACAATTATACGGGTATTTTTATAGTTTTTGATGAGTTTAGTAAATTCCTGGAATATGTAGAAAATAGCCATATGATGAAAGACTTGAAACTTTTACAAGATTTTGCAGAACTTGCAAATAGAACTGGTAGTAATGAGCAAATACATTTGAGTTGTATAACTCATAAAACAATAAATCAATATGCTCATAATTTAGATGAAGATAAAGCAAATGCTTTCAAAACAGTAGAAGGTAGATTTAAAGAATTATATTTTAACAGAAGTATTGAGCAAAATTATGAAATAGTATCATACGCATTACAAAAGAAAGAAGATTTTGATAAATACTATAAACAAGAATATTCAAAAAATATATCAGTTTATAACGATATAAAAAAGATAAAGATATTTGAAAACATCGAAAATATAGAAGAAGTTTTATATAAGGGCTGTTTTCCATTAAACCCTATAACAGTTTTTGCTTTAATTCAATTATCAGAAAAAATCGCACAGAATGAAAGAACTTTATTTACTTTTTTAACAGATGACGATTCTAATAGTTTAAAAAGTTTTATAAAACAAAATGGTGATGGATTATTTAATATAAATAATGTTTATGATTACTTTAAGCCTTTATTTAAAAAAGATATTGATAGTTCTATCAAAGATGTATGGATGAAATCAGAAAATGCTTTAAGCAAAGTAAAAGAGAAGAATGAAATAAATATAATAAAATCATTAAGTATCATATATATGATTGGTGAAATTGAAACATTAATTCCGGATGATGTAACCATTAGGTTGTCACTTGATTTAACAAATGAAGAATATATGTTGGCAATTAACAGTCTAATTGAAAAAAGTATAATTAAAAGAAAAAAAATCACTGATGAATTAGAATTTTCAACAATTTATAACAGAGAGCTATCAAAAGAGGTTAAAAGATTAGTTGAAAATCAATTTTATGATATTAATATAAAAGATACATTAAATGAAGTAATTAATAAAAGTTATTGTTTGCCAAGAAGATACAATGAAGAATATAAGATTACAAGATTTTTTAAAAATGTATATTTAAGTGAAAAAGAACTACTATCATTCTCTGACTTTGGATTGATACTTGAAAATGAATACTGTGATGGAATAATTATAAATCTTATTAGAGAATCTAGAAATATTCAAGAAATAAGAGAACATTTTTCAAAAATAGATAATAATAAAGTAGTGCTATCAATACCAAAAACTATTTTTAGCAAGAATTTAATAAATATACTAAAAGAATATAAAGCAATTAACTATATGATAAAAGAAAATAGTGGAAATGATGAAATTGGGACAGAATTAAATCTTATGTTAAAAGAAACTGTTGAAGCGATTGAAGAACAAGTAACACTTTATTTTGATAAAGAGAATATTCAAGAATATATTTATAGAAATAATATTGAAAGAAAAGTTAAAAATGTAAGTTCTTATTTATCTGACATTTGTGCTAATATTTATAATAAAACACCGATAATTAACAATGAAATGATCAACAAAAAAGACTTAACTGCACCAATAAAAAAAGCAAGAGATATTGTTATTGATACAATTTTATTAAATGATCAATCTTTAATAAAAAGCAAGACAAGTGCCGAAGCAACAATATATAAGGCAATAGTGGAAAAAAAGAATAGTGATTCAATAAAAGATGTTATTGAAGTTATTAACAAGTTTATTGAACAAAGTGAAAATACAAAAATCTCTTTTTCAAAACTTTACTCAATATTAACTGCTGAACCATATTCAATTAGAAAGGGAATAATTCCTATATTAATTGCAATGTCCCTATATAATTTTTCAGATATTATTGTAATATATTTTATGAATAAGGAAATTGATTTAGATTCTTCTAATTTAATAAAAATTAATGATAATCCAGAAAAATATTATATACATACTGAAAAAGGAACAACTGATAAGATAAAATATTTGTCTAACTTGATGTATTTATATGGTGTGCCAAACTTAGATACACAAAGAATTAATTTAAAAAAATTAGTTGATACAATGAGAAGATGGATTTTATCTTTGCCAAGAATTATAAGAGAATATACATATTCCGGGGATTTCCCTGAAATAAAAGAAGCGTATATAACAATAAAAGATGAGTTACTAAGACCAGATATAAATAATAATGAATTTATTTACACTCGTTTATTTGAAATATTAAATACTAATAATTATGAAAATGTAATAGCCGAAATTAGTGCAATGAAAGATTATTTTGATAAATTTATTGAAAATTATTATAGAACTTTGATAAGAGAAACAAAGAATGTTTTTGACAGTAAATTTAAAGGTAGCATTACTTCGTTATTAAAGGAATGGTATTCAAATAATGAACTTGAAAACTCTAAACGAATATACGATATAAAGGCAAGAAATTTCATTGAATATATTAAAAATTTAACTACACACGATGAGAATGATGTTGTTGAAAAAATCTCAAAAATAATGACAGGTTATTATATTGAAGATTGGCAACCATCTGATATAGAAACATATATGAATAGTATAAAAGAAGTCATACAAGAGGTTAAAAATGGAAATGATAAAAGTTCAAAAGAATCAAATAGAATTCTCTTAATTGATGGAAATGAAAAAATAGAAAAATACCTTACTTCAAATGATAATATTTCAGTTATTGGTAATACAATGAAAAATAATATTGAAGAAATAATAAGTGAATATGGTAATTCTCTTTCAGAAGAAGAAAAAATAAGTGTATTGGTTGATATTATAAAAAATTATATGTAAGGGATGGTGATATTTTATGGTTTACTTAGATAATGCTGCAACTACATATCCAAAGCCAGAAACTGTTTATAAGGCTTTGGATACAGGAAATAGGAATGCTTTTAATACTGGCAGAGGCAGTTATAAAGTTGCAAGAGTTGCTTCTGAAATAAAGGAAGATGTAAGAAGAAAAATACTTGATTTGAATAATATAAAAACGGGAAAAATCGCATTTACAAACTCTGCAACAAATGCATTGAATGATTTAATATTTGGTATAGATGTAAAAGAGGGAGATTATATTTATGTTAGCCCATTTGAACATAATTCTATAATACGACCTCTCGAAGAATTAAAAAGGAGATGTAAAGTTAATGTGTCTGTATTGCCTTTTGATAAAATAACTTGGAAACCAGATTTGCAAAAAATAGAAAATCTTTTTGCACTTCATTCTCCAAAAGCAATATTATTGTCACAAGTTAGTAATGTTACGGGATATATGTTGCCATATAATGAGATATTTGAAAAAGGCAAAAAGTACAATTCAATTAATATTCTTGATAGTTCTCAAGGATATGGAATAATAAAAATTAATGATTTTAGTAATATTAACTATATTGTATTTGCAGGTCATAAGTCATTATATGCTTCATTTGGTATTGCAGGATACATAAAATTACAAAATGATTTTTTAAAAAAGAATATTTTTGGAGGAACAGGTTCAGACACATTAAATCCTAATATGCCAGATTCTTTTCCAGAAGGTTATGAAGCAGGAAGTAGCAATATTGTTGCTATGTATGGATTAAATGCTAGTACAGATTGGCTATCAAAAACAAAAGTATATGAACACGAAAAAGACTTAACAATGTATTTGATTTCAGAGTTGTTAAAATTAAATAAAATTAAAGTTTTTATACCAGATGATTATGATTCGATTTTTGGCGTTGTTTCTATTGGAATTGATGGATATAAGTCAGATGACGTAGGTACAATTTTAGATGATGAATTTGATATTTGTGTTAGAACCGGATATCATTGCTCACCATTAATACACGAATTTATTGATTCACTTGAATACTCTGGTACAATAAGAGTGAGTTTAAGTTATTTTACGAGTAAAGCAGACATTGATTACTTGATTAAGGCACTAAAAACTTTATAGAAAGGAGCAAGTATGAGTTTATTGGATGTTAGTTTAAAAAAGGAATATCGTTCTCCAAGAGATAATATTGTTACTGATTTTTACATTCCGTTATTAAAAGAAGCAAAATTATATAAAAGAAGTGTAGGTTTTTTCTCATCTTCCTCATTACTAGAAATATCTTATGGAATTTCCAATTTAATTAATAATGGAGGAAAAATTTTACTAATTGCTTCTCCTAATTTATCAGATGAAGATATTGAAGCAATAAATAAAGGATATGAAATAAGAGATAATATTATTGAAAGGGCTTTATTACAATACATAACTGAACCTCAAAATTATTTTGAAGAAGAACGATTAAATTTGTTAGCAACATTAATTGCACAAGAAAAACTAGATATAAAAATTGCATTTTCCTTAAAAGGTGAAAAATTAGGATTATATCACGAAAAATTAGGATTAATGTATGACAATGAAAATAATATTATTGCATTTTCTGGTTCTATGAACGAAACTGAAAATGCGTTTGTGAATAATTATGAAATAGTGGATGTATTTACATCTTGGGAAGATAAAGATAGAGTTTCTATAAAAGAAAAATCATTTGATCAGTTATGGAACAACAGTGATGGTAATGCCGTTGTTTGTGATTTTCCTGAAATTGTAAAAGAAAAATTACTTTCATATAAAAAAGAAACGGTTGATTGGGAAATAGATAAAAAAGAATTTCTAATTGAAGCAAAAAGAAAAATAAATGAAACTGGTATTGATAAATTAAAAATGGTTACTAATTCACCAGAAATTCCAATTGGAGTATCTTTTTATGACTATCAGTTGAAAGCAATAAAAAATTGGCAAGAAAATAATTACTGTGGTATTTTTGATATGGCAACCGGAACTGGTAAAACTTTTACTGGATTAGGTGCTATTACACAATTATATAAAGATAAAAAGGGAAAACTGGCAGTTATTATTGTCTGTCCATATCAACATTTAGTTGATCAGTGGGTGGAAGATATATTGAATTTTAATATAAATCCAATTATAGGGCATAGTTCCTCAGTACAAAAAGATTTCAAGCAAAAATTCAAGATGGCAATTATGGATTATAATTTAGGTGTAAGAAATTTCTTTTGCTTTGTATGTACTAATGGGACTTTTGCTACTGATTATATTCAGACTCAAATACAAAATATTAAGGGCGATTTATTATTAGTTGTAGATGAGGCACATAACTTTGGGGCAATGAATTTAAAAAGAACATTAACAGATAAGTTTAATTATAGACTGGCATTATCTGCTACATTAGAACGCCACGGAGATGTAGAAGGAACGGAAGCCTTACAGAAATATTTTGGAAAAAAATGTATAGAATTTTCACTTGAAGAAGCAATTAATCAAAAATTTTTAACACCGTATGAGTATCATCCTGTGGTAGTATATTTTACTGATGAAGAGCTTGAAGAATATCATAATTTATCAAAAGAAATATCAAGATGTATTGTGAAGAAAAAAGGAAAAACTGAACTAAATGAAAGAGGAAAGGTACTAGCACAGAAAAGAGCAAGAGTAATTGCTGGGGCGTATAATAAAGTATTTGCTCTTGCCAAAGAAATAAAGCCATATGTTAAAGATAATCATATATTAGTATATTGTGGTGCTACTAGAATTGCAGAGCAAGATGATAGTGGAGAAGATATGCGACAAATAGATGCAATTACAGAATTATTAGGAAAAGAACTAAAAATGAATGTAGCACAATTTACTTCTAATGAAGATAGTGCAACAAGAGATTTACTAAGAAAAAAATTCTATGACGGAGATTATCTTCAAGCACTGGTTGCTATAAAATGTTTAGATGAGGGTGTAAATATACCTGCAATAAAAACTGCATTTATTCTTGCAAGTACAACTAATCCAAAAGAGTATATTCAAAGAAGAGGAAGAGTTTTAAGAAAGTGTAAGGGAAAAGAATTTGCAGTAATATACGATTTTATTACTTTACCAAGACCACTGGATGAAGCATTAAACCTTACTTTTGATGAAATAAAATGTGAAAAATCTATGGTAAGAAATGAAATAAATAGAATGATAGAGTTTAAGCGATTAGCGTTGAATAGAATGGAATCAGATAAACTTATATATGAAATAACAGATACATACAGATTAAATGAAAATGAAGGTATAGAAGATGATTTTAATATAGAGGAGGGATATTATGATTAATGAAGAAATACAAGAACAAAATAATGTTAGTGCTATTACTATTGATGAGCAAAAATTAAACAGAATTATTAAGAAAATTATACAATTAGAAAATGATAATGTAAAAACACGTGAATTTAATGATGAGGATTTAAAAAAGAAAATAGAAAAAATAATAGAGGAGGAAGTAAAATGCTGTTAAAAAAATTATATTTAACGAATTTTAGACCATTTAAGGGCGAACACGAAATAGAATTTTCAACTGATCCTGAAAAAAATGTTACTCTCGTTATGGCAGAAAATGGAGCAGGAAAGACAACACTTGCACAAGCATTTCAGTGGGTATTGTATTCTAAAACAGATGGATTTAAGAATAAATCTGTTCTAAATAGCCTCGTTGAAAAGGAGATGATGTTAGGAAGTAGTTCCGAAGTTATTGCAAAATTAGAGTTAGAGCATAATGAAATTGAATATACAATAATTCGTAAACAAGTATATAAAAAAGATGTAAATGGTATTGTTAAGCCAGATAATCCTACATTAGAAATATTTACAAAAAAGGAAGATGGACAAACAGTAGTCAATAATCCTTTAAAAAATATTGCTACAATTTCTAATATATTACCAGAATCATTATCAAAGTATTTCTTCTTTGATGGTGAAAGAATAGAAAAAATGGCCGGTGAAGTAAACTCTGGAAAGAGCGAAGAATTTAGAACAGCAGTTCAAAATATATTAGGACTTACAGCCTTAACCAAGGCAATAGACCACTTAAATCCAGATTCAAAAAATAGTGTTATAGGAAGATACAATGCTCAAATGGACGCAGCAGGTGATCAAAAAACAAGAGAACTTAGAGAAAGTATTTATTCTTCAACTGATAAAATTGAAAGTAATAATGCTAGAATTATAAAGATTGAAGAAGAAATAAATTATTATGAAACAGAAATAGAAAAGGCAAAAACAGAAATATTAAACTTTGCAGATGTAGAAAAAATGCAACAAGAACTGAACCGTTTAAATGAGGCATTAAAACGAGAAAAACAAAATAAAAATAACGCAGTATCTGCATTAATGAATAATTTTTCTAAGGGAACTTATAGTTATTTATCAAGACAATTAATAAAAGAAGCCTTGGTAGAACTAAAAAATACAGATAATATAGATAAAGGTATTCCTTCTGTAAGGGCAGAAACTATAAAATTTCTAATGAATAGAAAAAAATGTATATGTGGAACTGATTTATCCGACCCTACATCTGAGGCAGTTATTAACTTGACTGAATTATTGAAATACATACCACCACAATCACTTGGTACTGCAATATCTGGATTTCAAGCACATTCAAATTCTTCTATAAAATCGAGTGAAAGCTATTATACAAATATTCAACAACAATTAAGTTCTATAAGAGGTTGTAGTTTGAAAATAGAGGAATTAGAACATAATATCGGAGATATTGATAAAGACATATTAAAATCAAATAATACAAAAGTTACTGATTTAAAAAGTAGGCAAATGTCAATGGAGAAAACATTAAGAGATCTTAATGATGAAAAAAATGGATTAACAAGTCAAAATTTATATTTAGATGAAAAGAAAAGAGAAGCCGAAGCAGAAATCAGTAGATTGCAAATGAAGATAGAAAAAAATAAAATTTTAGAAGAACAAATTATATATGCAAGAGAAGCATATAACAAATTTAAGCAAACTTACGATTATCAGGAATCAACAACAAGAGAAAAATTAGAAGACCAAATAAATTCATTATTTGAAAAAATTTATGCAGGTGGTATGACAATTAATATTGATGAAAAATATAAAATAACATCACACGTAAATGCATTAGAAGAAAATACTTCAAATATTGATTCAAATACTGCTAAAAGTTATTCAATAATTTTTGCATTTATTGTAGGTGTTATTAGTTTGGCAAAACAAAAAGTAAAAGAAAAAACAGACAATGACGGAATTGTTACAGACGAATATCCACTTGTTATGGACGCACCTTTATCTTCTTTTGACCAAAAAAGAATTAAAAATATATGTGAAGTTATACCGGGAATTGCTAGACAGGTTATAATTTTTATTAAAGATTCTGATGGTAATATTGCAAAAAATGAAATGACTAATAAAATAGGAATTGAATATGAAGTTTCATTAAAAAATAAAGAAATGCCAGTAGATAGTAAAATAACAAAGGTAGGTGAATTTTAATATGTTTGATAGAGATTATACTTTTAAAGGCAAGCATGCCATAATAGTAACACAACTAACGACTGAACTTGATAGTGAAACAAAATTCAAATTTTTTGAAAGAAATATAGATGTTTTAATAATTGCACCTATTATAGGTTATTTATATGGAAGAATGTCGCAGAGAGATGAATCTGGTCAAATAACAACAGATAATGTTAAAAAAATTAACTTTGACCAAATGAATAGGGAATCATATACATTAAATTACAATTATGAATTGATAATGTTACTTCATAATAAAGATAAAGATAGCATAGAAACAAGACTTGATAGGGCTTTTAGATATGCAAAAGGTTCAACTGAGAAAGAGGAGTGTTATAAGATTTTTGAAAAATATGTTTTGGGAGGAATAGAGGTATTACAAGAAAAATTACTAAACGGAGCAACTAATGTTGACGATTATATATATAACATAAGTAATTTTATTTCTGATTATAATGATAGATATAATAAAACTATATCAGAAAATGAAATATTAGATTTATGCACAGAGAATAATTAAATTTAACTGGAGGTAAATATTATGTTTTTTCTATTTATCGGTATAATTGTTTTTACAATAATCATAATGGCTTTTTGTACTCCACCTAGTAATAATAAAGGTACAACTAAAAAAGAAAAAACTGACAATGATGATTTTGAAGACTTTATTATTTTCAATATGATAAACAAACATAAATAATATTTAGTGTAGCAGTATTAAATGTACTGCTATTTTTTTTGCTACGAATTATTGATTTATAGTTTACGAAAGTGGCAAAATACTACACAAAAGTAAAAAATATTACATTTAATGGCAAAAATATTGCTTTTCGCATAATTCGACAAAATATGCAAAAATAATGTTGTATAATGTAATCGTACATATAGCAATGCCAGGCTGTGTGATATATGAAATTAATTATAGTAGTTTTGATAATTAAATAAGGACAATTAAAAGAAATAATTAAGCAGTACATATTTCTTTGACAACAAAAGAAGAAGATATATTACTGGTTAATTTTTCATAAGAGGGAGCAATACCTTACGCTATTACTCGTATAAAAATTAGGGCATTGATTTTTATAAGAAGTAGGAGTTGTTGCCCTTATGATTGCGAGAGTAGTTCTTATTTGTTTGTTAAAAATTGATAGAAGCGATTATATTCATAAAGGGGTATCTTTCGCTCATAAACGTAAAAAAACAAGAAAATTAAATAATGCAGTTTTGATTGACGCTAATAGTTTGACTCAAAATATGAGTTTGACTATTGGCGTCTTTTCTTTTTGTGTAAAACTTTTTAGGTGCAGAAGCCCACCAAAGTTCAAGTTTAAACGAAAAAAACTTGAATGGAGGAAAGAAAGATGGCAGAAAGCCCTAAAAGAAGAAAATGTAAGGATAACCCTTATACATTAAATCATATTGAAGAAAAAAATATTTATACAATTACATTTAAAGATGTTAAAGGACATATAAATAAAGTAGAAGTTAGTGAGGAAGTATATAGAGTTTTTGATAAGTTTGAACTACAAGATATTAAAGAATTGAATGAATATGATAGACATATCGAACATTCAGAAATATTTGAAAACAACCTTGAATCAAGAGCAAAGGAAAAGCCTTCAAGTTTGGAAGATGAGATTATAAAGAAATCTACATTTGACGAACTAAAAAAAGCAATAGAATTATTGCCAGAGGTTCAAAAAAGAAGAATTAAAAAATATTATTTTGAAGATAAAACAGAGCAGCAAATAGCAGAAGACGAAAATGCTACACAACAATCAGTACATATTATTTTGGAAAGAGCATTAGAAAATTTAAAAAAATATTTAAAAATTAAAATTTAGTGTCTGTTATTTTGCATTTTAGTGAGGAAACAGTTGAAAGGGAGTTAATCCTTTTTCACCTGTTCCTTTTATTTTAGTGGAGCAGGATGTGTTCTTTGAAAATTTGATACACATTCATCAGATACTTTCCTGTTAGATTCAGCACTTTAACAAGTACGCTTGTCGGTCTATACTTGGTTATAAAATTAGGTAGCACCTAATTTGCGATTACATCTAACAGTATTAAAGATACTCCTGCATAGCCACAGACTCACGCAATGGGTGCAGCCCGGAGAGATCCTCGGGGAGGTGAAATTCCTGTGATATTGATTTAGCAAGTCAATAGTTTGATGAAATCCCGTACTGAGGGTATTAAGACAAATATCAGTTAAAACTAAAAAAATAAAAGAAATAAATATTATGAAAGTCAAGGTATTTATATGTACTTTGGCTTTTTTACATATTAAGGAGGAAATTTTAATGAAAAGAAAAAATTATAAAGTAAAAGTTAAATTGATATTTGAAACAACTATGGATCATTCACAAACAAGTATGCAAAAGGCACAAGAAGATGTTAATCGTGTTTTAACAGATTATTTAAAAGATAAGAAGTTAAACATTTTAAATCTATTTAATGATAGACCACCACGCATTATATATAAAGTTGAAAAGAAAGATGATTAAATCAGATATAAAAAAAGGAGATATTTATTATGCTTCATTGAATCCTGTTGTTGGAAGTGAACAGAAAGGAGAAAGACCAGTGGTGGTTATACAAAACAATTTAGGAAACAAATATAGTCCTACTGTTATTATTGCACCTCTAACAGAAGTGATAAAGAAAGCAGATTTACCAACTCACATAACAATATTTAGAAATGATTTTTTAAAATATGATTCAATGATTTTATTAGAACAATTAAGAACAATAGATAAAAGTCGTTTAATTTCATATCTTGGAAAATTAAAAGATAATCAGTTACAAAAAATAGATAATGCATTGATAAAAACACTATCCATTAACATTATTGGGTATTTATTTAGTTTAGGAATAGGAGAGTATAATGAAAAGAAAAATGAAAGAATATATAGTGACTATTATTTCAAGGAAACAAAAACAAGAGATTCAATTAAAAGCAACAAACAAAAAAGAAGCAAAAGAAATGGTCATTGATGTAATAACAAATACTTATTTATTTAAAAATCAAAAATTAAATAATATAAAAATAAAGTGTAGAAAGAATAGGAGGTTGATGTAATATGGAAGACACAATGATATTTTCAGTACACGAAGTTGCAAAAATGCTACATTCTAGTCCTAATTATGTGTATAAATTGATAAATAATGGTTATTTACCTGCAATAAAACTTGGAAGTGTTAAAGTATTAAAATCTACTTTGTTAAAGTTTCTAATTGAGAATGAGGGAAAGGACCTTTCCGATATAAATTGTATTAAAAAACTAGATGTTAGTTTATTAGATAAATCATAATGGCTAGTGTAGGAATTAAAAAAAGAGGGAAGGTATATCAATATCAATTTGAAATAGCACCTGTTAAAGGACAAAGAAAATGGATAACAAAGTCGGGTTTTAAAACAAAAGCAGAAGCACAAGAAGAAGGAAATAAGGCATACACTGAATATTTAAATGCAGGTATGCCTTTTAAAGATTGCAATATTTCATATACTGATTATTTAGATTATTGGCTTGATAATTATTGTAAAATAAATTTAAAATATAACACAATACAAGCATATAAAAATATAATTAAAAATCATATAGTCCCAAAATTAGGTAAATATAGATTGTCTACAATTACAAGTGTAAAACTTAACTCTTATATAACAGAAATATGTGAAGAAAATGATTTTGCTCCAACATATTTTAAAAATATATTAAAAGTTGTTAAGGGTTCTTTTCGTGACGCTTGTAATGTTTACGGCTTTATCAAATATAACCCTGCAAGAGATTTAAGATTACCAAGATTTGATAAAAAAAGAGAAGATGTAAAACATTTATATACACAAAAAGAAATAGATTTAATATTAAATAGATTTGCTGATAATGACACATTTACTTGTGTCTTTTTAACATCTTGTTATACCGGTATGAGAACTGGTGAGGTATGTGCATTAACTTGGGATGACATTGATCTTGAAAAGGGAATAATAAATATAGAGCATAATGTATATGATAAACCTAAAGATGATAAAGGAAGATGGTTTATAGGAAGCACCAAGACTCAAACAGGAACAAGGAAAGTTCATATAAGTCAAACTTTAAAAATAGCATTACAAAATTATAAGAATAAACAAGACTATCTGAAAAAACTATATGGAAGAAAGTATATTTATTATAATCTTGAAGATGTTGAAAATAAATATGGAAAAATAGTTGAGCATAGAATAGTTAGAGAAGAAATAAGTAATAAAGATAGTAAAAGATATAATTTGATTTTTACAAAAGAAAATGGAGCATATATAGGAACTGACATAACAAGGTATCCATATAAAATAATCCATAATGAGTTAGGAATAAAAAAATGTAGATTCTATGATTTAAGAGGTAGTTATGCAACTAAAATATTAAACAATGGTATAGAGATAAGAGATGTTGCTGATTTACTAGGTCACAAGAATATAGAAACAACAGAAAACTTTTATATTTCTAGCACAGAAAGTTCCAGAAAATATGCAACAGAATTATTTGATAATATATCAAAATCTGAAACAATAAATAAGATTATAGAATATAAGATTAATTCTCAATAGTTTGACTAATCCTAATATTTAGTATATAATTATAGACAAATATAAGTGAGGAATCCATATCTTGTCAAATGTATGATTTTTTAATTCGCACAATTCATTGAACTTTGAAATATGGTATAATGATGGCAGTGAACGGATGTGGACGGTGTCCACAATTTGTCCACAGTAGAGAAATATTTATAATATAAATAATACGGATAATACAAATAATATAGATGTTACCTAGTCTGGAAAAGCCTGAAATACAGGTAATATTATAAATACAAATAATACAGATAATATGGGAGTACAAAGTTCATGTGGCAGTGGTAAGAAGTATAAGCAATGTTGTGGTAAATAATTTAAATCCCTTAAAATAAGTGCTTTTTGCATACACTATTATTACAAAAATTTATTAGATACCTTATTAAATACCTTGCGTGAGGGTATCTAAAAGGTATCTAATTTGCATTAATAGAATAAAAAAGCCTTTAATTGCAAGGACTTTATTAGATATGTACCAGTGCCAAAGTGGGTTAGAGCATACTTGTTTTATTTTATAAATGATTATGGTATAATAAAAAGGGAGATAAAATATGGATAAAGAAAAATTAATTAATAAAGTATGCAATGAACTTGTTCATGGTAAAAATATAGATTTCACATTTGAAATAAATGGAATTCCATATAGCATTAAATTTTTAAGTCCAAATAATGATTTACATATTAGTATACCAAGTATAATAGCGGTTCCATTAACGCAAAAATTTAACAATCAGTTAATCGTTGAAGCCAACCACATGGAAAGTGATAATTTAGATGTTGTTTTGCAACAAGGAATACAGACTGGAATACGATTAGCGCATATAACTGATAATTTACCATGTACAATTGTTGTTCCTTTGATTCCGAGTTATAGAGATAAACCATATTTTCAACAATTATCAAAAGAGTGTTTTGAATTAGATAAAGAAGATAGAAATTATAGGATTGATGAACAAATTGTTAGAATAATACAACAAGCCAAAATGTTTTCAGAAGAAACAAAAGGGTTACCATATCAAAGTAAAATATTTTTGAATGGTTATTCAAGTTCAGGAGTATTTGCTCAAAGATTTTCATTATTACATCCTGAATTAATAGATACAGCATGTATTGGAGGTGCTAGTGGTAGTATTCCGGTGCCATCTCCTGAAATAGGATATCCAATTGGTATAGAGGATTATGAAGAAATAACTGGAAGAAAATTTGATATGGATTCATACTCATCAATAAAATTTAGATATTATGTTGGAGAGTTAGAAACAAAGAATACAATTGATACAAGATTGACTGATGATGGAAGCCCAGCTCCAATGCATGATATGAGTTATTTTAATAGAAGCGTACCAGTTGAGATTGGAAAAAAGCAAAGAACAATATTTGGACAAGAAATGTTTGAAAGAGCATCTAAAACGATTCAATTATTGAATTTATTAGGAATAGACATAGAACATACTATTTTTGAAGGAAGAACTCATAATAATAGAAGTGGTCATGGAGTTAATGAATTGGGTGATAAATTTATAAATGAAGTATACAGGGAATCGGTAATAAATAAAGAAAAAGATTATCTAACAAGGTAATTTAGATACCTTTTTAGATACCCTGAGGGTGGTATGAGCAGGGATGTAGGGGGATAATCTGGAAAATATAGTGACAAAAAGTGCCGAATTAACAGGATAAATGACTGAAATGGTACCAATATGTGACGCCATGTGGCTCAGGGAAAAAATACAAGAATTGTTGTGGCAAATAATTTAAAGCCCTTGAAATAAGGGATTTTTCCATACGATAAAATATAAAAAATATTCTAGATACCTTATTAAATACCTTGCGTGAGGGTATCTAAAAGGTATCTAATTTGCATTAATAGACTAAAAAAGCCTTTAAAGGCAAGGATTTTGTTAGATAGGTACCAGTACCAAAGTGGGTTAGAGCATAAAATAGTATTATGCTACATTGATATAATAGGTGTATATAAGCTATAATAAAAATTAATTAAAATACAAGTGTCTGAAATTTATAGGAGATGAAATTATGATTGAAAGAATAAAGAATATAATTAATCCTGAAGCTAAACAAATAGATGAAATGTCATCAAATGAGATGATTGAACTTTTGATAAAACTTAATAAATGTTTAAGATGTTTAGATAGCGAGGAAGTAAGAAGTGATGGTATGATTGCTGGTGATATGGTTGCACCAACAAGAGAAGTTCAAGATAAAGTTTTAGATTATTTAATGAGTAACATATCAAAAATTCAAGATAAAAGATCAAAAGCAGCTATAACATATTATACATTACTAAATTTACATATGTTTAGTGATGGTAATGGAAGAACTTCAAGATTTATGTATGATTTAATAAGTGGAGATTTAGATGAAAAAAATTTATCATATTATTTTCATAAAGACTCTAATAATACTTTTGAACAAAAAAATCAACTTGAATTAGATAAAGGAATTTTGGATATTACTGAAGTAAATAGAATTCCAGATAAAATATTATCTAAACAATTAAATTTTATTCCTAAGGGAATGTTGGATATATATCCTTGGATAACTGTTGGTCATACTGATGCAAGTCCAGATACTGATAGGATATTACCAGAAAATGTAGTAAATGAACTTTCAGAAAAAGAATTGAAAGATTTGGATGTGATATTAAGAGATGGATATGGAGTAAAATTAACAACTAGCGGATTAGCAATGTTATATGTTATTCAGAAGAAAGGGCAAATGAATCAATGGATAGAGTATGCTCAAGAGGATGAAAAACAAGGATTTGCAGTTCCAGGTAGATTTAATATATCAATATATAGACATCCTGAAAGGCTTGTAAATTGGAATGTAGATGATTTTAGAGATGTTATTGCTGCAGGTAATAGTATAAAATATGCAAGGCTAACAAGTCTTATTAATATATTTATAAGTCAAGAAAAATATATAGATGAAGATACAGGAAAGACTTATGCTAGTGAGATTATAAAACCAGAATTAGCAATTAAAAAAGATGATGTGATTAGTAGATAAATAATACATAAAGTATATAAAAATATTTACATTTTAGATACCTTTTTAGATACCATCAGCTATAAATGAGAGGTGATTTATAGGGAAATATAGTGACAAAAAGAGGCCAATTAACAAGAAAAATGGTAAAAAATGACCAGAAAAGTAATAAATAAGAAAGCCATGTGGAAGTGGTAAGAAATATAAGAATTGTTGTGGTAGAAATGCTTAAAGTCAAGAGGAGAAATATAACATGAAAATATATGTATACTTAGATGAAAGCCGGCTCAATCCATAAAAATAGTAAAACAAGATATTTTGCAGTAGGTGGCTATTTTTCTTATGAACAAGATAGAATAAAAATAAAATCAAAATATAAAAAAGAAAATCTTAAATTAAAGAAAGAAAAAAATTTAAGTTTAGATACTGAAATAAAATCATATGATATGACTGAAGAAGAAAAGATAAAGGTATTTAACAAAATTCAAGATATTGAAACTTTTCATGGCTGCGTAAAAGTATTTGATAAAAAATATATGAAAAAGGAAATAGTCGATTCAAATATATTTTTTAATTATGCAGTAAAAGTTCTAATTCAAGATTGCATACTACCAGAATTAAATTTACAAGAAAATGATGAACCAATAGAGTTTATTATCAGTATAGATAATAGAAATATAAGAGTAGGAGAATTGAACAATTTAGAAACATATTTAAAAACAGAATTTTGCATATATGATGATGATTTTAAAATTACTTATTATGATTCTAAAACAAATTATGGAATACAGCTAGCAGATTTAACTGTTAATACATTTTACAATTCTTATAAAAATATAAGCTTAGTTGGAAATTTAATAAAAGAATTAAAACCAAAAAACTTTAGAGTAAGTTTGTTTCCGAGAAATAGCAGGAATAAAAAATAAAATTTATGCATAAAATATTAGTGAAATATTTGACATACAATTTTTTGTATGGTAAAATATTTATAGTAAGACCTAGGTAAGGTAGCTAAATGCTAAGCGTATGTTAAGTACGTTGCCACCTAGGCATTTTTATTATAGTAAAGATAAACAATGTTGCGGTAAATAGCAGTAAATACAAGGATTTACATTGATTTAGAGAAAATAAAAATCTTATAAATTCTTAAAATTAGAGAAGTATAACCAAAATAAAATGTGTAACACTTCTTTTTTATATTAAAATTTCTAAATGATATAAATAACTATTTTAATAATAAATAAAGGTGGTAGTAAAATCCATGAAAATAAATGAATTAAATGCTGAATACGATAAGCTACAACAAAAATATGGAGCAAAGGATTTAACTTCTATATATAATGGAGGATGTATTAATAGTCCAAATATTTGTTTTGTTTTTATGAACCCAACTGGGAAAAATATTGCATCAGATCCTAATTGGCAAGGTAGAAGGTCCCCATGGATAGGAACTAAAAATATATGGAAACTGTTTTATAGAATAGGTTTACTTGATGGAGAAATATACGAAAGTATTATGGCAAAAAAGCCCCTAGATTGGGATGAAAAATTTGCAGATTTAGTATATGACAATGTTGAAAAACATAAGTATTTCATAACTAATCTTGGAAAATGTACTCAAGTGGATGCAAGAATATTACCAAACTCAGTTTATACCCAATATTTAGATTTATTATGCAAAGAAATAGAAATAGTAAATCCTAAAATAATTATAACTCTTGGAAATCAAGTTAGTTCTATTATATTAGATAAAAATATATCTGTATCACAATGTAGAAAGCAGTATTTTCAAAAAAATATCGCAGGAAAAAACTATAAAGTATATCCAGTTTACTATCCTATTGGAAATGGAATGATGAATATAGACAAAGCAATAGAAGATTTGAAGTTTATTCTTAAAACAAATGTGAAAACTCAATAATAAACATAGCTCTAAAATCTTAATTGTTCTAAAAAAATTGACAAATAAAATATTGATTATTTAGGGGGAATAAAAATATACGAAATGTCTGATATATTATATAAATATAAAAAAATTTTAATTGAAGACTATAATTTGGATATAAAAAGCATAATTAAAAATTTAGATTCAACAGATGGAAACGTATTTAATATTGAAACATATAACTACCAATATATATTAAAAGTTTATGATGCGAAAGAGCATGCAATGAATATGGAGAACACTTATGATTTACTAAAGGAAAACAGACTGGATAGTCCCCAAATAATAAGAAATAAATATAACCAACCGTTTACGAATTTTAAAAATACATATTTGATGTTATATTCTTTTATTAATGGCTCAAGTTTGTTTAACATATCGCTAAGCAAAAAGGTAATAATAAATGTTGCACAATATTTAAGAAAAATGCATGATGTAAAAATAAATGAACTAAAATTACCAGTTGTCCCATTTAAAGTACCAGAAGGTAAGAATTCCTTATTACATTTTGATATAACTAAAGGAAATATATTTATTGAAAACGATAAAATCATATTAATAGATTTTGATGATGCAAAAGTTGGACCTGCACTATGTGATGTAGCGATTGCATTAACAAATCTATTCATTTCTAGAAAGAATGGTACAGATATAAATGGAATGAACATTTTTCTAGATACCTATTATAAAAACAATATTGAGCAAAGACAAGTTGAAGAACCCATAATTAAAAATATAGCTACAGAATGGTTGAAATATACTTTAAAAAATCCTAAATTAGATAAAAAAACTATTGATGGATTAGAAAATAAATTACTGTGGATAGAAAAAATATTTTAATATTTACTACAATTATTTGATATTTTATGTTATTATAAATATGTAATTTATCAATTTCAAAAAGGAAATAAGAAAATAAGGAACAAGTTTTGTACAGATTATACAATTAAACAAAGATAAGTTACGAGGAGCATATATATGGAGTTCAAATGTTGGCTATAGCCATACAGTCGGAATATCAATATAATATAGATTTAAATAAAGTAATAATGATGTTAGCTGTTCACGAATTGGAGGAAATCCTTATTGGAGATTTGACTCAATTTCAAATTTCCAAAGCAGAAAAAATAATAATTGGACATAAAGCTGTTGAAGATGTTTTAGGAGATTTATTATATAAAGATGAAATAAAAAATCTGATTTTAGAATTTGACGAAAGAAAATCTTCAGAGGCATTATTTGCACATTATTGTGATAAATTAGAATGTGATCTGCAAAGTAGAATATATGATGAAAAAGGATATGTTGATTTAAAAAATCAAGAAGGAAATGAAACATATAATGACCCAACAGTACAAAAATATATTAAATCAAATATGTCTTGGTCAGAAATGTGGTTAAAATATGGTCAAGAAAAATATAATTATGATGAGAATTTTAAGAAGATTTCTGACTATGCTTTAACACATAAAATTATTGAATTTCAAAAAAATCAAAAGGATGTGATTTAATGATAGATTTAGAAGAAAACTATAAATTAATTGAAACATTAGACGAAAAATTAAAACAATTAGGTGATTCACTTTGACATTGCTAGTTTGGAAAATGATTTAAAACAATTAGAATCTCAGACTATAAATGAAAATTTTTGGCTAGACACTAAAAATAGCTCCATTGTTTTAAAGAAGATATCTGTTATAAAGGCAAAGTTAGAAAAATATAACAAAATTAAAGCAGATTTTGAAAATTTAAAAGATTTAAGTGAATTATTAAAAATAGAGCTAGACGAAGAAATGGCAAAAGATTTAATAAAGGCAACTAACAAAATAGAAAAAGAAATAACGAATCTTGAGATTAATACTTTACTTTCTGGAAAATATGACATTAATAATGCAATTATTACACTTCATCCGGGTGCTGGAGGTACAGAATCTCAGGACTGGGTTCAAATGTTGTATAGAATGTATACAAGATGGGCTCAAGATAATGGCTATGCCGTTAAAGAATTAGACTTTTTAGATGGAGACGAGGCAGGTATAAAAAGTGTTACAGCTTTAATATCTGGTGAATATGCATATGGTTATTTAAAGGGAGAAATGGGTGTACATAGATTAGTTAGAATATCTCCTTTTGATAGTGGTGGTAGAAGGCATACTTCATTCGCTTCAGTAGAGGTATTACCTGAAATTACAGATGATATAGAAATAGAAATTAATCCAGATGATTTAAGAATAGATACTTATAGAGCATCTGGAGCGGGCGGACAACATATAAATAAAACTTCATCTGCAGTTAGAATAACACACATTCCAACAAATATAGTAGTAGCATGTCAAACAGAAAGATCACAAATTCAAAACAAAGAAACAGCAATGAAAATGCTAAAATCTAAGCTTTTAACCTTAAAAGAAAAGGAAAATAAAGAAAAAATAGAAGATTTAAAAGGAAACCAAATGGATATAGCATGGGGAAGTCAAATCCGTTCATATGTTTTCTGCCCATACACATTAGTAAAAGACCATAGAACAAACTATGAAGTAGGAAATGTTCAAGCAGTAATGGATGGAGATTTAAATGGATTTATAGATGCATATTTAAGAAAAAGTGATAAACTAGAATAATGTATAGGTCGGCAAAAATTGCCGACCTAAAATAATTAACGTATTTTAGTACCATAGTAACCAATTAGCAAATTAAATAATATCATATAATATAGAGTCTATTAAGTAAAATTAGACCTATAATATATATATTATCAAAAGGTGCAGGTGAATATGGACACAATAGTATTAAAATTTGGAGGTAGTTCATTAGCAGATAATGAAAAATTAAAGACTGTAGCAAATAAAATTATTGAATTTCACAAAAGAGCAAATAAAATTGTAGTAGTTGTTTCTGCACAAGGCAAAACAACTGATAAACTTATTAAAGAAGCTTATGAGCTTTCTAATATACCTGATGAAAGAGAACTAGATGTTCTTTTGAGTTCTGGCGAACAAATGTCAATGTCAAAATTAGCTATTTTATTAAAACAATTAGGCTGTGATGCTATTTCTTTAACTGGATGGCAGGCTGGAATATATACAGATAGTAAAAGTCAAGAATCTAAAATCTTAAACATAGATACCACAAGAATAAATCAAGAATTAGAAAAGAATAAAATAGTAATCATAGCAGGATTCCAAGGAATTAATGAAAACAAAGATATATCAACCCTAGGAAGGGGTGGCTCCGATACAACAGCAGTAGCAATAGCTGCAGCTATTAAGGCTAGTCATTGTTATATTTTTTCGGATGTAGATGGAGTATATTCAGCAGATCCAAATAAAATACCAGAGACAAAAAAAATACCAGAACTATCTTATTTAGAAATGGTAAATTTATCTGATGAAGGAGCAAAAGTTCTTCATAATAGATGTGTAGAAATAGCAGAAAAGTATAAAGTTTTAATCGAGACAAGGTCAACTTTTAATAGTAATATAGGAACAATAATAAATGAAAAAATTGAAGAAAGTGCGGTGAAAAGCATTGTAAAAAATGATAATTTTGTTTTAGTAAATTTTAAAGGGCCATTATATTGTAAGCAGAATATTATGGACATATGTTTAACTTTATTAGAAAATGGGATTGCATTAAATACTATAATTAATAATAGTACAGATAAATTAGATATTAATTTTACAATACACTTAAATAATTTTAATAAGCTACAGCATTTGCTAACAACTGAACTAGACACATTTGAGTCAACTATAACTGATATTTCTAGAATTTCACTTATTGGATATGGAATAAAAAATAATAAAGAAATTTTAGAAAAGACATTAGATATATTTAAATTGTATAATATAAATATGTTATCATTACAAATAGATGAAACTAAATTATCTATCATGACAAAAGAAAGAGCCCCAGAGGAATTACTTAATAAATTACATCAAAAATTAATTGTATAGCATAAAGAGAGACTTAGTCTCTCTTTATATCTCTATTTCTTTACTATTAGATCTGGCATTTAATTGATTGCAAAAATTTGATACATCTCTATTCACAATGTCTTCCCATGGCTTAATTTCATCAAACAATCCTTCTTGTCCAACAAGTCCTCTAATCAATGGTTTATCATCTTCCTTAAATACCATAGCAAGACCCAAGCCTGAACAATAACCATTTTTATCTTTTGATGGTCTTAATGCAGTAGCTAATATATTAAGAAACTTATGAACTGTCTCACTATCTGCTCCTTGAATACCATCTATAGCAAGAGACATTATAAATTTTACTCTTTCATTTTTATCAGTAATATTACTAAGTCTTTCCAAAAATTCACTCATTGCTAAGTTTTTATTGTTATTTATATCATACAGCATTATATTAGACATTTGTGAGAATTGTGGGAATCGGGCAAGTGCCCTGAAACATATACCTTGAGCAGCTCTAATTGCTCTTAAATCTTGTCCTTTTATTTTCTCTAAAGAAGGATTAATCATGTTAATGTTTTTTAAATTTTTTAAAGATTTATATGCTGGGTTATTTTCATCATATACATCAGCTATGTCTGGATATAATGGCTGTGGATAATATTTCAAACTTATATTAAATAATCCATTATCTTTATTCTTTTCTACAAGTGCATGTACTATAGAGAATATACTATAATTTTCCCATTGCTTTTGTGCTCTCTCATCTATATTATATTTTTTAGACATCAATACTTCCTCCTCCTTTACAACCGTTCACATAACCAATATATCATATAAAATAACGAAAAGCAATATTATATGTTCTAAAACAGACAAGTATTGAATATATATTATTTATAAGATTAAAAAGAGTAGGGGATGAGGCTAATGGCAATAGAAGAAAGAAAAACAAGTATAAATGCGAATAACAATATTATTCAAAATATAGTTTTAGAGAACAGGGAAAAATTAAGCATCTCTGGAGTGTTAGATGTGTTAAGTTTTGATGATCAAATAGTAATTTTAGAAACAGAACTGGGGCTTTTAACTATAAAAGGTGAGAATTTAAGAATAAATAAATTAAGCTTAGATACAACAGAAGTTGTAATCAATGGAGAAATATATAATTTAGGCTATACAGAGAACAATTGTGATAAAAAAAGTTCAGGATTACTGAACAAAATATTTAAATAAAAGTAGGAAAGAAAATTATGTCACAAGGTATACATAATCAAATATATAGCCTTTTAATTTTTACGATAACTGGTATTCTAATTGGAATAATTTTTGATATTTTTAGAGTTATTCGAAAAACTTTTAAAACTCCAGATTTTATAACATATATAGAAGATTTAATTTTTTGGATGATAACAGGAGTACTATTATTATTTACAATATTCAAGTTTAATAATGGAGAAATAAGAAGTTATATTTTTGTTGGATTAGGAGTAGGAATTATTATTTATTTACTAGCAATTAGTAAATTATTTATAAAAGTTAATGTTATCATTATAAGCTTTTTTAAAAAAATAATATCATTTATATTCAAATATATAGTTAAACTATTTAAAATAACAATCTGTAAGCCTATACACTTTTTTGTAATTAATATTAGAAGACCTATAAGTAAATAAAAATTTTAACAAAAAAAGGTAAAAAAAGTTGAAATTAAATAAATAATATGTTAAAATAAGTATGTTTAAAGAAGGATTTTACAAAATTATGTAGAAAAAATAAATGTATTAATTTTAAAATATCGAATTCGGAGAGATAAAATACATATGAAAAAGAAAAAAACATATAAAATACTATTTTTATTGATTTTGTTTGGATATATTATATATATTTTCATAAATCAACAACAAATATTAAATGCTTATAAATCAGATGAGAAAAGATATGCTTTGCAAATAGAAGAAGCCAAAACAAAAAATTCAAATTTAATAGCCAAAAAAGAAAATGTAAATTCAAAAGAGTTTATTGAAGAAATTGCTCGTGACAAACTTGATATGTATTTACCTAATGAAAGAGTATACATAGATATTGGAAAGTAATTGAAGAGGCACCAACTTTTATGTGCCTCTGTAGTTTTAAATTCTATTTTTTTAAAATCTTAGTAAAAAATCCATTATATAAATGAAGTAAAATATGTAATATATAAATAAAATTTAGGGGGAAATTTTATGGAAAATCTAGAAAAGTATACCTTAGTTGAATTACGTCAATTAGCGAAGGAAAAAGGCGTTAAGAATGTTTCTAAATTAAAAAAAGAGGAATTAATAGACTTCTTAACTAATGCAACTGAGGAAAGTATAGATAAAACAAATGAAAATTTGATAGAAGATGATGGTATCATAACAACAAATTATTATGAAAAAGAAGAAAAAGCTGAAAATAATTCTTCTAGTGGATATAAGATAACAAATGAAGAAGACGAAATAGTAGAAGGAATTTTAGAAGTCTTACCCGATGGTTATGGTTTTTTAAGAGGTGAAAATTATTTATCAACTCCAAAAGACGTATATATATCGCCTGTTCAAATAAGAAGATTTAAACTTGATAAGGGAGATAAAATAAAGGGAATAGCTCGACTTCCTAAAGAAGGAGAAAAATTTCCAGCGCTTATATATGTTGGAGAGGTTAATGGAGAAGCTCCAGAAAAAGCTTATAGGAGAACAAAATTTGATGATTTAATTCCTATATATCCTAATGAAAGAATAAAGTTAGAGACAAGCTCAAACGAATATTCTATGAGAATAATAGATTTGATGTGCCCAATTGGCAAAGGGCAAAGAGGAATGATAGTTGCACCACCAAAAGTTGGAAAAACAACACTATTAAAGAAAATAGCAAATAGTATATCAATAAATAATCCAGAAATAGAATTAATAGTTTTATTAATAGATGAACGTCCAGAAGAAGTAACAGACATGAGAAGATCTATAAAGGGAGATGTAATATATTCAACCTTTGACGAATTGCCAGAACACCACGTAAAGGTTGCGGAAATGGTACTAGAAAGAGCTAAAAGGCTTACAGAGCAAAAAAAGGATGTTGTTATATTATTAGATAGCATCACAAGACTTGCAAGAGCATATAACTTAGTAGTTCCTTCTTCAGGTAAAACATTGTCTGGTGGTTTTGATCCAAGTGCATTACATAAACCCAAAAAATTCTTTGGTGCAGCTAGAAATATAGAAAATGGGGGAAGCTTAACAATTCTTGCTACAGCATTAATAGAAACAGGTAGTAGGATGGATGATGTTATATTTGAAGAATTTAAAGGTACTGGTAATATGGAGGTTCACTTAGACAGAAAATTATCAGAAAAACGAATTTTCCCAGCAATAGATATTAATAAATCTGGAACAAGAAGAGAAGAATTGTTATTATCTAAAAAAGAATTAGAAACTGTATTTGCATTAAGAAAAGCTTTATCAACAATGGCAGTAACAGAAGTAACAGAACAATTAATAGATCAAATGACAGCAACTAAAAATAATGAGGAATTTTTAGAAAGAATAAGTTATTTTTTTAAGGATTAAAGTATATGCATTATAATTAAACATAAAAAAACAAATATTATTTATTTAATAATATTTGTTTTTTTAGTAGTTTTTAAAAGGTAGTAGAGAGAAGCTAGGCATGTATAAGTATAAAAAAAGCAATATATAACATTGCACAAAATCAAAGTTTTGTGCAAAAAGGAGTAGAACCAAATATATAGAACTCAAATTAGAGTCCTTCCTAGTGTTTTCAGTACATTCAGACCTTTTATGTCTTACTAATACTTTATTATTATATCTTTATTATTTATATTATGCAATACCTAATCAATGCTTTATTATCAACTCTCAAAATCAATTTTAAGCTTGTTTTATATTTTATCTTTATAATTTCATATCTAATTAATTTTATGTCCTTAAATTTAATTTTTATGTCCAGTTCATTTTTTCATCATACTTATTTATGATAATTTTTATAAAAATCTCTAAACTGCCTATTTCGCTATATTTGGCTTATTTTTAAGACAACAAACTATATGCTTAATTTTTAAAAACGCCTTAAAATCGATTCTCGTGCGTCGTTATTTTGGGCTTTTTTTGAGTCTCTTGGTATTACTATATAAATGTATAATTTTACTGCTAAAAATTGCTAAACACTAGAATTGCCAGTATTTTGCTAAAATATCAGACAACAAACTATATGGCGTTATGGCTAAAAAACGTTTAAAAACGATTCTCGCAAGCCATTATTTTAGCTAATTTCAGAGATTTATATGTATAGTAATAATTGTATAAATTTGATTAATGTTCATAAATATAACTTACTTATTATAAATTTAAAAGCTTCAAAATCAATTTATAATGTTTAAAATGAATAATTTAATTAGTTAATAATTTAAATTGCTTAAAATTGATTTTCAAAATTAATAAATATAATTATAAAACTAAAATCATAATTAAAATTTGTAAATTAACTCGTAATAATCAAATGTTCGGTTTA